>LNFM01005415.1_pt1 | contig 22127 bp, 19 predicted proteins | sample 596031 | NCBI WGS metagenome assembly LNFM01 (sample SAMN04254537, study PRJNA301005) | activated carbon metagenome | isolation source: dual media filters at the Ann Arbor, Michigan drinking water treatment plant | place: USA: Ann Arbor
TGCCACGCAGTTCGACATGCCGGTAGTCCGCCGAGACCTTTCCCTTCATCGGATAGGCGATCGGGCCGCATTTCCTGGAGAACAGATAGGCTTCGCCGCTGTAGCTCATCGCCTTGCGCGAGAATTTGCCCTTGAACAGGATCGTCCCCGGCGTCACCCCGGCATCGACCAGCCCCGCCCGCGGTTTCTCATAGAAGAAGATGCGGTCATTGCCATTGTCGGCAAGCGAGACGAGCGAACTGTTGTGCGACCAGTAGCTCTTCGGCTGGTACGGGTTCCCGACACCACGGCTGAGGCCGGCGGGCTCGGCATTCTCGGCCATCACGACTTCTGCTTCGTCCGGCTCGACACTGTCCTGCAGCGCGATCAGCGACTGTACCTGCGCCGCGCACAATCCTTTTGGGTAGCAGTCCAGATAGGCTTGCATCGAAATCCCGTTGCCATTCCCGGTCACGAGCGCCTTGCACATGGCGCGGTCGGCGCCCTTGTCGCCCGGATCGCAGGCCTGCCCCGTCTTCGTGCCGAGATAGATCGACTGGCCCTCGATGAAGTTCTGGTCGAGCCAGGGGGTCTGTCGCCCCTGTGTCGACTTGGAGACGGCGGCGGCCACCGACTGGAACATCGACACGATGTCGATGCCGGGCGTCTCCACCGTGTCCAGAAGCGCTTCTGCAAAGGGCGAGTGCCTGCCCTTCCCGTCCTCCGCCAACTGACCCGGCTGCGTTGAAAACACCACCACCGTGTTGGTCGACAGCGCGCGCAGTTTCGACAGCTTCAGCGACACGCCGCCGCGCACCAGCTCGTCGGCAAACGGGTTGGCCCGGCAGGCATCGACCACGAGCACCTTGGTCTTGGCGCGCACGAGCTGGGCGATCATCAAAAGGTCGTCGAGGCGCGTCGTCTGGTTGACGTAGCTGGCCCGCGACTGGTCGTCGAAATCGACCGGCATCAGGAAATTGGCATCGTTGAACTCGACCGCGTGGCCCGCATAGTAGAACAGCGCGATGTCGGCCTCCGTCGCGGCAAGCCCGAACTCCTCGATCTTCTGCTTCATGTCGGAAGCCCGGGAATCCGGGGCGTAGATCACGGTGAAGCCGAGCCGGGTCTCCAGCACGCGCTTGAGTGCCTCCGCGTCGTTGAGCGAATTGCGGAGCTTGGTGAGGCGCTGGTAGTCCTTGTTGCCGACGATGAAGGCTACCCGGCCAGCCGCTGCGCTCGGTCCGAGCAGACCCAGCACGATTGCAAGAACCACGACGGCTATGCGCAGCATCTTCTCGGACCCCTCGGCCTGAAAATGCCGAAAACTCGGCCCCGTTACAAGCGCTGCCCGCATGGCATTCGCAGCGGGCGTCAGCCGCGCGGTTCGATCAGGTCCCAGAGATTGCCGTAGAGGTCGGCAAACACCGCAACCGCGCCATAGGCCTCGAAGCGCGGCTCTTCCTTGAAGACAATGCCGGCCGCCTGCATGGCGGCGTGATCGCGCAAAAAGTCGTCCGTCTCGAGGAACAGGAAGACGCGGCCGCCGGTCTGGTCGCCGATGCGCGAGCGCTCTGCCGGATCCGATGCCTTGGCCAGCAATAGCCGCGCACCATCCTCGACGCCGAGTGTCACCCAGCGCTTGCCCTGCCCGAGGTCGATGTCGGCCAGAAGGTGGAAGCCGAGACGGTCCGTATACCAGGCAATGGCCTCGTCGTAGTCGGCGACCACGACCGATACGGTCGCGACCGACCGTTTCTGCGCGAGTTCGCGCAATTCGCTCACTGCGGCGTCACCGCATAGCGGCCGATCATGCGCTTTTCGGCGAGATCGTAGAGGAAGATCGCGCGGCTGCCGTCCGGCAGCGCCACGTCGAGCGCCAGCCGGTTGCCGGAGAGCGATTGCGTCAGCAGCATCGCGTTCTGCGGCAGCGGGATCGCGGCTTCCACCAGCGCGCCATCGGCCGGCATGGGGATGTCGCTCATCGGCAACGGGGCCACCACCGGCGCCTCCATGCGCGTCTTGTAGACAATGGCGCCCACGACGGCCATAAGGGCCACGAAGAGAAGCCCGAGATTGATGCCGACGAACCGGACGAGCTTGCGGCGCACCTTTTCGACCGCGGGGTCGAGCGGCTTGTCATCCTTGTCGTCGTCAGGCTGGGCCATGCAGGAAACCGTCTCCGGAAAAGTGAGTATCGATGAGCGCCCCTGATAGCGAAGCGGCCGCGCCAAGGAAAGGCCTCACGGCCGGACCGGACGCCGCGGGACTGCGGCTCGACCAATGGCTGGCCGCCAGGCTCGGCGACGACTTTTCGCGCAGCCGCCTGCAGGCGCTGATCCGCCAGGGCGCGGTCAGCGTCGGCGGCAAGGTCACCACCGAGCCCAAGCGCAAGGTGGCGGCCGGCGACACGATCGAGATCGCGCTGCCCGAACCGGAGCCCGCCGATCCGCTGGGCGAGGACATCGCGCTCTCCGTACTCTACGAAGACGATGATCTCATCGTCATCGACAAGCCCCCCGGCCTTGTCGTGCATCCCGGCGCCGGCAACTGGACCGGCACGCTGGTCAACGCGCTGATCAACCATTGCGGCGACAGCCTGTCGGGCATTGGCGGCGTGCGCCGGCCGGGCATCGTACACCGGCTCGACAAGGACACCAGCGGCGTCATGGTCGTGGCCAAGACCGACCGCGCCCACCGTGCTTTGTCGGACGCCTTTGCCGACCATGGCCGCACGGGCGATCTGGAACGGGCCTATGTCGCGCTGGTGTGGAACGTCCCTGGCCGCATGTCCGGCACGATCGACACCTGGCTGGGGCGCGCGTCCGACCGCGTCAAGCGTGCCGTCGTGCCGGAGGGCCGCGACGATGCCCGTCAGGCGGTCACCCACTACACTGTTCTCGAACGCTACGCCGAGGGCCGCGCCGACGTCTCGCAGGCGGCACTCGTCGAATGCCGGCTCGAAACCGGCCGCACCCACCAGATCCGCGTCCACATGGCCCATATCGGCCATCCGCTGGTCGGCGACCGCGACTACGGCCTGGCCTTCAGGACCAAGGCCAACAAGCTGCCCGAGCCGCTGAAGACCGTCGCGGCGTCCTTTCCCCGCCAGGCCTTGCACGCCCGCATGCTGGCCTTCCGCCATCCCGTCACGGGCGAGCTCGTGCGCTTCGAGGCGCCGATTCCGCCCGATATGGCCGAACTGCTGGACGGTTTTCGCGCCCTGTAGCGCGAGAGACCCGCCCGGCGGTCATCCGATCTCGACGACAAGCGCCCGGTGATCGGAAACTTCCGGTTCCGCCAGGACGTCGAAGCGCAGGACGTCGACCTGTCCGTTCACCAGCATGTAGTCGGCCAGGCGACCCGGCTTCGAATAAAGCGACGTTCTGGTGTCTGTGAAGCCGCGAGAGGTGACGAGGTCCGCCAGATCGAGCGCACCCAGCCGCTGGAACGTTACGCTTCCCGGCAGCACGTTGAAGTCGCCGCAGACCACGAGCCGCTCGGGCGGCTGCCATACTTGGCCTATCACGGCAATCAGGCGGTCGACCTGCCGCGCCCGCTCGGGCGTGTCGTGCTTGCCTGCGACGTCGCGCAGCCCGTGCATATGGGCGATCGTCGTCGGCCGGCCGGTCGCATAGTCGAACACGCGCAGGCAGTGCGCGTTGCGGGCGCGGGGATGGGGGCCGAAGCCGTCCGGCGAGAATGCGCCATGCACGAAGCCGAGCGCCTCGCCGATGACCGCGAGATCGCTGCGCACGAAGGTCGCGAGCCCGAACTCCGACGGGACGGCGCGGTCGCCATCGTACAGTGTCCCGCGCGCGCTCGGATAGAAGCCGGCGCGGTGGCCGGGCAGTGCGGCGCAGACATCGCCGAAAAGGTCGGCGCGCTGCGGAAGGGTGAGAGCGCCGTCGCGATAGGTCAGCCATGGCGGCGTTGGCGCGGGCGTGCGGGTCACCTCCTGCAGGCAGAGCACGTCCGGATCGGCGTCGCGGATGAAGCTGAGCAGCGGGCCATGCACCCTGCCACCCCAGGCGTTCAGGCAAACAAGGCGCATGTGGTCTCCCGCTGTTCCGGCTCGCAAGGCGATAGCCGATTCCGCCGCGACACGGCAGTCCCTGGCGGTGCGATCAGAACGCTTGACGCAACCGTCAGTTCTTTTGATCGGCGCCGCCCTTGCCACGGGAACCAATCTGGTAGATGTTGGTTTCTAAAGGTGACTGACGCACTGTCATTCACTTATGCGTGACAGGCCGTTCGAGATTGAACATTGAACTGTCTTTTCCCGCTTTGTTCCTGTAAAAGAATGCCCGTCGCGATCGGGCGAAAATGCGGATCGCGCCATATGCCCGCCTTGTTCAGGGGGCAATTTTCGAAGAGGAGGGTGCTTTCATGGCCCAGTCACTGCCCAGTATCGTTTCCGGCGAAGGCGGTTTGTCCCGCTACCTGGAAGAGATTCGTCGTTTCCCGATGCTGCAGCCGCAGGAAGAGTACATGCTCGCCAAGCGTTATGCCGAGCATGAGGACACGACCGCTGCACACAAGCTCGTCACCAGCCATCTGCGCCTCGTCGCCAAGATCGCGATGGGCTATCGCGGCTATGGCCTGCCGATCGGCGAGGTCATTTCCGAAGGCAATGTCGGTCTGATGCAGGCCGTCAAGAAATTCGAGCCGGAGCGCGGTTTCCGTCTTGCGACCTACGCCATGTGGTGGATCAAGGCGTCGATCCAGGAGTACATCCTGCGTTCGTGGAGCCTGGTCAAGATGGGCACTACTGCCAACCAGAAGCGGCTGTTCTTCAACCTGCGCAAGGTGAAGGGCAAGATCCAGGCGCTGGATGACGGCGACCTCAGGCCCGACCAGATCGCCGAGATCGCGACGCGCCTCAACGTCTCGGAAGCCGAGGTCGTGTCGATGAACCGCCGCCTGACCGGCGATGCCTCGCTCAACGCCCCGATCCGCGCCAGCGAAGGAGAATCCGGCGAATGGCAAGACTGGCTGGTCGACGACCACGACAACCAGGAACAGATGCTCATCGAGCAGGACGAGCTGGAAAACCGCCGCACCATGCTGTCGGGCGCCATGTCGGTGCTCAACGAGCGCGAGCGGCGCATCTTCGAGGCACGCCGGCTCTCCGAAGAGCCGCTGACCCTGGAAGAATTGTCGTCGGAATTCGACATCAGCCGCGAGCGCGTGCGCCAGATCGAGGTGCGCGCCTTCGAAAAGGTGCAGGATGCGGTCAAGGCCGCGGCCAAGCGCCAGATCCAGGCGCTGCGCACGATCGACGCCCAGCCCGCGGCCTGACGGCAACCAGACCCGATTGAAAAGAAAGGCCCGCGGCGCTTGCCGCGGGCCTTTCTTCGTTTGGCGCCCGCATGGTCGGAGACGCTGCCCGACAAAGCCGAGCGATCCGGCAGCAGGGTCCGGACCCGCCTTGGTCAACCCCCTTCCGGGGTACCAGGGCAGGCAGGAGTGCTTAGAAGCTGCGCTGGAAGCGCAGGAAGCCGCCCCACTTGTCGCCATTGTTCACGCTGAAATTGTCCGTGTAGTGGATTTCCGGCGTGATCCTGAAATTCGGCACCAGCTCGTAGGGAGCATCGAGGATGGCGGCGAAATTCTCGTCCTCGTCATAGGCGACGACGCCGGCGAGGCTGAGCTTTTTGTTCACCTTGAAGGTGCCGCCGGCCCAGACCGCATAGTCCCCGTTCCACTGCGCATAGAAATTGTTCGAGGTGGCGTTGCCCAGGACACCCGCTCGGTCGTTGGTGCTGTAGCCGGCCATGACGAACAGGCTGAGCTGATCGGTGGCCTTGACGTCGAGGCGTGCCTTGAAGGCGCCCTCTTCCGTCACCGAATCGTAGCCCGCCATGGCGCCGATCGAACCCCAGTCCTGCTTCCACAAGGCGCCGGCCACCACATGCGGCATGTAGTCCCGTATGACGTAATTGCCATAGGTGGAGCGGCCTTCTTCGACACCGACGACTGCGGAGAAGCCGCCATCGGCCTTGAACGTATAGGAGATCTGGTGCGTGCCGAATGGCCCGTACGGCACCATCAGGTCGTCGGACATGACGGGAGGACCGCCGAGGAAGGTCGAGAAGATCGAATCCGCCTTGCCGATCCTGAACCCGCCCAGTTCGATGAAGGCGGAATCGATGCTGAAGCTGTCGGACGGATTGTTCGCAGCGCCACCCGACGTCGTGTACTGGAAATTGAGGTTCATCGCCCCGCGCAGCGTGCCGAGCTCGGTTTCGGAGCGCGCGTCCATGGACAGGCGTGCACGGGCGCGCTTGTAGTAGGTGTCTGCGTCTCCGTCGCCATCCAGGTCCTCGCCCGAATTGCCGTAGCGAACGGGTCCGCCGACACCGATGTCATAGCGGATATAGCCGCCCACCTTGAGGCAGGTCTCGGTACCCGGGATATAGTAGAAGCCGGTACCGTAGGTGTCGCAGATGCGGACATATTCCATGGGCTCCGGCTCGGCGATCACCACGGCATCTGCCGCATGTGCGCCCGAAACTGCGAAAATCGCCGCAGCGGAGCCGAGTAGGCTCTTGATGTTCATTTGATCGTCTCCAGTCAAACATTGCGACTGGGCATGAGCAACATTGCAGGACAGGCTTCAGCCTGCCCCACCCCCTCATCCCCTCATAACGGGAAGGAGCCCAAGGCTGGCCTTCCCGCTCCGGGATACTATTCGGGCAACATGCGGCGACTGTGACAGAAACAAAACAACAGCCGGAAAGACGGTAATAAACAGGCGCGATGCAGATTTGTCACGTCACGATCCTGTCATGAATCAGGACGGTATTTAAAAAAATATTTGTCGGCAATGGAATTGGTCTGTTTTCATTGGGCGCTTCGAAACAAATCCACCAGTATTGCTTTGCCGGCTTTCGTCCTGCGCGATGGTGCGAAGGCGGCGATGGCGTGCCGGTTACCTGTCAGCCCTTGGTCGGCCTGCCCGAAAATGTCGATGCATCGCCCGAATGTTCGACGAGCCGGTAGAAATCGGCGAGAAGCTTGCCGCGCTCGGGCTTGAAGCTGCGCTCCGTGCGCGTGATGCTGGCGATGCGGTCGATGCGGAAGGCGCGGAAATCGCCCCGCATCTCGCACCAGGCGACCAGCGTCCACACCTTGCCCCAGAACCACAGGCCGAGCGGACGCACGTCGCGCACCGAACTCTTGCCCCCCTCGTCGCGATAGTCGAGCGTCAGGATGGTGCGGCTTTCGACGGCGCGTTCCGCGATGTCGATCGCCTTGCGGTCGGCGTCGGTCACCACCCACATCGGCGTATGGATTTCCGTGCGCGCGATGCGGTCCTTCTCGGCCTCCGGCAGCACGGCGCCGATCTTGACCAGCGCCTCCTCGGCTGCGCGCGCCATCGCCGCGCCGCCAAACGCCCGCACCATGCGCGCGCCGGCCACCAGGGCGACGATCTCGTCACGCGTGAACATCAGCGGCGGAAGGTCGAAACCCTCCCTCATGATGTAGCCGACGCCCGCCTCCCCGTCGATCGGCACGCCGGTCGACTGCAGGTCGGCAATGTCGCGATAGATGGTGCGCTCGGAAACCTCCAGCCATGCGCCGAGCTTCTGCGCCGTCACCAGTCGGCCGCCGCGAAAATGCTGCACGATCTGGAAGAGCCTGTCCGCGCGCCGCATCGATCAGCCCTCTAGGCCTTCGTTCCGCCGCTGCGCGGTGACGAAATCCGCCCCGAACGACAGCTTTCTCGTGGTTGGCGTCTGCGCATCCAGCACGCGCCAGAACGGGGCGACCTGCTCGAGCGGGGCGCCGCGCTCCAGCGCCTCGTGCGCCGCCTCTGCAACCGTGCGCAGATGAAAACCCGTCGTGACGGGGCAGGTGGCATCCGCGCCATGGGCGCTGGCCAAGGCCAGGCGCATCTCGCGCACGCTCATCGCCTTGCCCTCCGGTATCGTGTGCATGAAGGCGTCGACCTGCCGGGCCGTCGGCACCAGCATCATGGCGCCTTCCGGAATGTCGCCGAACCGTCGTTCCGCGCGCTTGACCTGCGCCGTGCCGGCATCGAGCCGCTGCGACCAGTCCTTCATTGCAATCCCCTCCGCTGCCATATCCGACGCGCGGCGCGCCGTCCGGACACCTCTGCGATGCTGCACCATGGCATGAGGCTCCTGACAACATTCTGTCAGGAGCCGTCAGCATGACCGCGTCCGGAACACATGCAAGCCCGGATGTGTGATTTCGGTGTCTGCAACAACCTGCGGCAAGGCAGTGCGCTTGTTTCGACACAGGCTGCGAACAGCGCACCGGCCACCTGCCCCGCGTCAGACGAACAGGCCGAAACTGTTGCCGTCCGGGTCGAGGCAATAGGCAAAGGACCCGGCCGGTATCTGGATCGCGGGCGAAACCACCGTACCGCCCGCCGACGTCACGCGCTCCATCGCGGCCTCGAGCGGCGCGGCGACCGCCAGATGGATGGTGATGCCCGTTCCCGAAGCGGCCGGCTTGCCGGGATAGAGATGGCCGCGCACGGACTCGTCGCTGGCGCCCGGAAAGGCGACCATCACATTCGGTCCGCCCTCCTCCAAGGCAAGCTCCGCCTGCAGGACGGTCTCGTAGAAGCGCTTCGAGCGATCGATGTCGGTGACGGGGATTTCGAACCAGACGGCGGCGTTGACAGGCTTGAACGAAGGCATCTCAGTGCTCCTTGTGCTGGGGGAAAGGCCGAGCGCGCCGGTGGGCGCCGTCTCGAAGCGCGTGCTCAGTGATCGTGGCGGGAAAATTCTCCTCGCCGGTCCGGCCAGCCGATATCCTTGCGGATCGACGCCGGCAGCGAATCGAGGAAGCGCTCGGCGCGCCGTTCGTTGCGCAGCGTCTGCGCATTCCCGACATAGTGACGGATCGTGCGGGCAAGCGTGAAAGCGTTCATGGCGGGTCCTCCTTCGTGATGGAGGCACCATGTCACACCGCTCCTGACAGCCCTGCGTCAGCAGGGTGTCGGCATCGCAGCCGGCACGTCGTTCACGCCCTCAGAAGGCGCAGTCGCGCTTGCGGGCCGCTCGCGCCACGACGCGGTCGAAGCGCTCGCGGCTGGCATTCTGGTTCTCGGTCTGCACGTGCGGCCAGATCTCGTCCGCCGTCGCGCCGAGGCTGGCGAGGGTCGTGACCGTCAGATCCCAATAGCTGCCGAACTTGACCATCTGCCCCGAATCGAGCCGCTGGATCAGCATCGGAACCGCGGCTGCGGCATCGGGCCCGGCCAGGCAGAGTCCCTGCAGCCCGGCGAGATAGGGATGCTGCCACGCCTTGTCCCCGGCCACCGCCTTGCCCTTCCCGGCATTGGCGTCGTCGATCAGGTAGACCAGCGTCGGCACTGCGCTGGCGCCAAAGACGGACAGCTTGCGCAGCGCTGCGTGGCCGATGACACGCCTGGAGCGATCACGCGCCAGGGCTTCCAGGTCCGCCCGGTAAGGCCGCACCGCTTCGTCCGGCAGGGCCTCAATGGCGCCTGCGAGATAGGATAGCGTATAGCCGAGATAACTCGGATCGTCCTCGCGCTGGTCCGGCGGGGTATCGTCGAGCCGCGCGAACAGCGCGGCGGCCAGGCGCGACGCAAGCTCCGTATCGTCGCGGAATGCGCGCACGGCCGATCCCACGTCGCGCGGAATAGGTATCCGGGGCTCCGCAAGCACGCGCAGCGCCAGTTCAGCATCCTCGGGCGTGGCCGCCTTCGGCCGAGCCCGCATCCGCTCGAACAGGCGGTTGATGATCTTGCCGGAGGTTCTGTCCGGTGGCTGCGATCCGTCCAGGATGCCGGCGATGGCCTGTGCGGTTTCCGCGTCGGCGTCCATGTCGCGCAGCACGAGATCCATCTTGAGAACGTCCTGCAGGAACGCGCCAAGGCTCGGTCCGGCCTCGTAGCGGTCCCGATCGCCGCGCAGCACGGCCCGGCGCAGCAACCCGGCGCGCAGTTCGAGCCCGTAGCCGCCGACATAGCTCGGCGCCAGGATCGGCAGCAGCGGATGGTAGATGACGGAAGTGGCGCGGTGGCGCTCGACAAGCATGCTGTTCTCGCGCACGTGAAGCGACAGGCGGCTGGCGCTCAGCGTGTCGGCAAAGGGCGACATGCCGGCTGCGACGGGGGCGACGCCCTTCCTGATCGACCCCAGGCCGATCACCGCGTCGGCCTGCCCTACAGTCGCAGGTTCCGCCACGACGCAGGAGCCCCGCGCCGCCAACAGCCGCAGCATGTCGGCCGGGCTGGGGTCGCCATGGGAGCGCTTCTCGCCGGCGAGCCGCAGCGGATCGACGCCGTCCTTGAGATCGAGCGGGGGGCACGTCTGGCGCTGTTCGATCCGGTAGGCGGTTCCGGCGAGGGCGGCATCGGGTGCGTCGCCGAGCGCGGCCGCCCGCGCCACGATCATCCGGTCGACGGCGCCGTTAAGCAGGGCGCGCTGACAGAAGTCGCCGCAGTCGTTTTTCGACCTGGTGCCGACGTCCACCACCGCCAGCGTCGTGTAGCGCTGCGGCGTCGCCTTGGCCATGTCCCCGGCGACAAGCGCGTCGGCGGTGGCTGCCAGCCTCTGGTTCGCCAGCCACGGGACGATCGCCAGGACGGCGAGCGAAACCGTGCCGCCGATGGCCATGCCCGCAATGCCTCGCACCGGTATGATGCTCTGGACGAGCCGGGCGATCAGCAGGAACAGGAACAGGGTGGGAATGGCGCCCATGATGACAGTGAGCGGCAGGCCGATGATGGCGATCGCGGCAATCAGCGCCAGCATCGCGCCGATCGGACTGAGACAGAACAGCGAGATCACGCCCAGGATGGCGAGCAGGATATCGAACTTCGATCGCATCAATCGCAAGGATGCAGCCCCACCCGTCGGCTTCGGAGCCCGCATCCTGCCACGACCCGGTTAGGCTTCGATGAATGGAACGGCCCGGCGCGTCAGGGGACCGGGCTTGCCCTCCTCACACCCCGATGCCGCGCGCGGAAAGCGCCTCCGCGATCTCGTCGAGGATTGCCGGATCGTCGATCGTCGCCGGCATCGTCCAGGGTTGCTTGTCGGCGATCTTCTGCATCGTGGCGCGCAGGATCTTGCCGGAGCGCGTCTTGGGCAACCGCTTGATGGCCACCACCAGCTTCAGCGCCGCAACCGCGCCGATGCGGTCGCGCACCAGCCGCACCACCTCGACCTCGATTTCGACCGGGTCCCGGTCGACTCCGGAGTTCAGCACGACGAAGCCGCAGGGCACCTGCCCCTTCAGCGCATCGGCAATGCCGATCACCGCGCATTCCGCGACGTCGCGGTGCTCGGCCAGAACCTCTTCCATCGCGCCGGTTGAGAGCCGGTGGCCCGCGACATTGATGATGTCGTCGGTGCGCGCCATGATGAAGAGATAGCCGTCCACGTCGACGATGCCGGCGTCAGCCGTCTTGTAGTGGCCGGGAAACTCGGCGAGATAGGCGTCGAAGAAGCGCTGGTCCGCGTTCCACAAGGTTGGCAGGCAGCCGGGCGGCAGCGGCAGCTTCACCACCACATTGCCCAGCGTACCGGCAGGCACGGGGTGGCCCGCATCGTCCAGCACGCGCACGTCGTAGCCCGGCATCGGCACCCCTGGTGAACCATACTTGACCGGCAGCATGCCGAGCCCGACCGGGTTCTGCGACACGGGCGAACCCGTCTCCGTCTGCCACCAGTGGTCGATCACCGGTACGCCGAGCTGGCGCTCCGCCCATTTGATCGTCTCGGGGTCCGCGCGCTCGCCCGCCAAGAACAGCGTGCGGAATTTCGAGAGATCGTATTTCGGCACGAGACTCCCCTGCGGATCCTCCTTCTTGATGGCGCGGAAGGCGGTCGGCGCGGTGAACAACGCCACCACCCCATGCTGGGCGATCACGCGCCAGAAGGTGCCGGCGTCCGGCGTGCCCACAGGCTTGCCCTCGAACAGCACCGTCGTGCATCCGGTCAGAAGCGGCGCATAGACGATGTAGGAATGGCCTACCACCCAGCCCACGTCGGACGCCGCCCAGAACACCTCGCCGGGACGCACGCCGTACTGGTTTTCCATCGACCAGGCGAGCGCCACCATGTGCCCGCCATTGTCGCGCACCACGCCCTTCGGCTGGCCGGTCGTGCCTGACGTGTAGAGGATGTAGAGCGGATCGGTGGCCAGCACCGGTACGCAGTCGACACTGGCACCGGCGGCCTTTTCGCGCGCCACCTGGTCGGCGTAGTCGAGGTCGCGGCCCTCGATCAGGTCGCACTCCAGTTGCGGGCGCTGCAGGACGATGCAGCACCGTACCCTGTGGCGCGCCATCTCGATGGCGCCGTCCAGGAGCGGCTTGTAGGCGATGGTGCGGCCGGGTTCGAGGCCGCAGGAGGCGGAGATGATGAGGTCGGGCGTCGCGTCGTCGATGCGGGTGGCAAGCTCGCGCGCGGCAAAGCCGCCGAACACCACCGAATGCACCGCGCCAAGCCTGGCGCAGGCGAGCATCGCAAAGGCAGCCTCCGCCACCATCGGCATGTAGATGATGACGCGGTCGCCCTTGCCGATGCCCTGGTTCCTGAGAACCGAAGCGAGCGCCACCACCTCTCGCTTGACCTCGGCGTAGGTGAACGTCCGCAGGCTGTCGCTGATCGCACTGTCATGGATGAGGGCGATCTGGTCGCCACGCCCGCCAGAGACATGCCTGTCCACCGCGTTGTAGCAGGTGTTGCATTCCGCCCCGGCAAACCAGCGGCCGTAGACACCCGCATCGGCGTCGAACACCCTGTCCCAGGGCTTGAACCAGTCGATGGCGCCGGCCGCCTCGGCCCAGAAGCTCTCGGGATCTGCTTGCCAGCGCGCATAGACCTCATGATAGCGTGACGCCATGACCCGGTTCCTCCCAAAACCTTCTTCTCGGGCCGGAACATAGCGTTCTCCTGCCAGCCGCGTCCATCTGACTTAGGAAGGGGTGCAGTGTTGGGGCTGGTCAGTCTTGGGTCAGGGAGAGCCAACCAATCGGGCACGCGACGCTCACGACCCCCTCCCCCTTGTCGGAAAGATGGAGGGTGGGGTGACTTGGGTTTCGCGCGGCCTGAAGAGGGGCCTTTGACAGCGGCCTGCGTTGCTGGTCAAAGACGACATGACAAAGGCCCTGTCGCTCGTCTTCCTTGCCATCATGGCGATTCAGATCATCAAGCCGCTCGGCCTGCCCGGGCTGCGCCACCGGCGCGACTTCTGGAAGCTGGCGCTGGCTGCGCTTGCCGCGATGGGGCTGACCGTGATCCTCAGCCACGCAGTGGCGTGAGGCAAGGCTTTGAGCCTTGTCCCAGGCGTCGCGACCCGACTTTCGATGGCGTCCCTGTCAAAGGCGTCATGACTTCTGGAAGCTCGCTCCTCTGGCGATCGCCGCAATGTCTCTCACCGTCATCTTGACGCGTCTCGTTCCGTAGGGGAAACTGGTCCCACGCCGGATCGGCCTTGGGCTGCACCTTCGGCGCGTCTTGGGTTGTGTGAATCGACTGGTCTGAGGCGAACAATCATCGAGAATGACGAGTGCCTTCTGGTGCCGGGCGCACCAAGAGACCCTGTCGTACCGGCCTGAACCTGCGGCGGGGTCGCGTCAGGACAAGCATGCAGAACGAGCGACCAGTCACCGAGTTCGACCGCGATCATCGTGCAGAGATCATCGAGCGCCTTTACGAGGTGGCGGTAGACCCCGCCCGCTACGAGGTGCTTCTCGACATCTGGGAAAGCCGGATCGCGCCACTACGTCCGAAATCCGGCGGCGCTGCCGAGATCACCGGCTTCCGCGATCCCGAAATCGAGGCGCATCTGGAGCGGGCGTGGCTTTTCCTCGACAGGTTCGAGGAAACGGTCGGCAAGTCGGCCGTCGTAGCCGCGCTGTCGGATGTCGGGCGCGCCGCAGCCTTCGTATCGGTGGATGGCAAGACCATCCACGCGGCGAATGCCTCGGCCAACCAGATATTCGGCATCGGCACCGACAGCCACCTCTCTTCCCTGCCCCTCGAGGCGGAAGATCTCGACGCGCTCGGTTCCGCCGTCAGGGACATCACGTCGCGACGGCGGGAAAAGGCACTGCTGATGCGCGGGCGCTCGCCGCGTACGGGCGGGCCTATCGTCCTGAGAGTCTTGCCGCTTCAGGATGGACCGACACTGTATGCGCTGGTGGTGACGACGGAACTCGCCTGGCCCGACGGCCTCAGCGACACGATTCGCGAAGCCTTCGACCTGACGCTGGCCGAGGTCGAGATCGTCCGTGCCATCACCGAAGGCCGGCCCGTCAAGGAGATCGCCCTCGATCGTGGCCGCTCGACCGAGACGGTGCGCACGCAGCTTCGGTCCATCCTCGCAAAGACCGAGACGCATTCGCAGTCGGAACTGATCCGCATCATCCTGGGGCTGATGGACGTCGTTGGCGTCAGCGGCGAGCGACAAGGTGTCCCTGTCGCGACCCCGGGAAAGTTGAGGCCCATTCCGTTTTCGACGATCACCACGCCCGATGGCAGGCGCCTCGACTACATCGAGTTTGGCGATCCGGGCGGGCGGCCCTGCCTTTTCCTGCCCATCGATTACGGACTGACGCGCTGGCCGGCCAGCGCCGAACAGGCTGCCGAACGGCGCGGCATGAGGGTGATCGTCCCGATCCGCGCGGGCTACGGCCACTCTTCGCCCATGCCGCACAATGTCCACTACGCGCAGCAATGCGCGATCGACTTCGGCAACCTGTTGAAGCATCTCGGGGTGCGGCGAGCGGCAGTCGTCGCACTGGGCGCCGACCTGCGATTTGCCATGCGCATGGCGATTGCCGATGCCGCCAGCATCAGCGCCATTCTCGGCTGTGCCGCGATGCTGCCGGTGCGCACGCCCCAGCAGTATGACCGGATGGACAAGTGGCAGCGCTTCATCCTGGCCAATGCGCGCTATGCGCCGAAGATTCTGCCGTTCCTGGTGAAGGCCGGCTATTCGATGGCCCGGCGCCTGGGCAAGGAGCGCTTCTTCGCCGCCGTGAATGGCGGCTCCCCCTCCGACATCAGGGCATTTTCCCAGCCAGAAATCCGCGAAGCCATGCTGCTCGGCTCGGAAGTCTGCCTCAGTGACTGGCACAGCGCCCATATGGCTTTCGCCCGCGAGACCATCGACAGCGAGATTGACTGGTCGGCGATCGTCCATGCCTGCCCGGTTCCCGTCAAGCTCATCCAGGGCGGACAGGACCCACAGTCGCCTGCCGCGACCGTGCGCGAACTGATGCTCGACTTCCCGAAACTCGAGGTCGAATTCATCGAGGAAGCTGGCCAGTTGCTCTTCTTCCAGGAATGGCCGCGGGTCCTCAATGAGCTGGAGCCACTCCTGCCGCCCGCCTGAACCGACCGCGGGCATACCCTGTTTGGAGCATGCGGAAGAATTGGGGCTCTGCCACACTTCTGGTTCGGAGTCTGGTGACCAACCCCCGGAGCAACCCATGTCTTCCCTCGCGACACTGATGCTGGCATCGGGCGCGGCATTTTTCTATATGGCCGCGTCGTGGATCATGAAGGAGTGGGGATCCTCGTCGCTCGTCTTTCTCATCCCGGCCGTGCTGGCGACCCTGGCCGTCGGCGCGTGGTTCGAGATCGAGGTGCTGAAGTTCAGCCGCCTCGGCCATATCATCATTCTGATCCTGGCGGTCGAACTGGTGATGACCTTCTTCGTCGCCACGGCGGTGCTCGGCGAAAGCTATTCGCGGCGCGAAATCATCGCCGTCATGGTCATCGCAAGCGGCATCGGCATCCTGTCCTGGACACCCTCCACGGCATCGGACACCGTGCCCGCGAGAATCGATGTTCCCGGGGCGACGCGGGCGGTCGACAGAGGCTGACTACCGCTGCAGCACCGCGACACCGGGCAGTTCCTTGCCCTCCATCCACTCCAGGAAGGCGCCGCCGGCCGTCGAGACATAGCTGAAATCGTCGGCCACGCCGGCAAGGTTCAGCGCGGCGACGGTATCGCCGCCACCAGCCACCGAGACAAGCTTGCCAGCGGTCGTGCGCGAGGCGGCATGCCGCGCGGCGGCCACCGTCGCTGTGTCGAAGGGCGGTATCTCGAAGGCGCCGAGCGGCCCGTTCCAGACCAGCGTCGCGGCGCGGTCGATCCAGTCGTTGACGGTCCCGACGGTCTTCGGACCGACATCGAGGATCATCGCGTCGGCGGGAACGGCATTGACCGCGACGATCTCGCTTGCCGCGCCCGCCTTGAACTCGCGCGCCACGACGCCGTCCGAGGGCAGGATGATGGCGCAGCCGGCGCTCGCCGCCTCGATCATGATCTGCCGCGCCGTGCCCGCGAGATCGTGCTCGCACAGCGACTTGCCGACATTTTCGCCGCGCGCCGCCAGGAACGTGTTGGCCATGCCACCACCGATCACCAGCGCGTCGACCTTTTTCACGAGGTTCATCAGGAGGTCGAGCTTACTCGACACTTTTGCGCCGCCCACGATCGCCACGACCGGCCGCTTCGGGTCGCCGAGTCCGGCCTCGAGCGCCGTGAGTTCTGCCTCCATGGTGCGGCCGGCATAGGCCGGCAGGATGTGCGCGAGCCCTTCGGTCGACGCATGCGCGCGATGCGCGGCCGAGAATGCGTCGTTGACGAAGATGTCGCCGTTGCTGGCGAGCGCCTCGGCAAAGGCCCTGTCGTTCTTCTCTTCACCCTTGTGGAAGCGCGTGTTCTCGAGGAGCAGGACTTCGCCGTCCTGCATAGCGGCGACAGCCGTCGACGCCTTCTCGCCGATGCAGTCGGCTGCGAAACCAACCTTGCGGCCGAACACCCGGGCCGTCTCGTCGACGATCTGCTTCAGCGAGAACTCGTCCGATGGACCGTCCTTCGGCCGGCCGAAATGGGCGAGCAGGATGACCTTCGCACCCTTGTCAGACAGTTCCAGGATCGTCGGCGCCACGCGCTCGATACGCGTCGCATCCGTCACTGTGCCGTCTGCGACCGGGACATTGAGATCGACGCGCACGAGGATGCGCTTGCCGGTCACGCCGCCGATGTCGTCGAGTGTCTTGAACTTGGCCATCGCGTGTCTCCGTCGGATGATTTTCGCGGGACATTATCGCGCCCCGGCGCCGATGCAAGCGTCGCTAGACAATCGCGACCGGGGCGGGACCCTGCCGCGCGGTCAGGCGTCGGAATCGAAGCCGCGGCTGTTGTAGCTGTCTTGCGGCTTCTCGCCTGTCGCCGCATCGGCGACCGGAGCCACCGCCGCCGCCGCGGCCTGCGTCCGGCGCCTGCCGAACAGGATGCGCAGCCGATCGCGGATCTCGCCCGCGCCAAGGAACACCGGCAGCTGGCGCGGCGGTGGCGCGGGATCGAGCGAGATGCCCACCGACGTCACCCTGCCCTTCTCGTCCACGTCGCGCACGATCAGCTCGATTGGTCCGAGCGTCACGCGGTCGGCATATTCCGCGCGGCCGCCCAGCCGCGCGAGCACGAGTTCGCCGATCGTAAGCGCCTGCTCGTCCTCGCTCAGGCCCGGCCCATAGGCCGATTCGAGGTCGGAAGCCGGACGCGACGGTTCGACGGCGAAGGCCCCGAAGAACTCGGCATCCTCCGGATCGACCTCTGTTCGGCTGGCAAAGAGCCGGTCGAGCAGGCGCGGATAGCGGTCGGGCACGAAGATGTAGACGTGGTCGCCGGCCATCAGCCGCCCCGCATCCTGGAACTTCGTCGATCGCCCGTCGCGCACGACCAGCGATGGCCGCGCCCATCGGGGAATGCGATGACCACGCGCGACGGGACTGCCGGCCACGACCGTATAGGCGAGCAACTCGTGATGCGCCGAGCCCGGCAGTTCGAGCTCCACCTTCTGCAGCGGCCCCAGTCGCGACGGCACAGTCAGCCCGAGCCAGCGCGCAAGCGGCCCCACCGTCCAGCCCTGCACCACCAGCGAAACGAGCACGACGATGAAGGCGATGTTGAAGATCTCGCGGCCATTGGGAAGTCCGCCGAGAAGCGGCGTGATCGCAAGCAGGATCGACACCGCGCCGCGCAGGCCCACCCATGAGATGAAGGCCGTCTCCTGGCGCGGCATGTTGAAGGGCAGCAGGCAGACCCATACGGCGAGAGGTCGCGCGATGAAGATGAGAAACAGCCCGAGCGCCACCGCAATGGGCAGGATCGGCAGGAATTGCGACGGCGTGGCAAACAGGCCGAGAATCAGGAACATGATGATCTGCGCCAGCCAGGACATGCCGTCCTGGAAGCGCTTGAGCACCGACACGGCGCGGATGGCCGAGTTGCCGGCCACGAGCCCCGCCAGATAGACGGCGAGGAAGCCTGATCCGCCGATGGCGCCCGCTGCGGCGAAGACCATCAGCGACAGGGTCAGCACGAAAATGGGGAGCAGGCCGTTCTCGAGATGCAGCCGGTCGACCAGGCGCACGATCGCAAGGCCGCCGACGAGGCCGACGAGGCCGCCGAGCCCCATCTGCAGGAAGAAGCCGATGACCATGTCGAGCAGGATGACATCGGCCTCCGGCGTGGCGCCGATGATGATGATCTCGACCAGCGTGATGGTGAGGAAGATCGCGATCGGATCGTTGGTGCCGGATTCGATTTCCAGGATCGAGCGGACGCGGTCGCGCAGGTTCACATTGCCTGCCCTGAGCAGGAAGAACACCGCGGCCGCGTCGGTCGAGGCGACGGCGGCGCCGAGCAGCATCGATTCCAGCCAGGTGAAGTCGGTGAGGTAGTGCGCCGCAACCCCGAACAGGCCTGTGGTGAAGATGACGCCGAAGGTCGCGAGCAGGAACGCCGGCATTGCCGCCTGCCGCAGCACCTTCAGCGGCGTGCCGAACCCTGAGTCGAACAGGATGATGGCGAGCGCCAGGGAGCCCACGAAATAGGCAAAACTCGCATTGTCGAAATCGATGCCGAGGCCATCGGTACCGCTCGCCAGTCCGATGCCGAGAAAGAGCAGCAGCAGGGGTGCGCCGAAGCGAAAGGCGATCAGGCTCGAGAAGGCGGCGACGACCACCAGGGCCGCGCCGACCAGCGTCACGAGATAGATCGTCTGGTCCATGCATCTCCTTCCGCCATTTTGGGAATCCCCGATTCCGGGGTCAGCCTACAGTGCGGCGAAGACAAGGCCGGGCGCAAGAAACTTCGGCCCTTGGCTGCGCAAAGATGCGGATTGGCGCGGCGCGGATTACCAAGACGGATTGGTGACGTGACCGATGTCGTGATCCGCCGAATTCCAGGGGCGCACGGAATAGCGGCCTTTTTCCTGGATCTCCATCAGCAGGTTTACCCCGGTCGCCCAACGATCAGACTATACAGCGTTCGGCTGGCGCCAGCCCGGACCCAACTCCCCGTCCGCCCACCGCACCACGGCGTCGATCGCGTCGACAGGAAGTGTCGGATAGTCTTCGAAGATTTCGCGGGAACTGCGTCCCGTCCTCAGATAGGCGACGATTGTCATGGCTGGAACGCGCGTGCCGCGCAGGACAGGGTCGCCGCTCATCACTGCGGGATCGCGAACAACCTCGCTGCGAACCACCGGTCTGCCTTGAAGAGCAGTCATGCAACGTCTCCGCGCTAACCTGCCGTCAGGATAAATCCCGCTGCTGCATTTGAAAAGGATCCAACCTCCATAGCAAAACGCCCGGCGCGAGCCGGGCGTTTGTCGATCTCACTGCGCTGGCGCGATCTCAGATCGTCTTGCCGAACGCAACGGCCGTGTCGGCCATGCGGTTCGAGAAGCCCCATTCATTGTCGTACCACGACAGCACGGAAACGAAGTTGCCATCCATCACCTTGGTCTGGTCGAGCGCCATGGTCGAGGAATGCGGGTCGTGGTTGAAGTCGATCGACACGTTCGGGTGATGCGTCACGGCAAGCACGCCCTTGAGCTTGCCCTTGGACGCGGCGATCACCGCATTGTTGATCTCTTCCACCGTCGTGTCGCGCGTGGCGATGAACTTCAGGTCGACCACGGAGACGTTCGGCGTCGGCACGCGGATCGAGATGCCGTCCAGCTTGCCCTTCAGTTCCGGCAGCACGAGGCCGATCGCCTTGGCCGCACCCGTCGAGGTCGGGATCTGCGAGAGCGCTGCGGCGCGGGCGCGATAAAGATCCTTGTGCATCGTGTCGAGCGTCGGCTGGTCGCCGGTGTAGGAATGAATGGTCGTCATCATCCCCTTCTCGATGCCGACCGTCTCGTGCAGCACGGCGGCCAGGGGCGCCAGGCAGTTGGTCGTGCAGGAGGCGTTGGAGATGACGATGTGGTCCTTGGTGAGCTTGTCGTGGTTGATGCCGTAGACCACCGTCAGGTCGGCGCCGTCGGAGGGCGCCGAGACGATGACGCGCTTGGCGCCGGCCGACAGATGCGCCGCCGCCTTGTCGCGGGCGGTGAAGATGCCGGTGCATTCGAGCGCGATGTCGACGCCGAGATCCTTCCACGGCAGCTGCGACGGGTCCTTGATGGCGGTGACCTTGAACTTCTCGCCGCCGATGGCGATCGAGTCGCCCTCGGTGGTGACCTCGTGCGGGAAGCGGCCATGCACGCTGTCGAAGCGCAGCAGATGCGCGTTGGTCTCGACCGGACCGAGATCGTTGACGGCAACGATGTCGATGTCCTTTCGGCCGGACTCATAGATGGCGCGCACGATGTTGCGGCCGATGCGGCCAAATCCGTTGATGGCGATTCTGACGGTCATGGATGTCTCCCTCGGGCTGGACGGCCGAATTTCCGTTTCGCCGTGTCATAGCGGCGACGGCAGCAAGAATCCAGCCTTGTCCAGGCAGGATTTAAATCGATTAGCCTTTTCCCTTCCCGCGGGTCGCCCGTGGCGAGCCGTCGAGCGCCAATCCTATGGATGCGGGCGGGCCGGTTCATTGTCGGGCGTAGCGCGGGCATCCTCGCCCTTCGGCACCCCATTCTTGACGCGCTCGCGCGCCGCCGTGGCGACAGCGTCGGCGGTGATGCCGAAATACTTGAAAAGCTCCTCGGCCGGCGCGCTGGCGCCAAAGCCGGTCATGCCGACGAAGGCGCCGTCCGAGCCGATGAAGCGGTCCCAGCCCAGGCGCAGCGCGGCCTCCACCGCAACCTTGACCGGCGCGGTGCCCAGCACCTTCTCGCGATAGGCCTTGTCCTGCTCTTCGAAGAGCTCGAAGCAGGGCACCGACACGACGCGGGTCGGCGTGCCTTCCTTCTGCAGCGTCTCGCGGGCGTCGAGCGCGATCTCGATCTCCGAACCGCTGGCAAAGATCGTCACCTTGGCTGCCCCGCCCTCGGCGGCGGCCAGCTCGTAGGCGCCCTTGGCCGACAGGTTTTCCTCGACATGGTCGAGGCGAACAGCCCGCAGGTTCTGGCGCGTCAGCACCAGCGTCGATGGCGCCTTCACCGAATGCAGCGCGGCCTGCCAGCACTCTGCGGTCTCCACCGCGTCGGCCGGGCGGAAGACGAGATGGTTCGGGATGGCGCGCATGGCGGCCAGATGCTCGACCGGCTGGTGCGTCGGTCCGTCTTCGCCGAGCCCGATCGAGTCATGCGTCATGACGAAGAGCGAGCGGATGCCCATCAGCGACGCAAGCCGCATCGCCGGCCGCGCATAGTCGGAGAAGCAGAAGAAGGTGCCGCCATAGGGGATCAGCCCGCCATGCAGCGCGATGCCGTTCATCACCGCCGCCATGGCATGCTCGCGGATGCCGTAGTGGACATAGCGGTTACCGTAGGCGTTCTGCGACAGCTCCTTGGTCTGGCTGGTCTTGGTGTTGTTGGACGGCGTCAGGTCGGCCGAACCGCCCAGCGTCTCGGCCAGCGCGCCGTTGATGATCTCGAGCGCCATTTCCGACGACTTGCGCGTCGCGACCTTCGGCTTGTCGGCAGCGAGTTGCTTCTTGTAGGCCGACATCGCCGCATCGAAGTCCTTGGGCAGCGCGCCGCTGGTGCGGCGCGAGAACTCGGCTCCCTTTTCGCCGGCTTCCGCGAGACCCTTTTCCCAGGCGCCGCGCGGCGCGGCTGCGTCAGATCCCGCATTGCGCCATGCCGAGAGAATGTCCTGCGGGATCTCGAACGGCGCGAATTCCCAGCCCAGTGCCTTGCGGGTCGCGGCGATCTCGTCCTTGCCGAGCGGCGAGCCATGCGCGGCCTTGGTGCCGGCCTTGGTCGGCGCGCCGAA
>LNFM01005416.1_pt1 | contig 22122 bp, 24 predicted proteins | sample 596031 | NCBI WGS metagenome assembly LNFM01 (sample SAMN04254537, study PRJNA301005) | activated carbon metagenome | isolation source: dual media filters at the Ann Arbor, Michigan drinking water treatment plant | place: USA: Ann Arbor
GCAGGAGGCCAAGCCCCTGCGTCGTGACGAGCGCCAAAAGCAGCATAGCCAGCAACTGGCCACCCAAGGACTGTGGGAACAGATTGCCCAGAATGGCAAAGCGCGCCTTCACGGCATCTCCCTTACATCGGCGGCGAGACTGTAGCCGCCTCCCCAGACGGTCGCGATTATTACGGGCTTTGTTGGATCCGCCTCGATCTTGCGGCGCAATCGGCTGATCTGGTTATCGATGGTGCGATCAAACACCTGTGCCGCCCGGCCAGAGGTGAGATCGAGTAATTGATCGCGGCTGAGCACGAAGCGTGGGCGGGCCAGTAATACAGTCAGAAGACGGAATTCGGATGTGGTCAGCGCGACTTCTGCTCCTTCGGTGTCGACCAGGCTCCGCCGGTCGGTATCCAGAACCCAGCGGTCAAACGCCAGCCTGTGCCCGGCAATGTTGTCACCCGGCATCCGCGCCCGTTCGGACCGCCGCAGGATTGCCTTGATGCGGGCCAGGAGTTCGCGCGGGTTGAATGGCTTCGGCAGGTAGTCATCGGCCCCAACCTCCAGCCCGACGATGCGGTCGGTATCATCCCCAAGTGCGGTCAGCATCAGGATCGGTATGCCACCCTGGGCGCGCAAACGGCGGCAGACCGACAGGCCGTCTTCGCCCGGCATCATCACATCCAGCACGATCAGATCGAACTGTCCCACCTTCATCGCCGCGTCCATCGCCAGGGCATTTGCCGCGGTCGTCGCACGCATGCCGTTCTTTTCCAGATACTTCGCCAAGGCGTCGCGGATCTCGCGATGGTCATCGACGATCAGGATATGGGGCGAACCGGTCATCAACAGATCTCCTGGACCTTACCCTAGCCGATCCTGGGGGTCACGCGGGCGGAAGATTGTCGCAAACCTTCACCGGAACGGTGTTTGCGACAATTCGATACAAATGGCCGTCTTGCCTGACAAACCTGTGGGACACCTGCACCCCAGATTGACCTCATCGCAGATCAATTCAGGAGTGATGATCATGAAACATTCAACGAAGCTGACCCTCTCAATCGTTGCAGCCCTTGGGCTTGCGGCGGTTACAGTGCCCGTCATCGCCCAGCAGGCGCAGATGCAGAAAGGCGGTATGATGGGCGATGGCATGGGTATGATGAGTGGGCACGGCGGCATGAAGGATGCCGGCCATCACGGCATGATGGGCGGCGGTATGGGCATGATGATGGGGGGGCACCAGGGCAATGCCATGGCCGCCTTTGATACCAACAAGGACGGTACGCTCAGTCCCGAAGAGATGACGACAGGCATTCAGGCAGAACTCAAGACCTACGACACCGATGCCAATGGCAAGCTGTCGTTGGAGGAATTCGCGGTGATGCATGCGGCCCACACCCGGCCGATGACGGTGCGCGCCTTCCAGATGCACGACGCCGACGGTGATGCGCAAGTGACCGAGGCTGAAGTGGCTGCCATGGCTGAAATGATGCAGAGCCACATGGCCGGGCAACAAGGCGGAATGCCGGCAACGGGCAAAGGCATGATGGACAACAACTGATATGAGTGCTGCCCCCGCCGCTTTGACGCAGGTCTGTTGTCGGGGGCAGAACCATCACGTGATAGGAAAATTCGATGATGAACGACTACGGTATGGGCTTGGGGATGGGGTTCGGCTGGCTTGGGACGATCGTCATTCTGGTCCTTGTGGGTCTAACAATCGCCGCCCTGATCAAGTATTTACGAAAATAACCTACAGGGAGAAATCGCCATGAGTTATACGTTCAATCGGTTGGTAACCGGGGCGAACTTTGACGAGGTCGACGCCCGCACCCGGAAGGCGCTTGCGGACAAAGGCTTTGGCGTCCTGACCGAAATCGATGTCAAGGCGACTATGAAGAAGAAGCTCGACGTGGACATGCCACCCTATCGAATCCTTGGCGCCTGCAATCCTAAGATGGCGCATCAGGCCATCGGTATCGAGCCGCGCGTTGGCGCGATGCTGCCCTGCAATGTGATCCTGCGCGAGGTTGCAGGCGGGGTCGAGGTCAGCGCGATTGACCCGGTGGCCTCGATGCAGGCGATCGATAATCCTGCACTGCATGCGGTTGCGGGTCAGGTACGCGACCTGCTGGCCGAAGCGGTCGCTGCGATCTGACAGGCAGGCCCGCCGATCTCGGCGAGTCATAGCACGGCGGTAGCCGCGTCCGTTTCGAGCCCGAATTCGGCCGGCGCCTCAACGAGGTGACGGGGCGGCTCAAGGCTGCGGAGGTGCCATCGGTACGGTGTCTTTGGAGGGCGGCGTCCTCCACAAAGCAGGGCAGGGACGTCAAGAGTAGGATCCCGACAAGAAAAGTCCCTTGCGAAAAGCGGTTACGGCTGTGTTTCTCAATTCTGGCTTTGGTTTTGCCCGCGGGCGCCGAGACGGTCTCGGCACCCATGTTCGCGTATCAAGGGGTCTGGAAAGTAATCCCATTCGGTCCCTTGCCGACTGTGTAGGTGTCGACGACCGACTGGCTTGCGACTGATATCCGCGAAACCGTGCCGTCGATGATATTGGTCACGAAAGCAAAGTCCCCGTCGCTGCTGACGGTCACCCCGTGCGCTCCCCGGCCAGTCCGGATCGTCTTGACGACCGTGTTGCTGGCGGTATCGATGACCGAAACCGTGTCATCCGGATCCTCGTCGGTTCCCTGGTTTGCGACATAAACGAAGCGGCCGTCCGGCGTCGCATGCACCTGGATGGGTGACCGCCCGACATCGATACTCCCGGTCACCTCGCGCGTGACGGTGTCAATGACCGCCACCTGGTTCGCGTCGCGCAGCGAAACGTAGACGCGCCTGCCGTCCGGGACGAATCCCACCTGAACCGGAGTGGCCCCGACCGCGATCCTGGCTGTTTCTGCAAGCGTGGCGATATCGATCACTGAGACAGTGCCGTCCTCGACATTGGCGACATAGATCGACTTTCCGTCAGGACTCATCCGCAGACCGTGAGGATAGTCGCCCGTGGCGATCGTCGCGACGGCTTCGCCCTTTTGCAGATCCACCACCGAAAGAGTGTCGTCTTCGGAATTGGACACGTATGCGCGGTTGCCTTCGGCATCGGCGATGACATGGGCCGGGTGGGCGCCAACGTCGATCGAGACTGTTAGGGCGGAGGCGATGTCGGCCGTGTCGAGGACTATCAGCTTGCCGCCACCGGCTGCTCCCTTATCTCCCTCTATGACTTTCGGTCCCTCCACCCGATGCGGCGATGCCTACCGCAAGCAAGCGGCCATCTCCCGGGACGAAGTGCACATTGTGGGGTGTCAAATCGACAGGAATGATGGCGACCTTTCCGCTCTTCAGATCGATACGGCTGACTGTTTTGCCATATTCGTCGGCCGTGTAGACGAAGCCTGAAGGTGTGGGCTCCGCCACAGTCGGACGTGCGAAGGACATCGCAATTGCCAGGCCAATGGATGCCGCCAGGGTGCTGAACGTCGCGCGCGAGGCATTTCGCGAAACCGATGCGGCAGTAGTTCTCATGGCTTTCTCCTTGTCGTCGCTAAAGTGACCAAGGGTGGGGTGGGGCCAGTGGCCGCACAGAGCGCGGTGGGTGCCAGAAACTGGCATGGGGATAAATGTATAGTGCTCTTTGGTTCTCATGTTCGTGACTCCGTGGATTGCTGATGGTGAAGCGCACGAACCGGAACGGCAGCGCGCTTACGCGATCGCGGAGACCTTGGGGGACCGCAGCCGGAGCGTCACGTCACCCGGCAGTGAGATGGAAGATGGGGCAAAGGCGGGAGGCTCGTTTCGCAATATGCCGATGACGATCTGCGCGGATACCGGGACGCAGATGGCGCATCCGGAAGGCGAGACATGGCAACTGCCTTCGTCCCGCGCTAGGTCTTCTCCGCAGGATACGACATGGCTGTGTCCGGTAGCAGGCTCGGCGTGCAAGGTCTCTACGACATAGCGAATCTCATCAGCGGTAGCCGCTTGGGCGTGTCGGTCGTGAAACATGGTCGAAACGGCTATGAGGATGGCCATGGCAAGGGCGAGCCATCGCGACGCATCGAGTCCCCGCGTTCCAGTTCGCTTACTGGACTGCCCCAAAGGGATCGCACCGGATCTCACCTGATTCCGTCCTCGGGATGTGCAAGTTATACGTCGACATCATAGAAGGAACGCCAAGGATCCAGTTTGTCCAAGGTCAAAGAGAGAACCGAATCCCGAAAAAAACAGGGTGGCGGCAGGACGCAACTGGTGACGGAAAGACGCAGCGATCAACCCAACTCTGATTTACAGAAGAGGACCCGCCAGCCGCGCCAAGTTCTCGCCGATCTTGTGGGCGATCGTGCGCTTTTCCCAAGCGTCGAACGTGAGCGTCTCGCTGGCGCCGAAACAGCGGATTTGTTCACGTTGCAGTTGAGCCGTGACGCCGCGGTCAAAAGCGACAAAGCTAATTTCAGCGTTCAGGATAAATGAACGGATATCGACGTTGCTCGAGCCTAGCAGTGCGATCTCGTCATCAAATGTGACATGCTTGGCATGCAGGAAGCCGCCCTTGTAGAGGTGCACTTGGACACCGGCCAGGAGGAGTTCGGAATAATAGGATCGCTGCGCGAACCTCACCAGAATCTGATCCGTGAGATAGGAAACCACCAGGTGGACTTCCACTCCCCGCAACACCGCGGTCTTGAGCGCCTGCAGGAAGGCCTCGTCGGGGACGAAGTAGGGGGTCGTGATGACGACACGCTCTCGCGCGCCGTGAACCAGCGCGGCCATGAGGTGTCCAATGCCCGCATCGGGGTAATCGGGTCCGCTTGGCAGAACCTGTGCAACGACCCCGGCGTCGGGATGATGGTGCGGAAACAAGGCGGGCGTGGTCAGTTCCTCCTCGGTTTCCATGAACCAGTCGGCGATAAAAACGGCTTGGAGTTCCGCCGTGATCGGACCGACCACTTGCGCGACCAGTTCTTCATTGGCGATGTTCCGGCGAGATAGGGCGTTGGTGATGTTCTGCGAGCCAACATAGCCGATACGACTATCGATAATTGCGATCTTCCGGTGATTGCGTAGATCGGCGCGTGCCGATCTACGCCGAATAAGGCCGACTCGAAGTGCGAGCCGAACCTCCACGCCCGCAGGGGCGAGCAGCTTCGACACCCGCTGCACCCATGGCCGCGACCCGATGGCATCGATCAGAACCCGGCATTTAACCCCTCGTCGCGCGGCCCGGTCCAACGCGTCCATTACGCGCCGGCCGGTCTCGTCATCGGCAAAGATGTAGAACAGAAGATGGACTGTTTGTTGTGCCTGGTCGATGTCGGCGACCATTCGGTCGATCACGTCATCATACTCGGAGAGAAGCCTGACGTCGTTTCCGGCGAGTGCCGGGAATTGCCCGAGCTTTTCGATCAGGAGAGCTGGCCCGGCCAGGGTGGCCGGCAGGTCGGGACGGCGGCAGAAACGGGAATGTGCAATCTCCCTGGACGCGGCGGCTAGGATGGCCGGCAATCTGACGAAGCGCTGGCGCCGCCAGCGCGGGTAACTCGGTCTTCCAATAAGAAGGTAGATGACAAGCGCCGGGATCGGCAGGAAAAATACCAGCAGAAGCCAACTCCGCGAAGCCTCGGGAGAACGCCGCAAGGGCACGACCACAATCATCACGAGGCGGATTGACCATTCAACCGCCAGGTAGGTGATCGCCCAGGCTTCACCCCAAATGAGCACCATCGTCGTTGTCCTGCCCGCTTTCTGGGCTCTCTCACAGCCGCAATCGTCCTAGCTGCTGGTAAATCAGCCGCGTTTCCTTGACGTGTATCAAGAAACCTTCCGCGATTCCGACTAGTCTGCGATATTCGTAACCTCTTCTCTGGGTCGGGGCTCCAATCGGCGAGTGGCATCGTCGGTCACGCGACGCCGAGAGTAATTCCATACGCTTAGGAATCAGGCAGATGAAGGCAAAAGACGTGATGATCGTGGACGTGCTCAGCGTTTCGCCCGACCACAGTGTCAGGCATGCAGCGCGGATAATGCTGGACCACCGGATCAGCGGTCTGCCGGTGATTGATGATGCCGGCCGCGTGGTCGGCATCATCACCGAGGGCGATCTGATGCGCAGATCAGAACTTGGTGCTCAGGCGCTGGCGCCGGTCGATCGGCAGTTCAGCACGGAGGAGAACCACGCGGGCGCTTGCGTGAAAAGCCACAGCTGGAAAGTGGCGGATGTAATGACCTCCGATCCAGCCAAGGTCGACGAGGAAACGCCGCTGCCTCAAATCGCTGCGCTTATGGTGGAGCGCGGCATTAAGCGCGTACCGGTGATTAAAGAGGAGCACCTGGTTGGGATCGTCAGCCGACCTCCTACGTATTCTCATCACAGCGACATTCGACGCTACGGCGCCCGGTGATGACGCGATCCGTCGCAGCATCCTTACACGGCTGCGAGAAGACGCAGGCATCAAAGGAGGTGAGTTGGACCTTACCGTCGCCGACGGCCTAGTGCATGTATCGGGAGCGGTCTCCTCGCAAAGTGAGCGAGATGCCGTCCGCGTGGTTGCCGAGGGCGTAAGGGGCGTCAAGGGTGTCTTCGACCACCTGTCCCTTGCCTAGCTCCACACAGGCGGCCGATGCTAGGCGAAAGCATCCCATGAAATCCTGTCAGGTGACATCGTGAGCAACTCCGAGATACAAGACGACCTCGAGACGTTGCAGCGGGAGACATTCAACTACTTCATTCATGAAGCGAACCCTGCCAACGGCCTGATCCTCGACAAGACGGAAGCAAACTGGCCCGCAAGCATCGCCGCCACCGGCCTTGCGCTGGCCTGCTATCCGGTGGGCGTCGAACGCGGATTCATGAGCCGGAGCGCGGCCACGGAACGTACTTTGGCAACGCTACGCTTCTTCTGGAACAGCCCGCATGGGCCGGAAGCGGACGCCACGGGATATCGCGGTTTTTACTATCACTTCCTGGATATGCAGACCGGCCGGCGAGCTTGGCAGTGCGAGCTGTCGACCATTGACAGCACCTTTCTTTTGGCCGGCGCGCTGGCCGCGGCGGCGTTTTTCGGTGCGAACACGCGGGACGAGGTCGAGATCCGTACTTTGGCCGATGCGCTCTATCGCCGAGCCGATTGGCACTGGGCGCAGGATGGGGGAAAGACCGTCAGCCACGGTTGGACACCCGAGCGCGGATTCCTGACTTACCGCTGGGAAGGATATGACGAGGCGCTCTTGCTCTATGTCCTGGGGCTCGCCTCGCCCACGCATCCTCTACCCCCGACCAGCTACACGGCCTGGACGGCCACCTTCCGCTGGGAGCACCGCTACGGCTACGACTACCTCTATGCGGGACCGCTGTTCATTCATCAGCTCTCGCATGTGTGGATCGACTTTCGCGGTCTCCAGGATCACTTCATGCGCAGCAAGGGAAGCGATTATTTCGAGAACAGCCGGCGCGCCACCTACGTCCAGCAACGCTACGCTATCGAAAACCCGCGTGGTTTCGACGGCTATGGCGAACATTGCTGGGGCCTTACCGCGAGCGAGGGACCAGGTCCCTCCACACTCAAGCTGAACGGCATCGAGCGCCGGTTCGAGGACTATGTCGGGCGCGGCGTCCCGTATGGTCCCGACGACGGCACGCTGGCCCCCTGGGCCATCGTAGCCTCTTTGCCGTTCGCTCCGGAAATCGTCCAACCGGCGATCGCTTTTTGCATCCATCAGGCCAAGCTCAAGGCGGCCAACGCCTATGGCTTCAAGGCAGCCTTCAATCCGACGCACCCGGGATCGCCGGGAAACGCTTTTGGGTGGTGGGTTTCGCCTTGGCACTTCGGCCTGAACGAAGGGCCTGTCGTCTTGATGATAGAGAACGAGCACAGCGGCTTGTTGTGGCGGTTGATGCGCGCGTGCCCGCACATCCGCAGAGGCCTGCAAAGGGCGGGGTTCGATGGCGGCTGGTTGACAGAGTTCCCGCAGGTATCGAGCCCATCGGTTTGAATGCAACCACCTGTCGCAGGCCTGCGCAATGGGGAAGGCCTGCGTCGTCCAGGATCAAAGTTTGGACCGGACCCCGGTGAAAAACGGCGCGATGTTGCCATCGCGCTCGGCCACGGTCACGCCGTCGCGGGCGCAGCCAATCTATTTCCTGCACCGGACAGAGTTCCCGCCCGCCGCCGTCGGCGAGGGTCGTCCATGGTGAACCTGCAGAGTGAGAGGTCATCTCTCGCCGTTCTCGTGCGCCACATGGCCAGTTTCACCAGCTTCAGTCCATCGACCGAGGTAGACCCGCTGGAAGCCAAACACCGCGCCGATCGCGAACGCGGCGTAGAGGACGATGGCGGGATCGCTTTGCAGCTTCATCGCAGAGAAGGCTGCGAGCACTACGGCGTCGAAGGCGATCGCCGCGAGCAGGACAGCGCCCGCCGCGCCGATCTCCTGCCGCCGGTAACGGAACACGCCCCACTGGAGGACCATGTCCATGAATAGATAGAAGAACGCCCCCAAAGACGCGATGCGGCCGAGGTCGAAGAACACTGCAAGCGTCGAGGCAATGACGACGGTGTAGATCAGCGTGTGGCGCTGGATCGGACCGGACATGCCGAAATGGCTGTGCGGGATCATCTTCATGTCGGTCAGCATCGCCAGCATTCGCGACACGGCGAAGACACTCGCCAGCACCCCCGAAGCGGTGGCTACCGCCGCGAGAAGCACGGTCAAGAGAAACCCCGCTTGGCCAAGCGCGGGCTCGGCGGCCTCGGCCAGCGAGTAGTCGCGCGCGGCGATAATCCGGTCGATGGTGAGGCTCGATCCGACGCCGAAGGCAACAAGGAGATAGACAACGACGCACAACGCGATCGAGATTATGATCGCTCGGCCCACGTTGCGATTCGGCTCGGTGATTTCGGTACCGCTGTTGGTAATCGTGGTGAAGCCCTTGAAGGAGAGTATGGCCAGCGCCACCGACGCGATGAAGCCCATTGCGGTGAAATCCCGCCCGCTTTCCGAGGGAGTGGCGAATGAAAAGCCGCTCGCCCACAGGGCCGCAATCCCGAACGACGCGATGCCGCCGATCTTGAGCGTGGCCATGACCAGCGAGAACAGCCCCACTGACCGGTTGCCTGCAATGTTGACGAGAAACGCGAACAGAATCACCGCGACTGCGAGGATCGGTACGAGCGGCCCGCCCGTTATCTCGAAAGGCCGCAGCACGTAGGTCGCGAATGTCCGCGCCACGAGGCTTTCGGCGATGACCATGCTGAGCGCCATCAGCAGCGCCGCGCCGGCGGCGACCGCTCCCGGCCCGTAGCACTTCTGCAGGATCATCGCGATCCCGCCCGAGGACGGCCAAGCGTTGGACATACGGACATAGGCATAGGCGCTGAAACCCGTGATCACGGCCCCCGCGATGAAGGCGAGCGGAAACAGCGGCCCGGCGAGCTCGGCGATCTGGCCAGTCAGCGCGAAGATTCCCGCGCCGATCATCACGCCGGTCCCCATAGCGACAGCGCCATTCAGCGAAAGGCTGTCAGCCCGGTATTCTGACGTTCTGTCTGGCGTAGCGTCCATGTGATTACTGTTGACCCAGACCAACGCCCGGTTTGACAATTCCCACGATCAAAACCCGGCTTTGAATGTTTCTGTGGTCACGTCTCGCCTTTGCGTCAGTTGTATTCGACATCTCATTCTCCGCTCGTGGGGCCTCCAGATAATTCCGCCGTATCCTCGCACGTGGGTATCATGGAGCGCCACTGCCCCTATAGCGCGATGAGCATCGGCACCTGACTAGGTTGATCGATCTGGACGTGCGGGTCTGCGAGTATGGTCGTCACGATCTCTCCTTCGGCGAAGCGTCCTCGAACATTTCGATGCTGGTCTGGGCCAGAAGTCCGGCTACGGAAATCGCATTTGATGGGTGGGGAATTGAGTCCGTGCTTACGACCCGGGCAGGCCCGGCCGAGAGCAGTTGCTCGAAGGCGTTCTGAGCGAATACGGGGTGGATGACGACGCATACGGCCGGAGGAAGACCCAGCCGCCTCAGGTGACCGAGGGTTTCGATCGAGGTCCGTCCCGACGAGACGATGTCGTCGACAATGACGGGTGTTCGACTGAAAGCGGCATCGATCGAGGGAAGGCTCACCTCGACGTCGCGGTCACCCCGGCGGGTTTTCGTCAATACCTGATAGGGAAAACCGGCTCGCTTGGCGATATCGGACACCCATTGTTCGCTTTCGCTGTCTGGGCCTATGAGGATCGCGTTGGGAAGATTGTCTCGCAGCCAGTCGGCGATCAGAGGCGCTGTCGCCACAGGACGGACCGGGATGCGGTACAGCCCGGAAAGCTCGCGATTTCGGTGCAGATGGGGATCCGCCGTCACCAGCCAATCGAAACTCTCTTCGAGAAATCGCGCGAACAATGGCGCGCTGACGGCTTCGCCGGGATTGAACCGCTTATCCTGGCGCATGTAAGCCAGATAGGGCGCGATCAGTCCGACGGAGCGGGCGCCGAACTCGCGCGCTGTCGCCGCAGCGTACCGCAGCGGAAGTGCAAGTTCGTCCGGATTGCGCAAGCTGGCGACGAGAGCGACATCAATGCCGTCCAGGTCTTCCTCGATTGTGACGAGGGATTCGCCATCGGGAAAATGACGCCAGTCGAGCCGTCCATTTCGCGCCGCCAGCATTGGAGCCATCGCCTCTGTCAGCCTACGCTGCAGTGGGAAAGGAAGCAGTATGCGGGTCATTCGGCTGCTCCGATCCCGAATGTGTCCGGATGAGCCGCGGCATACGCTAACGCGTATTCCAGTTCTCCAGGCGAGTGGGCATGGATGTGAAACAGCGGCTCACCGGCCTGGATGCTGTCGCCAATCCTAACACGGGTGTAGATTCCAGCAGTGGCGCTGCCTGGAGCGCCGGCGAGCTTGGCGACCTTCGCTAGTTGACGGTTGTCGATTGCCTGAATCTGGCCGGTTCGATTGGCGAGAACCGGCCTAGTGTGTGGGGCCGCGCCCGGCTCGGTAAAGCCGCCTTGCGCCCCGCAGATCGCAAGAAACTTCCGAAGCGCAGCGCCACTCTGGAGCAGCGTGCGAGCAATGGTCCGCCCTTTGCCGGGTATGGCTCCGGGTGCGGCATCGATCAAGGCGGCGGCTAGGTCGAGCGCACGGCTTCGGAGATCCCGGGGCGCGTCAACGTCATTGCGCAGCACGCTCAGCACGTCTCGCGCCTCGAGAGCCGGACCGATGCCGTAGCCAACAGGTTGGCGTCCATCGGTCCGCAGCACAGAGAGGTTAAGTCCGAGCGCCTGTGCCGTCGTACGCAGGCGTGCTTCAAGAGAAGCTGCCGCCGCGACGGAACGCACCTTGGCAGTCGGCCCGACGGGAATGTCGATAAGCACGTGGGTGGAGCCGGCGGCGGCCTTCTTCGAAAGCACGCTAGCGACGAGTTGTCCGTCGCTGTCGAAGTCGAGTGGACGCTCGATGCGGATCAGTATGTCGTCGGCTGGGCTGAGCCGGACGTTTCCGCCCCAGACGATGCAACCCCCTTCGCGCTCGACCACGTTTCGCATGGCATCGAGATCGAGCGCTACCGGCGCCATCACCTCCATCGCGTCGGCGGTGCCGGCAGGAGATGTGATGGCACGTGAGGACGTTTTTGGAATCCGGTGGCCGGCGGCGGCAACGATTGCAACGACGATGGGCGTGGTGCGATTCCCCGGAAGGCCGCCGACACAATGCTTGTCCAGCACCGCGCCGTTGCCCCAATCGATACGCTCTCCAACCGCGAGCATTGCCTTCGTCAGTGCAATCGTCTCCTCATTATCGAGCCGTTCTCCTGCACATGCCGTGACGAACGCGGTCAGTTCGATGTCTGACAAACGGTTGTTGACGGTGTCGCGCATGATGGCGAGGAAATCCGTCTCGCCGAGCCGCTGGCCGAAGACCTTCGCCCGCAAGGCCGGCGCCGACGCGGGCGGTTCGGGGTGACTGAAGAGGGCCCATGCATCGGGGCTTGGCTGGAGCAATGCCCAGGCGGCTTCGGACAAGGCAGCGACGTCCAGGTCGAGGCGATTGTCGACAACGACGTTGAGTGTGGCAACCAGTTCGCGATCGCCGCTACGCGCCAGAACCCGGGTGAGCGCCGTGAAGCCTTCGGACCGGCAGACGTGGCAATCGCGATGCATATAGACGACCGGTTGCTGGTATGTGTCGATGCCGGCTCGGACGAGGCGTAGCCGGCTATGGGCGTCACTCATGCCGGCTGCTCCAGATCGATCCGCTCGAGGTGTTCCGGGACACGCGCTTGCCATTTGAGTTCGCGATTGATGTGGCCGCGCAGCGTATCGGCGGATTCCAGTTCGCCGTGCGTGAGGTAGGTCATTCTGGGCGCGCGGCGGGCATTCCGCATCCAGTCGAGAATCTCGTCTGCATCCGCGTGACCGGAAAAGCTCTCGAGCTGAATGATTTCCGCGCGGATCGGCAAGTCTTGTCCAAACATCCGCAGGTGGTCGGCGCCGGCCGCCAGGGCAGCACCTCGCGTGCCGCCAGCCTGGAAGCCGGAGAGCAGGATCGCATTGCGTGCATCTGATCCGAAGGCTTGAAGATGGTGCAGCACGCGCCCGCCCGTGAGCATGCCGCTTGCCGAAACGATGATCATCGGCCCCCGCCTGAGGTTCAGCGCCTTCGATTCCTCGACCGATCGCACCAGCGTCGCGATCGAGTACATTGCGCGGCACTCTTCCACGCTGACGTGGTGCTCGTCATGAAAGCGGTGATAGATATCCGTGGCGTTGATTGCCATCGGGCTGTTGAGAAAAACGGGTACGGCCGGAATCTCATCGCGCTGTCGAAGCCGTGCAATTTGCAGCATAATGCCCTGTGCGCGGCCCACTGCGAAAGCCGGAATGACGATCACGCCGCCTCGACCGGCGACACGCCGGACCACCGGGGCAAGCTCCGCTTCCGCGTCGATCCGTCGGTGTTTGCGGTTGCCGTAGGTGGACTCGCAAACCAGTATGTCCGCCTCAGCCAGCGGTAGTGGTGGCCGCATCAGCGGGTCTTGCGCGCGTCCGATGTCGCCGCTGAAATGCACAGTCGTTCCGGCGATGTCGACTCTGATCTGTGCGGCGCCAAGCAGATGCCCCGCGTGAAGGAAGCGGGCGCGAATGCCGCGCCCGACTTCAAATTCCTTGTCGAAGTCCTGGGTCGCGATGTGTTCGAGTGAGGCCTTGGCATCTTCCAGAGTGTATAGTGGCTGAGGGTCTGCATGTTTGGAATAGCCCCGTTTCTTGGCAAATCGTGCTTCCTCTTCCTGAAGGTGGCCGCTATCCGGAAGCAAAAGCGAGCACAGTTCCGCGGTGGCGGGGGTGCATATCACCTTGCCACGAAAGCCATTGCGCACGAGCGCGGGGATGTAGCCGGAATGATCCAGATGCGCGTGGGTCAGCAGCACCGTGTCGATCGTTTCGGGCGGCACCGGGAACGCCGCGCGATTGCGATCACGCAGTTGCTTGTAGCCCTGAAACAGACCGCAGTCGATGAGGACGCGGTGTCCATCCGTTTCGAGCAGGTACCGCGATCCGGTCACGGTTCCGGCGGCGCCGAGAAATTGAAGCGAAGCTGGGGAGTTCATGGGGCTCTCCGAACAGTTGGCAAAATGATCAATCCGGGATCCTCCCGGCGGGAACGGTACGAGGATCAGCCGTTACAGGGGCCATGAGATGCGGCAGCTTCAGGCTTGCCGTCGCAGCGACTGCCATCACCAGGGCTGCGGCAAGGAAGCCTGCGCCTTGCAGGCCGTTGAAGCCGAACAGCAGACCAGCGCCCGCGGAGCCCACCGACAGCCCAAGGCTCACTGCTGCCGCCTGAATGCCGAGTTCGACGCCCTGACTTCGCGCGGTGATCCGCGACACCCAGAAGGCGAGCAGCGGACTGATCACCCCGGCGGAGGCCGCGACGACGGAGACAGCGAACAGCATCTCGCTGAAGGCGGTGATTGATGGAATTGCCGCCAGACCGATCGCCATCACCAGGAAGGCGGGTGCAACGAGCACCTTTGTCGCCGCCGGCTTGACGAGTGGCGAAAAGACAAGCCCCTGCACCGCAAACATCACCACGCTGCAGGTCGCGAACGTAAAGCCCAGTTCGGCGGGACTCATTGCGAGCTCATCGTTGCGTAGCGTGAGCCCAACCTCGAATGCGCCAAGTCCCGCCGCGGCTACAGAGGCAAGGGCGAGCAGCCGTATCTCCCCGGGCACGAAAGTCGACGTTTTGCGGTTCTTCGTGTCTACCGGCTGGCCGGTCACTCGGCCTCCAGGCAGGATCAACTTCACGCCGCCGGCCGCCGCCAAGGCGAGGCCCGATGCAAGAAGAAAAGGGGCGGCCTGCAAGAGGGGCACCGCCTTGCCCGAGTCAAAAGCCCATCCGGCAGCGAGGCCACCCAGCATGGGACCGAGCAGGAAGCCTGCAATCGATGCCATGCTGACCCAACCAAAGGTTCTGGCCCGCCGATCATCGTGACCTTCCGTGTCGGCAATGAACGCAAGGGCTGTGGGAACTACGGCGGCGGCGAAGCCGCCGTTCAGGATTCGTCCGACATAAAGAAGCAGCAAGTTCGGCGCGAGCGCCGAAGCCGCCAAGGTGACGGCGAAGCCGATCAGGCCAACGACAAGGACGGGTCGACGCCCGATCAAATCCGACACCCGTCCCCAGAGGAACGCGACAGCCAGTGGTGCGGCGACATAGGCAGCAGTCAGAAAGCCAATGTGCCGTGCAGCCAATGTCGGATCTGCGGAGCCTGCGAGCCGTTCGACCATTGTCGGCAGGACCGGCAGGACGATCCCATAGCCGAGCGCGACGATGAAAGACGAAGCCAGAAGTGCGCCCAGAACCCTCGACGACAAAGGCAGGGGAGGTTTTGCGGTCCCGCTCATGCCGGGGCGCCGGTCGGCTGCTCATGAACGGCGCCTGCGGCAGTCGATGCGGCCGGCCGGATGCCTTCGAGCCTGGTTCGCTTGAGCAGAAGCGCATTAATGGCGACCAGCGCCGAGCTGCCCGACATTGCCAGCGCGGCGATCTCGGGGCTTAAAAGGAAGGGATATAACACGCCGGCCGCGAGCGGGAAGGCGATGACATTATAGCCGACCGCCCACCACAGGTTCTGATGCATCTTGCGAAGGGTGGCCCGTGACAAGGTCATCGCCCCGACTACGTCATAGGGATCGCTCTTCATCAGCACGATATCGGCGCTTTCGATCGCCACGTCGGTGCCTGCACCGATCGCGAAGCCGACATCGGCTTGCGTCAAGGCTGGCGCGTCGTTGACACCGTCGCCGACCATGCCGACCTTGAGGCCCTGTCCCTGCAACTCCTTGATCTTTTCAGCTTTCTGGCCGGGCAGAACATCGGCCAGGACGATGTCGATGCCGAGAATGCCGGCGATACGCTTGGCGGTGCCGGCATTGTCGCCGGTGAGCATGGCGACGCGGACGCCCTGCTCGTGGAGCTTCTTGATGGTCGCGATGGCGGTCGGGCGCGGCGCATCGGCGATGGCGATCAGTCCAAGAAGTTTTCCGGATCGCGCGACGTGAATGACGGTGCGGCCTTCGCCCTTGAGCGCTTCCGCCTTGTCGCCGAGCGACTGCAGGTCGATCTTCTGCTCGTCCATGAGCCGGCGGTTGCCGAGGAAAACCTTATCTCCACCGATGGCGGCGCTGGCGCCCTTGCCTTCGATGTTCAGAAAGCCCGAAACCTTGGGAAGCTTCAGGTCCTTGGCCCGCTCGACAATGGCGACGGCCAGCGGGTGATCCGATCCCTGATCCACTGCAGCCGCGATTTGCAGAACTTCGTCGGGCGAAACACCGGGCGCGGCAACGATTTCGACGACCTTGGGCTGACCCATTGTCAGCGTGCCGGTCTTGTCGAAGACGATCACATTCAGTTTTGTCGCGTCCTCGAGAGCGGACGCATTCTTGAACAGGATACCGTTGGCTGCTCCGAGACCGGTACCGACCATCACCGCCATCGGCGTGGCGAGGCCCAAAGCATCGGGACAGGCGATGACGAATACCGTGATGGTCAGGGTCATCGCAAAGAGCAGCGGCTGGCCAATCCACCAGAACCAGACGGCAAAGGTCACGAGGCCAATGACGATCGCAGCCAGCACCAGCCATTGCGAGGCGCGGTCGGCAAGCAGTTGCGCCGGCGCCTTGGAATTCTGCGCTTCCTGGACCAGTTTGACGATCTGGGCCAAGGCCGTGTCGGCGCCCACCTTGGTCGAGCGATATCGCAGCGTGCCGCTCTTGTTGATTGTGGCGCCGATGACGGTATCGCCGACTTTCTTGGTGACTGGCATGGATTCGCCGGTGAGCATCGATTCGTCGATTGTCGACTCGCCCTCGATCACTTCGCCGTCGACAGGAAGCTTGTTGCCTGGCCGCAGGACGACGATGTCGCCGAGCACGACGTCGGCGGTCGCGACCTCGACTTCCTTGCCATCGCGGAAGACGTTGGCCTTGGGCGGCGCGAGATTGAGCAGCGCACGGATGGCGGCGGACGCGCCAGCCCGCGCGCGCATCTCCAGCCAATGGCCGAGCAGGATGAAGACGAGCAGCACGCTCGCGGCTTCATAGAACTGCTCGCCTTCGAAGAAGAATGTCGCGCCGATACTGAAGAGGTAGCCGGTGCCGACGCTCAGCACCACCAGCACCGCCATATTGAGCACGCCGTTTCGCAGGGCGCGCCAGGCGGCGACGACGAACGGCCAGACCGGATAGAGGATGGCGGCGCTCGCAAGGAAGAACATCGCAATGTTTTCGCTGAGCCCGAAAGGCGGGAGGAGCCATGGCTCGCCCATTCCCATAGGCTCCATTGCAAAGATCGGTAGCGTGAAGACCAGGCTGACGATGAAGCGATTGCGCATGTCGCTGACCATGTCCTGCATGTCCTTGCCGGCGCCGTGTCCCATCTCATGGGCCATTGCGTCATGCGGCACCTTGGCTGCGGCGGTTGGCGCCGCGTCGACCGCGGTGGCGTGCTCCGCGTGTCCATGCATATGTTCCGAGGGCGCCGGGGCATGCCCCGGCGGGACAGTTGTGCCGCCCGGCACGCAGAGGTGTCGTGGCACGGTCTCGCCCCGGCAATGAAAGCCGCAGGTTTCGATCTCGCGCGCCAGAGTCTGGGGATTCGTCAACGCCTCGTCGAATTCGACGGTGGCGCTGGTCGAGCCAGCATTCATGGCGACGCTAGCAACGCTGGGCAAAGCGGCGAGACGTTTTTCGACTGCCGCGAAATCCATTATGCCGACAAGGTCGCGTACTTCCAGGGTCGCCTTCTTCATGGTCAGATCCTATTTTTTTAGCAGCAAGATGGCTGCGGTTTGGTTGTGCAGGCCGCGGACAATCACCGCGGCCCGCAGACGACCTAGGCTCGATACCCGAAGGTCGACATCATTCCGGTCGCCATGTGGTAGAGATGGTGGCAGTGGAAGGCCCACTGGCCGGGATTTTCGGCATCTATGGCGATCGTCACCGAGCGATTGGGAGGCAGCAGGACAGTATCCCTCACCGCTCCCGCAAAGCGCCGCCCATCAATCGCGACGACCTGGAAATGATGGCCGTGCAGGTGCATTGGATGCGCCATCATGCTGGTGTTGCGCAGCGTCACTTCCACGCGGTCGCCCACATCCACCAGGATCGGTGCATTGGTCTTCAATCCCCAGCGGTAGGCGGCCATATCACCGGTGAGGGCCATGTCGAAGGTCTTCTCCGCCTGGCGCGATATAAGTGGCGCAACAGCCCGCAGCTGCGCCTCGAGTGCCAGATCGAGGGCCGGGGCGTCGCCATCTCGGGCCGTCGAGACCTTGGCCACTGCCGCCCCGGCAGGACGAAGAATGATGCCGGTCCGCTCCTTGCTCCCCTCGCGCAGCGCCAGGATCGGAAATGAACGGGCTTCGCGCGGCAGTTGCACACGGACGTCGATGCGCTGTCCCATCGTCATCGGGAAGCGGCTGCCCTTGACCGGCTCGACATCCTGACCGTCGACCGCGATCAGTTCGCCTTCGAGTTCGCCGAAATCGATCGTAAACGCCGTTGCGGTCGCGCCGTTGATGATCCGCACCCGTACGCGTCCGCCTGGTTCGACCGACACGATCTCCGGATCGTCCAGAGTCCGGTCGTTGGCCAGATAGGCATCATATTCGATGTCATTGAGATCCATCGCCATGCCGCCGTGGTTCATTCCCGCCATGGCGCCTATATCCGTCCCCGACATATCCATGCCGCCATGCTGCATCGGCGCGGCTGCGCCACCTGTCAGGCCGGCCAGCAGTTCCTCCGGCGACGAGAACGAGAAGTCGTGAAGGAGAACGACGACCTCCTGCTCGTCCTTACTATCGTCGTTTGGATCAGCGACGATCAGCGGCGCGGCGAGAAGCGCCTGCTCCTGCAACGTGTGGGCGTGCATCCAGTGAGTGCCCGCCTTGCCGACCGGGAAGTCGTAAGCGCGATCGGCTCCGGCGGCGATGAGCGGCAGCGGCGCATCGCCAACGCCGTCGCTCGGCCAGGGCGGCGTCAGGCCATGCCAATGAATGATTGTTGGCTCAGGGGTCTCGTTACGGAGCAAGACATTGAAGGCATCCCCAGCCCGCAAACGCAGACCCTGCGAGCCGTCTGCCAGCTGGAGGCCGAAGACGCTGGCAGCCTTGCCGTTCACCTCGATCGTGCGACGGACAATGCTAAGCAGCGTCTGGCCGGCTGGCTGACCGGCGACGGCCGCTGTAAACAAAGTTGGCGGTACCGCGAAAGCTGCGGCGCCGACGATTGCAGCTTTAAGGAATTCTCGGCGTTTCATGATCGTTTCCATCGGTCTTGAGTTTGAATCTCGGAATTGAGGGGGCTCATTTGGGGCAAATGACTCCAATCCGACGCCCCGAGGCGTCCAGCCTGGGGTGCAAGTGGAGTGGGATTTATCGCGTGCGGGGCCTTTCGGTGGTGCCGACTAGCCGCTTCAAATGCGGGAAGAAGGCGGGCACGTGGACCGCATAGCGGTCGTATGCTTCGCCAAATTCCTTTCTTGCTTCTCGCTCCTCGGTGAAGGAAAGCCGCACGTACATGCCGACAAGAATGGGGAACATCACAAGCGTCAGTAGGGTCGGCCACTGGACAAGGAAGCCCGCCAGGACGAGCACAAAGCCGACATATTGCGGATGGCGGACATGCGCATATGGGCCTCCAGTTGCGAGGCGCCCCTCCCGCTGAGCCTCATAGAGCACGCGCCAGGCGGCCGAGATCAACACGAACCCGCCGCCGATCAGGAAGAAGCTGAGGATGTGGAACGGGCCGAAATGGGGGTTCAGCCGCCAACCGAACATCATTTCCAAAAGATGGCCGGCATCATGCGAGAACCAGTCAATGGCTGGGATCCGGGATTGAAGCCAACCCGAGAGCAGATAGATCGTCAGCGGGAACCCATACATCTCGGCGAACAGTGCCACCAGGAAGGCGCTGAACGCGCCGAAGGAGCGCCAGTCGCGGCCCGTCCGCGGCTTGAAGAAGCTGAAGGCGAAAAGAATGAAAACCGCCGAATTGACGATGACCAGACCCCAGAGGCCATAAGCGGAGGATTGCTCGACCATGGTCATGCTCCTTTTCCGCGCTTCGAACCATTCTGCGCGCCCGGCTCAGGCTCCTTGTGCGGGGTATGCTTCCCGTGACCGCCATGGCCGCCGTGCATGAACATGTGAAGCAGAGGACACGCGGCCAGCAGCAGGAAGGGAAGGACGCCTAGGGCATGCGCCCGGTGTTCGGAGAGGACGAAAAAGGCGCCGATCAGCAGGAAGCCAATCGTGAAGAGCCCCGTCTTCGAAGTCCAAAACCCGGCAGGCCTTGGCTCGAACTCGGGTTCCGGTCTATGCCCGGCCGGGTGACCGGCTGGATGTTGTGCCTGCGGATTCATGGGTTGGGCTCCTTCTACTGGTGTCTTGATGAGAGTTTTGGGATGGCCTGCTTCTGCATAGACGCCACCGCTATCGCCGGCCGGTGGCGACGACATTGTAAACCGATGCGTAGACGACACCCGCGACGAGGCCGACGACACCAAGGCCGACAATGCCGTAGAGTGCCCGACCGGGGCTGATCGGCGTGGCGGATTTAATCGTGCCGAGGTCTAGCCCGTGCGTGAAAGCACCGACGAAGTCGAGTGTCGCGTCTGGCCAAAGCGCAAAAGTCAGAGCACACAGCATGCTCAGAAGAGCGAGCGTTGCGCCCACCGCGATGCCGGCTGACAGAGTGCTGAGTCTATTCATCGGGCTTCTCCACCTATTTGGCGCGCTGCTTGAGCCATTCCTGCATTTTGGCGATTTCAGATTCCTGGGCAGCGATGATCTCATTGGCCCAAGCCTTGACCACATCGTCCTTGCCGAACTGCAGAACTGCCCGAGCCATGTCGATAGCGCCTTGATGGTGCGGGATCATCGCCTGGACGAAAGCGATATCGGGGTCGGCGGCCTGGACGCCCTGCATCATCGGCCCGTCCATTTTCTTCATGGCCCCCATATAGGCCTTGGTGGCATCGGACATGTTGGCGGCGTCCATCGGCGTGCCCTGCATCATGCCGCCCTGCATCATCGGCATCATCTTCTGCATCATGGGCATCATGGTCTGCATCATCGACATCATCGCCGTGCATTGCTCCGGCATGCTGCCTGGCGTCGGTTCCGGGGCCGGCGCTGCCAGCGGAGCTTGGGGGGCGTCGGCGTCTGGGTGGTGCTCATCAGTTTGAGCGAACGCCGCGCCGGATGCGAATACGAATGCGGCAAGAGTCATCAATCGGAGGTGAGCTTTCATGGCTGTTTCCTTGTCGTTGGAGTGACTGGACGGATGAACTCCCATTGGATGCGAAAGGCAGCCAGGATCGTCGGTACAGTTCGATTTCGGGATTGCTTGCGAGACAGCGGGTCGATGAGCGCTGCAGGTGAACAGCCTCACATACCCGCGGGGGCGCGGGATCGCGGTGTCAGGCGAGGAAACGAGGAGGTTGCAGGAGAGCCTCGGGATTGATGCCTGTTCCCAGGAACCCGGCACCCAAGCCGTATGCGGCGATAGAGGCTCGATCGAGAGTTTCGCACCCGAATGTCAAGGGAACGGCGGCTCCGCAACACCCCGATCCGGTCGAGGACATGCAATTCGTGCTACAGTCCTGCCTGCAAGCGTTGTGGTGGCTGTCCTGGGCTGTTTCCGCGGTGTGACTTGTCACTGGGTCAGAGCCGTTGGCGAGAAAAGCCGTGCTGTCATCGGCAACGTCGAATTCGACAGCGGTATCCCAGGTTTCTCCGGCAAGACCCGGTGCACTGCTCACCATCGCGCTGGCGGCGATCAGGATGATCGCGACGAGCAGGACGCGGAAGTGGGTCAGCGTGAGTTTCATTGTTGTAGTCTAGAGGCAATCACGATCACCGCGTTGATGCAGATCAAAGTCAGAGCATGTTAAGCGCCGTACGTGGCTAGGCAATCCTTTAGACGCTGATGGGACGTCTCGCTTGTCGGTCTGATGTCGTGGAAGCCCTAAAAAAATGGATCACGAGTTTCATGCGACTGGATGCGCGCAGTCTCGACAGCAATCTGGTCGATGCTGCAAGCTGCCACCTCCTCCAGGAACGCGGCCGACAAAAGGCAAGGACAGTACATGAACGTCAAGGATCCCGCTCTGGCAGAGGTCGGCCGTTCCGCGACAGAGCGGCTCAACCGGAATTGCTTCTGCATTACGCTCGACCGCGCAGCGCTGCAGTCGGCGTTGGATCACGAGGCCGGCGATGCGGGCTTCTACGAGGCTTTCAACAACTCCCGGCCGCATCTGTTTTCCAATGTTCCAGTGTTCCTCTCCAAATCCGTCATCGACGAGATGCGCGGGATCGTCGATGCGATCGAGGCGGCGACGAAATTGCCGGCGTACCGCGACGCAGTCCTCTCTTGGGCCCCCGAAATCGCGCAGCAGGATTTCGGCCCGTCCGGCGCGCTGATGGGTTACGATTTTCACCTTGGTAACGACGGCCCCAAGCTGATCGAAGTGAACACCAACGCTGGCGGGGCGTTCCTCAATGCCTTGCTGGCCAAGGCCCAGACGGCCTGCTGCGGGGAGGTCGAGCAAGGTCTGAT
>LNFM01006203.1_pt1 | contig 22122 bp, 21 predicted proteins | sample 596031 | NCBI WGS metagenome assembly LNFM01 (sample SAMN04254537, study PRJNA301005) | activated carbon metagenome | isolation source: dual media filters at the Ann Arbor, Michigan drinking water treatment plant | place: USA: Ann Arbor
TAGGGGTTGGCTGTTGTTATTCCCATCGCTCGCCCCACGTGCGCGGCCCGGTGGATGGTTCTTGGAGTGGACCCGTGACGCAATCTGATCTTTCCACCGCGCGGGATACGCGCGAGACCGGCCGCAGTCGTGAGGGCCGGATTTCGTCTGGCGAGATGGAGGCCTTCAAGGCGCGGGATAATTGGACAAACTGGCGGTATCTCGCTCTCAACTGGTTTGTGATTGCTGGAACGCTGTTTCTGGCGATTTGGGGCGAGAGCCAGTTGCGGGCGCTGGGCTATGGGTGGGAGGCGATCCTGCCGTTGGCGATCGTCGCGATCGTTGTGATTGGGGCATCGCAGCATCAGTTGGGTGGCGCAATCCACGAAGGCACGCATTATCAGCTGTTCGCGAACCGGACTTTGAATGAGGTTGCTGGGGATTGGTTGGCTGGATTTCCAATCTACACCTCGACGCATCATTACCGCCTGCATCACATGGCGCATCATCAGTTCGTCAATGATCCGGCGCGCGATCCGATCTACGGGCAGGCGGACGAGAGCGGGCATTGGCTCGACTTTCCGCTGACGCATGTGGAGTTGGCGAAGGGATTGTTGCGGCTCTTGTGGATCCCGAACCTCGTGAAATACACGGTGGCGCGGGCCCGCTACAGCGCGCTGGGGCTCGGCGCCAACCCTTATGCCGATCCCAAGCGTCCTGGGCATCCGGCGGCGCAGACGGTGGGTATTCTGTTTGCCGGTGTGGTGCCGGCGGTGCTGATCGGGATGATGCTGGCGGGCTTCGGCGCGTCGGCGGTGATGGGAACGTTCTTTGCCATGTGGGCCGCGACGGTGGTGTTTTATGCCGTCATCCCGGAGACGTGGTTTGCGTCGGGGCGCGTGGAGCCGGTGTTGTCGCACAGGATTGGTTCGATCGCGCGGATCTCATTCATGGCGATTGTTTACGGGTCGCTGACGGCGATCGATCTGACGGGATACGAGAAAGCGTGGATGTATTACGGGCTCTACTGGGTCGTGCCGCTGTTCACGACGTTCCCGGTGTTCATGATTTTCCGCGAGTGGATCCAGCATGGCAATGCGGATCGCGGGCGGTATACCAATTCGCGCGTGATTTTGACGGGGCCGCTGTTTCGCTACGCGGTGCTGCCGTGGGGGATGGAGTATCACCAGCCGCACCATCTGATGGCGACGGGTTGTTGCAGGACGCGGAGTACGCCGAGAAGGCGCAGATCGTTGAAGGGCTTTACGGGCGCGTGGCGGAGGGCAAGCCGACGGCGTTCGGGGTGCTGCTGAAGGAGCATGCGCCGGTGACGCGCGAGGCGGCGCATGTGGACGAGACGGTGCTGGAACGGGCGGAGCTCAGCGATCGTGCGGCTTTGGAGCGGGAGAAGGCGGCGTCACTGAAGGCCGAGCGCAGGGATGCGGCGGAGTAGGTGCCGAGGCGCGCCCACACGTGTCATCCTTGGCTTTAGGCCACTGCTGTCCGGTTTAGCATAAAGCGAGTTGCTAGCTTTACAGGCTCAGGCCTTTTTGAGCTCACTTCGCGCTGAAAATCGTCGCGCGCAGGGCTCGCTATCGCAAATGGTGCGCCATGCTGCATCAATCTTATCCGCGTGGTCGCGTTCGCTAGTGCTGATCTGTTTGATTGCTCGAATGACTAATCGGCTTAGCAGGACATAGTATGCCGAGATCGTTTGTCTGGGTGCGAGCATACGGCAGTTGGTTTGAGAATCGTGAACGAGACGATCACCGTCGCCGAGGGTGTATCCGGCTAGAAGCGCTTGGTATCGATTGTGTGTGTAAGCGCTAAAGCCAAAATAGTAGACTCTGCTTTGGCTGGCGATTTCTGCGCCAAGACTGTCTTCGATCCACATTCGAAATTCAGAGTGCTTTATTTCGATGCCATCGTACCATCGTTGCACTGCTTTGGTGCACGCCGACTCGGTGCCTTCGAAATAGTGAGAGAAGTCCAAGCATTCTGTGATGTTTCGGAACATCTTGGCTGCTGTGCGATGTCTCGAGTTTTGGAGCGCTGCCAAGGATTCTTCGATAGTATCAACCGCGTCTAGTTGGAGCATCCAAACGGCCTTAGTTCGACTCCGGTCGTCCTTATGAAAAGTTAGATTTTTCGAAAGCAAAGCCTCTCGTAAGATCGTCAAAATTTCATTTGCTTCTCGAATAAATTGTTTCTCGCATTCATATTCGTATGGATTGTCGTGTGCATCTTGAAGGGTACGACTCCATACTATGCTTGCCATTGGCTACTCCGCCGCTAGCTTTGCATATCCCAGCTGGGTGTTGAGTTTGACGATGAGGTCGGCGGCGGCGATGGGGATGTTGGTGCCGGGGCCGAAGACGGCTTTGGCGCCGGCGCGGAAGAGTTCGTCGTAGATGATGTCTTCGCGGCCTTCCTTGGTGAGCGCTTCGCGCAGTTCGGGGACCAGCGTGAGGTGGCCTGCGGCGAGCGACGAGACGCCGACGACATGGACGTCGTTTTCGACGGCTTGGCGGGCGGCTTCACCGGCGGTGGCGAACAACGGCCCGATGTCGACGTCGAAGCCGAGGTCAGCGAAGGCCGTGGCGATGACTTTCTGGCCACGGTCGTGACCGTCCTGGCCGAGCTTGGCGATCAGAATGCGCGGGCGGCGGCCGTCGTTCTTTTCGAATTCTTCGACGAGCTTCTGGGCTTTGATCACATCGGTGCTCATGGATGCCTCCGAACGGTAGACGCCCGAGATCGCGCGGATCTCGGCGCGGTGGCGCGTAAAGACCTTCTCCATCGCGTCCGACATTTCGCCGACAGTCGCTTTGGCGCGGGCGGCCTTGACGCACAGGTCGAGCAGGTTGGCGGTGCCCTTGGCGCCCTCGGTCAGCGCGGTGAGGGCTGCCTGGCAGTCGGCTTCGTTGCGCTCGGCGCGGAGACGTTTCAGTTTTGCAATCTGCGCTTCGCGGACGGCGACATTGTCGACTTTCAGGAGATTGATTTTGGCATCGCCGTCGATCTTGAATTTGTTGACGCCGGTGATGGTCTGCTTGCCGGTGTCGATGCGGGCCTGCGTGCGGGCGGCGGCCTCTTCGATGCGCATTTTCGGGATGCCGGCGTCGATGGCTTTGGCCATACCGCCCAGTTCTTCGACTTCGGCGATGTGCTCGAGTGCTTTCTGGGCGAGTTCATAGGTGAGGCGTTCGACGTAGTGGCTGCCGCCCCACGGATCGATGACGCGCGTGGTGCCGCTCTCCTGCTGGAGGAGGAGCTGCGTGTTGCGCGCGATGCGGGCGGAGAAGTCGGTTGGCAGGGCAATCGCTTCGTCGAGGCCGTTGGTGTGGAGGGACTGCGTGTGGCCCTGTGTGGCGGCGATAGCTTCGAGGCAGGTGCGGGTGACGTTGTTGAAGACGTCTTGTGCGGTGAGCGACCAGCCGGATGTTTGCGAGTGCGTGCGCAGCGAGAGGGAGCGGGCGTCCTTGGGGTTGAACTCGTCCTTGATGAGCTTCGCCCAAAGAAGGCGCGCGGCCCGCATCTTGGCGATTTCCATGAACACGTTCGTGCCGATGGCCCAGAAGAACGAGAGGCGGGGGGCGAAGGCATCGATGTCGAGGCCGCTGTTGACGCCGGCACGGACGTATTCGACGCCGTCGGCAAGCGTGTAGGCGAGTTCGAGGTCGGCCGTCGCGCCGGCTTCCTGCATGTGGTAGCCGGAAATCGAGATGGAGTTGAATTTCGGCATCTTCTGCGAGGTGTAGGTGAAAATGTCGGAGACAATGCGCATCGAAGGCAGTGGCGGGTAGATGTAGGTGTTGCGCACCATGAACTCTTTCAGAATGTCATTCTGAATGGTGCCGGCGAGTTTTTCAGGCGGCACGCCCTGCTCTTCGCCCGCGATGATGAAGAGCGCGAGGATGGGGAGCACGGCGCCGTTCATGGTCATGGAGACGGTCATCTGTTCGAGGGGGATGCTGTCGAACAGGGTGCGCATGTCGTAGATGGAATCGATGGCCACGCCGGCCATACCGACGTCGCCCTTCACGCGGGGATGATCGCTGTCGTAACCGCGATGCGTGGCGAGGTCGAAGGCGATGGAGAGGCCCTTTTGGCCAGCGGCGATGTTGCGGCGGTAGAAGGCGTTGCTCTCTTCGGCGGTCGAGAAGCCGGCGTACTGGCGGACGGTCCAGGGCTGGGTGACGTACATCGTCGGGTAGGGGCCGCGCACGTAGGGGGCAATGCCGGGCCAGGTGCCGAGGAAGTCGAGGGCGGCCGTGTCGGCGCCCGTGTAGACCGGCTTCACTGGGATGCCCTCGGGGGTCATCCACATATCGACTGGAGCGGCCGGCGTTGCGGCGCCGGTGGCGGGCGTGCCGAGGTCGATCGTCGTGAAGTCGGGGATACGGGTCATGTTGATCTCTGGAGCGGTCTCTACGCGTGCATCTTGGTAGCATAAAGAGGAGGCAGAAGGCGATGCGGCGAACATCGCCCCGAACGGCGTCTGGGAGGGGCGGTGCTATGCTGGTGGTAACCAAGGGACGCTGGATTTTCAACATGCTAGCTGCGCTGGTCGCGGTGGCTGGGGCGGTGTTGGGAGCGAGCGCTGTCTGGGCCGCACCACGGGACGAGGGCCCGGCACGGCAAACGGTTTCGCCGGAACCTGTGCTGACGCTCGAGGCGCCTGACGGGCATTGTGCTTTCGACGTCCTTAAGGCGAACCCGCCCGGACATGACACGGGATTTCAGCCGGGACTCAAGTCGGGGACGGAACTGCTCGCGCTTTACGTGCCGTGTGTCGCGCTCGAGGCGGCGCGGGCCGGGACGGCGGAATGGCTGCCGGAATGGGTGGCGTTTGAGAAGAACACCGTGACCTATCCCAGTGATGATGAGCGGTCGTTGGGATCGCATGGGGCGGTGGGACAGCTCTGCCGGGATGCGCAATCGGCGAACTGGGGGCACCCGAAATACGAGGGGGCTGATTTCGCGGAGATGGTGAAGACGGCCAATGCGAAACTGTCGCTTGATAAGCCGGAAGTCTTTTTGGGTGTCGTCGGCGAGGACGACCATGCTTGTTATCTGGCGGCGTTGCGGATCGTGTATTCGCCGGCTGGCAAGGCGCTAAGATTTTTGAACGTGCAGGCGTTCATGCAGGCCGGGGATCGCTGGGTGACGCAATCGTTCCGGCGCGAATTGAGCGAGGCGCCGGAAGTAGTGCGGTTGTTTCTTGAAGCCGCGAAGAGAGAGTCGAAGGCGTTTTCGGACAAGAACCGGTGAGGGCGCGTTAGCTCAGTTTCTTTTGCAGATCGGCAAGTGTGGCGACGGCATCTTGCCCTGCGGCGAGGAATTGGTCCACCCCGGCGGCTTTGAGGGCGGGTTCGCGGTCGCCGGGGCGGCCGGCCATGAGGACGAGTTTGGCGCCGGCTGTTTTGAGAGCCTTTGCGGTGGCTTCGGCGTGCTCGGCGTTGACGGCATCGGACGAGCAGATGCAGGCGGCTTCGAGACCGGACGCTTTGAATTCGGCTGCTGCCGCTTCGGCGTTCGGGTAGCCGTCGCTCATGTTGGCTGAGATGCCGCCGGCGGCGAGGTAGTTTTTGATCCACGTCGAGCGGACGTTGTGTTCGACGACTTGGCCGAGGCTGGCGAGGAAGACGGCGTAGGGTTTGCCGGTCTTGGCGGCGCGGGCGTCGGCGGCGTCGCGGAGTGCTTCGAAGGGCTCGGCGAGGCGGGCCATTTTTAGCGGTGTGATGGTGACGGCGGCTTGCGGACAAGCGGACGTGTCCTGCGGCCAGGGACTGGGCGCAATGCCGTCGTCGCCGAGGATCGGGAACGCGGAGACGCCGGTGAGTTCGGCGCGGCCGGTGGCGATGGCTTTGGCCTTCGTTTCGGCACTCTTGGCGATTTCGGATTGCACATATCCGGACTGGAGGGCTGCCGCCATGCCGCCTTGCTTTTCGATCTCCTGGAAGAGCGACCACGCCTTTTGCGCCAGATCGTCGGTGAGTTTTTCGACATACCAGGAGCCGCCGGCGGGATCGACGACGCGGCCGAGGTAGCTCTCTTCCTGGCAGACGATCTGAATGTTGCGGGCGACGCGGCGGGCGAAGCTGTCGGTTTGCCCTAGTGGATAGGTGAAGGGGAGCACGGTGATGCTGTCGGCTCCGCCGAGAGCTGCGCCCGTGCAGGCGATGGTGGTGCGGATGATGTTCGTCCAGGGGTCGCGCTTGGCCAGCATGCGCCAGGACGTGACAGCGTCGAAGCGCACAGATTTAGCGGCCTCTCCGGCGCCAGAGGCGTCAGCGATGCGCCATACGAGGCGGCGGGCGGCGCGGAGTTTGGCGATGTCGAGGAACTGATCGGCATCGACGGCGAGCGAGACGGCGATTTTGGGCAGTGCCTCGGCGGGTGCGATGCCGGCATGATCGGCGGCGCGCAGGTAGGCCACGATGGTCGCCAGCATGGCGGCCAGTTCCTGGGCTTCCGTGGCGCCCGCACAGTGATAGGAATTGCCGTCTGCAAGCAGAGCGGTGACGCCGGGCGTATCTTTTGTTTTGCCGATGAGCGCGATTGCCTCGGCAAGAGCTGCGTCGAGCGGTCGGGAGAGGCACCCGGTGACGGCCAGAAGACCTATCGGATCAGCGTTGAACGCGCCACGGCGGGCGGCGGGTGCGGTGCCGTTGGCGGACCAAAGGGCCATCAATTGCTCGGCGGCAGCCGTGACGTTTTCACCCGCGAGAAGAGACACGGGGCAGATGTCGAGGAGGACTCCGTCGAGGGCTTTGGCGAGGACGCCGCTGGTCAGCGGCAGGCCCGAGGGCCCGATGTGCAGCGTGATGGAGGTGGTGCCACCGTTTAGGTCTTCGAGGATGGCGGCGTTGACGGACTTCACGTCCGTGTTCGTATGGAACTGGCGGATGTCCCAGCCGAGGCCGTTGGGGGCCGCCTGGGTGCCGCGCGTGAAGGGTGCTGCGCCCGGACGCTCGCTGGCGGCGTGCGGCACGGCGTCGGCGCGCGTGTAGATCGGATCGATGCGCAGGCCGTCGGCGGTTCTGCCGACCATCTTCTTTTCAAACTCCGCGCCCTTGATCGCTTTGTCGACGAGGGCAAGCCAAGCCTCGCGCGTGGCTTCAGTGAAGCCGGTGGCGAGCGGCATGACGGGCGCGTCGGATGCGGAGGGTGCGGTCATCAGCAGGGGTCCATCGGTGGGAGTGGGCGCGCGCTAACAGCGCGAGCGGTCGCAATGAAATCTCCGTCAGTCTATAGGGGCAAGCACCGGGTTCCGCATTCAAAAAACGGTCACACAGGGTTTGGCGTGACGCCGCACGGAGGGGGAAACAGTTTCGCACGGCAGGGTATCAGTGAGCCATGCAACCAGGGTTTGCAATGGCAGGGTTTGCGTGCCAAGAGGGTTCGCACTGACGTGGCCCACCGTTGAGTCGATTGATGGCTGGCGGTCATGCTTCCACGTTAAGCCCTTGGACGACGGAGTGGCGGACCCATGAGCGAGCACGTTCTGCAAGACGGCAAGATTTTCGTCGGCAAAAGCATCAAGCCGGAATATCTCGATCTGAAACTCGCGAACCGGCATGGACTCATTACGGGGGCGACCGGCACGGGCAAGACCGTGACGTTGCAGGTCCTGGCGGAAGGATTTTCGGCAGCTGGCGTGCCGGTGTTTGCGGCCGACATCAAGGGCGATCTGTCGGGAATCGCTGCGGTCGGCGAGCCGAAGGATTTTCTCGTCAAGCGGGCGGGCGAAGTCGGGCTCGGGGACACGTACCAACAAAGGGCTTATCCGTCGATTTTTTGGGATGTGTTTGGCGAACAGGGGCATCCGATCCGCGCGACGGTGCAGGATATGGGGCCGCTGTTGCTGTCGCGGCTTCTTGAACTCAATGAGGTTCAGGAAGGCGTATTGAACATCGCATTCCGGGTGGCGGCCGATGAGAAGATGCCGCTCGTCGATCTTAAAGATCTGCGCTCGCTGATGAATAACATCGCAGAGCGGTCGAAGGAGATCGGTGCGAAGTACGGCAACGTGGCGGCGACGTCGGTGGGGTCGATCCAGCGTCGGTTCCTTGTTTTGGAAGAGCAGGGCGCCAATCAGTTCTTTGGAGAGCCGGCGCTCGACATTATGGATTTTATGCGGTTGGCTCCGGACGGCCGAGGGGTGATCAACCTGCTTGCCGCCGACCGCCTGATGGAGAAGCCGCGTCTGTACGCAACGTTCCTTTTGTGGATGTTGTCGAAGATGTGGATGACGCTGCCGGAAGTGGGTGATCAGCCCAAGCCGAAACTCGTGTTCTTTTTCGACGAGGCGCATCTGTTGTTTAGCGATGCTCCCAAGGCGCTGTTGGAGCGCATCGAACAGGTGGCGCGTCTCATTCGATCCAAGGGCGTTGGCGTGTACTTCATCACCCAGAATCCGATGGACGTGCCGAATAGCGTTTCGGCGCAGCTCGGCAACCGCGTGCAACATGCGTTGCGCGCGTTCACTCCGCAGGAACAAAAGGCGGTAAAGGCGGCGGCGACGACGTTCCGCAAGAACCCGGATCTCGACACCGAAAAGGTGATCATGGAGCTGAAGGTCGGCGAGGCGCTGGTTTCGATGCTGGAGAACAAGGGCGAGCCGTCGATGGTGCAGCGGACGTTCATCCGGCCGCCGGAAGGGCGCTTGGGGCCGGTGTCGAAGGACGAACGCCTGAGCGTGATCGAGTACAGCCCGGTTTATGGCAAGTACGAAGAGGCGGTCGATCGCGAGAGTGCGCACGAGATGCTGACCAAGCGTACGGAGGCTGCCGCCCAAGAAGCCAATGCAGGTGAGGGCGGCAGCTGGGCGGATGTGATCTTCGGCGGAGGAGCTGCGACCGGGAGCAAGACCGGGACGAAGCGTGGGCAGCAGGGGATGGGCGACATGATCGGCAAGGAATTGCAGCGGTCGATCTCGCGCACGATTGCAACGACGATCAAGAACATCATCGTCGGGTCGATCAAAGGTGGGAAGCGCTGAGTATTTGATCGCGGTCAAGGACCGGAACGGACTTTTGCCGCGATGTGATTGCGTTGCTGCTGGCAAAGGGAGTCGTCTATGAGCCGTGGTCTTGTCGTGGCTGCTGGCGTGTTTCTGGTTGTCGGTTCGGCCGCCCACGCCGACGATGCGGCCGTCATCGCGCAGGGCAAAGCGCTGGTGGAGGATAAGTGCGCGCGCTGCCATGCGATCGGTCTGGACGACGCAAGCCTGCACGAGAAGGCGCCGCCGTTTCGGGATGTCGTTGAGATCTATCCGAGTGAGAACCTCGCCGAAGCGCTGGCGGAGGGGATCGTGTCGGGGCACCCGGACATGCCGGTGTTCAAATTCGAGCCGCCGCAAATCGAAGCTTTTCTGGGCTATTTGAACAGCTTGTCCAAAGGCCCTTGAACCTAAACGGCGGATGAACGCCGGGTTCAGAAGGAATTCAGGCGCAGGGCGGCATGTTGGGTCTCATAGAAACGTTCGAGACCGGAGACGCCCCCCATGAAACTTCTGATCGGTGCCATCGCTGCTGCTGCTGTGATGTCGGTGACCATGGCGCCTGCCAAGGCTGCGAGCTTCAGTTGCATGGAATTGGACGGCAAGGCTGTTGCGGAAGTTCGGATTTGCGAAAGCCGCTGGCTTGGCGCACTCGATGAGCGGATGGATAGCTGGTATCGCCGGGCGCTGGAGCGGGCGCGCTATTTCGATCAGACTGTGACGGTGCGCTCCGAGCAGCGCGATTGGCTGACGGCGCGCAACGCATGCGGCACGGGGTTCTTCTGCATCCGCCGCGCGTATTTGAACCGCATTCGCGAACTCAAAAATTACGTCGAGCACGTGTGAGCGGGCGGCCCGCGCCGTATTCCGTATTCCGTATCGACAGTGATGGACCACGTCGGCTTGCCGGGTCCCCGCCTTCGCGGGGATGACGGTGGGGCGGGAAGTGTGGTGGCCTGCGGTTGGCTTATTGGGTTGCGCTGGTCTCGATCTCTGAGACCCGTTCCATAGCTAAGGGCTGTACGGGCGGCTTGGGTGCTGCGGGCTCTGTGTCCGATGGGGCCGGATCAACGGGGGGTGCCGCCGGTGCCTCCGGTGGGAGCGTCACCGCGGGCTCGGGCTTGGGCTTGGCAACGCGAGCGGGGCCATCATCGGGCACGTCGATCGGCTTTTTGCGCCATTCCTTGGCTTTGCCGATGCGAATGCCCTCTTCGTACAGGGCGCGCTGATATTCGAGATCGAACTTTTCCTTCGAGGCGTGGTTGAAGTCGGCCGGAACGGCGATCGAGTTGAAGTCGGCACCGGCGTCTTTGGCCATGCGGTAGATGCGGTAGTTGTCGCCCTTGTGCTGATAGAGCATGAGCGCGCCGATGCTTTCGCCGGCAATCTGGAAGGTGTTCGGTTTCACGGCACCGAACTGGGGCGACATCTTGCCGTTGTGCACCAGATAAAGCCTGCGGTTGGGCGGCTTGGGGTAGAGCACATCGAAGGCTTTGAACGGCAGGTTCACAGGCGTCACGTAAATTTGGCGCGTCACTCCGCCGTCGACGTGCATCTCGTCGTAGACTTTGCCGTCGACCTTTACCTTGATGTTGACGGGCGGGAAGAGGCCTGGGATTGCGGCGGAGGCGACAATGACGTCGCGGAACAGTTGCACGGCTTCGGGATTGTCGTAGTGGCGGGCGATGGCGCCCATGTTCCAGACCACGGGCCGTTTGGCGTCGAGGTTCGTGGTGCCAACGGTGAGCAGGCGGCCGCGCTGGTATTCCTTGGCGACGGCCACGAGGAAGTCGCGGTCGATGTATTTGGCGACGAGTTTGCGCAGGGGGCCCGTGTCAGTCAGCGCTTGGCCGCCGAGGAGACCGTTGACGATTTGCGGGACGACGAGTTCGTCGGTTTTGTATTCGGTCCAGATTTCGCGCAGCTGGGGGTCGTATTGCGGTCCGAGGTAGGCGAAGGGGGCGATGATGGAGCCGGCGGAGACGCCGGTCACGTGTTCAAATTCGGGACGGTCGCCGCGGGCCGTCCAGCCGGTTAGGACGCCGGCACCGAATGCGCCATCGGAGCCGCCGCCTGAAAGGGCCAACACATCGATCTGCATCCGGCCATTAATTTGTGGGGCGCTGGCCCCGAGTTTTGGCACGCCATGCAGATTTTCCGCGTACGCTTTCTTCAGATCTTTGGGTGCTTCGTCAGCCCAGAAGCGGGCGCCGGGGATGTTGGGAACGCTGGCTTTTTCGGCGGCCATGGCGGTTGGGACGGGGGTGCGTTCAATGGCGCTGGCGCAGCCACCCGTTAGAGCGGCCGCGGCCAAAATACCTGCAATGGCGAGCGATGCCCGCACATATCCCCCCAGTGAAAATCCGTCCCGTCGTTCCTAGCATACGCGTGAATGGTAACAAATTGGATGAAGCGGGCCGTTGTGCGGCACCGCATGCCCAGTGCAAAAAAGCCACCCGCATGCTGCGGATGGCTTTTGGGATTACTAACGAGGTCTGAAGGTTCAGCCCATCATCTCGTCCACATAGTCCCAGTTTACGAGATTATCGAACCAGGCTTCGAGGTATTTCGGACGGGCGTTGCGGTAGTCGATGTAATAGCTGTGTTCCCAGACGTCGACGCCGAGAATGGGCTGGGCGCCGTGCATCAGCGGGTTCTCGCCGTTGGGCGTCTTGGTGACTTCGAGCTTGCCGTCGCGGATGGCGAGCCAGCCCCAGCCAGAGCCGAATTGTGTGGTGCCTGCGGCGAGGAAGTCGGCGCGGACCTTGTCGAAGCCGCCGATCTCTTCCACCAGTTTCTCTAACCGGCCGGGGATTTTTTTGCCGCCACCGTTGGGCTTCATCCACTTCCAAAAGTGGATGTGATTGTAGTGCTGGCCAATATTGTTCACGAGGCCGGCGTTCTTGCCGTTGAAGGCTGCGACGCAGATCTCTTCGATCGATTTGCCTTCGAGGCCGGAGCCAACGATCAACTTGTTGCCGTTATCGACGTAGGCTTGGTGATGTTTGTCGTGGTGGAACTGCAACGTTTCGGCGGACATATAGGGCTGGAGGCTATCGTAGGCGTAGGGGAGGTCGGGGAGCTTGAAGGTCATGATCGTCTCCGATTTTGGGGCGGGGCGGTTCTGGGCGGACCCGGACCACGGCGAAAGAGCCGGTTTTCTACCTGTGCTGCACAAGCGAAACAAGTGTGCGGACGGTTGGGTTCCCCGTCGGCGGTGACCGTTCAGCTCAGCCAGCGAGTTCGATCAGGTACTCGTTACGCCTCAAGAAGGGCAGCGACCAGGGGGGATTGTAGAAGGCGGCCACGGGTGGACCGGCCGCGGGCAGCGCTTTGGCCTTGACCCAGGCCTCCAATTTGGCGCGGTGCTCGGCCAGGTTGGCATCGCTCGACCAGCCGGAGAAGCGGATCGTGGCAAAGCGCTTGGCTGGTTCGGCGACAATGCGGACGGCTGTGTTATTCGGGACAGGCAACGTTTCGGCGGTGTACTGCGCCGGCATGATTAAGCGGACTTTCCACTCGTTGCCTGATGCCTGTTGAGTGACTGGAACAGTCATGGCGATTTTTTCGCTGGGCTGCTGGGTGACGGGGGCCGTCATTTCAATTTTGGTTTTGGACGTGTTGTTGCCGAAGATGAAATCCGCCAGAAGACGGAAGCCCTGGTTGATGGCGGTGCTGCGGTCGCCGGCCACGGAAACTTCGGCCGCCAGTAACGGTTCGTAGCGGCGGATTTCGAAGTCGCCGTCTTTCAACTCGACGGAATAGGCGGGTTCGTCGGAGGCCATGGCGATCACGGTTGGCGCAAGAGCGGCGGCGATTGAGAGGATGGCAAGAATTGCCACCATTTTCGATCGTGAAACGCGCCGCTGCGGTATTGGGGAGTCCGGCATTGAGGATCCTGACTGATGTGGTCGATGGGGCGTTAACGCCTAAGGGCGACCGATTGGATCAATTCAATGTTCGATCGTTGCCGTGCCGCGCCATTCGGGCGGAGCGGGGCGGGTCAGAGGCCCGCTGCGTCTTGGGGCCAAAATAAATGAGGGGCGCCCCGACCCTGAGCGGAGCGCCCCCGTAGATCACGCCGGGGAAGTGTAGGGTTCAGGGTGAGGCAATCGTGACGCGATGGCACTGAACCCGTTCTGAATGGGCTATTCATTTCCGGTTCATGTTCTGGCGCGCGAAAAAATGGGGGTTGGCAACCGATGGGCTTGTTCACCGTCAATACGGAACCTTTATCTCAGGGGGCACTATTCGGTTGCCCTTAAGGCGTGGGTATCGCCAACTAAAGCTCGGAGGGCCGTAGTTGGTCCGGGTTAAGTTGGTCCGGCGGGGCACCGGGTCCGTTCGCACGTCAGTTGCGACGGGTTTTGTTCTGCGCAGCGTTACGGCAGTGCCCACCGATCCACCGTTCACTCGAAAGCTCTTCAAGATTATGCGCCTCAGCCGACTTTTTACTCTCGCAATACCGGTCGCACTCGCGACGGCTGGAGCTGTCTGGTTTCTTAACCTTGGGCAGCCGGCGGAGCCGCGTTTGGACTATGAAACGGCGGCGGTGGAGAAGGGCACGATCCGGCGGATCGTTTCGACATCGGGGCCGGTGCGGGCGTTGGTGACGGTGAGTGTGGGGTCGTTTCTCTCCGGGCCGGTTGAAGCCGTGCTGGTTGATTTCAATTCGGAGGTGAAGCCGGGAGATGTTTTGGCCAAACTCGACCGGCGGACGTTTTCTGCCAAGGTTGCTGAAGCGGACGCGAACCTGCTGGCGGCAAAGGCTGCGCTCGCCAACCAGAAAGCGGCGCTGATCAAAGCCGAGGCGGTGCTCTTGAATGCGGAGCGAACGATCGCGCGACAGAAGTCTCTGGCGTTGAAAAAGTTTGCAAGCGAGCAGGCGCTCGACAACGCGATCCGTGACCGGGATGTGGCAAAGGCGGACATTGCGGTCGCGAAATCGCAGATCGATACGGCGAATGCGCAAATCGTGCAGCGGCAGGCCGTTCTGGACAGCGCGACTGTCGACTTGGAGCGGTCAGAGATCAAATCGCCGATTGCTGGAACGGTCATATTGCGGTCCGTCGATCCGGGGCAAACGGTGGCGTCTAGCTTTCAGGCGCCGGAGTTGTTCAAGATTGCGCAGGATCTGTCGCGTATCCGGATCGAAGCACAGGTGAATGAGGCCGATGTCGGCTCAATTGCGGAAGGCAATCCCGTCACGTTTTCGGTTGATGCCTATCCCGATCGCGAATTCGAAGGCCGGGTGACGCAGATCCGGTTGGCAGCGACCGAAATCAACAATGTGGTCACCTATACCGTGATCATTGAGGCGCAGAACGAGGACCGGCGGCTGTTTCCTGGCATGACGGCGAATGTGCGCATCGAGAGCGCGCGGCGTGACGGTGTGTTGCGTCTGTCGAATGATGCGCTCCGGTTCCGGCCGCGCGGGGAGCAGGGGGCCTCAGACAGTCGCGGCAGTGGTGGTGGGGATCGTTCGGCGCGGACGGTGGAGCGTTTGAAGGGTGAATTGGAGCTGACGGATGCGCAGGCCGAGACGCTGAAGGCTGAGGTGGATGCACTGGCGAAGGACGCCCGCGAGCAGTCGCAGGGTGGCAGCTTTGGAGCTGCACGCCCTGATCCCGCGGCTTTTCGCATGAAGCTCAATATGCGTATCGAGCAGGCGCTCGTGCCGACAATGAGCGAGGACCAGCGCAAGATCTATGAGAGATGGAAAAAGGGCCGGGAAAGCACGCGGTCGGCGGCACTCTGGGTCTTGGATGCGGCCGGGCAGATGGAACGGCGCATGGCGCGCGTTGGGCTTGCGGACGACCAATTCACGGAGATCGTTGGCGGTGACCTCAAGGAGGGCGATCGCGTGATCGTGCGGGTTCGCGAGGCGAAGAAATGAACCCCGTGCCTGAGGGCCGCCACGTGTCAAATGGTGCGATCATTCAAGCCCGCGACGTGGTCAAGTTGTACAAAATTGGCGAGCAAGAGTTGCGCGCGCTCGACGGCGTTTCGCTCGAGATCGAGGCCGGTGACTTTGTCGCCATCATGGGTGCGTCGGGTTCGGGCAAGTCAACCATGATGAACCTGATCGGTGGGCTTGATACGCCGACGACGGGACGCCTCTTCATCGACGGGGGTGACATTTCCCAACTCGATGCCGATGGTTTGGCGGAATTGCGCAATCGGACCATCGGCTTTGTGTTTCAACAGTTCAATCTGTTGCCGCGGACGCCTGCGTTGCAGCAGGTGATGTTGCCGCTGCTTTATGCGCATCCCCGTCCGGCCGACATGGAGGCGGAGGCGCGGCGGCGGCTGGAACAGGTGGGGCTCGGCAATCGGATGGAGCATCTGCCGCGGCAGTTGTCCGGCGGGCAGCAGCAGCGGGTGGCTATTGCGCGAGCGCTGGCGAACAATCCAAAAATATTGCTTGCCGACGAGCCGACGGGCGCGCTCGACAGCCGGACATCGGAAGAGATCATGCTGTTGTTTGCGGATCTGAACCGGCAGGGGATCACGGTTGTTGTGGTCACGCATGAGGCGGATATCGCGGCGTGGGCGCGCCGGAGGATCACGTTCCGCGACGGTAAAGTGATTTCAGACGAGCGGCAGGCCCCCCGCGTCCGGGAGGCGGCACAATGACGGTTCTGGATAGCGTTCTGGTTGCGTTGACGGCGCTGCGTGCGAACCTCTTGCGATCGATCCTCACCACGCTTGGCATTGTCATTGGTGTCGCGTCCGTCATCATTCTTGTGGCGGTCGGCAACGGAGCAGCGGGGGAAGTCAACCGGCAGATTTCGGCGCTGGGTACGAATATGCTGGTCGTCTTCCCTGATGCGATGCGGGTGATGGGCCGGTCGGGTGGGGCTGGAACAGCTTTGCCATTATCGGAAAGCGATCTGACGGCGGTACGTGACAAGATACCCGGCGTGGTGGGCGTTTCGGGACAACTCGACGAGTCGGCAGCTGTTGTGCGCGGCAATCTCAATTGGACGACGGCGATCAGCGGCGTGCATCCTGATTATACGTCGGTGCGTGATTGGCCGGTCAGCGAGGGACGCGAGATCACGGCGCAGGACGTGCAGACGGCGGCGCGCGTCGCGCTCATTGGCCCGACGGTGGCGCGGCAGCTCTTTCCTGGCGAAAATCCGGTGGGGGCTGAAATCCGCATCAAGAACGTGCCTTTTCAAATTGTTGGATTGCTGTCCGTGAAAGGGCAATCCGCGATGGGGCGGGATCAAGACGACGTCATGCTCATTCCGATCACAACGGCGCGCAATCGGGTTGTGGGAAAGAGTGACGTTCAGGTGGATCAGGTGGGGCGGATCTATGTGAAGCTCGACGATCAGACCGATATGAAGACGGCGCAGGACGACATTGAAACGCTTTTGCGGCAGCGGCGCAAAAGTGGCCCCAACAGCGAGGATACGTTTTCGGTGCGCAATTTGGCCGAGTTCATGCGCGCGCGCACGGAAGTGCTTTCAACCATGAGCTATCTTCTGGGCGCAACATCGGCGATTTCACTGATTGTCGGCGGGATCGGCATTATGAATATCATGCTGGTTTCCGTCACCGAGCGGACGCGGGAGATTGGATTGCGCATGGCGGTCGGTGGCCGCCAACGCGACATCATGCGGCAGTTTTTGGTTGAGGCCGTGACCCTGTGCTTGTTCGGTGGGCTGATTGGTGTGGCTTTAGGAATAGGTATCGCCTGGCTCATCGCGCATTTTGCCAGCTGGCCAGTTGATGTGAGCCTTGGCGTGATTGGCAGCGCCATGGGTGCTGCTGCAATAACGGGTATCGTTTTTGGATTTTTTCCGGCACGCCGTGCGGCCGGTCTCAACCCTATTGATGCGCTGCGGAGTGAGTAGCGGTCGAAAATTTAGTGTTACGGCGGGTTTAGCCGTGTTCTGCCTTTTTAATTATCGCTTGAAATTTCAATATGCTTTTTGCGATAAAATTGGTTGCCAAAATGGTTTTAACGGATTATCGGCATTTGGTGCGGCAATAAAACTCCGACCTGATGCGGCTCGAATGATATAGAGCGCTATTAGGACACAACCAATCAACGCAGGCTCTTTTATAGAGCTGTAATTCAAAGGACTGCACCATGGCTGCTGTGAACGTCGACCGGATGACGTTGAAGGAAATCAACGATCTTGAAGTCAAGATTGCGAAGGCCAAGTCGGCGGCTCGCGACAAGGCCAAATCGGATTTGAAAGATAAGATCGATCGTCTCGTCGACGGGTCCGGTTTTACGATCGCTGAGCTTTATGGATTTACCGCGCGCGGGCGTGGCCGTTCGAAGTCGGCGGCGAAGTATGCCAATCCTGAGAACAAGAGCGAAACCTGGACGGGCCGCGGCCGCAAGCCGAACTGGCTCGTGGCGCGTCTGAAGAAGGGCGCGAAGATGGACGACTTCTCGATCTAGTTCCAATTTCTTCCGGTAACGGAACGCCTGTGAAAAACGACCGCAACGGTCCTCGTTGCGGTCGTTTTTTCTCTTTCGAAGGGGGTGCGGTGAAGCCGGCGGGCGGCAGCGGATGTCCTGAAGGCTCGGGTGGATGTCGCGCGGGCGGGGACTGCCGCCGTTCTCATATCAGTCGCGGGGCGCGTAGATGCGTTCCCACACAAACAGGCAGAGCGCATAGGCGGCCGCTAGGACGAGGAACGTATCGGCGATGCGACGCGGTTCGGCATCGGCCAACGCCAGGAGTTCAGGGGCGTGGTGGGCCGTGAGGGCGAGAACGGTGAAGAGGAGCGTGAACCCGCAGAAGACGATCTGCACAAACTTGTGTGACCGAAGCCGCACGTGGGCGAGGACTTCGTCGTCGTTGGATCGCTCGTCGTCGAAACGCATGATCGGACCTACGCATTACAAAAATGGGCGGCGACTGAGAAGCCGCTTAACAGAATACTAACTGTGACGTGACGCGGGGGGAAGCGGCGATTTAGGTGCTCTTAAGGTTGACGAGCGCTGCAAGCCGATCGCGCACCATGGCCTCGTTGTCTGGGAAGCCTGCCGTCATCCACCATTGCTCGAGGAGATCGAGCATGTGTCCCACTTCGGGACCGGGCTGGATGCCAAGCGCCAACACATCTTTGCCCGTCACCGGCAGTTTGGGCGGAGTCCAGCGATCGGGAAGCGCGGCGTGATGGCGGTGGGCAGCACTCGTGGCTGGCGCCGAGAGATCGCGCGCCCATGTGATCAGCACACCGTCGCGGTAGGTTGTTGCGCCATGGCGGTAGATGAAGCAGCGGGCGCGATGTTCGCTTGCGGCTGGATCAAAGGTTGGGTCGGGTAGGGTGAGGCCAGCTAAGCGTTCGAATTCGATTTTAGACAACCGCAAGCGGTCGCGAAGGCGGACGGCGTCATCTGGCTTGACGATGGCCAGCGCGTAGAGGCGCCGCACGGGGTCGGGTGCCACACCGTTTGCGGATTCAATGGCGGTGAGGCGGGCGAATGTTATGACGTCGGCCGGTGTGCCGAGACTGCGTGCGAGCAGCCCGGTTTCATCCATGTTCGATATGGTGATTGCGGCGTGGGGCGCTGCAAGAAGCTTCAGCAGTTCGGCGCGAATGCGTTCCGCAGAGATACCGTCGAGGCCTTCTTGGAGTGCGGCACAGGCTTCGTGGCCTTCGCGGTCGATGCGTCCAGCGCCATAGTGGGCGGTGAAGCGGTAGAAGCGCAGGATGCGGAGGTAGTCCTCCGCAATGCGATCCTCGGCGCGGCCGATGAAGCGGACACGATTGGCGGCGAGATCGGATAGCCCGCCGGTCGGATCAAAGAGGCGGCCGGCGGCGTCGCAGTAGAGGGCGTTGATCGTGAAGTCGCGGCGATGGGCGTCGGTGGTCCAATCCTCCGTGAAGGCGACGGTGGCGTGGCGGCCGTGGGTTTCCACGTCGCGGCGTAGCGTCGTGACTTCGAAGGGTTTGTGGCCGGCGATGACGGTGACGGTGCCGTGCGCAAGGCCGGTGGGGATGGCCTGGAGACCGGCCTGCTCTGCCCGGATGATGACGTCTTCGGGGCGAACGGTGGTGGCGATGTCGACGTCGGTGACGGGGTGGCCGAGGAGCGTGTTGCGGACGGCGCCACCGACAATGCGGGCGTCGCCGCCGCCCGCTGTGACGGCGGTGAGGACGGATTGCGTTGCGTGCGCGGTTAGCCACGGCGCCGTCGCGAGCCTGGGATCGGGCGCGTGGGTGTCAGCGGTGGTCACGGGTTAGCGTCCGTTGCTCATTCGATGCGGCCGGGTTCAATCTTGCCGTCCTTGAAGATGGGCGGGCTGTAGGTTTGATCGGGGCGGCCGCCGTCAGAGGTTTTGCCGAAGGCGACGAGGACGACGATCAGCAGGATTGTGCCGGCGGCTGCGAGCCAGATGAGGGGCGCGTCGTTGAGGACGCGGGTGGGACGAATGCGGCCGTCGGTTGTGCGCTCGAGCGTGTGGGGGCGCGCGATCAGGACCCAGCCGAGGTAGGCCAGCGTCGGCAGGAGGAAGAGCAGAATATTCTCGATGACGATGCGGATCATGTGACCTTAATATCGGCGCCACTTACAGCGCGGAAAAGAGCCTGTCGTGCATGTTTCGGAGGATACCCGCTGTTGCGCCCCAGATATAGCGTTCGCCGTAGGGCATCGCATAGAAGCGACGGTCGCGGCCGCCGAGGGTGCGGGCATCGATGCGATGATTGGCCGGGTTCATCAGGAAGGCAAGCGGGACTTCGAAGGCGGCTGCAACTTCGTTGGCGTTCAGGGAGAGTTCGAAGTCGGGCCGAACAAGGGCCACGACGGGGGTAACCGCGAAGCCGGTGCCGGTGCGATAGACATCGAGAAAGCCCAGCGGTTCTACAAAAGTGCGGGCTACGCCGATTTCTTCTTCGGCTTCGCGGACCGCGGTGTCGATTGGGCCGTTGTCGCCCGGATCTGGCTTGCCGCCCGGAAAGGCGATTTGGCCGGCATGGGCCGCGAGGTGGGGCGTGCGCTCAGTCAAAAGGACCGTCAATTCATCGCGCGCCACAATGGGGACGAGGACGGCGGCCTGGCGGATCGGCGCGGGACCGTTCCAGTCGGCGAAGGCCGAAGGGTTGAGATCGAAGTCGCTTGGCGGGGGGACGGGTGCCACGGGGGTTGCTGGCGGCACGAGCGGGTTGGCGTGCAACCGCGCTGCCGCCAGCAAGCGAAACGTGTCGAGATCGAATGGGTTGTCGGTGGGGCGTCCGTGCATGCGCTTAGGTGACAATCCTTTTGGCGGCCAGTGGACGGTGACCCTCCTCTCTCTGCCGCATTTCGCGCGACTTCGCATGACCAAATCAGACGAATCGTGAGCAATAGGGTCGTGGGCGGACGGTTTTTTTAAGTGAAGGGCGACATGATTGCGGGCACTTGGCGACGGGGTCGGGAACTCATTTCCGCATTGGTTTTGGCTTTGTCGGTGTTCGCGATTACGCCGGCCTTGGCTTCGCCTGAGGGTGAATTTGCAGCGGGGCTCTCCAGTTCGGAGCGGCGGACTTTCGAGACCTTTATTTCCGCGCGGCGCTTCTACAACCTGACGCTCGATGAGTTTTGGGGCGAGGTGAACGACAAGCGCGCGTCACGCCGCCGGAAGCGGGCAGCGGATCAGGCGATCACCGCCAAGGATTACGCAAAGGGTTTTCCGCCTGAGTATTCAGGGCCGCAGCTGGCGGCCGATCTTGCCAACCGTTGGACGAAATTCCAGGCGGCGCAGGCGGAGAAAAAGCCGCCACCGGAGCCGCGTCCGGGTGTTGCGGACTTTTTGGGGCATGCGCGGGAGCAATTCGGGTTTGTGCCCGAGCGGATCCCGGAGCGCGAGTTCAAGCGGCGGTATGCGCGCGAGGCGCTGCGGGTGGGACTGACCAAGGAGCAAGTTGTGCGCGTCTATGCGCTGGAGACGAGTGGGCTTGGTACGGCGGATATGGTTGCTGGCATTCATCCCATCACGAAAAAGGGCACGCCGATTTCGACGGCGATCGGGTATGCGCAGTTGCTGTCAGCAAATTCGACGAGCGAACTCGTCAAGCATGGGCCGGAGTTTATCGCGCGGTTGAAGCGGATGGCGGAGGGTGCGCGGACGGCGGAGGCGCAGAAAAAGTATCAGCGCAAAGCGCAGATCTTGACGCGTATGCTGGCGGTTTCGAAGTCGGTGCCGAATGAGTGGAGCCGGCATCAGGCACTGGGCCGGACGGCGAAGGGCTACGGCATCCATGCGATCAACATTGACGGTGATATCGGGCCGTGGTTGCAGGTTTTGAAGCTTCTCGGCCTCAAGGAATTGGCGGACAAGAAGGGCAAGCCACGGCTGACAGGGGCAGAAATCGAGCTCATGAATTTGGCGGGGCCTGGGACGGGCCTTGAGATGATGACGCCAGCTGGGCGGGCGGCGACGACGCCGAATTTTTTTGAACGCGGGGCTTACGGGCGCAACACGATTGTGCGCGGTAAGACGGGAGCGGAATTGTTGAAGGCGCTCGATGAGCGGATGGATACGAACGTCAAAAATGAGGGTGCAGTTCTTTTCGAGCAGGTGTTTGATGAGGTCGCAGCCGAGATGGCGCGGCAATAAAAAACGCCGGTGGGCTGATCCAGGCCACCGGCGTCACTGCGGGAAATTGTGCAGTGCTGGCAAAAGATACGCCAGTCCGCCGTTAGAGTTGTTGCAAACGAATATTGCACTCTAACGACGAGGCGGGGGTCAGGGGCAGTACCAGACGGGACCTACCTTGAAGCAACCACGGTTGCCGTAGCCCGGAGGCAGCGCGTTGTATCGTTTTCCACATGCAACGGGGCGGCAGTTCGGTCCGACGTGACGGTGGCGTGCGACCACGCCCCAGCGGGGGACGTAAGCGCGCGCGCAGGCCCGGTGACAGCCGTGGACATGAACGACTAGGTCCCCGGCGAGGGCCGCTTTGGGCGCGGGGGTGATCGGGGCTGCGGATGCTGCGTGCGGAATTAAGCACAGCGTCAGCACGGTCAGTGCGGTGCGTAAGAATTGGATCATTATTTCCTCCGTTGCGCGTTGGGGGCCAAGTGTAGCTCTGGGGCAGGGAATGTGAAGCGCCTCGGGGATCGTGCTTATGCGACAGATCAAATCTGTGCTGAAAGACGGGGCGCTGCGTTGCTCCGA
>LNFM01011733.1_pt1 | contig 22105 bp, 23 predicted proteins | sample 596031 | NCBI WGS metagenome assembly LNFM01 (sample SAMN04254537, study PRJNA301005) | activated carbon metagenome | isolation source: dual media filters at the Ann Arbor, Michigan drinking water treatment plant | place: USA: Ann Arbor
AATCCGGACCATTGCCCGCTCCCCTCGTGTTCGGATGGAACTTAGGGGGCGGTATGGCGGGCGTCAATGGGATTTGCAAACAGAAAGTGTCGCAGTTGCCGGGCAAAATTGAACTTATCTTGCGAATTGCGCGCTTGGGGCGCAACTTTCACAATAAACGGCAAAAAGGCACGGGCGCTGCGCGTCAATGAGCGGTGTTTGCGCGCGACAGCGGCGTTCGGCTGGCGTAACAGACGGAGCAGTCCGCGGCGCGGCCGGGGTAGAGAAGGGAAAATCGGTATGAAGCTTTATTATTCGCCCGGCGCCTGTTCGCTGGCGTCGCATATCACCTTGAACGAGGCCGGGGTGGAGTTCACCGCCGAGAAGGTGAACATCCGCGACAAGACCACCGAGAGCGGCGCGGATTTCCGGGCGGTCAACCCGCGTGGTGCGGTGCCGGCGCTGGCGCTGGAGGATGGCGAGGTGCTGACCGAGGGCGTGGCGATCATGCAGCACGTCATGGACAGCGCCCGTCCCGGCGCATTGGCAGCGCCGGGCACGGTGGCCCGCGCAAGGCTGGCCGAAGCGCTGAACTATGTCGCGACCGAGGTTCACAAGACCTACTCGCCGTTCTTTTATGGCATCGAGGGCGAGGCGAAGGCCAAGCAGTCCGACCTTCTGAACGCCCGGTTGCAAGTGGTCGAGGATCGTCTTTCGGATGGACGCGTATGGGTGGCCGGTGACAGCTATACCCCTGCGGATGCCTATCTCTTTACGGTGACGAACTGGTCGAAGGGCGTGGGGCATGACCTGTCGGCCTTCCCGCGGATCGTGGCGCTGCGCGACAAGGTTGCGGCGCGCCCTGCCGTGCAGGCGGCGATGCGGGCCGAAGGGCTGATCTGAGGCACAAAGATGAAGGGGCGGTTTCCCGCCCCTTCACCGATCGTTCAGGCGATCAGGGCGATATAGGCCGCATAGGCCGCCAGCAGCAGCGCCCCCGCGATGCGCGGCAAACCGCCAAGCCATGCAGCAAGCACGGTCAGGCCAACTGCGGTTGCCGCGACCCAAGGCATGTCGAGCGTGGCGAAGCGGGCATCTGCATCGATCGGATGGATCAGGGCCGTCAACCCAAGGATTCCGAACACGTTGAAGATGTTGGAGCCGACAACGTTGCCGACCGCGATTTCGGTCTGCTTGCGAATGGCGGCGATGATGCTGGTGGCCAGCTCTGGCAGGCTGGTGCCGACGGCGACGATGGTCAGGCCTATCACGGCCTCGGAGATGCCGAACTGGCGGGCGATGGTGACGGAGCTGTCGACCAGAAGCCGCGCGCCGATCACCAGCACTACAAGCCCGCCAAGCGTCATGGCCCAAGCCTTCCACTGCGGCGGCAGCGGTGCTGCGTCGAGGTCGGGCTCTGCCTTGCCGGTCAGGAAGGCGACGGAGAGAAATGCGATCAGGCCGGCAAAGAGGATCGCGCCGTCCAGCCGCGTGACGTGACCGTCAAGCAGCATCACCCAGATCGTCGCGGTGGCCAGCAGCATGAAGCCAAGGTCGCGCCATATTTTCCGCACCGGGATCAGCAGCGGCGCGATCACCGCCGAGACGCCGAGGATAAGGAGAACGTTGGCAATGTTGGAGCCAAGCACATTGCCGATGGCAATCGCCGGCTGTCCCTCGAGAGCGGCTTGCAGGGATACCAGAAGTTCCGGCGCGGAGGTGCCAAAGCCAACAACCGTCAGGCCGATGATCATGGGCGACAGGCGGAAGTGGCGGGCGACGGATGAGGCGCCACGGACGAGGTATTCGCCGCCAAAGAACAGGGCGACGAGGCCGATCACGAAGAGAAGGTAAGTCAAAATGCGCGCTCCGGTTGGTTCAGGGCCAAGGTTGGGCTTGGCGACCCGAAAACAAGGGCGGCATTGAGAAAGCCTGCGATTGGTGAAGCGCCGAGAGAGTTTGTCAGCCGGGTGTGTCGGCAAGGTAACAGACGGCGTTCAGCTTGTTGCCGTCCGGGTCGCGGACATAGGCCGCATAAAAGTTGGGGCCGTAGTGCGGGCGCAAACCGGGGCTGCCTTCGTTGCGCCCGCCATTGGCGAGGGCCGCAGCATGGAATGCGTCCACTGCGGCGCGCGTGGGCGCAAGGAACGACACCATCACGCCATTGCCCGCAGTCGGCGGTTGACGATCAAAGGGTTCGGTGACCCAGAGATGCGGGCCGGGATCATCAAGGCCCCAGGCGGCAGAGGTTCCCGCGCTGTCGTAATCGGGGATGCGGGCATGGCCGAGCGGGGCGAGGGCGGCGTCGTAGAAAGCGACGGCGCGGGCAAGATCGGCTGTGCCAAGGGAGATGTAGCTGAACATCGGATGGTCTCTGGCGTTCGGGTGATTCTCAGGATCATGGCTGCCGCCTGCGTTGCAAGCAGCGTCTGATGGTTCCAGTTCCGATTGATAGCGCAATCAGTGCAGCAAAATCGCCACTTGCGACGAAGTGGTAAATAAATATGACCACATTTGCGCCGCGCGGAATTATTTGAGTTCTCATCTTGTGTCGCTGCCGCTAGGTTCTATGTCGCTTTGACGCCCGCAAGCGAACTTAAGAACTCACAGGGCGCAGTGGAGGAGAACTGTATGGATCGTCGTTCCTTTCTGACGAAAGCTACCGTTGGCGGCGTCGCTGCCGGCGCAACCGCATTGGCCGCACCGGCCATCGCACAAGACGCACCGACCGTAACCTGGCGTTGCACCTCGGGTTTCCCGAAATCCTTGGACACCATCTATGGCGCCGCCGAGACGATGTCGAAGTATGTCGCGGCAGCAACTGGCGGCAAGTTCACCATTCAGGTGTTCCCGGCCGGCGAACTTGTTCCGGGACTTGATGCTGCGGAAGCGGCTGCGTCCGGATCGATCGAGATGGCGCATACCGCCGCCTATTACGACTGGGGCAAGGACCCGACCAACGCGCTTGGCACCACGGTTCCGTTCGGCCTGAACTATCGTCAGATGAACGCGTGGCTGTACCACGGTGGCGGCATCGACATGCTGAACGAATTCTTCAACTCCACGCGCAACCTGCACTATCTGCCCGCCGGCAATACCGGTGTGCAGATGGGTGGCTGGTTCCGCAAGGAGATCACCAGCGTCGCGGACCTGCAGGGCCTGAAGATGCGGATCGGTGGCTTTGGCGGGTCGATCATCGAGAAGCTGGGCGTCGTGCCGCAGCAGCTGGCGGGTGGCGACATCTATCCGGCGCTGGAAAAGGGCACCATCGACGCGGCGGAATTCGTCGGCCCCTATGACGATGAAAAGCTTGGGTTCAACAAGGTCGCGCCGTTCTACTACTACCCCGGTTGGTGGGAGGGTGGTCCGACGCTGTCGGCGATGATCAACCTCGACAAGTGGAACGAGTTGACCCCGGAATACCAGTCGATCCTGATGACCGCCTGCGAAGCCGCCAACTCCAACATGATGGCGATGTATGACTGGCGCAACGTTACGGCGCTGAAGAGCCTTGTGGCGAATGGCGCGCAGCTGCGTCCGTTCCCGCAGGACGTGATGTCGGCTGCTTTCGACGCAGCCAATGCGACCTACGCCGAGATCAGTGCAACCAACGCGAACTTCAAGAAGATTCACGAAAGCCAGCAGGCCTTCAAGAAGGACGCATACCTCTGGGCGCAGATCGCGGAGTACAACTACGACGTGTTCATGATGGCCCAGCAGCAGGCTGGCAAGCTCTGACATCCGTCGGGAATGCGACGAAGGCCCCGGGGGAACCCGGGGCCTTTTGCATTGGGGGGGTAGGTAAGGGGAAACGAAAACGGCGGGCCGATGAAGGCCCGCCGCGAGGATTGAGCCTGCCCCTGACGCTAGGGGTTGACGGCTGGCGCGCCAAGCTGGGGTGCGCCCAGTTGCGGAGCGCCCAGTTGCGGGGCGCCCAGTTGCGGAGCGCCTAGTGTCGGTAGGCCCGACTGGCCGTCCGGCGCGCCGAGCGGTTGCAGCGTCGGCACGGTGATCGTCACGGTCGAGGGGTCGATGACCACGCCCTTGTAGTGCATGACGAGGTTGGGGAACATGACCACGACCCCGATCATGATCACCTGCAGCACGATGAAGTTGATCGAGCCGGCGTAGATCTGCGGCGTCGTCACGGGCTCCATCCGTTTGCCGGTGACCTTGTCCATGTAGGGCACCTTGGCCGCGACCGAGCGCAGGTAAAAGAGCGCAAAGCCGAAGGGTGGTGTCAGGAACGAGGTCTGCAGGTTCATCGCGATGATCACGCCGAGCCAGATCAGGTCGATCCCGAAGGCTTCGGCCGGGGCGATCAGGAGCGGCACGATGATGAAGGCGATCTCGAAGAAGTCGAGGAAGCAGCCGAGAACAAAGAGGATGATGCTGATCACGATCAGGAAGCCGACTTCGCCGCCTGGTACTGCGGTCAGCAGTTCCTCGACCCAGACGTGGCCGTTCACTCCGTAGAACGTCAGCGAGAACACCCGTGCGCCGATCAGGATGAACATGACGAAGGCTGACAGCCGGGTTGTGGCTGCCAGCGCCTGGGTGAGGACGGTCATTGTGAGGCGACGTTTGGCATAGGCCATCCCAAGGGCGCCGACCGCGCCCATCGCGCCTGCTTCGGTTGGTGTGGCGAGACCGATGAAGATCGTGCCAAGCACAAGGAAGATCAGCCCGAGCGGGGGGATCAGCACCATGATGACCTGCTGGGCGAGAAACGACATAGTGTTCCAGCCCAGAAGCTTGTCGGCCAGCGTGTAGAGGTAAATAACCGTGACGCCGACCACGGCACCGAGGATGTCGGCGTTGGCGCCCCATTCCCCGCTGAGCCAGACATGGGCGCCATAGCCGATCGCCGTCATCACGCCGAGGGCAACGAGCAGCGAGGTGATGCCGTTGCCGAGGGTGCGCGCTTCCATCGGCAGGGCAGGCACCCATTTCGGGCGGATGAAGGACACCGCGACGATGTAGAGCATGTAGACGCCGACAAGGATCAGGCCGGGGATCAGCGCGCCCTTGTACATGTCACCGACCGACCGACCAAGCTGATCGGCCAGAACGATGAGGACGAGGCTTGGCGGGATGATCTGTGCGAGCGTGCCGGAGGCGGTGATGACACCGGCCGCGATGCGGCGGTCATAGCCGTAGCGCAGCATGATCGGCAGAGAGATCAGGCCCATCGCGATGACCGAGGCGGCGACGACGCCGGTAGTGGCGGCCAGCAGTGCGCCGACGAGGATGACCGCGTATGTCAGGCCACCGCGGATCGGGCCGAACAGTTGGCCCACGGTATCAAGCAGGTCTTCCGCCATGCCGGATCGTTCAAGGATGATGCCCATCAGGGTAAAGAAGGGGATCGCGAGCAATGTGTCTGATGAAAACACCCCCCATAACCGTTGTGGCATGGTGCCCATCAGCGACCAGCTGAGGGTGATCTCGCCCGAGGAGATCGGGGCCAGCCAGACGCCGATGGCAAAGAAGATCAGCCCGTTGGCAGCCAGCGAGAAAGCGACGGGATAGCCGAGGATAAGAAAGCCGATCAGGCTGATGAACATGATCGGCGCAAGGTTGTGGGCGATGATCTCGATCATTTCTGGATGTCCTTCAGCAGCGCTGCGACTTCCAGCTCGGCAGCTTCCTTGGCGGAAATGGTCGGGTGCGGGTCTTCGATCAGTCCCTTGATCACGGCGATCTTCTTGATGATCTCGGATAGCGCCTGAAAGACCAGAAGGACGAAACCGACGAAGAGGAGTGCTCGCGCTGGCCAGATGATCAGGCCGCCCGCGTTCGATGATACGTCGCCGTTGCGATATGCCTGAACGGTGTAGGGCCAGAGCAGCCAGGCCATCAGTGTGACGAAGGGCAAGAGGAACACGATGTGACCGAAAAGGTCGATCCAGTGCTGGGTTGTGCGCGAACGGGTGGCGTAGAACACGTCGACGCGCACGTGTTCGTTCTGCTTCAGTGTGTAGGCGGCGGCCAGCATGAAAGCCGCGCCAAAGAGATACCACTGAAGCTCCAGCCAGGCGTTTGACGAGTAGTTGAACGTTTTTCGCACAACCGCATTGGTTGCCGAGACGACGACGGCAAGCAGGATAAGCCACATGACGGCCTTTCCGATGAATTCCGTAACGCGGTCGATGCCGCGCGACGCGGCGAGCAATGCCTGCATCTGTGGTTCCCCTCCCTGTGTGCCTGCGACTCTTGTCGGTCGCGAATGTCAAAACTGGTAAACTAATTTAGCCAATTACGCTGGTTCGGCTGGCTCGGTCAATCATTTCCTACCAGCGAATGACGATAAACGCCATTTCAGAGTTTGATTGCGACCTGTTCGCTGCGCTTGCGAACAGGGGAGTGGTCAGGGCGCCGCATTGGGGCCGACAAGATCCCAGCGGTTGCCGAACGGGTCGCGCCAGACGGCGACTGTGCCATAGGGTTCGTGGCGTGGGGCTTCCTCGAACTCGACGCCGGCGGCGCACATGGCGCTGTGATCGCGCGCAAAATCGTCGGTTTCGAGAAACAGGAAGACCCGCCCACCGGCCTGATTTCCGACAGCTGCCGACTGGGTCGCACCTTCGGCGCGGGCCAGCAAGAGGCGCGCGCCGCCGCCCGGAGGTTCAACCGTCACCCAACGCTTGCGGCCTTGGTCGACGTCGCTTGTCAACCGGAAGCCAAGCTTGCCGACGTAGAAATCGATTGCCGCATCGTAATCTGGAACGACAAGCGCCAGTGCGCCGATCCGGGGGCCGGATGGCGTCATTCGGTGCGGCGCGGTTCGGGGGATCGGGTGTCTGGCAGCGAGATTCGCGCAACCTGTTCGGCGATGGGATCGACGGACAGCGGATGCAATTCGGCCCCGTGATCGGCGGGGTTGCCAAGGTCGGTCCATTCGCCGCCCTTGTAGATTTCGAGCGCCGAAAAGCTGGCCTTGTAGCCCATCTTGCGACTGCCGGGCACCCAGTAGCCAAGGTAGACGTAGGGCAACCCCGCCTCGCGCGCGATGGCGACATGGTCGAGGATGACGTGGGTGCCTAGGCTGAGGTCTGTCAGATCAGGGTCGTAGAAGCTGTAGACCATGCTGAGACCGTCGTCGAAGACATCGGTCAGGCAGACGGCGGCAAGGGGGCGGCCACGCTCGTTCTCGCGGGCGGGGCGGGTGTATTCGATGACGCGCGACTTGATCGGGGTTTCCTCGATCATCGCGGCGAATTCGAAGATGTCCATGTCGGCCATGCCGCCGTCGGCGTGGCGGCTGTCGAGGTAGCGGCGGAAGAGGGTGAACTGATCCTCGGTCGCCCAAGGGCTGGTCGCGTTGCGGCGCAGGCCCGCCGTCTTGCGCAGGATGCGGCGCTGGGTGCGTGAGGGTTCGAAGTCGGCAACACGGATGCGGGCCGACAGGCAGGCCGAACATTCGGCACAGGAGGGGCGGTAAAGCACGTTCTGGCTGCGCCGGAAGCCTTGCTTGGACAGCGAGTCGTTCAACCGCTGGGCATGGTCGCCTTGCAGGGCGGTGAACAGCTTCCGTTCCATCCGCCCGACAAGGTACGGACATGGTTGCGGAGCCGTCACATAGAACTGGGGCGCGAGGGGGAGGGTATGGCGCATGGGGGGAAGGCTCGTCACATTTCAATGCAGCCTAGCAAGCCCGGCGCGTTCAGCCAAGCACTGTGTTCACCCGTGACGTGCGGGAAAACCCCACCCCGCAAAGCGGGATGGGGCGAGGGGTAAGACCGTAGCGATCAGTATTCGCCGGGACGCGGGCCTTCGGCGGGCTTGGCCTCGGGCGTGGCGTCAGCGGCCTGATTGGCGCGGGCGCGTTCTTCCATGAAGGTGTCGAATTCCGACTTGTCCTTGGAATTGCGCAGGCGTTGCAGGAAGGCCTCAAAGGCCTGCTGCTCTTCTTCCAGGCGGCGCAGGGCTTCGGCCTTGTAGCTGTCGAAGGCACTGTTGCCCGAGGTGGAGCGGTAGACGTCGTGGCCCCAGCGGCGAGCGTGACGGTCATGGCGCGAGGCGCAGGAGGAGTTTCGGAACATGCGTTTTCCCCAGATCGTGTAGGCCAGAAGGGCAAGGCCCACGGGCCAGAAGATGACAAAACCAAGGACCATGGTGGCGATCCAGGCCCATTTCCCGCGTTGGTCAAGCCAAGCTTCGGCACGGCGTGGCCAAGAGGTGATACCGCCGGTCCGGGCGGTGTCGGTGTAGCTGTGCATCGGCGGTGTTCTCCCGGTTTGGTTGATGTGAATGTCTTTCACATGACCAAAGATGCTCTCGCCGGGGCGATGGATCAAGGGCTATGTGAAGATTATTTACATAAATCCGCCGAAGGGATGGCAAGCCCTTGAGGCCAAGAGATTTTCTTTACCTGGTGAAGGCGGCGGCCTGAGCGTTCGCCGCCTGTTGCAGGCGAGATGGGTCGCAGGGAAAGATGTGCCGGGGGGTTCCGGCGGCGGCCCAAACTTCGGTGAAGGTTAGGAGAGTGGGGTCGATCCAGGTCGGAAGCGGGGTCAGGTGGCCTACGGGCGCAACCCCGCCGATGGCAAAGCCGGTGACGTTGCGGACAGTGGCGATGTCGGCCCGGACCAGGGGCTCGCCGGCCAATTGCGCGGCGCGGTCGAGGTCGATCTGGTTGCCGCCAGCGGTCAGGAACAGGAAAAGCTGCTTGCTGCCCTGACCTTCGAGGATGACGGACTTCACGATCTGGTCGAGGGTGCAGTTGGCGGCAGCTGCGGCGTCGGCTGCGGTGCGGGTTTCGCCCGGCATCTCTACGGGCAGGGCGTCGAGCCCCGCCGCTTGCAATGCCGCCTTCACCCGTGCCAGACTTTTCGACATGCGCCGTCTCCCTTGCCTTGTGCGCTTATCGCGCATGGACGCGCGGCTCGGCAAGTCTTGGCCGTTGACCCCATCTGCAACAGTCAGCATCCTTGCCGCCATGAGTTTTGCAGCCCGACTGACCCGCCAACCGATCCCGTTTGACCAAGCCGCCGCCAGCGATGTGCGCACCGCGTTGCCGGATTTCGCGCCCGAGGTGACCGGCTTTCTGACGGCGGTCGCCGGGTGCAGCCCGTATCTGAAAGACCTGATGACGCGCGAAGCGGGCTGGTTGGCGAAGGCGATCGACGCGCCGGAGGCAGAGTTTGCAGGGCTGCTGTCGGCCCTTGACGGCACGGCTGTCGACGCGCTGCCCGCGGTGTTGCGGCAGGCGAAACGCCGGGCGGCGCTGATTACCGCCTTGGCCGATCTGGGCGGGTTGTGGCCGCTGGAAGAGGTGACGGGCGCTTTGACCCGGCTGGCGGACAAGGCGGTGCATCTGGCGATGACCGGGCTGGTCGAGGCCGAGATCCGGCGGGGAAAGTTGCCCGGCGCCACGCTGGACGATGCGGCGACGGGGGCCGGAATGGTGGCGCTGGCGATGGGAAAGATGGGGGCGGGGGAGTTGAATTATTCCTCGGACATCGACCTGATCTGCCTTTTTGATGAAACCCGCTATCCGGGCGACGAACACGAAGCCCGCGCCGCCTTTATCCGCGTGGCACGAAAGATGACGTCAATCCTCTCGGATGTGACGGATGGCTATGTGTTCCGCACCGACCTTCGGTTGCGGCCCGATGCCAGCGTGATGCCGGTCTGCCTGTCGATGGCGGCGGCGGAGGCCTATTACGAAAGCCAAGGCAGGACATGGGAGCGCGCGGCCTACATCAAGGCGCGGCCGTGCGGCGGCGATCTGGCAGCGGGCGAGCGCTTTCTCAAGACGCTGGTGCCGTTCGTCTGGCGCAAGCATCTGGACTATGCCGCTATTCAGGACGCGCATGACATGCGGCTGCGCATCCGGGAACATCGCGGGCTGAACGGGCCGATCACGGTTGAGGGGCACAACCTGAAACTGGGGGCGGGTGGCATCCGCGAGATCGAGTTCTTTACCCAGACGCGGCAGTTGATTGCGGGCGGTCGTGACCCGGCCTTGCGCGACCGGCGCACGGTTCCCGCCCTCGCGGCGCTGTCGGCGCAAGGGTGGCTGCCGGGAGAGGTGTCGGAGGAGTTGACCGGGCTTTACCGGGCGCACCGAGAATTGGAGCATCGGTTGCAGATGGTGCATGATGCGCAGACCCATTCGCTGCCGAACTCGGCCGAGGAGGTGGCGCGGATCGCGGCCTTCTGCGGTCAGGACGACGAAAGTTTCCGCGAGGGGTTGCTGGATCGGCTGAACCGGACTGACGGGCTGACGGAGGGGTTCTTTGCGCCCGCCGAGGTGGAGGAGGGGCCGGAGCTTTCTGACAGCGCGCGGGCGATCACGAAGGCTTGGGAAAGCTATCCGGCGCTGCGGTCGGACCGGGCGCAGGCGATCTTTCGTCGGCTGCGGCCACAGTTGCTGCGGCAACTGGCGCGCGCCGCCAATCCGGACGAGGCGCTGGTGGCGCTGGACGGGTTTCTGGCGGGGCTGCCGACCGGGGTGCAGATATTCGCGTTGTTCGAGGCCAATCCGTCGCTGGTGGAGCTGATCATCGATATTGCCGGCACTTCGCCGGCGCTGGCGCGGTATCTGTCGCGCAATGCGTCGGTGCTGGACGGGGTGATCGGCGGGTCGTTTTTTGGCGATTGGCCCGGCGTGCGCGGGTTGCAGGCGGAGCTTGCCCGGCGTCTGGACAGCGTGGGCGACTATGAGGCCAGGCTCGACACCGCGCGGCGCTGGATGAAGGAATGGCATTTCCGGATTGGCGTGCATCATCTGCGCGGGCTGATCGACGGGTTCGAGGCGGGCAAGCAATATGCCGATCTGGCCGAGGCGGTGATCGGGGCGATCTGGACCGTGGTCGCGGCGGATTTTGCGCGCAAGCACGGGCCGGCACCGGGGCGCGGGGCAGTGGTGATCGGTATGGGGTCGCTGGGGGCTGCGCGGTTGAATGCGGGGTCGGACCTTGACCTGATCGTGATCTATGATGCGGCGGGGGCCGATGGATCGACCGGGGCGCGGCCCTTGGCGACGCGCCCCTATTTCGCGCGGCTGACGCAGGCGCTGGTCACGGCTCTGACGGCGCAGATGCCGGAGGGGCGGCTTTACGAGGTGGACATGCGGCTGCGCCCGTCGGGGCGGCAGGGGCCGGTGGCAACCTCACTGGATGCGTTCACCGCCTATCAGGAGAACGAGGCCTGGACCTGGGAACACCTTGCGTTGACGCGGGCGCGGGTCTTGGCGGGGGAAGCGAGCCTTTCCGGCGACGTCGAGGCCTTTCGCCGCGACCTTCTGCTGCGCAAGGGCCTTGGGCCGAAGGTGCGTGCCGATGTCGCTTCGATGCGCGACCGTCTGCAACTGGCCAAACGCGGGGTTGGTGGCTGGGAGGCGAAGAACGGCCCCGGTCGGCTGATGGACATCGAGCTTTGCGCGCAGATGGTGGCGCTGATCACTGGCAGCCCGGCGCGCAGCGTGGAACGGCAGCTTGCGGCGGGGGCGAAGGGAGTTCTGTCGGAACCGGAACAGAAAGCGCTGACCGACGCCTACAGACTGTTGTGGCGATTGCACTGCGGAACACGGCTTCTGACGGAGCAGGCGCTGGATCTTTCCAGCCTTGGCGAAGGTGGCCGCAGCTTTCTGTTGCGCGAGACCGGCGCGCCGGATGCAGCCGCCTTGTCGGCGCGTCTGGAAGCGGCGGTGAAGGCGGCGGAAGCGGTGATCGTGGCGCAGGTTGGCGGAGGCAGCAATGGGGAGACGGGCGATGGAGTTGAGTGAGGCCGACCCCAAGGGGCTGGTGCGGGAAAGCTATGCGATCGAGGGGATCACGGCGGGCGAATGCCGGTCGATCTTCATGGATTGGGCCGCTGCGGGTGCTGATCGCGCATTATGCGCTGGCGGCACCGGAGCATCCGATGAGCAAGGTGCTTGAAGAGGGGCTGGCGAGCCCCGACCCGGCGCGCCGCAAGGGTGGTCGCGCCGCACGCGTCGGGCTTTAGCGGCCGAGGGCGGCGGCTTCGGCGGCGAGCGCGGTGATGGCGGCCCAGTCGCCGCGCGCCATGGCGTCCTTGGGTGCGACCCAGCTGCCGCCGACGCAAAGGATGTTTTTCAGGCCGAGATAATCGGGCGCAAGCTTGAGGCTGATCCCGCCCGTCGGGCAGAAGCTGACCTGCGGGATCGGCGAGCCGATGGATTTGAGGTAGGCCGCGCCGCCGGCCTGTTCGGCGGGAAAGAACTTCTGCACGGTGTAGCCCTTTTCCAGAAGGACCATGATCTCGGACGCGGTTGCCGCTCCAGGGAGGAGCGGAAGGTCATGTTCGGCGCAGGCGTCCAGCAGACGTTCGGTCGCGCCGGGCGAGACGCCGAATTTCGCCCCGGCAGCCTTTGCGGCCTTCACGTCGGCGGGGGTGAGCAAGGTACCCGCGCCTACGACACCGCCAGGAACCTCGGCCATGGCACGGATCGCGTCGAGCGCGGCCGGAGTGCGCAGGGTCACTTCGAGCGCAGGCAGGCCACCCTTGACCAGCGCTTCGGCCAAGGGGCGGGCGTGTGCGATGTCATCGATCACGAGCACCGGCACGACCGGGGCGAGGCGGCAGATTTCGGCAGCGTGGCTGGACTGTTCGGCGGGGGTCATGGCGGGCTCCTTGATGCCCCGGCGTCGAGGCGGTGTTTGCGAGGGTCGAGGCAGGACCGGCGTCAGAGGACGTGCGCGGCACCGGTGTCGGCAGACCCGACATTGCGGCGGAAGGCGGCAAAAAGCTCGCGTCCGATACCGAATTCGTTGGCCGAAAGATCGGCCACAACCGGTGTGCGGGTTTCGAAATCTGGCGCAAGGCAAGTCAGCGTTCCGGCAACCGCATCCAGCCTGACGACATCGCCGTCGCGGAGCCGTGCAAGGGGGCCGCCAGCCGCAGCCTCGGGCGAGACGTGGATGGCGGCGGGCACCTTGCCGGAAGCGCCGGACATGCGGCCGTCGGTGACAAGTGCCACTTTCAGGCCGCGATCCTGTAGCACCGAAAGGGTCGGCGTCAGCGAGTGGAGTTCCGGCATTCCGTTGGCCTGTGGCCCCTGAAAGCGCACGACGACGATGGTATCGGCGGTGAACTCACCCGCCTTGAAGGCGGCTTTCACCGCGTCCTGGGTGTGGAAGATGCGCACCGGTGCTTCGACCACATGGCGTTCCGGAGCGACGGCGGACACCTTGATCACGCCTCGCCCGAGGTTGCCGGTCAGTTGTTTCAGCCCGCCCGAAGCGGCGAAGGGATTGCCGGCGGGGCGCACGATCTTTTCGTTCAGCGAGGCGGTCGGACCCGGTCTCCAGCCAAGCTTGCCGCCGTCGAGGGTGGGTTCCTGGCGGTAGCTGGCCAGCCCGTCACCGGCGATGGTCTTGGCGTCAGGATGAAGAAGGCCCGCGTCGAGCAGTTGCCCGATGAGGAACTGGAGCCCGCCTGCGGCGTGGAAGTGGTTCACGTCGGCAAGGCCGTTGGGGTAAACCTTGGCCATCAAGGGCACGGCTTCGGACAGATCGGCAAAATCCTGCAGATCGAGAATGACGCCGGAGGCGCGCGCCATGGCGGGCAGGTGGAGGACGAGGTTGGTGGAGCCACCCGTTGCCATCAGCCCGACGATGCCGTTGACATAGGCGCGTTCGTCAAGAATTTCGCCAGCCGGACGGAAATCATTGCCAAGGGCGGTGATCTGGGCGGCGCGTTCGACGGCGGCGACGGTCAGCGCCTCGCGCAGGGGAGTGCCGGGGTTGACGAAGCTCGTGCCTGGCAGGTGCAGGCCCATGAACTCCATCAGCATCTGGTTGGTGTTCGCGGTGCCGTAGAAGGTGCAGGTGCCGGGGCCATGGTAGCTGGCCATTTCGGCGGCCATCAGTTCCTCGCGGGTGGCCTTGCCTTCGGCGTAGGCGTTGCGGACGCGGGATTTTTCGTCGTTCGGGATGCCGGAGGTCATCGGGCCTGCCGGGACAAAGACCGCCGGGACATGGCCAAAGGTCGCGGCGGCCATGATGAGGCCCGGCACGATCTTGTCGCAGACGCCGAGGTAGAGGCTGGCGTCAAAGCAGTTGTGGCTGAGGGCGACACCTGCGGCGAGGGCGATCACGTCGCGGGAGAAGAGCGACAGCTCCATCCCCGGCTGGCCTTGGGTGACACCGTCGCACATGGCCGGCACGCCGCCCGCGACCTGCACCGTGGCCCCGGCCTGTGCAGCCGCGGCGCGGATGATGTCGGGGTAGCGTTCGAAGGGCTGATGCGCCGAAAGCATGTCGTTGTAGGCGGTGACGATGCCGATGTTGGGCTTGTGCATGCCGGCGAGGTCGGCTTTCGCGTCGCCCATCGCGGCATAGGCGTGGGCCTGATTGCCGCAGGAGAGATGCGCGCGCACCGGGCCGTTTGCCACGGCTTTTGCCATCCGGTCGAGGTAGGGGCCCCGAGCGGCTTCGGACCGGGCGCGGATGCGGTCGGTAACGCGGGCGATGGTCGGGTTGAGCGACATGGGAGCCTCCGGCTGCGGGACGGGGACGGTTTAGCAGATGCTGTTAGCGCTAACAAGGCGCATCCATCATTTCGCGGAATTGTGACGGGAGCGGGTAGGTGCGGCAAGGGTGAAAGGGGCGGGGGCTTTCCGGCACGGGCCGAACCGGCTATGTGGCTGGCATGGAACAAGACACCCCCACCTCCCGCCTGTTGCCCACTGTCCGCCTGAAGCCGAAGGCCGAGGCGCGGGCGATCCGCCATGGTTTCCCTTGGGTCTATTCAGATGAGCTGGTGACCGACCGGCGCACATCCTCGCTGACGCCGGGTGCGCTGGCGGTGCTGGAAGATGGTGAGCGGCGGCCTTTGGGTCTGGTCACTGTTAACGTGAAGTCGAAGATCATCGCCCGGATGCTGGACCGCGACGAAGATGCGGTGATCGATCAGGCGTGGTTCGAGGCGCGGATCGCGCGGGCGTTGGCGATGCGCGCACGGCTTTATGACCAGCCGTTTTACCGGTTGGTGCATGCCGAGGCCGACGGCCTGCCGGGGCTGATCATCGACCGCTTCGGCGATGTGGCAGTGATCCAGCCGAACGCCGCCTGGGCAGAGGCGCATCTGGAGCCGCTGACCGCCGCGCTGATCGCAGTGACGGGCGTGACCACGGTGGTCAAGAACGGCACCGGGCGGTCGCGCGGGCTGGAGGGGTTGGGCGAGGAAATGGTGGTGTTGGCGGGGGCGGTATCAGGACCACTGCCGGTGCCGATGAACGGGGCCACCTACATGGCCGATGTGATGGGCGGGCAGAAGACCGGCCTCTTCTTTGACCAGCGGCCGAACCACGCTTTTGCGGCGCGGCTGGCGAAAGGCGCCCGGGTGCTGGACGTGTTTACCCATGTCGGCGGCTTTGCGCTCGCGGCGCTGGCAAACGGGGCGGAAAGCGCGCTGGCGGTCGATGCGTCGGCGCCGGCGCTGGCCCTGGCCGGGCGGGGGGCCGAGGCATCCGGTTTTGCGGATCGGTTCACAACGCGCCAGGGCGATGCCTTCGAGGTGCTGGAGGCGCTCGCGGGCGACGGGCAGAGCTTTGATCTGGTGATCTGCGACCCACCGGCCTTTGCCCCTGCAAAGCCGGCGCTGGAGGCGGGATTGCGGGCCTATGAGCGGCTGGCACGGCTCGCGGCGCATGTCGTGGCGCCGGGTGGGTATCTGGTCCTCTGTTCGTGCAGCCATGCGGCGGACTTGCAGGCCTTCCGCAACGCCAGTGCGCGGGGCATCGGGCGCGGCGGGCGACGGGCGCAGCTTATTCACACCGGATTTGCCGGGCCGGACCATCCGATGCTGCCGCAACTGGCGGAAAGCGCCTATCTCAAGGCGTTGGTCTTCCGGCTTGACGGATGAAGGCGGTTCTGGACGCTTGCGTCCTTTACCCCACAGTCTTGCGCGAAATCCTGCTGGGGGCTGCTTCGGCGGGGCTCTACGAACCGCTGATCTCGGAGCGCATCCTGCGGGAGTGGACGCGCGCAACTGCCAAGCTGGGGCCGGTGGCGCAGGCGATTGCGGAAGGCGAGGCGGCGCTGGTGCGCGCCGGGTTTGCGCGCGGCGTGGTGCGGGAACAGCCCGGCATCGAGGCGCGGCTTCTTTTGCCTGACGCCAATGACGTGCATGTGCTTGCTGTCGCCATTGCTGGTCATGCAGACGCGATCATTACCTTCAACGCGCAGGATTTCCCCGGCCATGTGCTGGCCGCCGAAGGCATTGCCCGCCGCGACCCGGACGGATTTCTGTGGGAGCTGCAATCTCGCCATCCGGCCGAGATGGCGCGGACCGTGGAAGCGGTGCGCGCCAAGGCCGAGGCGATCTCGGGTCAGCCGGTTGCGCTTAAGGCGCTGTTGAAACGGGCGCGGCTTTATCGGTTGGGCAAGGCGCTAGCGGCGTAAGGCTGGTCGGGCCTCGGGTACTACACCGCTCAGGTGATCTGTTTCTGTCCCATCCAGCGCGCTTCGTTCGCCTCAATCGCTGCAATGCGTTCGTCGACCTTGGGGTGGCTGAGAAGCCAGGCCGGAATGCCCTCGCCCCTGTTGGCGGTCAGTGCGTCGAGTTTGCGAAACAGGCTTTTCTGCGGGCCGGTCCCGATACCGGCCTTGATCAGAAGGGCGCTGGCGTAGGCGTCTGCCTCAAACTCGTCGCGGCGCGACAGGCGGGCCATCAGGGCGCTTGAGATGAGATTGGCGATCCAGATGCCGATGAACGGCAGGAACCGGTTCAAGAGGGCCGACAGCATCACGAAAACGGCGTTCTGGCCGGTGAAGTCGATCATCCGTCGGCGCATGTGACCGAGGGCAACGTGGCCCATCTCATGCGCGATGACGCTGGCAAGTTCCTCCGCCGTAACCTCGCCCCTGATCTTGCGGTTGAGAAAGCCGCGCGTCAGGAAGATGCGGCCGTCAGGTGCTGCAAGACCATTGACCGGTTCGACCTCAAACACGTTGACCTTGATCTGGGGCACATCCAGCGCCTCGGCCATGCGGTCTGCCAGCCGGTTGATGGCAGGATCGGTCAGCGGTTTTGACTGCTCGTCGAGCATCTTTTTGGTGCGCCAGACGGAGAAGCGCATCATCAAGACCGCGTAGCCGACCGCCAGCAAAAGGGGGAGGAACTTTATCATCATGGCGGATATGGGATGCAACGCATCGGTTTAAAGTCCCTGTCGCTGCGACGAATAGAGCCAGTAGCCAAGGATCAACACTGCCGATGCCCCGGCCACCAGGCCAAGCACTGATCCGAGCATCTGACTTGCAGCCTCGACGTTGCCAGCGAAGGCGTAGCCCGCACCGACATAAAGGCCCGCCCAGACCGCTTCGCCTGCGACCCCGGCTGTGGTGAAGCGCGGCCAGGCGTAGCCTGTGCTGCCTGCGGTCAGGTTGACCCAAGGCCCAAGCGGGCTGAACAGCCAGCGGGTCAGGAACACCGCGCCGATGCCGCGCCGGTCCATTATTTCGACCGCCTTGGCCAGAAGGCGGTCGCGGGCCGGATCGCGCCGAAGCCTGTTCAGCAAGCGCGCGCCAAAGCCGCGCCCGGCCCAGTATCCAAGCTGGTCGCCGGCGATGCCGCCACCTGCCGCTGCCGCGAAGGTGGGAAGGAGCGCAAGGTCGCCTGCGGCGACAAAACCGCCTGCAGTCAGCATCAGGATCGATGCGGGAAAAGGCAGCGCGAGGCAGGACAGGAAGGTGGTCGCGGCCAGAAGCCAGAGGCCATATTGCGGCACCAGAGCCAGAAGCCAGTCGGTCACTGGCCAGCCTCCGCCCGCAAGGTGGCCACGGCGCGCTCGACATCGGCGATCACCTCGGCGACGGGGACCCCGCGATCCCTAGCGATTTCGGCCAAGGGCTGCGGGTGGCCTTTCTGATCGGGCAGGGGCAGGCCGGCGGCTGCATCAAGTTCGCGCGGGTCCAGGCCCCAGGACCGGGCGACATAACCGACGGTCATCCAAGGTTCGACCGGGACCTCCTGGTGGGCCTGCCAGTAGACGGTCTGCACGACGAGGCGCAGCGCGAAGAACAAGGTGACGGCGCAGGCCAGAAGAAAGGCCGACGAGAGCCATGGTCGTGTGCGCCAAAGCCGGATCATCCAAGGTTCCTTATTCCAACGCCCAGCCCTTCCAACGTCATGGGCACCATCTTTCCGTCGAAGATTTCCCGGATCAGCCGCGTCGAATGGCTGTGACCCCAGGCGCGTTCCGGTACCGGGTTGATCCAGAGATGGTGCGGCCATTGCTCGCGGACGCGGTGCAGCCAGATCTGGCCGGCCTCGGCGTTCCAGTGTTCGTTGGCGCCGCCGGGGTGGAGGATTTCATAAGGGCTCATCGCGGCGTCGCCAACGATGATGCATTTGTAGTCCGGCCCGTAGGTCCGCAGCACGTCCCAAGTCGGGGTCTGCGCATCCCAGCGACGGCGGTTGTCGCGCCAGACACCTTCGTAGATGCAGTTGTGGAAGTAGAAGGTGACGAGGTGCTTGAACTCTGCCCGGGCGGCGGAGAACAGTTCCTCCATCACCTTGACGTAGGGGTCCATCGACCCGCCGACGTCGAGCAGTAGCAGCACCTTGACGGCATTGCGCCGCTCGGGCCGGGTTTGCACGTCGAGCCAGCCCTGATGCGCTGTGGCACGGATCGTGGCGTCGAGGTCCAATTCGTCTGCAGCGCCGTCGCGCGCCCATTTGCGCAAACGCCGGAGGGCCACCTTGATGTTGCGAGTTCCCAGTTCCACGTCGTCGGCAAGATTGCGAAACTCGCGGCGGTCCCAGACCTTGACGGCGCGCTGGTGGCGGCTTTGGTCTTGCCCGGTGCGGACGCCTTCAGGATTGTAGCCATAGGCGCCGAACGGGGAGGTGCCTGCGGTTCCCACCCATTTCGAGCCGCCCTGATGTCGGCCCTTCTGTTCGGCCAGCCGCTGGCGCAGGGTTTCCATCAGCTTGTCGAACCCGCCAAGCGCCGTGATCGCGTCGCGTTCCTCGGGCGAGAGGTGCTTTTCAGCCAGCTTTTCCAGCCACTCGCGCGGCAGGTCGATGGCTTCGAGGATATCTTCGGGGGTGATCACCTCAAGCCCCTGAAAGGCCTTGGCAAAGGCGCGGTCGAAGCGGTCAAGGTGGCGTTCGTCCTTCACCATCGCGGTGCGTGCGAGGTAATAGTAGCCCTCGGCGTCATAGGTTGCGAGCCCTGCGGCCATGCCTTCCAGAAACCCGAGGAATTCGCGCATGCTGACCGGCACGCCTTCGTTCCTGAGGGTCTGGAAGAAGGGCAGGAACATCGCTTACCTCATGAGCATCCGTTCGAGGAAGATGGTCAGGAAAAGGCCGAGCAGGCAGAAGGCGATACCGAAACCGGCGGCATATTGCGCCATGTCGACCGGCTTGCCACCGCGCCGCCGTGCCGTGAACGCCCCGAGCAAAGCCCCGAAGATAAACCCGCCGATGACGATCACGCCGCCCCCTATTCGGGGCGCTCGCCCCCTCGATCAGTCCTTGCTGCCACCCGAAGCCACGGATGCGATGTCGCGCGTCCGGGCCGTCACGACGGCGTCCGAGCCAAAGCCATAACGTGCCCAAGGCTGAGTGTCGAGCCGTAGCGCTGCGGCACCTTGCGCATCACCGAGCCGGTCCATCGCTTCGGCTTTCACCAACATCAGTGTTGCCATAAGCGCTGCGTTTTCATGGCGTTGTGCGATGGGTATGGCATGGTCCGCAAGGCGGATCGCCTCGGTCAGACGGCCGTTGGCCAGCGCCATCGCCGCAAGCTGCATCTCGATATGGGCGACGTGAACCTCGCCGCCGGGCTGGCGTGCGTAGATTGCTGCGGCGGCCGAGAAGGAAGTCAGAGCCCGCCATCGGTCGGCCCCCACGCTGAGCCGGCCGACTGCGAAATGGCTGAAGGCAAGGCGATTGTCGTTCCACCCTTGTGCAGTGGCGATGGCAAGCGCCCGCTCCGCAGAGCGGAGGCGAGAGGCGACGCTGCCCTGACGGCCCAAGGCGGCTTCAACGGCTGCGGTCCAGTCGCGGGGGGTGGGACCGGCGGTACGGAGGCCCAGGTCTGAACCGCCCCGGTTCATCCGGGCAACAAGGGTCGGCAGGATCGCGGCGGCCATGTCGCGCGTCATGCCGGTCCGAAGCTCTGGCGCGTAGTAAAGGCGCAGGATCAACATGTCGAAGGCGGTCAATACGGTGTTGAAGTTGTCATCGTTGAAGACCGAATCCGGCAGTCGGTAGAGGTCGTTCAGCGGACCGATCGCTTGAGCTATCTCTTCGTGCAGACAATCTCGGATCTCTTGCGGGCTGGTGTCGGCGGGCACGAAGATCGCGGCGCGGGTGCGTGTGGTGACTGCCCCCCAGTCCACCGTCTTGGTGCCGCGGCGGGTGCGGTACTCGTCGAGGGACGAGACGTTCGGGACGACGAAGCAGGCAGCCTGCGGTGCCATCCGGCGCAAGGTGGCGCGGGGCACGAATTCGACGGTAACCGAGGCTTGGCCGGAGTGTGCGGCAGTCACCGGCAAGCCTGCTTCCGCTTGAAGCCTGCGGATCAGCGCAGCCAGATCACGCGGGGCGGAGGGTGGAATATCGCCTGCCAGTCCAATGCTGATCGTGCCTTCGAAGCGGGTCAGGATTGGCAGGCTTCGCCCGCTTTCCATAGCAAAGGTCAAATCAAGGAAGTCGCGGGCGATTTCGGCGTTGCTGCGGGTGAAATCCTGCGGGGCGAAGGCCTGCATTGTGGCAAAGCTGACTTCGGTCGTGACGGTTGGGCGCGCCTTCGAGACCTGTGCCGACGGAGCACAGGCCGGCAAAGCCAGCGCGGCCATAACGGCCGGAACATGAAGATAGCGCATGCGGCAGCACTCGCAGATCGGGCAGCGCGCCCGCGGCAGACCGGGCGCAACGCCAAGCTTCAGGATCGGACAGGGGATGAGTCAATCCGAATTTTCGCTGCATTTTCTGGCCACTATCTGTGGCGGTTAATGTGGGGCCAATGTCCAGATGTTCGATTTGTGCTCACGCATTGTTACAGACGCGGCGGCTGTGGCGAGGCGGTGTGACCAGATCGGACAGGGAAACGCATGATGCCGGCTGATTCGGGGCGGCAGGATTAGCGCCCGCTGCGGGCCAGAAAGGCCAGCCTTTCGAACAACTGAACGTCCTGCTCGTTCTTCAGAAGTGCGCCGTAAAGCTTGGGCAGGCTGGTCTTGCCGTCGCGCCGCAGGTCTTCGGGAGCGAGATCCTCGGCCAGGAGAAGCCGAAGCCAATCCAGCACTTCGCTGGTCGAGGGCTTTTTCTTGAGACCCGGGGTTTCCCGCAGTTCAAAGAACTGGGTCAACGCGGTGGTCAGCAGGGCGTCCTTGATGCCGGGAAAATGCACGGCGACGATCGCGCGCAGTGTCTCCAGATCCGGAAAGCGAATGTAATGGAAGAAACAACGGCGGAGGAAGGCGTCCGGCAGTTCCTTTTCATTGTTCGAGGTGATGATCACCACCGGACGATGCCGCGCGGCGATCGTCTCGCCGGTCTCGTAGACGTGGAATTCCATCCGGTCGAGTTCCTGCAAGAGGTCGTTTGGAAACTCGATGTCGGCCTTGTCGATTTCATCGATGAGCAGGACGACGCGGGTGTCGGCCTCGAAGGCTTGCCAGAGCTTGCCCTTGCGGATGTAGTTGCGCACCTCGCTGACCCGCTCGCCGCCAAGGCCGGGGCCAAGCTGGCTGTCGCGCAGTCGGCTGACGGCGTCGTATTCGTACAGGCCCTGCTGCGCCTTGGTGGTGGATTTAACATGCCATTCGACCAGCGGCAGCCCCAGCGCGGCTGACACCTGACGCGCGAGTTCGGTCTTGCCGGTGCCGGGTTCGCCCTTGACCAGCAGGGGCTTTTGCAGGGTAACGGCCGCGTTCACCGCGACGCGCAGGTCCTCGGTGGCGACATAGCTCGCTGTCGAGACAAAATTCATCGTGGGATCAAGGCTCTGGTTGTTGCAGGCGGGCAGAGCCTAGCGGTGCCGACAAATTCTCGCAACCGCTAGTGACATTGCTTGCGCCTTACGCTAAATGCCCGCCAACGGGAGCGCATCATGACAGAAGCCCACCTGTCGGAGCGATCCGACGACATGGAGAGAGTTTCGATGAAGGCCGAAGTGTTCTTGCCTGATGACTAT
>LNFM01005420.1_pt1 | contig 22103 bp, 21 predicted proteins | sample 596031 | NCBI WGS metagenome assembly LNFM01 (sample SAMN04254537, study PRJNA301005) | activated carbon metagenome | isolation source: dual media filters at the Ann Arbor, Michigan drinking water treatment plant | place: USA: Ann Arbor
AGCATCACGCCGCAGCTGCGACGCCACCCCTGACCAATCGCAAGTCATCAACGCGGAGCCCGTCCGGCTCCTCGGGGACGCGCGCTGCGTCGAAACAACGGAGACAGGCAAATGAGTGGGAAGCAAGCGAAGGTAATGGCACCAGGAGAGCAGCGGCGATTGCTCTCGGCAGCCGGGCGCGGGCGATTGCCCGAGCGTGATCGCGTGATGGTGCTGCTGGCCGTGCGCGCCGGGCTACGGGCGAGGGAGGTAGCGCTGCTGACCTGGGGCATGGTGCTCGACCCTAGCGGCAACATCGCCAACGTGATCGAGGTGCGCGACGGCATCGCCAAGCGCGGCGCGGGCCGCCGTGTGCCGATGCACCCGCAGCTGCGGCAGGCGTTGGTTGCTTTGCAGAGATCTCTCTCCGCAGCTCAAGCCCAACCCGATGCCGTAATCGTTCGTTCGTTGCGCGGCGATGCGCTGCGCCCCAACAGCGTGGTGAACTGGTTTGTCACCCGTCGTGCCCCTCGGGGGTCAAAATCGTGATGATGGACGGCATGGTCGAGGTGCGCGGCGCCGACGACAAGCCGACAACGCGGCAACGCTTCGACCACAGCTACAACAAGCTCCACTGCGACAAGCCATCGGCCGTCGTAGTCGGTCCGCCCGTGCTGAAGCCCAACATCGTCATGAATCCCGATGCGCGCTGGGGGTTCATCGGCCTCGACGGCCAACTGCTGCGCGATCCCATCGACTTCGAAAGTGTGCACGAGTTCAAGGACGGACACGCAACCGCGAAAATCGGCGGCAAGTGGGGAATCATCGATGTCTCCGGCCGCTTCGTGCTGGAGCCTCGCTATGCCGTAGCGTACTTCTTCCCGACGGAAGGAGGGTTGTTCGCGATCCAGGACGGCACGACGCGCTCGTTCATCAACGTGCGTGGCGAACCTCAGGCGGAGCCGCCGCCACCGAAATCCCAACGCGAGGCCCATCTCAAATGCCAGGGTGGCCTCGAGATCTTCCATAAGCCCGGCCTGCTGGGTGGCGGCACCTACGGCATCCGCGACAGCGCCGGTAAGGTGGTGGTCGAGGCCCAGCATCGCGCCGTGCAGTGCTTCCAGAACGGCGTCGCCTGGGTCGCAGACGACGCCCGCAAGCAGTGGTGCCCGGTCGACCCCGATGGCGCGCGACAAGCGAACCCACCATGCCTACAGGTCCGCTACGCGCAGATTCGGAGCCACTACTATCCCGAACAGCTGAGTTCCGACCCTTACGAGAGCAGCGTGCTGTGGACGCGCGCGCTTTACGAGTATGCGCACGGCAATCGGGCGGCGGGCCCGCGCTTCATCGGCGACGGGGTCCAAGGCCGCGGCACGATCGAGGTAAAGTAGGCGCCGTATTCCGCCCGGTTGACCCCTTCGGTGTCCGACGCTGTCTCGCTTGCGACAGCCGCCGCCTTCGGCTGGTTCACCACCCTGCCGCTGGCCTTGCTTTCGTGGGTTCGATTCTCTGTGACAACATAATTGCGCTGTCCGCACTTCCCAACATAGCGACCGCGCTAACGGTCCGATGCACAGCAGCGGCAACGGTCGCTTGTGCAGCCGTAGCGGGCGTAGCGCCGTAGCGACAGCGACTTCCGAAAAGGGGGGGGGCTTGCTACGCCGCTACGGGTGCTACCTGCCGATAGATCATTGGGGCGGGCGTCGCTGCGTGCGATTCAGTTCAAGTGCGCGTCTTAGTTTTGCAAGCGTAGCAGGCGTAGCGGCGAGCGAATTTAGCTGAGCAAGCGGACGCCGGTAGGCTCACCACGTAGAAAGTTCCGTTGCTTAAAACCTGCGGATCGAACAAGAGGCAAACGCCATGAAAAGTATAGAGCCCCTTCGCCCTTATACGAAGAAGCGCCTCAGAACCTTACTCTCCCTGAGCGAAACAGCGAAGTTGCCGACGTTGGTCGTCGTCGCCAACGTGTTCGACAATGGAAACGAGACGGCGTACTTGGAGTTGGCCTTTCGCAACAGCCGAAATAAATACTGCGGGCTTCACATTGAAAAGAGTCAGTTGCATCGCCCCGCAACTGTACGAGATCTCCTCTTGAGCAAGGATGCTGCACTGCCGACGGATGGAGAAGCGGCGACCGCTGTTGTCGTCAAGGCACTGTCAATGCCGCCAAAGCTGTCGTGGACGATATCGGATCGGACAGGTTGGTCAAAGCGCTTCGATGCCTTTGTCATGAATAATCGCGTAATCGGCGATCTTGGCGACGGAAAGGCCAATAGCGCCCCTAGGATCTTGTCGCCATCTGGGGCAGTAAATGCCGCTTCGTCGAGGTTCAAGAGTAGCGGAAGCTTGAAGGAATGGAAAAGGAAAATCGCAGGAGAAGCCAAATACTCCTCTACCCTCACGCTAGGGCTAGCGGTGGGCTTTTCCGCCCCCCTGCTGAAGGTCGTGGGGCACCCGAACTTCCTTGTTGTGATCCATGGCGAGAGCAAGATTGGGAAGTCTGCTGCAGCCGTCGCATTGGGATCTGTAATCGGGATTGGTCGCGAAGCGGACCTTCAGAACTGGAACGGTACCGATAATGGATTGCTTCAAAAAGCCTCTGAATTCAATGATCTGCCAATGGTCAACAACGGTATCGAGTCACAAAAGCTCAAAGGGAAGCAGCTCAGTGAATTCTTGGACTACATGACTTACGCTTTGGGTGATGGGAAAGAGAAAGCTCGACATAGCTCGTGGGGCGGAAGTGACGGCACCTGGCACACGATTGGCTTTGTGACCAGTGAGCTGTCCTTCTCTGACATTGCTGCACTTGCGGCCTCTCAGCGAAAGGGCGGCGCGGAGGCTCGCGCTTACGACGTTCCCGCCGCAAAGACTTCTGAAAGAACAATTTTCAATCGACCGCCAGTCGACACTCCAAAGCAAGAAGCTGAACGCAACGAGTGGCTGAGGAAAAGAACGTCAGCCATATATGAAAACTGCGCCTTGCATCATGGAGTCGCGTTCAAGCCATGTATTGAGTACCTGATCAAGCAGGGCCAAGAAAAGGTTTGCGCAGAGGTTAAGGCGGACATGGAGGTATTTTCCAACGCCGTCAAAGGCAAGATCCCGATGGATGGTGGCGAGCAATTGCACCACGCAGCCCGCAATTTTTCTTTCGTATATGCTGGAGGCATCCAGGCCGTCAAAGCAAATATCTTGCCGCTAAGTGAAATCGAGGTTCGCAACAGAATAAGGGACTGTTTTGTGCGCGGGCTGAGAACTGTTGCTGCCCCCGGAGATCATACCGCTAAAGCCTTGGACCAGTTGACAAAGGGTATCGAGCGAACAGAGGCCCTGATTGCATCCGGCGAAATCGCAGGTGAATTCGCGACTGAGGAAGATACCAAACGAACGAGCGCGTGGGTTCCGCCGATGCCGACATTCAAAGTAAAAACTACCCTGTTCACCTCCTGGTTCGACAATGAAGAACTGGCATGGAAGGCTGCGATGCGTTGGCTCGATGAGCAAGGTTTGCTTGAGGTGCGAGATCCAGCGCTATCGCGAGCGAAAGGCTTCACGCTCGACTCGGTTCGCTCAAACCGGAAACTGAACGGTGCCGATGTTCAGTGTGTCGTGTTCAAAGACCCGCGGCCGACGCTCGTAGCACTGGCAGCGGAGAAAGAAGAAGCGGCTCGGAAGCGACTAAAATCATCTGCGTGAACAGTCGTGGTTGGTCGCGGGGTGAGCATGTTGTGCTTGCCCCGCGCCGTCCGCGTGACTTCCTGTCAGTGGGAAAATCGTTAAGTACACTCGGTGGCGTTTCAGGCAGCAGAAAGCCCCAATTTTGTTGCTCTTTCGAGTCCCTGCGAACCTCATCAGGGGGGCTTGCCCGAGGTTGATCACCAGTTTGACCTTATTGCCGTGCCATACTGCGGCTCCGCTCTGTCGGATCGAAAGTTTGCTCGACCATGTCGGTCGTGGCACATCGCTGTGATGCCACGCAAACATCCCTTCTCAGAGACAGGTCTAGTGTTGCTCGGCGCTCAAGGGTTGGCTGCCCTCGTGCCGACGATTTGATCGGCTAATAATCATGCGTTCCACCGCAGCAGGGCCGACACCATGAGCAATACTGAGTATACGCTGGTCTTCGGGCTGGGGCCAAAGAGCGATGGCACCCCGAACACTGACGTCGACATTGCGGTTGCTATCGCGGCGCTCGAGGACGCGTCATTGAAAAGTTGCGGTGGTTTCACAATCCATCGCGGCAAGGGCGGCTGGATCGACCCATCCGGCAAGATCATCAAGGAAGAGGTGGCTATCCTGATGGTTTCCGGCAGCTATGACAGCATCAAGGACATTGCCGCCATAGGCAAGCGCCTGCTGGGTCCGACGGCCGTCTACGTCAAAAAGCCGGACGGAAGCACCATCCTGCTCTAGACGGTATGCCCTTCCTTGAAGAGGCGACTCACCCTCGATGAGCGTTCGAGGGTTGCCCGGATGGTCTGGGTAGGGCCTCAATCAAGGAAGGACATACGGTCTAGCGGAGTTGGCGCCCCGGACAGGATGAAACTGCGAACTCTTATTTGATTGAAATTACGATATGAAATCGGTGGACGGCTCGAAATGAAAAAAGTGGCCGAAACGGTTGGTCAGACCGCCAGCCACCTTTCGAACTGCACAACCCGGCCCACGGTTGGGAGTGGACCGGGTTGTCTCTTGATCAGAACTTGATGGTGGCGCCCGTGAAGAAGACGCCGACGTCTTCGACTGCATTCGATTTCCGCGTCTGCAGGTTCGCGCGGTTGACAAGAGTCAGGTCGGTCGACGACGTGATGTAGCCCATGTAGAGCTTCATCGCGGCGGCATCGATATCCTGCGTGACGCCGAGGCTGATCGTGTTCGATTCGGCCTTCTGCATGTTGACGGTGGCGACGCCCGCGAACGAGTTCAGCACATCGTTCGTGCCGATCGATGCGATCGTCTGGTTGGCGACGTTGCCGTAGCTGGTGAAGCTCGCATAGTTGCCCCAGAAAGTGGTGGCACCGAGCGAGTTCAGCTTGGCAACCCAGCCACCCTGTATCCACCAGGACGAGTCGGTGTCCTTGATCCTGGTGGACAGACCGGCGGCCAGGCTGTTCGTGAGCCGGTCGCGGTTGTTGTCCTTCAGCTGGCCAGCGCCGCCCGACACGTACAGGCCGGTCGGGGCGTGCATGATGCTGGCGCTACCGGCGATCGACGAACAGTCGACAGCGGAGACCAGCGAGACGTTTGCTGCGCCGCCGAGGTTCGAGCACTGCAGCATGTCTGGGTTCGACCACGAAGAGTAGCCGATGCCTGCAGCGATCTTGAACGCGCCGAAGGTTTCGGCGTAGCGCAGCGCAACGGACGCGGCATCATCCATGCCCCACGAGCCCTGAACCTGGAAACCGGTCGACTTCGACTGGCCAAGGAAGAACGGCGAGGTGTACTTCACACCGGAAAAATCGGACGCGTAGACGTAGTCGGCCGAGTTCGAGTTGTTGCGATGGAAGGCGGAGTTCCAGTTGAGAGTGCTGAGGCCGGTATTGCCGGTCGTGCCCGAGCGGCGCAGGAACAGGCCCTGATGGGCGCGGCCAGCGGCGTACCCATGGCCACCGAAACCATCGGGGCTAGCCAGATTGATGAGGTCGATGCTGTTTGTGGCCTCGCCCTGACGGCCGACCGAGATCATGCCGTAGGTGTTGGACCTGATGTACCAGTTGGCCTCGCGCAGCGAGACCGACTGGGTGTTGTAGGTCGGGATCTGCACGTTGTTCGAGGCGCCGAGCGAGAGCTGGTTGTACGAACTCGAACGATAGGCGCGGATCTGCATCTCGATCTTATAGCCGGCCGACCAGTCGCTGTTGATCTTGGCCGAGCCCTGGAAGCCGATGCGGTTCTTGGTGTCGTGGTTCTCGAGCACGAAAGTGTTGCTCTCGCCTCCGTCGTTCCACCACATGATGGCTTCCGACACCTGTCCGTAAACCTGCAGCGAGACCTTGCGGTTGCCCTTGCGAGCGGTCGTCGCCTCGAGTTCTGCAACGCGCTCTTCCAGATCTGCGCAGCAGTTGCCACCGAGGTCGGCAGCGTTGACTGCGGTCATTCCAGACATCAAGCCGGCGGCGGCAACCAGCGCCACGCGACTGATCGAGTTTACTCGTACCCCGTTCATAGCCCATAATCCTTTGTGGTGTAGATTTATCACAATCCGTAACGACCCTTACACGGTAGATCCGCGCCGCGCCTTCTCGTACACGAACGGTGCCGGCATTTCGTTCGCCCTGTTCGGTGATCCCCGCCGACACGAAATCTCTCTACAACCGGAACGGTTCAGAGTCGATTTTCATATAAATATCAATATATTGACACATACCCATCGGCAACCTGCAATGTGACGGAATCGTGTCATCTCAACGCGTTGAAATCATGGAATTCGGGGCGAGGTGATCTATCAATTTCCTCACGAAGGAACGTTTTCCGATTGCGTGCAAATCTGCATCACCAGTGCCCCATTCGCAGCGCACGTCGTTCTGGCGCGGTGGTGACCGAGACGAAACCGGATTGAATTGAGTCCAAGCCGGGCTCGATGCCGCCCCGGCATCATGCTCACCGAACCTCTTGGTGCTTGGACATCGCCGGACCGGGACAACCCTCAGGCGGTTCGGCGGCCGCGGCTCCATAGCGAACGTACGATCGGGGTCTGCCCGACGACGCGAAAACGCACGAGATCCGCACGCAGACCTGCTGCAAGACGGCCGCGATCGTTCAAGCGTAACGCGTCTGCGATGTTGCGGGTAACGAGCGCCATCGTCGCGGGCAGAGCGTCGTCCTGATAGTTCGCCATCGCCAGGACCGCCTGCAGGAGGCTCGATGGAACGTAGTCGGACGACAGACCGTCGAGAACTGCCTCGTCATGCATAGCCTTGACCGACACGCCGCCGGAATGCGAACCGCCACGGACAATGTTAGGGGCGCCGCCAATCGTCACCAAACCCGCCGCCTTGGCGGCCCGTGCCGCTACGATCGTCGTTGGGAATTCAGAAATCACCGCCCCCGCGCCCAAAGCCTCATCGATATCGGCTACCGTCGTATCATCATGGGTTGCGATCGGTACGTCGCGCGATGAGAACATCGCCAATACCGCTGGCAGGTTCGCCGCTTTGTTCCTCGGTCCCGCCTCGACGCGTTCCACCAAGTCGCGCTCGTGCTCTTCCGGCGTCCGGAGTCCCGATCCAATATGATAGCGCTTCATCGCTTCCAGATCGCGCCACTGGCGCTGTCCGGGCGTGTGGTCCATCAGTGAGACGAGTTGGACCAGCGGGCACTTCGCGTAAGGCTCGATCTGCTCGATCAAATCATCGCCCGACAGCTCGCAGCGGATATGAACCTTGTGCTCGATGCGAAAGGTATCGCACTCCACACCCCGGGCGACCGCCGCCATGACACGCGAGAAGATCTCGCGACGCTTTCCCAGAGCGTAGCCTGCACACATCGAATCGTAGACCGTCGTCACTCCGGCCGCTGACATCTGAGCATCATGCGCTACGATAGCAGCGAGGCCATCCGGCCATAGAACGCCGGGGCGGGGCTCGAAATGCTTCTCGGCGTTGTCGGTGTGCATCTCGATGAGACCGGGAGCGATGAAGTCCCCTTCCATGTCGACAGCAGCCGGCAGAATGCTTCGCCCTCGATCCAGCGCCACGATCCTGTCGCCATCGAATACGATCGTGCCCGCTACGACCTCATTTTCGAGGATCAGTCTGGCGTTGGTCAGTATGGTGGTCGACATCGAATTCGTCTTTCCGGAATTGCTCAGGCGAAAGGGGTGGCTGCGCGCTCGATTGCGCCGACGAGTAGAGCGGCTCCTTGCTCAACCGAGCCGGTGTTCTCGATGCGCACGTCAGATACGATCGGAACCAACTGGCTGCGTCGCAGCCTGCCAGACTGTTTTTCGGCTGCTTCCCGTGCGCGCCCGGAAAGGCGCAGAGCCAAGACTGCGAGCGGTGCCGTGACTTCGATGACGAGGACACGGCGGTAGCGCGATCTCGCCGCGTCCACGACCGTCCGCGACACGTTGCAGATCGCCGCCTTGCCGCTCGCAATATCTGCATCGATCGAAGAAGGGATTCCGTACTGAAATCCGTGCGCGGACCAACTCAGTGAAAACTCTCCGCGGTCTTCGCGGGTGGTGAACTCACGGTCGGAGACGGGATCGTGATCCTCGTATGTGTCGTTCCCGCGTGTGATGACCCGGCGCACGAAAAGCACGTTGCTGTTGGACCCGAGCTTATCCCGAGCGGCGCGGATGAGCGTATCCTTTCCCGATCCGCTCGGACCGACGACCAAAATCAGGCATCCGGTCACAGGTTCAGGTGTTTTGGTCATTCGGGGGCTGCCGCGAACGAACTCATATCGACGATACGATCCGCCACTTGGTCTCTGACGTCCTCGTCATGAAAGATCCCGAGTACAGCGGTACCCGAGGCCTTTCGCTCAGCGATCAGATCGACGACAGCTTTGCGATTCGTGGCGTCGAGCGAAGCCGTAGGCTCGTCGAGCAGGAGCACGTCGTGCTCTCCAGCAAACCCTATGGCGATATTGATACGCTGCTGCTCACCGCCTGAAAACGTCGCGGGTGGCAGTGACCAAAGCCGTTCACCGACGTTCAGCCGCTCGAGGAGAACCTCGGCTTTCTGGCGAGCGGCGGCCGCCTCGAAGCCAAACCGCTGCGCCGCCGCTGCGACGAGGTCTATCGTGGGAACACGCGGGATCACGCGCAGAAACTGACTGACATAGCCGATGTGGGAGCGGCGCAATTCGATGATCTCGCGCGGGAGCGCGGCGGCGATGTCGCTGGTTCCGCCGCGATTGCGAAAAAGGATGCTCCCAGCTTCGCAGCGGTAGTTCCCATAGATCATGCGGAGCACCGAAGACTTTCCGCTTCCCGATGGTCCGACAAGAATGACGCATTCACCCGGAGCGACGGACAATGACACGCCACGGACGACGGCAAGCTCTTCTGCGCCCAGCAAGTGTAGCGTGAAGGTTTTGGCGACAGAGTGGAGCTCGAGAATTGAGGCTGGATTTTTCATACCTGCAGCACCGAGGATACCAAGAGCTGGGTATAGGGTGCCTGCGGATCGTCGAGCACCTGGTCGGTGAGCCCCGTTTCGATGACACGCCCGTGCCGCATCACCATCAGTCGCTGCGAAAGCAGGCGAGCGACAGCGAGATCGTGCGTCACTAGAATCACCGCAAGTCCGAGATCTGCGACGAGACCGCGCAAGAGATCCAGCAATCGCGCTTGTACCGAAACGTCGAGACCGCCGGTCGGTTCGTCCATGAACACGAGCCGAGGGCTCGTGACCAAATTCTTGGCTATCTGCAGGCGCTGCCTCATCCCGCCCGAGAACGATCGCGGCAAATCGTCGATCCGCGCACGATCGATCTCGACACGGGCGAGCCATGTCTCAGCTTCCGCCCGAATGCGGCCGTAATTGCGCCAACCGATGCCCATCAGTCGTTCACCGACGTTGCCCCCGGCCGACACTCCCATCCGGAGGCTCGCCGTCGCGTCCTGGCTGACGTAACCCCAGTCGGTTCGCATCAAGAGGCGCCGTTCGAGCTCGGTCAAACTGGCCACGTCGCACAGCGTGCCGTCCCGTACGCGATAGCTCACCGTTCCAGCGCTAGGCGCCAGATCACTAGAAAGGAGCCGCAGAAGCGTCGTTTTTCCCGAGCCTGATTCTCCGACGATCGCCACGACTTCGCCCGGGTGGACTTCGAGATCGACACTGGCACAGCCGATACGTGCGCCGTGGGCTTTCGTAAGGCCGCGCGCGACGAGCAACGGCGCGATGGCTTTGCCCATGCTCACTTGGGCACTCCCGGGGGTAGGTCGACCCAGAAACTCAAGCCATGTGCGCGGAACCCCAATCGCTCGTAAAGGGCGTGAGCGCGCACGCGCTTCACGTTCGACGACAGCACGAGCTTGTAGCACTTCTTGGCAGCAGCCCGCGCCATGGCATCCCGCACCAGTGCCGAACCGATGCCACTGCTGTGGCGTGCGGGAGCGACAACGATATCCTCGACGATCGCCGATTTGGCACCGAGATGACCGAGATTGTCCATGACCAGGAGCGCGAGCGAGCCGACGACACTTCCATCCTCCATCGCCACCATGAGCGTGTAGTCTGGATACGCACACATACGCGCGAAGATGGCCTCGGCTGCTTCTAACGGCAGGACCGCTCCATCGTCCATGTCGGGTTGGGCGTAGAGCGCCAGAACGCTCGGCAGATCGCTGTTGGTAGCTGGACGAATAGCGATGGACGTCATGACGCTTCCCCACGCGATGCCCGAGGTCCGCTGCCATCCTGCTCGCCGCGGTGGCCATCGGCACGACGCCGTTCACAATAATCAGTGTCGGAACAGGCCATCAGTCGCCCACCTTTGTCGTCGAGTATGATCTCGTCCAGGTAGACGCCTTCGGCACCGCATAGCCCGCATGGCGCGGCAAAGTCCGGGATCTCGAACGGATGATCCTCGAAATCGAGCGATACGACCGCGGTGTGCGGGGGAATTGCATAAATGCGCTTTTCGCGACCGGCGCCGAACAATTGCAGCGCGGGGGAATTGCTCATCTTGGGATTGTCATGCTTTGGGATCGGCGAGGGATCCATGATGTAGCGACCGCCGACTTCCACTGGATAGGCGTAGGTCGTGGCGATGTGCGCGTGAGCGGCGATGTCCTCGTAGAGCTTGACGTGCATCAGTCCGTATTCACACAGCGCATGCATGCGGCGGGTCTCCGTCTCGCGTGGTTCGAGAAAACGCAACGGCTCGGGGATCGGCACCTGATAGACGATAATCTGGCCCGGACGCAGCGGCGTCTCCGGGATGCGGTGTCGGGTCTGGATGATGGTGGCAGCGTCGGTGGCAGTCGTCGTTGCGACGCCAGCAACCTTGGCAAAGAAGCGGCGGATCGACACTGCATTCGTCGTGTCGTCCGAGCCCTGGTCGATAACTTTCAACGTGTCGTCAGGACCGATGATCGCTGCTGTGACTTGGATCCCGCCCGTGCCCCAGCCGTAGGGCATCGGCATCTCGCGCGATGCAAATGGGACCTGATACCCCGGTATCGCGATCGCCTTTAGGATTGCACGGCGGATCATGCGCTTTGTCTGCTCGTCGAGGTAGCCGAAATTGTACTGCGTCTCGACCACTGCTGCCGCGCGCGGTCCGATCGCTGAATCGGTGCTCATTCGGGCGCCCCCCTCGTGCCGTTCATCGAATTGGCCCGCCCAGCACGCGCCAACTCCTCGCGCATCTGCCGCACCAGCAGCAACTCGGACTGGAAATCCACATAGTGAGGCAGCTTCAAATGCTCGACGAACCCCGTTGCCTGCACGTTGTCGGAGTGCGACAGCACGAATTCCTCGTCTTGCGCGGGCGCGCCGGTCTCCTCGCCCAATTCGGCGGCACGGAGTGAGCGGTCGACGAGCGCCATCGACATCGCCTTGCGCTCCGACTGGCCAAGCACCAACCCGTAGCCGCGCGTGAATTGTGCCGGTTTGTCTTCCGAACCCTTGAACTGATTGATCATCTCGCACTCGGTGACCTCGATTTCGCCGAGAGGCACCGAAAATCCCAACTCTTCGATGTAGAACTCGACCTCGATCGTTCCGAAGCGGATCTCGCCGGCGAATGGATGCGTGCGTCCGTAGCCGCGCTGGGTCGAGTAGCCGAGCGCCAGCAGGAACCCTTCATCGGAGCGGGCGAGATTCTGAAGGCGCAACTCTCGTCCAGCCGGAAACGTCAAGGGATCCCGCGTGAGATCGGGCGGCGGTTGGCCGTCATCGCTCGCGGGGTTCTCCTCTATCAGTCCTTGCTCCCCGAGAAGGCCAGTCACACGGGGAGCGGCGCCTTCAACTGCACCTTCAGTGCGAGGACGCACAACCGCATCGCTATCGGACGTCAGAGCAAAGTCGATCAAGCGGTGGGTGTAGTCGAACGTCGGTCCGAGGATCTGCCCGCCGGGGAGATCCTTGAACGCAGCCGATATCCTGCGCTGCGGTCGCATCGCGTTCGTATCGATGGGTTCGGAGCCGCCGATGCGCGGCAGTGTCGTGCGGTAGGCGCGCACGAGAAAGATGGCCTCGATCAGATCGCCGCGAGCCTGCTTGATCGCGATTGCAGCGATCTCGCGGTCGTAGAGTGACCCCTCCGCCATGACGCGATCGACGGCAAGGGAGAGTTGATTACTGATCTGATCGGTCGACAACTCGGGTACGCAGAGGTCGCCACGACGCTCCGCCGCCAGCAAAGCATGGGCGTTGTCGATCGCTTTCTCTCCGCCCTTTACCGCGACGTACATGCTTCAATTCTCCCCAACGAAGCGCACGGATCGCGGGAGCGCGGTGAGGCTCTCTCCACAGCAAAGGATTAGATCTATCCCGCGCGGGAACAGCTTTCCGTTGGCGCGCATTCGTCCGGAGAAATCGGACCCGAGCGGCATTGCCGAAAGTCGGGTATCGCACCCGATACCAGGTCCAGTCAGTTGCCAACCACGTCCGGTCTCCAAGGCATCTACCTCGATGAGGACGGTCGTCGAGCGGTCGGGAAACTCTGGTGTTCCCAGTGAGAAGGAACTCATTGGCGGCATGGTCACCGGTCGAGCCACCAGTGCGAAGGCTGCTTCCGATGGGTTCCCGACGATCTTGGCGCCGGTGTGAAAGCGGATGTAGTCCCCGACATCGGTGCCGTTCCGCAACTCTTCGTCGAGCCAAACAGGCGTCTCGAAATCGCAAAGCGTCAGAACGACAGCAGCCATGGCGCAGCCCATGCGGCGTGGCGGTCCCGAGAAGGCCTGTAACGACGAGACTGTTCCGGGCTCTGCCATCGCCGACATAACCGTGCGAAATGCAACTTGCGACTGGAAAACCGGATCTAAAAATGCAGGGCCGATATCGAGCGAATTCTTCATGTCACTCGCTGCCCCGCGACATGGTGAAGAATTCGACCCGCGTGGCGGCCGCTTCTTCCACTCTGCAAGTGCGCCGCTGCTGCTGGCGCTGCTCGAGCGGATGCAAGAGATTTGCGATGATACGATCCTTCCACTCAACGGACTGAAGTAGTGCGTCCAAGATGGCGGCCGATCGCGCGGCTTCTACCGAGCGGCCCAGCCGCATTCCAAAGCCGATCGCACCGGTCGCCGAGCGCACTGCAGCGCGCGAAACAGTGGCCTCGCCGACGTTGAACACCGCACCATCGCCACCGATGCGACCTCGAAGCATCACGAGGCCAACTTCCGGCTTGCGCAGGTCGCTGGCCGAGGGCAATGCGCCGAGCTTAGAGACCAAGTCTGCAATTTCGCCCGGCGTCGCGCTCGAGCAGGCCCGCATCAAACGCTGCCGCGTCGCCTGCAGCGCGTGGTCCGCATGGCCAGCGTGCTCTGCCGTGTCTCGAGATGCCATGGTCATAGTCGCGCTGTTAATCGCAAGCGATGACGCGCAGATGACAGGCCGATCACCAAGCAGTGGCGTGGGTGCTTGAACGGCAATGGAAGCGGTCACGTGTTGTTCCGTTGTCATGTCCAGCAGTTAAGGGAACCGCGAAGTCGGACACGGAGGCTGCATGTCTGCTGCTGCAATCGAACTCAACGGCGTATGCAAATCATTCAGCCGGGGCGAGCCCGTGCTTCGCGGCGTATCGCTCACCATCGGGCGAGGCGAGATGGTGGCTCTCATCGGCGCTTCCGGCTCGGGTAAGTCGACGATGATCCGATCGGTGGCTGGTCTCGTCCCGATCGACAAGGGCGCCGGCAAGATCGAAATCGGTGGCGCGATCATGCAGTCGAATGGGCGCATCGACGGCGCGGCGAAGGCGATCCGCTCCCGCGTCGGCGTCGTCTTCCAACAGTTCAATCTCGTGCCGCGGCTTTCGGTGCTGACCAACGTCTGTCTGGGACTGCTCGGCCAAATTCCGGCAGGCCGCGCGACGCTCGGCTTGTTCACGCGCGACGAAAAACAGCGCGCCATGCATGCCTTGGCTCGGGTAGGAATATCCGAACACGCACTGAAGCGAGGGTCCGAGCTGTCGGGCGGCCAGCAGCAGCGGGCGGCCATTGCACGCACCCTCGTACAGGGCGCCGATACCATCATCGCCGACGAGCCGATCGCTTCGCTCGATCCCAGTTCCGCGCGTCGCGTGATGGACATTCTATCTGCTCTCAATCGAGAAGATGGCATCACGGTTCTGGTGTCGCTGCATCAAGTCGAATATGCGCTCAACTTCTGTCCCCGGACTATCGCGCTGCGGAACGGAGCGGTGGTGTACGACGGTCCGTCGAAGGCATTGACCGTAGATTTTCTCGCCGAACTCTACGGCGCCGACAGCGAGCAGTTGTTCCTGCCCGCGCTTGGAGAAACTGCAACGCAGGCAGCGATCGACACTCCGGATCCGGAGCCAAATCGGATCCTGCTTCCCCAATCGGTGCCTGCACCCTTCTCCTTCGCGCAAGCACACGCTGCGACTTGACGGTTTCGCCGGCGTAGCTCCGGCCGCTCTGCGCTGGCTTCTTCCTTGCGGCATCAACAGCTCTCACATCCTGAAAAGAGGACTGGATCAATGCAAACCAGATCATGGGCTACTGTTGCGATGATCGGCGCCGTCGCGGCGTCGACAGTTTCCGCAACCGCCCAGACGAAGGAAATCAGCTTCGGCATCATCTCGACCGAAGCAAGCGGAAACCTGAAGAAGACCTGGGAACCTTTCCTAGCCGACATGCAGAAGCAGACGGGCCTGCAAATCAAGGGCTTCTACGCTTCCGACTATGCCGGCGTGATCGAGGGCATGCGCTTCAACAAGGTGCAGATCGCGTGGCATGGCAACAAGTCGGCGATGGAAGCGGTCGACCGCGCCGGTGGTGAGGTTTTCGCGCAGAGCGTCGACAAGGACGGCAACCCCGGCTACTGGTCGCACGTCATCGTTCACAAGGACAGTCCGATCCAGATGATCGAGGACGTTCTCAAGTGCGACAAGTCACTCGATTTCGGGATCGGCGATCCGAACTCGACGTCGGGCTTCCTGGTGCCGATGACGTTCGTGTTCTCCGCACGCAACATCGAACCCAAGAATTGCTACAAGACCGTGCGGGCCGCCAACCACGAAGCGAACGCACTCGCCGTCGCCAACAAGCTTGTTCACGCCGCCGCCAGCAATAACGAGAATCTGGCACGCCTCAAAAAGACTGCGCCCGCTAAAGCCGCTGATATCCGAGTGATCTGGACATCGCCACTGATCCCTTCCGATCCGATCGTGTGGCGTAAGGATCTCGACGACGCCACGAAGAAGAAGTTCACTGATTTCTTCTTCAGCTACGGCACGAAGGACGAGGCAGAGAAGAAGGTGCTGGCCGAGCTGGCCTGGGCGCCATTCAAGCCATCTACCAACAACCAGTTGCTCCCTATCCGCCAGATGGAAGTGAACAAGTCGATCGCCAAGATCAAGAGCGACACGACATTGTCAGACTCTGAAAGGACGGCGCAGATCGCCCCACTCGAGAAGCAGTTCGCCGAGTTCGGTAAGCAGATCGAAGCACTCAAGAAGTAGCTGATATCGCATCCCGTCTTCGCTGGCGCGGTCTCCTGCAGGGGGGACCGCGCCGGTCCATGATCGAAGGTTTCCCAGATGCAGGCAGCCCACGGCCGTCACGCTATAGATCTTTCGGGTGTCGAGGTTCCTCGTCCTCCATTGGCCCAACGCCTGCGCGGCTTTCTGATCTGGGCGATCATTCTGGGTCTGCTCACGTGGAGCTGGGCACCAGTCGAGATGCACAAGGCCGTCCACATCTTTACGGACTGGCGCAACATGGCGGAGTTCGCCTCAGGCTTCCTTTCGCCGAATTTCAAGGATTGGCGCGGCTATCTCGCCGAGATGGTCGAGACCGTACAGATCGCGGTGTGGGGTACGGCGCTGGCCGTCGTCGTCGGAACGCCGCTCGCCATCCTCTCCGCTTCGAACGTCTGCCCGCAATGGATCGTCCAGCCGGTAAGGCGCTTCATGGATGCTTGCCGCGCGATCAACGAAATCGTATTTGCGCTGCTTTTCGTGGTTGCGGTCGGGCTCGGCCCTTTCGCCGGTGTGATGGCACTCGCCATCCATAACGTCGGCATCATCGCGAAGCTCTTCTCGGAGGCCGTCGAGGCGTCAGATCCCCGCCCGGTCGAAGGTATCCGGGCCACGGGAGCGCTTCGCATCCAGGAAGTGATTTTTGGAATCGTTCCCCAGGTCATGCCGCTGTGGAGTTCCTACACGCTTTACCGCTTCGAGACGAACGTGCGGTCCGCGACCGTACTAGGTATCGTCGGCGCGGGCGGGATCGGACATTCGCTTTACGAGAATATCCGCTCGTTCCAGTACGCCGAGACGGCCGCCATCGTGATCATCATCGTTCTCGCCGTGTCGCTCATCGACCTCCTGAGCTCGCAGATCAGGAAGCTTCTCGTTTAGCAGCGACATCAGCTAGCCGTCAGCTCGAACCGCGCGATTGGCGTGAAAGCCCCTTTGCGTTCTTGCTGCCGAAATACGGTAAGCGCATCGAGCACGACCGGCTCGCATACTACCGCAAAAAGCTGCCGGAGCACTTCATGAGCAGCTGTGCGGTGCGTGGGGTCCGCGAGCGATCCGGTCAGCGTCATGTGGAAGCGGAACTCGTCGAACACGAACGGATAGCCCCATTGTTCGAGATATGATTTCTGTCTTTCGGTGAGCGGCGACTTCAATCGCCGCTGCCGATCTGCTTCGGTCAATGGAGCTCGCAGATGATCGAGGCCGCTCACGATTTCTCCGGCAATCTCGCGAAGTTCGGTTTGATCTAGCGGTACCAGCGCGACGAAGCTGCCCATCGCTGCAACCTCGAGCGCGCCGATAACGAGCGACCGCATGCGGTTGGCCTGCGTACGGACTGCATTCAGAAGTTCGGCTTCTTCATTTTCGCGCCCGAGTTCGAAAGGCGCTTTCAGGGTCGCATGAAAGCCATAGCGCGCGGGTTCGGCGGCGATATGGCTCCACGTGGGAAAGGATCTGGTCAAAGCAGGCAAGAACGGGACGCGATTGCCGGAATGTGCATCGTAGCCGAGTACTGACGCACCGAACCGGGCGAATGCCGTGTCCGGACGCGGCGCATAATAGATCGCGTATCGTGGATTGCTCTTCATTCACGGCTCTTGCCACGTGCGCTGACAATATTCAACTCGATCGCGGCCAGTGCAACATCCCCCATCGCAACTGTCATGTGCTCGTCAAACGGCTAGCTTAGCCGGATTGGGAGCAACCGAGGCGCCAGTGGACCGGATATGAGGACAGCGATCAAAAGCGGCAAGGTACTGATCGATACGTCGCTCGAAATCACTAATCTCGTTCTTGAACATTCCAATGGTACAGGCCGCATCTCTTCGCTCAGCGCCGGTCCCGCCTGCGATATCGCCATCGACGCCACGGGTCTCCTCGTGCTGCCGGCGATCATCGACATTCACGGCGATGCGTTCGAGCGGCAGATACAGCCGAGACCAGGGGGCGGCTTCGACCTCGACATTGCGCTCACCGAAACCGACCGCCAGCTCGTTGCAAACGGCATCGCCACCGCTTTTCACGGCGTGACGTGGTCGTGGGAGCCAGGGCTGCGCGATGCCGCCAATGCCCATGCGATGTTTGCTGCGCTCGATCGTTTGCGCCCGCACCTTGCGGCCGATACGCGCTTTCATCTGCGACACGAAACGTTCAACCTCGACGCCGAATGTGAGATCATCGAATGGCTGCAGGCGGGACGCGTCGACTGTCTCGCATTCAACGATCACATGAGCGGCACGATCAAGGACAGACACCGGCCCGATAAGCTCGCGGTGATGATTGCGCGGTCGGGGCTCGCCGCCGCAGAGTTCCACGCCCTCGTCGAGCGCACCTACGAGCGTCGCGGCGAGGTTCCCGGCTCGATCGAGCGGCTTGCGCAGGCGGCGCGCCAAGCCGGCATCCCGATGCTTTCGCATGACGACGCCGACGCTCAAAAGCGGGCCTGGTTTCGCGAGATCGGCGTAGCCATCTCAGAGTTTCCGCTCACAGCCGAAGTGGCTGCTGCCGCGTGTAAGAACGGTGAAGCGACCATTTTCGGCGCGCCGAACGTCATCCGAGGCGGTAGCCACACGGGCTGTCCATCTGCCGCCGACATGGTCGCACGCGGCGCCTGCCGCATCCTCGCATCGGATTTCTATTATCCGGCGCTGTTGCTGGCTCCGTTCAAATTGGCTGCGCTCGGGATCACCCCACTGGAGCGCGCCTGGAAGCTCGTCGCCGAGAACCCTGCAGCTTCATTCGGACTGGTCGACCGAGGAACCATCGCTGCGGGGAAACGGGCCGACATCATCCTCGTCGATGAAAACATCGGCGCACAGCCCCGTGTCGTCGCGACGCTTGTCAACGGCCGTATCAGGTATCTCGCTGACGGAAGCCGGCTATTTCGCGGAGAGCTGCGATGAATTGAGCCGACATCGTTCTGACGTAGCGCAGGAAGTGACACACGTCCGGCATCGTCATGCTCACGTCCTTGGCCAGTTCGTCATAGAAGCGATCCTGGACTGCATCCGCGAAATGCGCTGTCTTCTCGAACTCGGCTACTTCCGCCACGGACATCGGCCCACCTTGAGGTGCGAGTGATGCCGCCGACCGAAAGTTCCCACTCGTGAAACCACGGGTATGAGCACAGGGATCTGATGCGTCCGGTCTCGGCCTTTTGTCGGTTCCATGCGGTGCATGCGGCATCGACGATGGCGTCGTAGTCGTCGTGGAGACGATGCGAGAGGAAGCGTGCCTTGAGGTGGAGCCACACACGCTCGACCGGGTTCAGATCCGGCGAGTAGGGCGGCAAGGGCACCAGCGTAATGTTGGTGGTTAAGATCAGACTATCCGTTCCGTGCCAGCCTGCCTGATCGAGCACCATGACAGCGTGGTCGTGCGCGGCCAGGGTCGCTGCAAAGGCATCGCGGAACTGCTGCATCGCCTCGGTGTTCGCGTACGGCATGACGAGCGCGAAGCCGTTGTCGGTGCCGGGTTCCGCGGCTGCGAAAATGTAGGCGAATGTGAAGCGCTTGTCGCAAAGGCCGGGTGGGCGCTTGCCACGTTTCCACCACACGTGGCAGGTTCTGCCCTTTTGCCCGATGCGCGCCTCGTCCTGGAAGAAGAGACGAATACGCTTCGGTTTATGCGTACGCTGAAGTTTTTGAGCAGCGCCGGGGCTCTTTTTTAAGGCCGCTTGTGCGGCCGGATCATTGTTGGGGTGGCTGGGACGCGTCTTCTGTCTCGACAGCCCGAGGCTCCGCAGAATGCGACCGATCGAGGTTGAGGCCAGCCGCTTGCCGAACCGTTCCTCGCAGATCGCAACGAGGTCGTTGCGCGTGTAGGCCGAGATGCCGCTCGTCTCCGGATCGGAACCGGCTGCTCCCGGCTCATGCCATCCAATGCATTGGCGATCTCCAGCATGCGCCGCGCGATACGCGCGTCGGTCTCGGCCTTGGCCTCTTTGCGAAGCACCGCCGGAGTTCGATCCCGCCGGATCGCGCGTCGCATCGTCATCCACGTCCTCCATCGGATCACTGGCGCTTTGGAATCACGCTCTCGAGATCAGCGGAATCGCGCCAGCGCAAAACGAGTCGGGAATATCAACCGACGTATTGCACGTTACGGCCCGCCGAATCGCTGAACTGCCCAAGGCGGCCCTTGTCACGGGGCTTCGCCCCTGCCGGTTACCCGACCGAGCCGCCCGATAGCTTCCAGACCAATCGACAATTGTCTGGGTGAGATCCTCCCTCACTGATGGTTTGCCCCTTCGGGGCGCATGGCCATGAAGAGTCAATCTTCTTGCCGTCGGCGTTCTTGAATTGCGCCTGGAGGACGGCAGTTCAGACGCTTGCCAGCCACGGCAATCGCAAGAACGGCGCTTTGGTCGGGAGCGTGCGTCGTCGTCGTCGGTTATCGGCAATCCGGAAGAGCTGAGTACTGAACTATCCCCCAGCCGAAGACCGGATCGCGGCCGGGTGCGCCCAGATCCCTGGCCGTAGCAGCCAGTCGTTCGGTAACCGCTTCGGGTCGGTCGAAATGCTGCGCGCCCATCGCATATGCGGCGGTCAGGAAGGGAGCCGCGAATGATGTTCCATCGACACGGCCGATCTTGCCGTCCGCTTGCGCAACCGTAATGCCGACACCGGGAGCCGAGAACGCTATGTGATCACCGCGCATCGCAAGTTTGGATGGCCGCAAGCGGCTATCGATGGCCGATACGGTGATCACGCCATCGTACTTGCCTGGGAACCCGATGGCTTCCTTCGACCGACCGGGTTGGCCAGAAGCAGCCACTAGCGTTATGCCCCGATCCTGGAGGCGGACAATCGCCTCACGCAACAATGGATTTTCGGGACCGCTGAGGCTCATGTTGATCACGCTCACGCCCTCGTCGGCAAGCCAGTCGAGAGCAACGATGAGGTCATAGACGTCCGCTCCGGCATTTGGGCCTTTGCCATGGAAGGCGTCCGCCGCGAACACATGTGCTTCCGGAACAAGGCCGACGACGCCTGAGTTGGGCTGCCCGACCAACAGGCTGACGACCGCAGTTCCATGATCCATGTCAGACTCGGGCAGGTCCGCACTTCGCGCAGTCATCAGCGTCAGCTTCGAGTCGGCGATGGCGGCATGGTGAATGTCGACACCGGTATCGACAACGCCGATACGAACCCCCGCGCTGCAGGTGCTCGCAGGCCTGCTCCACTCCGTGATGTCAAAATTCTCACAGCGCTTGCCGCAGGTGCGCCCCGCGGACCGGTAGAGCCCGGGCGTGGGCCGCCGGAACAGGTCGTTGTCCGCGATCGTCGTGCCTGGGTCCTCGGCGACAACAGCGCGCCGTGCATCGCTTCGGCTGATCCCGTCGGGCGCGCGCAGACGTATGACTTGGTCGCGAAGCAGCGTGGAGCTACGGCTTTCGACTACCAGATAGCCTCGGCTTTCCAATCGTCTGAGTGCCCCGGGCCGCATGCCACGCACGGCGAATTCGGCTTGGCCCCGGCGGCGTGGCGGTATCTTTATTCCGGTGACAGCTCCGATGGCTCCCGCCGTTCCGGTGAACACCAAGGCCGCTGTCCCACCCGCCACCCTGGCCGTCGTACGGATGGTTCGACTGGCAAGTCGTGTCGTCATGCGGACGGTTCGGCGTGCAACTCGCGTTGTCGCTCTTTGGGTGGTGGTCACTAGCCTTACGGGTGCCCGGAACACTTGCCGCGTGAAGCGTGAAAAGCCGCTGAACGTGCGACGGCAGAATATGAGCAGATTGCACCCGTCCACGGAGGGCGGTGCCACAAAGTCTCCCAGGCGCGGTCCCAATCCGGAAAGCCAGCCCTGCAGGAGGCCCGACACTACCGCCACGCCTGCGCCCACCAGCAGCTCTCCGCCCCCAGCCCTTGCCTCTTCCGCAATCGCCGGTGAGGTCAATGCGAAGCGACCGTTCGAGACACGGGGGTCCGCTGGGAGGAGAATTGCGGCCAGTGCCACAGTGAAGATGACGCGGAACACGCTGTGAAAGCTCCTAAGTAATACTTCGGAATTCGAAGTACCCCGATCTGCGGGCTCCGTGGTCAGCGATGTGGCGACCAACCGTTTACTGCGGCGGGCAATACGCAACAAGTCGGCTGCGATCACTGGATATCTGGACGTGATACGTTCGACGGCTTCAATTGGAGCACTCGAGTTTGCTACGAACTGATTGAGGCTCGGCGCGGTGCCTTCAGCGCTGAGTGGCGCTGCGGCCATGCTCTTGCTTTACGGACCCTGCGAATGGCGGGATAACGCTGCAGGGGCGGGCCTATTCCGTAGTGAAATTCATTCACGCCGGCACGACACCCTCGGCAATGTTCAGCCCGCACGTCACGGTTTCCAGCCGCGCTCGATCAGCAACCGCTCTTCCGAGGCCGAGATCGCCTGCCCTGCTCCAACCATCTGCAACACGCTGTCCAGAGGATCACCGGCGCTTGCGCCGGAAGGCTTGTAACCCGACCCGACCAGTCGATCCGACGAGCCGACCCGAA
>LNFM01005421.1_pt1 | contig 22102 bp, 22 predicted proteins | sample 596031 | NCBI WGS metagenome assembly LNFM01 (sample SAMN04254537, study PRJNA301005) | activated carbon metagenome | isolation source: dual media filters at the Ann Arbor, Michigan drinking water treatment plant | place: USA: Ann Arbor
ACATCTGGTGGTTCATTTCCAGAAAATGATCGTCAACGCCGTGGCTCAGTAGGAGCGCGGCAGCCCGAGGATGTGTTCGGCGACGTAGTTCAGGATCATGTTGGTCGAGATCGGCGCCACCGTGTAGAGCCGCGCTTCGCGGAACTTGCGCTCGATGTCGTATTCCTCGGCAAATCCGAAGCCGCCATGCGTCTGCACGCACATGTCGGCGGCGGCCCATGAGGCATCGGCCGCGAGCAGCTTCGCCATGTTGGCCTCGGCGCCGATATCGCCGCCGCCTTCATATTTGCGCGCGGCCTCATGCACCATCAGTTCGGCGGCGCGCATCTGCGCGTAAGCCCGTGCGATGGGAAACTGCACGCCCTGATTTTGCCCGATCGGACGGCCGAACAGTTCACGGCTTTTGGCGTAGGCCGTTGCTTTTTCGATGAACCACTTGGCGTCGCCGATGCATTCCGAGGCGATGAGAATGCGCTCGGTGTTCATGCCGGAAAGAATGTAGCGGAAGCCCTTGCCCTCCTCGCCGACCAGGTTTGCCGCCGGCACGCGCAGGTCGTCGAAGAACACTTCCGTCGTCGCATGGTTCATCATGGTGCGGATCGGCTTGATGGTGAGGCTCTTGCTCGCCAAGGCCTCGCGCATGTCGACCAGAAACACCGACAGCCCGTCGGTCCGCTTGACCGCCTGTTCCTTCGGCGTAGTGCGCGCCAGCAGCAGCATCAGATCGGAATGCTCGGCGCGCGACGTCCAGATCTTCTGGCCGTTGATGACGTAAGCGTCGCCGTCGCGCCGCGCGGTCGTGCGCAGCGACAAAGTGTCGGTACCGGAGGTCGGCTCGGTGACGCCGAAAGCCTGCAAGCGCAATTCGCCGCTGGCGATGCCCGGCAGATAGGCCTGCTTCTGCGCCGGCGAGCCGTGCCGCAGGATGGTGCCCATCGTGTACATCTGCGCGTGGCAGGCGGCGCCGTTGCAGCCGGTGGCATGCACCTCTTCCATGATCGCGGCGGCGGCGCTGACCGTGAGGCCGCTGCCGCCGAATTCTTCCGGGATCAGCGCGGCGAGATAACCCGCTTCGGTGAGTGCATTGACGAATTCGGTCGGATAGGCGCGTTCGCGGTCGAGATCGCGCCAGTACTCGCCGGGGAAGCGCGCGCACAGAGCGCGCACGGATTCGCGGATGTCGGCGTAGTCGTCGCGTTCAGTAGCTTTTGTCATTTGTTACCCGGCAATCTCGGCGCGGCCATTATTGATGGCCACAACATCGCGCTCCATAACACGGGCGCGGAAACTTGCCACATTGCCGTCGCGCCAGATCTCCGCGCGGATGGTTTCGCCGGGGAACACCGGGGCGGAAAAGCGCACCGACATCGCCGTGAGCCGCGCCGGATCATAGCCGCATAAAGTCTTGAGCAGCGCGTGGCCGGCGACGCCCATGGTGGCGAGCCCATGCAGAATCGGCCGCGGAAAGCCGGCCGCCTGGGCGAATTCCGGGTCGCAATGCAGCGGGTTGATGTCGCCGGACAGCCGATAGAGCAGCGCCATTTCCGGCCGCGTCGGCAGGTCGCAAATCATGTCCGGCGCGCGGTCCGGAATGGCGTGCGGCGGCGTTGGCTGCTTACGCTCGCGCGGGCCGCCGAAGCCGCCATCGGCGCGGCAAAAAGTCGTCTGCATCAGGGTCGCCAGCAGGCGGCCGCTGGCCTTGTCGGTGATAGTGCGCTCGGAATAGATCAGCGCGCCGCGCCCTTCGCCTTTGTCAACGACGTCGACAACGCGCTCCTGGCCGATGACGGTGCCTTGAGTGGCGACCGGCTCATGCAGCACGACGGTCTGCTCGCCATGTACCGCATGCGAGAAGGTCAGTCCGTAATCCTCGTCGCGCAGCCAGTACGGCAGATAGCCCTGCTTCAACGGCCAGGTCGGCAGCGCCTTGAGGTTCTTCTCATAGACAAATTGCAGTTCGTTCTCGTCGGTGGGGTCCTGGCCGAAGCCGAGGCCGAGCGCGTAAAGGATGCAATCCTTCGGCGCGTAGGTCTGTTCGACCGGGGCGACTTTGTGGGTCAGCAGTTTTTCGAGATTGACGGGCATCGCGCACACTCTGTCATGCCCGCGAAGGCGGGCATCCAGTAAACGCTAGCGCAAAATTTTCCCCGAAGCGATTGCGATTACTGGGTCCCCGCTTTCGCGGGGACGACGACATCACTTCCCCCAAACCTCTTCCGCCAGTTCGACGATCATGCGCAGCTTGGCCCATTGCTCGTCCTCGGCGAGGATGTTGCCCTCCTCCGTCGAGGCAAAGCCGCATTGCGGCGACAGGCAAAGCTGCTCCAGCGGCGCGAATTTCGACGCCTCGTCGATGCGGCGCTTCAACTCGTCCTTCGATTCGAGCTTGCCGGACTTCGAGGTGACGAGGCCGAGCACCACGCTCTTGTCCTTCGGCAACAGCCGCAGCGGCTCGAAACCGCCGGCGCGGGCGTCGTCGTATTCCATGAAGAAGCCGTGCACGTTGATCTTGTTGAACAGGATCTCCTGGACCGCCGCGTAGCCGCCGGCGCCCATGAACGTCGATTTGTGATTGCCGCGGCACATATGCATGGTGATCGTCATGTCCGCGGGAATGTCGGACATCGCAACATTGATGAGATCGGCATAGAGCGCGACAAGCTTTTGTGGATCGTCGCCGCGCGCCGTCATCTGCGCGCGATATTTATCGTCGCACAGCATGGCGATGAAGACTTCATCGAGTTGCAGATAGCGGCAGCCGGCATCGGCGAAAGCCCGCACGGCTTTCTTGTAGGCCTGGCCGAGATCCTCGAACATCGCATCGAGCTGCGGATAAATGCCGGCATCGATCGGCGGCTTGACCGGGCGGCCATAGATCGCCGACGGCGCCGGAATCGTGATCTTCGCGGTCTGCTTGGTGTGCGCGGCGAGAAACTTGAAATGCTCGATCATCGGATGGCCGCTGAAGCCGAGCTTGCCGGTGACTTTGACGCCCTCGTTGCGGGTGGCGACGCCGGCGAAAGCAACGCCTGATTCCATCACGTGCTTCTCGGCGCCGTCGAGGCCCCAGAGAAAATCGAGATGCCACCACGAGCGGCGAAATTCGCCGTCGGTGACGGATTTAAGCCCGACCTCTTCCTGCTTCTTGATGACGCGCTCGATCTCGCGGTCCTCGACCGCCTTCAGCGCGGCAGCGTCGATCTCGCCTTTGGCGAATTGCGCGCGCGCCTCTTTCAGCGCGGCCGGGCGCAACAGGCTGCCGACATGGTCGGCGCGAAACGGCGGCTTGGTGCGCATGCTCATGGAAACTAACCCCATACTTCTTGTGAAACTTCGACGATCATGCGCAGCTTGGCCCATTGTTCGTCTTCGGCGAGGATGTTGCCCTCCTCGGTCGAGGCGAAGCCGCATTGCGGCGACAGACATAGCTGCTCAAGCGGAATGAATTTGGCGGCTTCATCGATGCGGCGCTTGACTTCGTCTTTCGACTCGAGCTTGCCGGACTTCGACGTCACCAGGCCGAGCACCACGGTCTTGCCCTTGGGCACGAAGCGCAGCGGCTCGAAGCCGCCGGCACGCTCCGAATCGTATTCCATGAAGTAGCCATGCACGTTGATCCTGTTGAACAGGATTTCCGCCACCGGCTCGTAGCCGCCGGAGGCGACGAAGGTGGATTGGAAATTGCCGCGGCACAGATGCATGGTGATGGCCATGCCGGCGGGAATATCCGAAATCGCCGCGTTGATCATGTCGGCATAGATCAGCGGCAGCTGGTCGGGATCGTCGCCGCGGCTGGCGACCTGTTCGCGCAATTTCGGATCGCAGAGATAAGTGAAATTCACCTCGTCGAGTTGCAGATAGCGGCAACCCACGTCGGCGAAAGCGCGCACGGCTTGGCGGTAGGTCGCGCCGAGGTCGCGGTAGAAATCGTTCATGTCTGGATAGATGCTTTCCGGCACGGCGTCGCGGCCATAACGGAAATGCATCGACGATGGCGACGGGATCGTCATCTTCGGCGTCGCGCGCGTGTGCTCTTTCAGAAATTTGAAGTGTTCGAGCATCGGGTGGCCGCTGAACGTGCCGAGTTTGCCCGTCACCCGCATCATCATCGGCCGCGGATTGACGCCCTCGAACTTGATCTTGCGTTCGCCGAGATAGGCCTCGGCGCCGTCCAATTCGCCGAGAAAATCGTAATTCCAGAAGGCGCGGCGGAATTCGCCGTCGGTGATGGACTTGAGTCCGACGTCTTCCTGCTTCTTGATGACGGCAATGATCTCACGGTCCTCGATGGCCTTAAGCGCCTCCGCTGTGATCTCGCCCTTTTCACGTTGCGCGCGCGCCTGCTTCAGCGCGGCGGGACGGAGAAGACTTCCCACATGGTCGGCACGAAACGGCTGTGTGGCGCGAAGGGTCATTACTTCCAGATTTCCTTTGAGAGTTCGACAATCATGCGCAGCTTGGCCCACTGCTCGTCCTCGGCCAGCACATTGCCTTCCTCGGTCGAGGAGAAGCCGCATTGCGGCGACAGGCAAAGCTGGTCGAGCGCGATGTATTTCGTCGCCTGGTCGATGCGGCGCTTGATGTCGTCTTTCGATTCGAGCGTGCCGCTCTTCGATGTCACGAGGCCGAGCACGAGCTGCTTGTTGCCCTTGGGGAAGAAGCGCAGCGGTTCGAAGCCGCCGGCGCGGTCTGAATCGTATTCGAGGAAATAGCCGTCGAGATTTGTGTTGCCGAGCAACTGCTCGGCGACGAACTCGTAGCCGCCTTGCGCGATCCAGGTCGATCGGAAATTGCCGCGGCAGGAATGCATGGTCATCGCCATGTCGGCCGGCTTGTCCTTGAGCGCGGCGTTGGTGATGCGCGCATAGATTTCCGGCAGCACATCGGGATTGTCGCCGCGCGCTTTCGAGGCTTCGCGCTCTTTCGGATCGCACAGCATCGCCCAGGCGGTGTCGTCGAGTTGCAGATAGCGGCAGCCGGCGTCGTAAAAGGCGCGAATGGCCTTTTGCCAGGTGCGGCCGACATCGTCGAAAAACACGTCGAGATCGGGATAGGCATCCTTGCTGATCATCGCCCGGCCTTGCCGGAAGTGTAATGTCGACGGAGCCGGAATCGTCATCTTCGGCGTGACGGCGCATTTCGCTTTCAGGAACTTGAAATGATCGAGATGCGGGTGGCCGGCGAAATCGACCTTGCGGTTGATCTTCACCGCCTCGCTCTTGGTCTCGACGCCGTGGAATTTGATTGGCGGCGCGGCGACGAAATCGACGCCTTGCAGACCGCGGAAGAAATCGAAATGCCACCAGGAGCGGCGGAATTCGCCGTCGGTTGCAAGCTCCAGGCCGATTGCTTCCTGCTTCCCGATGACCTTGATAATTTCGCGGTCTTCGATCGCTTTCAATGCCGCGCCGTCGATGCCGCCGGCGGCATGTTTGGCGCGCGCTTCTTTCAGCGCGGCGGGACGCAACAGGCTGCCGACATGATCGGCGCGAAATGGCGGCGACGCGCGTTGCGGCATGGCGTTGGCTCCCGATTCAGGGCGAGTAGCGAATAGCGAGTGGTGAGTAGCAAACAGCGAAATCTATTCGCTATTTGCTGCTCTCTATTCGCGAGCCTACTTCCCCCAAACATCCTTCGAGATCGCGACGATCTCCTTGAGCTTGGCCCACTGCTCGTCCTCGGCCAGCACATTGCCTTCCTCGGTCGAGGCAAAGCCGCACTGCGGCGACAAAGCGAGCTGCTCGAGCGCGACGAACTTCTCGGCTTCCTTGATGCGCTTCTTGATGTCGGCGATCGGCTCGAGCGCGCCGACCTTCGAACTGACGAGGCCCAAGACGACGATCTTGTCGCCCTTCGGCAGGAAACGCAGCGGCTCGAAGCCGCCGGCGCGATCGGTGTCGTATTCGAGGAAGTAGCCGTCGTAATTGCACTTGGCCAGCAGATTTTCAGCGACCGGTTCATAGCCGCCCGACGAGATGAAGGTCGAGCGGAAGTTGCCGCGGCAGACATGGGTGGTGATGACCATGTCGGCGGGCTTCGCCTCAAGCGCCTTGTTGATGCACTTGGTGTAGGTGTCCTGAAGATGATCGACGTCGAGGCCGCGCTCGCGCGCCTTCTTCAACTCGACCTCGGAGCACAGATAGGCCCAGGCGGTGTCGTCGAATTGCAAATAGCGGCAGCCGGCGGCGTAGAACGCCTTGATCGCCTCCTGATAGGCAATGGCGAGATCGTCGAAGATCGCGTCGCGGTTCGGATAGGCCGACGCCGCGACCGAGCCCGGCTCAAGACGAAAATGCATCACCGTCGGCGACGGAATGCACATCTTCGGCGTCTTGGTGGCGTGCTTCTTCAGGAACGTGAAGTGCTCCAGCATCGGATGATTTTTCGAGAAGCCGATCTTGCCGGTGACCTTCAGCACCTTCATCTGGGTCTGCATGCCCTGGAACTGGATGCCGTGGTCGGCCTTCACGACATCGACGCCGTCGAGCATGCCGTAGAAATCGTAGTGCCAGAATGAGCGGCGGTACTCGCCATCGGTGATGGCTTCCAGCCCGACGTCTTCCTGCTTCTTGATGACCTTGACGATCTCGGCGTCCTCAATTTCCTTGAGTTTCGCGTCGGTGATTTCGCCCTTTTCGTGCTTTGCGCGGGCGTCGTGAATGGCCTTGGTGCGCAGGATGCTGCCGACCTGGTCGGCGCGGAAGGGGGGCTTGGTACGTTGGCTCATCGTTTCCTCCATAGAACCTGCCGTGGCGGCAGGCATGATTTTCAAGGGCGCAGGACGTCGATAAGGCCATCAGGCCACCGGGTCAGGCGCTGTTGGGACGTGCCATAGCACGGCTGGATTGTTGCGTCCCGCGCGACGCGTCGCATGCGTAGTATGCGGTTTCAACCACCCCGCCGAATGAAAAATAATGCGGCGCGATATCGCCCAGATTATCAACCTGCGCCAGCGCTTCGATCAGGCGACCGGGGCCGACCGTTCCGGTGGTGATCTGGCCAACCAGGCCGGCGCCGACGCCGGACACCAGGCCGCGCAAGGACGCGGCGACGCCGCAGCGCTTGGCATAGCGCAACAGCGCCGGCACGCTGGTCGGGCCGGCCATGCCGACCTTGACCGGCGCGGCAATGCCGCAAGCGCGCAAATGGCGCAGCCAGGTCAGCACCCGGTCCGGCGAAAAGGAAAACTGGCTCACGATATGGGTGCGCAGACCCTGCGCCGTGGCGCTGGCGATTTTCTCGTCAAGCGCCGCTTCGAGACGGCCCGGCGGAATGGTGGCATGACCTTCGGGATGGGCGGCGATACCGATTTCGTCGAAGCCGAGGTCGCGCAAGCCCGCCTTCTGAATCACGGCCAGCGCGTCGGTGAAGGGGCCGCAAGGCTCGATGTCGCCGCCGATCACCAGCAATTGCCGCATGGCGGCCTCGCCGCGCAAAGCCTTCAGCAGTTCGTGCAACTGGCCGGCGCTGGCGAAGCGGCGGGCCGCGATATGCGCGATCGGCTCGAGGCCGGCCTGACGCAGACGCGCGGCGGCCTCAATCAATTCGGCGGCGTCCATGTTCGGCACCGCGGAGAGATAGACCGCCGTGCCCGGCTTCAGCACCCCCGCCAGCGCCGCGATCTCGGCCTGACGCGGGCGCGTCGCCTCGATCGAGAACGTCGCGGCAAAGGGCTTGCGATTGTCGTTCACGACAATTCACCCGGGCGCATGGCCTATTCCCGCCGGCGCGAGATCACGAAGGATTCGTCGTAGAACCACAGCCCGCCGTGCTTTTGCAACGTGTCGCGCGTCGCGTCGATAAACCGCCGGTCGCTGTTGACGTCCGACAAACGATCGTCCTCGACCTGCGCCACGTAAACCGCCGCGTTCCACGCCGCCATCAAAGTCGAGGTGCCGATCGACGACGACACTTCCGACGGCAGCGTGTGCATCTCGTATTTAAACAGCGCGCGCTGGTCGGAATAGGCGTTGAAATTCAGGTCGCGCGCCGCCGATCCCAGTTCGACCTTGGTCGCCTTGAGCAGATCGTGGCGGCTGTGCGTGAATGGATTGTCCTCCGGCCAGACTTTATGGATGATCTCCATGCCCGGATCATGGCCATAGGACTGGATCGCAATCATCCGCCCGCCCGGTCCGAGCGCTTTGGCCAGAGGCGCCAGCACGCGCTTGGCCTTGAATTCAAGCGAGGCGCGGGCGCGATAAGGCTGCGAGGCGATGACCAGATCGTAATCGGCGACGGTGCCGCCCGGCTTCGGGATAACCTGGTCGAGCAGGAAGCGGTGATCGTTGCGGTAAATCACCAGCACGACCGGGCGCTCATAGACCGGGTTTCCGCTCTTCGGCGATACCTTGGCCTTCCAGCTTTCGGCCAGGAACGGTTCGAGCGCGGTGATCTGTTCTTCAAACGTATGGGCGGTGCCGCCGTCCATCGCGACTTCCTTCCAGATCATGCTGGTGGCGGCATGCAGCGACTTTGCGGCAAGCCACGGCGCTTCGGCGTAAGCGAGATTGGTCAGCACCAGCACCGTGGAAGGATGCTCGACGAAACGGTCGGCCATCTTGTGCAAGGTGAGGCGCACGTCCTCGAGGCTGATTTCCTTGCCGACGATGTAATGCGGCATGGTCGGAAACTTGTCGTGCATCGAGCGCATGACGCGGGCGAGCACGCTGCCGTCGCCGACGCCGGCGTCGAACACGCGCACCGCCGGTGGCCGCGGATGAATATTGCCGAGCTCCAGGCTGACGCGCTGCGCGACTTCCCATTTCTCGCTGCACGTATTCACGAACAGCAGATATTTCTGGCGATTGTCGAAGAAACGGAAATTGCGTTGCGGATCGTCATCCGTCTGATTGGTGGCCATTGGCGGCGCCTGCGGTTTAATAACGGGAAGGGATTGCGCCGGCACGTCGAACAGCACGCGGCGGCGCGCCGGTGCGCCCTCGTCGCTTTGCGACATGAAGGCGCGAATGCGCTCCAGCGTGTCGGTGGTGATGCGGCCGCCATTGCGTAGCCGGCTGGCGAGCTTGCCGTCGTTGACGGCGCGGCGTCCGAAGGTGGATTCGGCCAGGCCGCGCTGACGGCAGAATTCGCTGATCTCCTGAAGGATGACCTCGTTCATGACATTTCCTCGCGCTTTTTTGCTGGCTCTGAAGGCCGTCGCGCCATGACACCGAACCAAGCGGGGGATTTTTCGTCAACCACAAAATGACATCAAGAAAGTTGGGCAACATGTGTGGGCAAATCCCACACCGGCAAAAAGCAATTAACATCAGAGTACTATGGTCTAGAAGATTGAAACGCCTTTGGCGTTTGCTCAACAGTGGGCAGAAATGGCCCAAATCGGTGGGCAATAGTGGGCAAAAAAGGCGGCCAGCATTGACGCCGGCCGCCTTGATGTCCGATTCCTAAAAAATCGCCGCTAGATGTCGAAAAACACCGTCTCGTCGCCGCCCTGGACGCGGATGTCGAAGCGGTACAGCGCCGGGTCGGTGCCCGCCTGCTTGTGGGCAATGAGTGTCTTGCGCCGGTCGGCCGGCACCATGTTGAGGATCGGATCGTTAGCATTGGCCGCTTCGTCGTCGAAATACAGCCGCGTATAGACTTGGCGGATCATGCCCCGCGAGAAAACGCAGACGACGATATGCGGCGCCTGCGGCTTGCCGCCGGGACCTGCGACCTGCCCCGGCTTGATGGTGTCGAAAGCAAAGACGCCCGCCTTGTCAGTGGCGGAACGGCCGAAACCCTTGAACTGCGTGTTGGACGCAGCGCCTCCGCGCGGGCTGGCGTAGCGGCCCTGGCTATCGGCCTGCCAGATCTCGATCATGCAGTCGTTGATCGGCAGATTGTCGCCGTCATAGACGATGCCTTCGATGCGAATGCGGGTGCCGGAGGCGTCCGGCGTCACCAGATTTGATTCGACCGTATTCTTCCAGGAGTAGCTGCCGTTCGGATCCCAGTCGCAACGGCCCTTCGGCGTGAGGCCATAAGCGAAGAACGGACCGACGGTTTGTGAGGGCGTGATTTCGGACATGTAATGGGTGGCCCTTAATGTTCGTCGTTGTCGAGCGGGGTCGCTTCGCGGCCGCGCAGCACGATGTCGAAGCGGAACGCCAGCGCCCAATCGGGCACGGTGTTCTCGAGGTCGAAGGTCGAGATCATGCGCGCCCGCGCTTTTTCATCCAGCACCGAATTGAAGATCGGGTCGTAGGGGAAAAGGTAGTCGCCGGGGAAATACATCTGCGTCACCAGCCGCGACAGGAACGAGTGGCCGAACACCGAGAAATGGATGTGGTTCGGCCGCCAGGCATTGTGGTGATTGCCCCAGGGGTAGGCGCCCGGCTTCACCGTGATGAATTTGTAATAGCCCTTGTCGTCGGTAACGGTGCGGCCGGCGCCGGTGAAGTTCGGATCGAGCGGCGCCGGATGCTGGTCGACGTTATGGACGTAACGGCCGCAGGCATTGGCCTGCCAAAGCTCGACCAGAGCATTGGGTACCGGTCTCTTGTCCTCATCAAGAACGTGGCCGTGCACGACGATGCGCTCGCCGAGCGGCTCGCCTTTGTGCTGCCTGGTCAGGTCGTTGTCGTTTTCCTGGATCGCGTCATGGCCGTAAACCGGGCCGGTCAGCTCCGATAGAGTGTGCGGCACGATCATCAGCGGCTTCGACGGCGAGCGCTTGATGGTGCTCTTGTAGCCGGGCGAGAGGTGTTTCGGGAACGCCTCGAGGCTTTGCTTGGGGAAGATCAGCGACATTGCATTCGTCCTTGTCTATTGAACCCGTTCGAGCGCGAGCGACACGCCCTGTCCGACGCCGACACACATGGTGGCCAGCGCCAGCCTGCCGCCTCTTTCTTCCAGACCGTGCACCGCCGTCAGCGCCAGACGGGTGCCCGACATGCCGAGCGGATGGCCAAGCGCAATGGCGCCGCCATGCGGATTGACCTGTTCGGCGTCGTCGGCGAGCCCAAGCTGGCGCAGGCAAGCTAACGATTGCGAGGCGAAGGCCTCATTGATCTCGATCAAATCATAGTCGCCGATCTTGTGTCCAAGCCGCGCCATCAGTTTAAGCGTCGATGGCACCGGCCCGATACCCATGATCCGCGGCGGCACCGCCGCCGACGCCATGCCGAGAATACGCGCGCGCGGCGTCAGGCCATAGGCCTTCACCGCCCCTTCCGACGCGACAATCAGCGCCGCCGCGCCGTCATTGACGCCGGAGGCATTGCCCGCCGTTACCGTGCCGGGCTCGCGGAACGGCGTCTTGAGCTTGGCGAGTTGCTCCAACGTCGTGTCGGGACGCGGGTGCTCGTCGGTATCAATCTTGACGGTCTCGCCCTTGCGGCCGGGGATTTCGACCGGCACGATTTCCCTGGCGAAATAGCCCGCAGCGATGGCCTTGCCGGCGCGCTGCTGCGAACGAACGGCGAAAGCGTCCTGGTCGGCGCGCGAAATCTGGAAATCGGCGGCAACGTTCTCGCCGGTTTCCGGCATGGCATCTACGCCGTACTGCTTCTTCATCAGCGGGTTGACGAAGCGCCAGCCGATCGTGGTGTCGTAAATTTCGGCGTTGCGCGAGAAAGCCTCGGTCGCCTTGCCCTGCACGAAGGGCGCGCGCGACATCGACTCGACGCCGCCGGCGATGGCGAATTCCATTTCGCCGGAACGGATGGCGCGGGCGGCGGTGCCGACCGCTTCAAGGCCGGACGCGCACAGCCGGTTCAAGGTCACGCCCGGCACGCTCTGCGGCAGTCCCGCCAAGAGCAGCGCCATGCGCGCGACATTGCGGTTGTCCTCGCCGGCCTGATTGGCGCAGCCGAAATAGACTTCCTCGAGCTTTTCCCAATCCACTTTCGGATTGCGCGCCATCAAAGCCTTGATCGGGACCGCGGCGAGATCGTCGGTGCGCACCTTGGCCAGCGACCCGGCATAGCGGCCGATCGGGGTGCGGATGGCGTCGCAGAGAAATACGTCACGCATAGTGTGTTCCTTTACGCCGCCGCATGCGCCTTGTTGGTGCGCGCATGGAGTTCGCGCAGCACGTCGAGTTCTTTCGCCGTCGGCGCCGGCGTTTCGGCAACCGACGCGGCAAACTTCACCGTCCAGCCGGTGTTCTCCTGAATCTGCTCGCGGGTGACGCCAGGATGGATCGAGACCACCGTCATCTCCTTCGTCTCCGGATCGGGCGCCCACACCGCCATGTCGGTGATGAGTTTGGTCGGACCCTTGGTCCTGACGCCGAGCCTCGCCCGCGAGTCGCCGCCGGAGACATGGCCGATCGAGGTAACAAAATCGAGCTTCTCGACGAAGGAGCGCTTGCCCTGCGCCATGATGATGAAAATCTCGCCGCACGACGTGGCGATCTCAGGCGCGCCGCCGCCGCCGGGCAGTCGGACCTTCGGTTTGTCGTAAGGGCCCACCACCGTGGTGTTGAGATTGGCGAACTTGTCGATCTGCGCGCCGCCGAGAAAGCCGACCTTGATGCGGCCGCCTTGCAGCCAGTAGCGAAACATCTCCGGCACCGACACGGTCGTCAGCGCGGTGTCGCACAATTCGCCGTCGCCGATCGACAAAGGCAGCACGGTCGGCTTGGTGGCAAGCGTGCCGGATTCATAGATCAGGGTAATGTCCGGCGCATGCGTCAGCCGCGCCAGATTGCAGGCGGCGGACGGCTGACCGATGCCGACAAAACAGATGTCGTCATTCTTGAGCGAGCGCGCCGCAGCGACCGTCATCATTTCGGCTGGTTTGTAATCGGCCATTGTCGTTACTCCGCCGCCGCTTGGTGCTTGCGCGCATATTGCGCGAAGGCCTCGGGGCCCTTGTCGAGAACGTTCGTCTTCATCCAGGCCGAGAAACTCTCGCGGTCCTTGGCGATGTCGTCCCACGCCTTGTAGAAACTGTTGTTGCGCGGGTAGTAACCCTGCGCATAGGACGGAAACGCGCCGCCCGGCACCGCGACGACGTTGCCGACGGTCCAGTGCGGCAGCACCACCGCGTTGAGGCTGCGCTCCGGCAGCTCGTCGACGATTTCCTCGACCGTCACCAACGAACGCTTCGAGGCCAGCACGGCTTCCTTTTGCACGCCGAGCACGCCTTCGATCATCACATTGCCGGCGCGGTCGGCGCGCTGCGCATGAATGATGGCGACGTCCGGCCGGTGCGACGGGATCGCCGCGAGTTCCTCGCCGGTAAAGGGACAGGTCACGCGCTTGATCTTCGGGTTCACCTTGGGCAGGTCGCCGCCGATATAGCCGCGGAAGATGGCGCAAGGCAGGCCCGAGGCCCCGGCCTCATAGGCATTGGCCATCGCGGCATGCGAATGTTCTTCGAGTTCGAGTTTATGCGGCCAGTTGTTTTCCACCGCATCGCGGAACCGGTGCAGCGAACCAACGCCCGGATTGCCGCCCCAGGAGAAAACCAGTTTCTTGACGCAACCCATGCCGATCATCTGGTCGTAAACCAGATCCGGCGTCATGCGGATCAAAGTGAGGTCTTTTCGGCCCTGCCGGATGATTTCATGGCAGGCGGCATGCGGAATGAGGTGCGTGAAGCCCTCCAGGGCTATCGTGTCGCCGTCGCGGACGGCACCGGCGATGGCCTCTGAGAGTGTCGTGATACGTGCCATAAAGCTGGTTCCCGGTTGCGCGCCCGTATTTACGGCGCGCCACCGACAGGGTCAAATGGCGATCTCGCGGCGACGCGAAAGTAGGGGCTCCAACGAATGGCCTCGATGCTGGCAACGCAACCTATCTTTCATATCCACGCCGAACTGGCGGGCATCACCGATCTGGGCCGCACACCCTACGGTGTGCGCCGCATCATCGACATCCTCGGCGGCACGGTGAGCGGGCCGCGGCTGAACGGGCGCGTTCTTCCCGGCGGCGCCGACTGGCAAATCATCCGCGGCGACGGCGCCGCCGACATCAAGGCGCGCTACACGATTCAAGCCGACTCTGGCGCGCGCATCCTCGTGTCGAGCGAGGGCTTGCGCCACGGACCGCCGGAGATTCTGGAAAGGCTGTTACGGGGCGACAATGTCGATCCATCGCTCTACTATTTCCGTACCGTGATGCGGTTCGAGACATCCGATCCGTCGTTCGACTGGCTCAACCGTATTCTGGCGCTGGCGCGCGGCCAGCGCCAACCCAACGCGATACGGCTCGACGTTTTCGAGGTGATCTGATGGCGGCCGAACAGTTCAAGATGACATTGCCGGCGTCACTCAAGGCCGAGCGGCGCGGCAAGGTCGCCATCGTGACTTTGGCGCGGCCGCAGAAGCGCAACGCGCTCGACGACGCGACCATCCTTGGGCTGGAGACGTTCTTTACCTCGTTGCCGGACGATATCGCCGTGGCGTTGCTGCACGGCGACGGCGAGCATTTTTCCGCCGGCCTCGATCTCGGCGAATTGCAGGAGCGCGACATCACGCAGGGCATTGCCCATTCCAGCCTTTGGCATCGCGCGTTCGACAAAATTCAGTTCGGAAAGGTGCCGGTAGTCTGCGTGCTGCATGGCGCCGTGGTCGGCGGCGGCCTTGAACTGGCGGCTGCCACCCATGTGCGCGTCGCCGAGCGCTCAACTTATTACGGCCTGCCCGAAGGCAGCCGCGGCATTTATGTCGGCGGCGGCGGTTCGGTGCGGCTGCCGCGCCTGATCGGCGTCGCGCGCATGATGGACATGATGCTGACCGGCCGCACCTATTCGGCCGAGGACGGCCAGGCAATGGGCCTCTCGACCTATCTGACCGAGCCGGGCGAAGGTCTGGCCAAGGGTCTGGCGCTGGCCGAGCGCATTGCCGGCAATACCGCGCTGACCAATTTCGCCGTCACCCATGTGCTGCCGCGCATTGCCGACGTCGATCCGTCGAGCGGCTATGCGGTCGAGGCGCTGATGTCGTCGATCGCGCAAGCCGACGCCGAGGCGAAAAGCCGGCTCGCCGATTTCCTGCAAGGCCGCGCCAATAAGGTGACGCGGCCGGAGTGAAGAAATGCCGGACCCGGCCATCAAGGCGAAAGCGAATTCCACGCTGTTGCGCGCCGTCCGCATGGGCGCGCTCGATGCCGTGCTCGACCGGCGCGCCGACGGCACCATCTATATCCGCACCGCGCGCGACCTCGGCCCCTATTACCGCAAGCTGAGCGATCCGCTGGATCATTGGGCCAGGGCCGCGCCCGACCGCGTGTTCCTAGCACAACGCGACGCGCAGGATCGCTGGCGGACTTTGAGCTACGCGCAGACGCATCATCAGGTGCAGCGCATTGCCGCGTCGTTGTTGCGGCGCGGCCTGTCGGCCGAGAAGCCGATCGTTATTCTGTCCGGCAACAGCATCGAGCACGCGCTGCTGGCGCTCGCGGCAATGGTCGTTGGCATCCCCTATGCGCCGGTGTCGGCGGCCTATTCGCTGATGTCGAGCGACTTCGGCAAATTGCGCATGATTCTCGATCTGCTGACACCGGGGATGGTGTTCGCCGCCGACGGCGGACCATTCGCGCGCGCGCTCTATGCCACTGTGCCCGACGAGATCGAACTGGTGGTGGCGCAGAACCCACTCGGCGACCGGCCGGTGACGATGTTCGCCGATCTGCTCGGCAACGAAGACAGTGCCGGTGTCGCCGCCGCGCAGGCCAGGGTGACGCCGGATACAATCGCCAAATTCCTCTTCACCTCCGGTTCGACCGGCGCGCCGAAGGCGGTCATCAACACGCACCGCATGCTGTGTTCCAACCAGGCGATGCTGGCCGAAAGCTTTGCCTTCGTTCAAGACGAGCCACCGGTGCTGGTGGACTGGCTGCCGTGGAGCCACACCTTCGGCAGCAACCACAATTTCAATCTGGCGCTGATGAACGGCGGCTCGTTCTATATCGACGACGGCAATCCGACGCCGCCCGGCGTGCCGAAGACCGTGCGCAATTTGCGCGACATCGCGCCGACCGCCTATTTCAACGTGCCCAAGGGCTACGAGGCGTTGGTGCCGCATCTGCGCGCCGACGACACGTTGCGCAAAAATTTCTTCAGCCGGGTGAAGATGCTGTTCTATGCCGGCGCCGGCCTGAACCAGACGACATGGGACGCGCTCGCCGAGCTCGCGGTTGCGACCACCGGCGAGCGCATTATCCTATTGTCGTCGCTTGGTTCGACGGAGACGGCACCGGCAGCGCTGGCCTGCACCTGGGACTTCGACCGCGCCGGCAATATCGGCCTGCCCTGCCCCGGCGTCGAACTCAAACTGGTACCGAACGGCGGCAAGCTGGAAGCGCGGCTGCGCGGTCCGCATATTACGCCCGGCTATTGGCGACAGCCGCAGCAGACGCGCGAGGCGTTTGACGATGAGGGCTTCTACAAGATCGGCGACGCGCTGACATTCGCCGATCCGGCGGACCCGGGGCAAGGCCTACTGTTCGACGGCCGCCTCGCCGAGGACTTCAAGCTTTCGACCGGCACCTGGGTCAGCGTCGGCCCGTTGCGTCTGCGCTTCGTCGATCATTTCGCGCCCTATGTGCGCGACGTAGCGGTTGCCGGCGCCGACCGCGACGATATTGCCGTGCTGGTGTTTCCCGACATCGAGGCGTGCCGGAGCCTCGCCGGGCTTTCCGGCGATGCCCCGGGCGCCGCGATTGTCGAGGCGCCGCCGGTGCGCGCCATGTTCGCCGAATTACTCAACGAATTTGCCGCCGGCCAAAGCTCCTCGACGCGCGTGGTGCGCCTCATCCTGATGGCCGAGCCGCCGTCTCTGGACAAGGGCGAAATGACCGACAAGGGCTCGATCAACCAGCGCGCGGTGCTGGCGAGCCGCGCCGCTCTGGTGGACGAACTCTATGCTTGCCCGCTAACGTCGCTTGCGATCGTCGCGCAATGATTTCAAGGAGACTCGCATGGAGATCAAGGGACAGGCGGCCATCGTCACCGGCGGCGCTTCGGGCCTGGGAGCCGCCACCGCGCGCGCGTTGGCCGCGGCAGGGGCCAAGGTCGCCGTCTTCGACGTCAACGAAGCGGGCGCCGCGAGCCTCGCCAGGGATATCGGCGGCGTCGGCATCGGCTGCGACGTCGCCTCGGCCGACGGCGCCAAGGCGGCCATCGAAAAGGCCAAGGCCGCGCATGGCGCGGCGCGCGTGCTGGTCAATTGCGCCGGCATCGGCCCGGCCAAGCGCATTGTCGGCCGCGACGGCGCCATGCCGCTGGAAGATTTCGAGCGCGTCATCCGCATCAACCTGATCGGCACCTTCAACATGATGCGGCTCGCCGCCGCCGACATGCAATCCGTCGATCTTCTCGCCGACGGCGAGCGCGGCGTCATCGTCTCGACGGCGTCGATCGCCGCTTTCGAAGGTCAGGTCGGCCAGTCGGCTTATGCCTCGTCGAAAGGCGGGGTTGCCGCGCTCACGCTGCCGGCGGCGCGCGAATTCGCGCAGTTCGGCATTCGCGTGCTGGCCATCGCGCCCGGCATATTCGGCACGCCGATGCTGACGTCGTTGCCGCAGGAGACGCAGGATTCGCTCGGCGCCTCGGTGCCGTTTCCGAAACGGCTCGGCAAGCCCAGCGAATACGCCGCGATGGTGCTGCACTGCGTCCATAACGGCTATCTCAACGGCGAAACGATCCGCCTCGACGGCGCGCTGCGCATGGCGCCGCGCTAGGCTGCGGAATGACGAACGAAGCCGAGCAGATCGTCGGGCTTTACGAGCGGCGCGCCCTTGAATGGGCGGCCGACCGCAGCCGGCCCGGCCGCTTCATGGAAAAGAACTGGCTGGACCGTTTCACCGCATTGATGGCCCCCGGCGGGATAATCCTCGACTTAGGTTGCGGCTTCGGCAAGCCGATGGCGGAGTATCTAATCGCGCAAGGCTTTGACGTTTGCGGTGTCGACTCATCGCCGACAATGATCTCGCTTTGCCAGAGGGATTTCCCGGAGCAAGAATGGATTGTTGGCGATATGCGGATGCTGGCCTTGAGCCGGCGTTTCGACGGCATACTGGCCTGGGACAGTTTCTTTCACCTCACCTTTGACGATCAGCGGCGGATGTTCGCGGTATTTCGAGCGCATGCTGCGCCTTCCGCCCCGCTGATGTTCACCAGCGGGCCGCGGCACGGCGAGGCGATTGGCGAACTGCGCGGCGAAGCGCTGTATCACGCAAGCCTCGACGCGAGCGAATATCGTACCTTGCTGGCTGCCAACGACTTCGATGTAATAGACCAGAAATCGGAAGATGCCGATTGCGGCGGGCACACCGTGTGGCTGGCGCGCCGCGCCAAAAAACCAGGTTAAGCGAATGCTCAGCAACACCAGCATCGTCCGGATCGAATGGGGCGACTGCGACCCAGCCGGCATTATTTACTTTCCGAACTATTTCCGCATGTTCGACCATTCGACGGCAATGCTGTTCGAAACCGCGCTCGGCATGACCAAATTCGAGATGTTCAAGCGGCTGGATTTCGCCGGCTGGCCGCTGGTGCGCACGCAGGCGAAATTCATCAAGCCGACCCGCTTCGGCGACGATGTGACGATCGTGAGCACAATCGGCTTTGGCCGCTCCAGCTTCGAGGTCGAACACCGGTTGAGTCTTGACGGGGAGTTGTGCGCGGAATGTTCGGAGAAGCGGGTCTGGACCGTGCGCGACGCCGACGGCCGTCTCAAGTCGCACCCGGTGCCTGACTCGGTGCTGGAAAGATTTCGCCTCTCACCTTGATCAATCGAAGCCCGCCGCCAGTCTCTTCAATATCTCGAGAAAGCGGGCGCGGTCGCGCAGGCCGATTATTTTGTCGAGATTCTTTTCGTGCCGGCGAGCACAGCGCATCATCGTCGATAGCGCCTTCTTGCCGTCGCGGGTCACGTTCAGGCAATAGGCGCGGCGGTCGTGGTTGAGCCGCTTGCGCTCGACCAGGCCGCGCCGGACCAGACCCTCAATCACCGGGGTCAGGCTGGATTTGTCGCGCCCGGCCGCCTGGCTCAGCTCGGTTTGGCTGATGCCCGGATTGCGGGCGATCAGGGTCAGCGTCGCAAAACGGCCCGGACTTTCGCCGATTTCCTGCGACTGGCGTGAAAAGGCCTGGAACGCCGACTCCTGCGCCATGCGCAAATTGAACCCGATCCAGGTCGCCAGCGGCCCGAAATTTATCGATTCAACTGTTGCTTCGCCATTCTTGCCGCGCCGCACACGGCTGCCGCCATTGCCGCTTTTTACGCCCACATTTCCTCCGACACCCGTTTGTTGCCCGCCGCCAGCGGTCAAGCTTATAGTTTGATATCAAACCATATACTTCCCTTTACAACCGCTACAACATGCGGCTGAATAATAAAAAAGTTGGCGATGCAACCAATCAAGCAAACCAACCAATCAACCGAGGGAGAGAACGATGAAAATCCGCGCCGCCGCCGGCCTGTCCGCGCTCGCCGTTTCTACGCTCGCTTTGGCCGGCCTGTTGGGCACGGCGACCGCCAGTTTCGCCCAGGACAAGACGTTCGAACTCAAGCTGTCGCACTGGGTGCCCCCGTCGCATCCGCTGCAGAAGGCGCTCGAGGAATGGGGCGCCTCGGTCGAAAAGGCCTCCGGCGGCACCATCAAGTCCAAGGTCTATCCGGCCCAGCAGCTCGGCAAGGCCTTCGACCATTACGACATGGCGCGCGACGGCATCGCCGACCTCACTTACATCAATCCCGGCTACCAGCCCGGCCGCTTCCCGATCATCGGCGCCGGCGAATTGCCGTTCCTGATCGCCAACGGCAAGACCGGCTCGCAGGCGCTCGACGCCTGGTACCGCAAATACGCCGACAAGGAGATGAAGGACGCCAAGTTCTGCCTCGCCTTCGTTCACGATCCTGGCACATTCCACTCCAAGGCCAAGAAGATCGTGGTGCCGGCCGACATCAAGGGCATGAAAATCCGCCCGGCGCACGCCACCATGGCGACCTTCGTGACCCAACTCGGCGGCACCAATGTGCAGTCCAGCGCGCCAGAAGTGCGTGACATCATCGAGAAGGGCGTCGCCGACGCGGTGACCTTCCCGTGGGGCTCGATCCCGCTGTTCGGCATCGACAAGGTGACCAAGTATCACATGGAAGTGCCGCTCTATGTGACCACCTTCGCCTTCGTCTTCAACAAAGACAAGTACGCGCAGATGTCGGCGGCGCAGAAGAAGGTGATCGACAGCCACTGCACCAACGAATGGGCGCTGAAAGTGGCGTCGAACTGGGCCGACTTCGAACACGCCGGCGTCGGCAAGCTCAAGGCCGACACCGCGCATGAGGTCTACGCCATCACCCCGGCGCAACTGGCCGAGTGGAAGACCGCGGCGCAGCCACTGGAGAAATCCTGGTCCGACAACGTCAAGAAAGCCGGCGGCGACGCCGACACCATCATGAAAGAACTCAAGGCCGAACTGGCCAAGTTCAAAGCGGCCTATTGATGAATGACGAAATGGCCGGGCGCAGCCGTATCGATCAATTCATTGATGCCATCGAGGTGACAGCGGCGGGATTTCTCGCCGTCGTTACCGCGCTCACCTTCGTCTCCGTGCTGCTGCGCTATTTCTTTGCCTGGTCGATACCCGATGCCTACGACTTCACCCGCCTGCTGCTCGGCATCGTCATCTTCTGGGGCATCGCGGTGGCGAGCTATCGCGGCGACCACATCACCGTCGATCTGCTGTGGGGGGCGCTGCCTCCGGTCCTGCAACGCGCGCTGGACGTGTTCGCCGCGCTGGTGACGCTGGTGGCGATCACCGCCTTCACCTGGATGTTCGCCGACAAGGTGCTCGGCACCCGCGCCGACAATGTCGGCACTTTCGACCTACGCCAGCCGGTCTGGATCTACTATGCCGTCGCCTGGATCGGCCTCGGCTCCGCCGTGCTGCTGCTGGTGCTGCGTACGATCCGGCTGGTATTCCGGCCGGAAACACTCGCGCGCCCGGCCGAGCCGCACGGAGTGGAATAGACCATGAGCACCGACGCGACCGCTATTGTCGGATTCATTGCGCTGTTCGTGCTGATGCTGCTGCGCGTGCCGGTCGGCATCGCCATGGGAGTCGTCGGTGTGCTCGGCTTTGGCTACCTTATCGGCGATATCGGCCCGGCGCTCAAGATACTGGCGCAATCGCCGATCCGCACCGCCACCGACGCCGAGTTCGCGGTGATCCCGCTGTTCCTGCTGATGGGCGCCTTCGCCTCGGCCTCCGGCATGAGCCGCGAACTGTTCCGCGCCGCCAATACCTTCCTCGGCCACTTCAAGGGCGGTCTCGGCATCGCCACCATCGCCGCCTGCGGCGGCTTTGCCGCCATCTGCGGCTCGTCGGTCGCTACCGCCGCCACCTTCTCCAAGGTCGCCTATCCGGAAATGCGCGCGCACGGCTATCCGCAGAGCTTCGCCACCGGGGTGATCGCCGCCGGCGGCTCGCTCGGCATCATGATCCCGCCATCGACGGTGCTCGCGGTCTACGGTCTGATCACCGAGCAGGACATCGGTAAATTGTTCATCGCCGGCATCATTCCCGGCATTCTGGCGGTCGGCATGTACATCGCCACCATCAACATCATCGCCCTCATCCGCCCGAAATTCCTTCCCTCGGCGCCGCGACATTCCTGGTCAGAACGGCTCGACGCGCTGCGCGGCATCTGGGCAGTGGTGCTGCTGTTCATTTTCATCATCGGTGGACTTTACGGCGGGCTGTTCACCGCCACCGAAGCCGCCGGCATGGGCGCGGCCGGCGCCTTCATCATCTCGGTGCTGCGCCAGAAGCTGTCGCGTGAGGAGTTCTGGAAAGCGCTGATGGAGTCCCTGCGCACCACCGCGTCGGTTTTCACGATCCTGATCGGCGCGCTGATCTTTGGCTATTTCCTCACCATCACGCAGACGCCGCAGAAGATCACCGAATTCCTCACCGGCCTTGGCCTCGGCCCGCACGGCGTGCTGGCGCTGATCATGCTGATGTATCTCGTGCTTGGCTGCGTCATGGACGCCATGGCGATGATCATCCTGACCATCCCGATCGTGTTCCCGGTAATCAAGGCGCTCGGTTTCGATCCAATCTGGTTCGGCGTCATCATCGTCATGACGGTGGAACTTGGCCTGATCCATCCGCCGGTCGGTATGAACGTCTTTGTCATCAA
>LNFM01005424.1_pt1 | contig 22099 bp, 21 predicted proteins | sample 596031 | NCBI WGS metagenome assembly LNFM01 (sample SAMN04254537, study PRJNA301005) | activated carbon metagenome | isolation source: dual media filters at the Ann Arbor, Michigan drinking water treatment plant | place: USA: Ann Arbor
TTTGAGCGTAGGAAGCAGAGATCACGCTCTACGGATTGGTAGCCTGCCCGAAAAAGAACCTGGAGCGCAGACAGTGAGGCGGCGCCGACCGGGTCGCGCAAACCTGTGGCCGCAGTCCCTCCTATAGAAGCCGTTCGAGTCAGTGTACGTCGCCACGCCGAAAAGCCGCTTCGAGGCAGAAGGCGTGAACTCACCTAGGCGCACCCACCAGCAGCACTCGCTGCAATGACGCAAGTGGAAAATCGAAGGTCGCTTCAAGGCTGGTTGCAGCCTTTCAGCTTCGCGGATCGAAGGTCGGGAACGCTCCAGACCGGTCGTTTCGGTTCCCTTGGATTGGAAGCGGCGCTTCACACAGAAGCTTGCCACTTATCGCCCGCTTCTTTCGGGTGGTGACACCCGCATCGACACCGACTCACGGCTTCGTTTCTTCGTTAGGCTTGCGCTCGCGTGTGCTTTCGGTATGACTCATGCGCGCCCAGACCAATTCCGCTCAAACCACCACTGGCTCATTTTGAAAGCTGCGCACTGCGCCTTCAGAACTAAACTGCCGCACAACAGCGATTTCGAACCATTGAGAAAGAACGCATGCCTGAAAGCCAACAGCCAAACCTCAATTCGTTTTTTGTTGAAGTGTCCGGCGCCGGCTTGCCTGAAGTCGATGGTCTCTTCGTTCCTTCTACGGCCCCTCCTGCCAAGTCAGAATCCAACGTGGTTTCGAGTCCTGGCTATTGGAACGGGAAAATGGCATGGGATCGTGCGGACGGAAAGAGTGCACGCAGCCCATCGCTTTCGTACTCCAACACGTACAGATCGTGGCGGATTTCGCGTCGTGATGGGCATCTGGCCTATCACGTCACATGCGATGACGAGTTGCCGCCTACGGACCGAGAATGGGAAACATACAAGATGGGCGTTGCACCTGCGCCAAGGATTGTGCTGCACCGTGTCGACCCAAGACTGCAACATCGCGAGCTAAAAGTCGTTTTCGTTCTTGGAGGACCTGGCGCTGGCAAGGGGACGATGTGCGAATTGGCTGCTGCGCATCAAGGTTGGATCCACCTATCCGCTGGCGCGCTGCTTCGCGAGGAACGAGAGATCGGAGGACCGAACGCTGCACTCATCGAAAGCATCGTGACCGCAGGGCAACTGGTGCCCGACGAAATCACTGTGCGCTTACTTAAACATGCCATGGAGAAAGCCACACAAAGAACGGGGGGGAACCGATTTCTGGTGGATGGATTTCCCCGCTCGCTATCGAACTTGGCCGCTTGGAACACCGCGTTCGGTCAACATGCAAGGCTACCTGCGATGGTGTACTTTGAGTGTCCCTATCCGGTTCTTGAGCAGCGCATCCTGCGCCGTGCAAAGCACACCGGTCGGCTGGACGACAACGCAGAAAGCACGAAGCTGAGGTTCGACACGTTCAAGGAGCAAACCCTGCCCATCGTTGAATTCTTTAAGAGCATGGGCCGATGTATTGAAATCGACACCAGTCAAGACCGCGAAGCGGTATACCGCCTTTTCAGTCGACAGCTTGAAACGCATTCAGGCGAGTAGCTTCAGCACCCCAGCCGAGACCGCTCCTGTGCGCGGTCGTTTCCCCCATCTGCCGCGCAGGGCAAATTCACTTGGGGGGGTGACTCAATCACTCGCTGACCCTAGAATATGGGTCAGTCCCATGTAGCACTTTCAATACATCAGCCGTTCTTCAACGGCACTCGCCTCTCGCGCTGAGCCATCGCTCGGCCCAGGCTTGCACCTGATGTGACACGCGCGGCCTCCGCGATTGCTCCGAGGCCCACCGATCGACTTTCGATCAACGTTTCCCCACAGTGGCCGCTTGGCTTGCGTCTTCAGCGCGGGCCCTCCAACTCTCCATTGGAAAGCGGTCCAGCATGCCCGTTCACTCTTCGTACCGTCTCGGTACACACACCGTTCGTTTTGAAGCATCTGAGCTGTGCGGCGATGATGCCAGCGCGATCAAGCTAAGTATGGGCAAAGCCTGCGTGTTGGTATCGATTGCGCTGCAGCCGAACCAAAAGCAGAACCCTGCCAAAACACGACTCGACATCAATTTTTCGGATTCATCGGTTGTCCCTTCAAATGCCAATGTGTGGCGCCCCTTCTCGATCACCGATGCTGAACAGCGTCTCGTGGAGGAGATACGGCAAGTGATCCACGCGGTGATTTGGGAAGAGTTCGTCCCCAGAATGCGTGTGATGGTGAGGATGGTGTCCTGCGACCCTCTGGTACCCAGTGATGTACTCGTTCTTCAGGCCGTGGGGTTGGCTCTGCATCAGGTGAGCACGCTGAACGCGCCTGCCATTGCCGCGGTGAGAGCATCCTGTACTGACGCCGGCTTGACCTTGATGCCCGGCGCAGCTGAGAGATCCAAGAGTGAACTTCACTTCCTGGCAGTGCTTTCCCGATCGGGTACGGTCATTCTGCAAGCACAAGGCCAGGATGTTCCCAATGCCTTGCTGGTCGGCGCAGTTGCACAGGCACAAGCCAGACTGCTCCCCGTCTTCCAGGCAATCGAAGCGTCTGTTAGCGAACGCACTCGCATCGAGGCCCCTTCCCAGCTGGATCATTTGCGGTCAAAGGACATCGATCAGCTTGACCCCATTGTGGATCGTGCCGTTCGTGCTGCCAGTCAATTCAGTTCAACGGCCGCACGCCGCATGGCTCTGCAGGCCATTTCGGCCAGATGGAGAGCACGGCAGCAAGCTCACGGCGAATCTGACGAGCATGGCCAGATCGAATGCACCCTGAATCGCATGGTCCGCACTTCGCTGCGGCAACGCATTCTGACGAGTGGCAAACGGTTGAACGGCAACGCTGCGGGCAGCCATGGCTTGTTGAAGATAGAACTGCAGTCGAATAAGGATGGTCGCCAGGCAGTGTTGCTCAACAGCGGCCGCTCGCAGACTTCCATAGTCGCCACTCCAAAATGCACACAGGATCGGCCAGATCACGATGAAAAGGCGGCACTCGCATTCCAGGACATCTTCCTCCAGTTCGACCCCGTCTCGCGCAAGCAGCAGGAGGCAAATCCGCCTTCGGGAACAAGGGTACGTGCACAAATCGGCCCATCGGATGGCTTCTTTCAGTTCGTATCGATGGCAGTCGAGCCGGTGATGCAACCCAGCACAAGGGTGGCAGCTTATTCGAAGCCTGTTCTGGACAGCGAGACTGCGCTGCCGGCTTCAGCGATGACGGGCGTCGGTGGCGCTTGTCTGGCCATGCTCTCTGCCGGCACACCGATCAAGGCATGGGTGGCTGGCGTCGATCTGGGGTTGGTGGAGCAAAACGGCGCCGCCATCGTGCTGGTCGATCCATTGCCCAGCGAAGGGGCACTGCTGGATGCCAGCTTGAAGGTGGCAGGAACCTACCATGGCCTCACTGCGGTAGAGATCATTGCGCAAACAGATGGCATGGCAACCCAGGCGTTGGAGAACGCATTGGCTCAGGCCAGGGACATGCTTCGCAGCCGAATCGCCGGCATGCGCAGTGCGCTTGCCTCAGCGACAAACCTCGCCAGAGAGTCGATACCGTATCAGACGAGTCTGAACATCGATCCATCTCTCACCCACCAGCTCATGGTGCGGCGGCGCGAATCTGTCGTTGAGCTGTGCGAATCCACATCGGCAGAAATCCGCATCCATGAATCCGGTCTCGTCACCATCACTGCCCCCGACGGTCCTCGCTTGATCCAGGCAAGCAAACGGTTCAATGCGCTTGTCTCTGATGCGATAGGAAAAGCGGATGCTGTAGATGCCGTGGTGGTGGAGGTCATTGAATTTGTAGGTGTCCGGGTCACCACAAAGGATGGCAAGTCTGCGGTACTTCATACCTCACGCATGACACCAGGCACCTTGAGAGAAGGACTGGAAATAGGAGACGCCGTCAAGGTCCTCCTGCTGGGCAGAGATGTGCTGGGCTCGTACACGGCAGAAATGCCTGCAGAAGCAGAAACAAGCCCAGCAACACTGCATCGTTGGTCTGAGGATGCTTGAGATGGATCCGGGCATTCAACACGAGCAAGCGAAACAGGTGCGGCGGCGGCGCACGTTTGCCATCATTTCCCACCCCGATGCAGGAAAGACCACGCTGACGGAAAAGCTGCTCCTGTACGCGGGAGCCATTCACATTGCTGGAAGCGTGAAAGGAAGAAAGGCCACGCGTCACGCCACATCGGACTGGATGGAGATCGAAAAGCAACGAGGGATTTCAGTGGCCAGTTCCGTGATGCAGATGGAGTATCGGGACTGTGTCATCAATCTACTGGATACGCCGGGACACCAGGACTTCAGCGAAGACACCTACCGAGTGCTAACAGCTGTGGATGCGGCTCTGATGGTGATCGACGCCGCAAATGGTGTGGAGGCCCAGACCCTTCGACTGCTGGAGGTGTGTCGGGCACACCAGACCCCGCTCATCACCTTCGTCAACAAGTTGGATCGGGAGGTTCGCGAGCCGCTGGACCTGATAGACGAAATTGAGCGGGTCCTGGCCATACCGGCTGTTCCCATGTCCTGGCCCATCGGCATGGGCAAATTGTTCCGGGGGGTGTTCGACATTCCCAGCCAGCGCATGCGGGTGTTCCGTGCCGGTGAAGATCGGGCGCGCGATGACGATGAATGGATCGAAGGCCTGGACAACCCGACTGCGGTCGAGCGGTTCGGCGACGAGTTTCAACGCGCTCGCGCTGATATTGATCTGGTTCAAACAGCGGGAACGCGCTTTGACAGCGAAACTTTCCTGCTTGGCCAGCAAACGCCTGTCTTCTTTGGATCGGCCATCAACAACTTCGGTGTGCGTGAAGTTCTGGATGCTCTGGTAGACCTTGCGCCACCTCCCGCGCCCCGGCAGGCACTTCAGCGTTGGGTCAAGCCTGACGAACACAGCTTCAGCGGTGTGGTGTTCAAGATTCAGGCCAACATGGATCCGGCTCACCGCGACCGCATCGCATTCGTGCGCGTGTGCTCGGGCCATTTTGAGCGGGGCATGCGCTTGAGAATCTGCCGCAATGGCAAAGACTTCCGTGCGTCCAATGTGGTCTCTTTTCTTTCCCAACGCAGAGACCAACTTGACGAGGCGTGGGCAGGGGACATCATCGGTCTGCCCAACCACGGCCAATTGCAACTGGGCGACACCTTGACCGAAGGGGAAATACTGCAGTTCACTGGCCTGCCATTTTTTGCCCCCGAATTGTTCCGCACCGTCGAGCTCTCAGATCCCATGCGGGCCAAGCAACTCAGGGAGGCGTTGAGGCAACTCGGTGAAGAAGGTGCGATCCAGGTGTTCCGGCAGGCGAACGGCAGCGGCACCCTGCTGGGTGCCATCGGCACGCTGCAGTTTGAGGTGGTGGAGCACAGGCTTGAACACGAATACGGCGTGCGTGCGCGCATTGCCCCGGCGGCCTACCAGTCCGCCCGTTGGGTGAGTTCTCACGACCCGCAGCAGCTGCGACGATTCATTGATGTCAATGCCCACCGGATCGTCTACGACGCAGTGGATGCCCCGGCCTTTCTGGCCACCTACCGCGCAGAGCTTCAGGTGGCGCAGGAGCAATGGCGTGACATCGAGTTTCATCCCATGCGAGAGCACGCGGGTCTGGTCGCGCAGCCACGCATTTCCTGAGCCGACCCTGGTACGTCTTGAAGAGTAACCGATATGAACAACGACTCCCCAGATACTTCCCAATTTGAGGCCATTCGTGCCCGACTGACGCTGCAGCTCCATCAGGTCGAACGAGACTTCCCACCTGCTGATTTGCCAGCGACCCTGGTGCGAAACCAAATGCGACATGCTCGCGCCAAAGCTGCACTGGATCGCCTGGATGCAGGCTCATTCGGACGGTGCTGCCAGTGCCGCGAGTACATTGAGCCCGAGGTCCTGCACTTCGACCCATCTGCGCCTTTCTGCCTGGATTGCCAAGCTGAAGCGGATCTTCGCCAGCGCCGGACCTGAGCGCACCTGTTCCCTTCCGACACGAACAGGAAATGAAGCGAGAAGCCCAGTGCGATTGGTTCGATTCGTTCGGCCTGCTCACCGAAACAGCCCCGCTTGAACCTACATCTCTGCACGCGATGCGTATCGATTGTGTATGCGATTGGCTTTTGGAGGCTGGTGCAACATCAGTGGCAGACCTGGGCTGCGGCGACGGCCTGCTCGTTCATCGGCTGCTGTCCCACCATGACTTGCAGAAGGTGATTGGCGTAGACATCTCAGCGGGCGCGCTGCACAAGGTTGAGCGCGAACGGCGCACGGAGATACAGGCGGGCAGACTTCAGTTGGTTCACGGTTCATTCACCGACAGGCACAGGGAAGTTCTTGGCGTAGAGGCCGTGGCAATGGTGGAGACCATCGAGCACATCGCGCCCACACATTTGTCTCGCCTGGAGCACTGGGTGTTTTCTCAAGTCCAACCCTCAACGGTGATCATCACAACACCCAACCAAGACTACAACGTGCTTTATGGCATGTCGCCAGGGCAAATGCGTGAGCCTGGCCACCGCTTCGAGTGGTCGCGAGCCAAGTTTCGGCAATGGGCCTGCGGTGTGGCCATGCGACACGGATATGCACTGCAACTGAGCGGCATTGGAGAAGAAGACCCCTGTCTGGGTAGCCCCACGCAAGCCGCAAGGTTTCAGAAATACGACGCTCGCCAAATGAACCGTTGAACTGCCGAGCTGCGAAATTGCGGTCGAAAGGTGGGCGTCTGGTGATCCCTGGTCCTTACCCACATTTCGTATTTCTGTCCTCCTAGTGAGTAGCGCAGCCGCACCCCTTGGCATCTGGTCCCACGGCACATGAACTCCCACTTGAGGGTGCTGTGCCACAGTCTTTCGCACGTCTACGGCGTGACCAGACCACCACGCCCCACACCAGCCCGGCGATGGACACGATCGCCAACAGCACCAGCAACTCCATTCCAACCTTTGAGTTCACGCCCAGCCATGAGGTCAGCCCAAGCGCTGCCGCGCCCCCGAACAAGGGAATAGCCAACGGAATGGTGCAGCAGGCCACGCAGGCACCCGCCAAACCCAGCGTTGCCAGTAAAGGTTTCTTCACGCGTCTTCTCCAGTTGATTCATGCGGGTTGATTTCCGTGAACGCACTGTAGGATCTCAAGTTACTTGAGATGCAAGGGCTCCCATGAAGAAATTTTCAACCGCAACAGAACCACCGGCCGAGTTGCTCACCATCGGTGCGTTGGCCAAGCGCGTCGGGTTTGCCGTATCTGCACTTCGGTACTACGAAGAAGTGGGCTTGATACCTCCAGCTCTGCGCCGCGAGAGCGGGCACCGTGTCTATCCGGAATCGGTGCTGGACGTGCTGATCCTCATCCGGCACTGCCGTGACCTGGGCTTCTCGATTGATGAAACCCGTGAGTTGGTCGCACTCTCCACCAACAGCGAGCGAGATTGTGTGGAGGCCCGTGCCATCGCCCAGACGCACCTGACTGCTGTGCGGGCCAAGATGGCGGAATTGCGTCGTCTGAATCGGAGCCTGTCGCGATACGTGCGGGCTTGCAGCGAGGGCTGCGCGGGTGGCCCGGCGCCCAACTGCAACATCCTCACCGACCTTCGCCAGAGCGTGCCCGGCGGGACCGACTCTTCGGGTTGCTGTTCATGAGCCGATTGACGCTGGAGCGCTACCAGGTCTGGGCCTATCTGATCGCCATCGGGTTGGGTCTGGCCGTTGGCACGGCTTGGCCCGGCATCGGCCCGGCCATGGAAACCTTGTTGTGGCCCACCCTGGCGGCGCTACTGTTCGCCACTTTCCTCCAGGTCCCACTGCTGCATGTGCGGGATGCCCTGCGCGACCGGCGCTTCGCAGGGGCCGTGTTGCTGGGGAACTTCGTGTTGCTTCCCTTGCTGGCGTGGGCGCTGGTCGAAGTGTTCGACTTTGATCCTGTCGTGCGCCTAGGCGTGCTGCTGGTTCTGCTGGTGCCATGCACCGACTGGTTCATCACCTTCAGCCAATTGGGCAAAGGAGATGTGCCCAGGGCGATTGCCATCACGCCGCTGAATTTGGTGCTGCAGTTGATCCTGCTGCCGCTGTACCTGTGGCTGATGGCTGACGCACAGAGTCTGGGATCATGGAACTGGGCCACTCTGGCGCCCGCCGTGTTGCTCGTGCTGGTGCCCTTGGCAGCAGCAGTGCTGGCCGAGCGCTGGATTGAAGCCCATCCCACGTCCGAGGGCTTCAGAGACACGATGGCCTGGTGGCCGGTACCACTGCTCTCGCTGGTCGTGTTCCTGATCGCTTGCGCGCAAGTGGGCACCGTTGTGGAGGCAATCGATCAGTTACAGAAGATGGTGCCTGTGTTCGTGCTGTTCCTGATTGCCGCCGCCTTGCTGGCCAAAGGCATTTCCATGCAACTGCGCTTACCCGTTGAACAGGGGCGAACGCTGGCGTTCAGCATGGGCACACGCAATTCATTCGTGGTGCTGCCCTTGGCCTTGTTGCTCCCTGCGGGCTGGGAGGTCGCCGCCGTGGTCATCGTCGTGCAGTCGCTAGTGGAGCTCTTCGGGATGGTGGCTTATGTCTGGTTAATACCCCGGCACCTGTTCAGGTGAGCTGTATCGGCTGCCCGACCCGAGGCCGCACGCACCTTTGAACTTCCCCTCAGTTCCGTACCCTCAGTATGGCAAGCGTACCCGCTAGCATGAATCCCGATGCCAGGGCAAAGGCAACCGTCGGTGACACCAGCGTCCAGAGCACGCCGACAGTGGCGCTGGAGATGAACTTGGCCACGCCGTTGACAGTACCCAGCGCTCCCATGCTCATGGTCTCGGCCTGCACCATCTCGGCCGTGACAGTGGACTCCAGCGCCTCCTGAACGGCCACATATAGTCCTGCGATGAGGAAGACCCCGACAAGCAATGGCTCGCTGTCAATGTTCCACCAGAAGGCCAGCGCAGTCACCACTGCCGTCATGGCACCCAGCGCGTAGCCCACCACCAGCACCGGCAGATGACCGAAGCGGTCGGCGAGCCAGCCCACAGGCCAAGATGCAGCAACCTGAACGATGTTGCGCCATACGTACAGTAGCCCTGCCACTTGCGCAGCCTGCACCACGCCCATGGACGGGGTGAGCAGCGTAGTCGCCGCCAGAATGATCAGGGCATGGGAGAAGTCACCCATCCCGAACAGGCCGACTGCGCCCAGGTAACGTTTGAATCGGGACGGCAGCCCGTGCAGTGAGGCAAAGAACTTCAGGGCCGGATTCGTCGAGTGTTGCGGGTCTTGCACCAGCGCCAGGAATGCCACGACGGCCAGCAGACCCGGGATGACTGACAACCACAACACAAAGCGAAACGGTCCCGATGCGTCGCTCCAGTGCCAGCTCTGTGCCAGTCCCAGCAAGGCCACACCCAGAAGAGGGCCAAGGACCGCGCCGATGCTATCCGCCGCACGGTGAAAACCAAAAGCCCGTCCGCGCGTCTCAGAGCTGACAGCCTGGATCACAATAGCGTCGCGTAGCGGACCACGGAGGCCCTTTCCAAACCAGGACACCATCCGGCCCAGCAAAATCAGGGGCCAGCCCGCAGACAGCGCGATCAGGATCTGTCCAAGCGGTGTCAGGCTGTAGCCCACAAGGACCAGGAGTTTGCGATGGCCGAGTTTGTCGGCAACGTAGCCCGAGACCATCTTGGTGAAGCTCGCGACCGCATCCGCGATGCCTTCGATGAGTCCCAGCGCAGCGGCCGGTATGCCCAGAACGGCCAGGAAGCCGGGCAGGATCACGGTCGTGGTTTCATAGCAGAAGTCGCCAAGGGCGCTGGTAAGGCCGGCGCCAGCCACTGTTCGGTTCAGCCACCGCTTGTTGCCTGCCAGGTCATTTTTGTCGGCGATCTCCAACGAATTCTCAGAATGCATTGAGATTCTTTCGGTGGAAGATATTGGATCGGCCGAGCAATTTTCCTTCAAACCGCATAGGAGCCGTCTATCCGATGTCGTCGGTCTTGCGACCCGCAAATGACTCACATCGGCTATGAGCCAGTGAGAAGTGCACATTGGCTGCTGCTGTGCAAAGACAAACAGCACAGGGCCTTAAGCGACCGACGACCTACCAGGCCAGTTGTGCGGGAGCAGTTCGGTGATGCGGCTGTTCGGCTGGATTGGCAGACGCCTGAGCACGTCATTGATGTATGCCCGTGATCAGGCCCGTGAGACAGCCTTTGAGCGCGTCTGCACGCGCTTGCCCAGCGTGAACGGCAGATACCTCTCCATCACAAACACGGCAGGGATCATGCAGACCGCCGAGATCCCAAGCACGATCAAGCCGAGTCCCACATCGTTGTCAATCACCTGGATGGACGTACCCAGCACACCGCTCATGACCACCTTCACAGATTTGATGATCAGCATGTGAATCACCATGATGGACAAGCTGTAGCGACCGACGATAGACAGCCACCCACACCAAGGGTCAGCCACATTCACCAACAGCACAACCATGAGCGTACCGGTGAACGCAAACAACAGAAACCACAGTGGTTGACCGATGATGCCTTCACCCAGCGCCACGAATCCGTTGATCTGGCTGAACAAGCTGAGCAACGCGAATGCTGCCAGCAACCACCAGCGGGTTGATGGTCCGATGGTATGAATAAGACCTGCAGTCTGAAACCGGAAACCAGCCTGGAAGAAGATCAGCGAACACAAGGCGGCAACGCCGCTGAAGGGCAGCGTCACCCGGGTGGCTAGCACCATTCCACATCCCGTCAAAAGAAGGATGACGGCCCATTGGCGCACAGGACTTCGGATGTAGGTGTTGACCATGTAACCCAATACAAAGGTCCAGAACAAGCCCATCAAGAACCACACAGGGCCGTTGATGATGCGACCTTCACCGATGGTGCCGACGAAGATGCCCGCAAGGGGTCGCCAAAGGCCATAGTCGAACTGTGGAACATGCAGGCCCTGACGCTGCGCCAACAGGAACCCTGCCAGATAAAACAGGTAGCCCAGGAAGGCATACCAGAGGTACGGCACGATCAGGGTGTGCAGCTTCTTCTGCACCACGCCGCCCAGCGGTCCTTCGGCCGGTCTCAAGGTGAGACCAGAGATAAAGAAGAACAACGGTACATGGAAGGCGTAGATGTACACGTACAGCGCGGACGGCGTGACCGTGGAGTACACATGCCCAAAAAATATCAGCAGGATCCCCAGTCCTTTGGCGGAGTCGATCCACTGGGTGCGCCCTGCAGACCCTTGTGTGTTCGGGGGTACGGACGACGGAGCTGGTTGGAAGCGTGCTTTGAATTTGGAAGAGGATCGCATCGGTGCAGGGGTAGATTTCAGCGGCGGCGTTCGGGTTCGTTGCGCTGCATTTGGCAACTCATGCAGAACACCACTGCAGGGTCTTGTTGCAGGCGGTCCAGGTCGATGTCCTCGTCGCACTCACAGCAACGCCCGTACACCCCTTTTGCAAGTCGATCCTGCGCCGCCAGAAGTTGGCGCTGACGCATGCGAACGCGTTGCTGCCGCTCCTGGGCCATGGCCTGCTGCTGCATCGCATCCATGCGCGAGAGGCGCCCCACGCTGGTTTGGTCGAGCTCCACGGTGCTGGCCTCTTCGGCAGCCTGCTCCAGAGAGCCCGCCACTTGCTGGAGCTCGTCGGCCACGCGCTGAGCGAGTGCGGTAAATGCGGCTTGCATTGCTGTGCGCCTGTGAGGTCAACGCATGAGGAGGGTGGGTACCTTCGCTGCTCTGAGCAAGTCAGTCGTATGGCTTCCCATGAACAAGCTTCGAAGCGGCGAATGGGTGTATGCGCCCATGATCAGAAAGTCGATGCCCTGCTCCTTGATGGCGGATGCAATGGCACTCTCAGGATCGCCCGTTACCTGATAGCAATGTGTATCGATGCCAGAGGCTGTGAGTGTGGACTGAGCGGCTTGCAACTGCTTGGATGCTTCGCGATTGCCGTCTTTCCCCACCATCATGAGGTCGCAAGGTATGCCCTTGAACAGCGGGCTTGAGGCCACCATTTCCACGCCGTTGCGCGCGGCTGCTCCGCCGTCGAAGGCAATCAGCACGTGAAGAGGCGGCGTAAAACTGTCGGTCACGGTAAGAATGGGCCGATCCATGGCGCGAACCACCCGCTCCACGTTGCGTCCCAGATCACGCAAGGTGGTACTTGAAGATTCGCCGCGTCTGCCCATGACCACCATGCTCACGCCTTCGTGCTGCTCGGTGAGGGTCTCCACCAAAGAGCCGTGACGCTGCCGCATATCTGGCTCAGCCATGCCAGCAGCCTGAGCTCGCAGTCGCAGCCGATTAAGAAAGCTGCGTCCTTCTTCGCGCTGTCGGACCGCAATGCTGGCCTCATCATCGGCGAGCTGCGTAAGAAGGTTTTCTTGCGCATTGACCCCAATGGCGCCGCTGTGGTCACGACTGTGCGAGCTCTCATGCTCACGATCGATCACATGCAAGAGTTCCAGGGACGCACCCAGACGCATGGCAGCCCAGACTGCCGCATCCGTCACCGTGTCAGCGTATGGTGACTGGTCCACACAGGCCAGCACTTTCATATCGAGATTCATTTTTTTTCCTTCCACTTCAGTGCCCCATCAGCATGTCTTCAGCACCATCTTTGTCGTGCACCGCAAAACGGTCGACCATGGTGGCGCTGGCTTCGTTCAGGCCGATCACTTCCACCTCCGTGCCCTCGCGACGGAACTTGAGAATCACCTTGTCGAGCGCGCTGATGGCGGTGATGTCCCAGAAATGAGCGCGGCTCACGTCAATGCGCACTTTTTCGATCACTTCCTTGAAGTCGAATGAGGCAATGAAGCGGTCCGCCGAAGCAAAGAACACCTGGCCAAGGATGGTGTAGGTGCGGGTTCGGCCTTCTGCTTCGGACAGCGAACGCACGCGCAGGATCTGCCCCACTTTGTGGGCAAAAAAGAAGCCCGAGAGCAGCACGCCGGTGAGCACACCCTTGGCAAGGTCGTGCGTGGCCACGGTGACCACCACGGTAGCGACCATCACAAGGCTGGAACTCTTGGGATGATCGCGCAGGTTGCGGATAGAAGCCCAGTTGAAGGTGCCGATGGCCACCATGATCATCACGGCCACCAGTGCGGCCATGGGAATCTGGCTGACCCACTCGCCAAGGAACACCACCATCAGCAACAGGAACACGCCGGCCGAGAGAGAGGAAAGCCGTCCCCGTCCGCCCGACTTGATGTTGATGATGGATTGACCAATCATGGCGCAGCCGGCCATGCCACCGATGAAGCCACTGGTGATGTTGGCCACTCCCTGTCCCACGCATTCGCGGTTCTTGTCGCTCTTGGTGTCCGTCAGGTCGTCCACGATGGTGGCCGTCATGAGCGACTCCAGCAGGCCCACCACCATCAGGGTGAGCGAGTACGGGAAGATGATCAGCAGCGTCTCCAGCGTGAGCGGGATGTCCGGGATCAGGAAGAACGGCAGGCTGTCGGGCAACTCGCCCATGTCGCCCACGGTGCGGATGTCCATGTCCATGAAGATGGCCACAGCGGTGAGCACGACGATGGTGACCAGCGGCGAAGGAATGGCCTTGGTGATGTAGGGCAATCCATAGATGATGGCCAGTCCACCGGCCGTCATGGCGTACACATGCCAGGTGACGTTGGTGAGTTCGGGCAGCTGGGCCAGAAAAATCAGGATGGCCAGTGCGTTGACGAAGCCAGTGACCACAGAGCGGGAGACAAAGCGCATGAGCGCGCCAAGCCGCACCCAGCCAGCGATGATCTGCAACACGCCCGTGAGCACGGTGGCCGCCAGCAGGTACTGCAGGCCGTGGTCTTTCACCAGGGTGACCATCAGCAGGGCCATGGCTCCGGTGGCGGCCGAAATCATGCCGGAGCGGCCGCCGGTGAAGGCAATGACAACGGAAATACAGAATGAGGCGTACAGGCCGACTTTGGGATCGACGCCGGCGATGATGGAGAAAGCGATGGCTTCGGGAATAAGGGCCAATGCGACGACGATGCCAGCGAGCAAGTCGCCACGGACGTTGGACAGCCAATCCTGGCGGAAAGAATTCATGAGTTCGTGATGTGTGCTCAAGCCAAGCTGGCCCTTTGAGGGTCGAGTGGCGGAGCGGGGAAAGAAAAACGGAACGCCTGCTTGGAGGCCCGACGGGAGATTTTTCACCTGCCGATACCGGCAGGAGCGGAGCCCTGATGCGCTAAACCAACCACCCTGACCGCCATCTGGGCAGTGCCAGTGCGGTCAGAGAATGGGGTGGAAGCGGGGAGATCTACAAGGGTCTGTCCGGTGGTGCGGCAGGCATGCTGCAATTGCTGCAGAGCGCCGACGGATGCGGGAAAACCCGTAATTCTACATGTGCTTACCCGAGATGGCTATAACCGGGACGAACTTCGCGTTAAAGACGCTCACATTCCACTCGCGTGCTTTAGTGTGCGCAAACAGTCAGAAGAATCTGCATTCGGACTGCCAAGTCGGGAAACGAATGCATCGATCCATGAGGCCGTCATCGTTTTGGTACGCCAAGCTGGTGCAGCTGTGACATGACTTGAGATTCCAATCCCACGACTCAGCCGTTCGAACGTCCGCTTGCTAGCTCTTACCGTGAGTCCGTTCGCAGAAGGTGACCGGCGCCTAACGCTGCAAAGCCGTAGTTGGAAACCTGAGGGTCTCGTCAAGGCTGGTCTGAGTCATTCGAGACAAGCATCCCGAAGAGCAACTGCTTTCAGTTCTGACCATTGGACTGCAAACGCTTGTACGACTGCTTTGCCTCCAGGACCGGGTACCCCAATGGGCTGTCACCTTCAGGCGTTGGTCGGTATATTTCTTCAGAACCGCTCCATTCGACTATCACTCGTGACTATGGCCGTGCGCATCTTCCTTGCCGAGTAGGCCGAGCTTGTCGCAGCCTGCGAGCGAGCCGAGGAAGGTGATCATTAAAAGAATTTTGACGAGGTTTTTGAGATGTTTCATGTGGTCTTTGTCATAGCAGTTTGGAGAGCTTTCGGAAAGGCGGGCGCCGCGTTCAAGCCCACAGCGCCCTTCATTCACTTCATTCGTTTGATGTCGGTGTAGTCACCACTCGTGCGCAGGATCACCTTCACGTCTGCCTTGCCCCGGTTACGCCAGTACCAGCCGTGGTTGCCTGTGAACGCCGCTTCCAACACCCCTTCGTCAGCAGGAACGCCTCGACCTTTTTCGTAGCTGATCGACTTGCCGGGTGCATCGCCGTGGGTATCGAAATTGACTTCGCCACCCTCGACCACCCACGAGTACTGGGCCTTGGCGCCTTCATTCATCTTCAACTTGATTTCCGTTCCTTCGCCTGGGGTCAGCGTGAACGGAATCTCGTCTCGCCATTGCACCTTGGGAGCGGCGGTAGCCGCAGCAACTGGCGCAGGTGCAGGTGCTTGCGGTTGTGCTGCGTTGGCCGAAGCCATGTCGGGCATGGCTTCGGCAGGTTGAGACGGCGTTGCGGGCGCTGCCGCAGCCGCATCGGCCGCCGCTTCAGCCGCCAGCTGTTGCTTGATCTCTCCCATCTCGGTCATGCGAAGGACACGACCAATACCAGTGGGATCGATGCCGTACTCGGCTGGTAGCACGATGGCCACCAAGAGCACTACCGCCGATATGGCGGCCAGGATGGTGGAGCGCACAAGCTGCTTTGACGAAGGCAGTTCTGCGCGGGTAGGCATATCGCTGTTGTACATACTGAATATTCCTTGGGTTTTCAAGATACGAAGTAGCCGGTGAGCTGCATGCCCACCAGAATGAAGCCCGCGCTCATCATTGCGACGTTGGCTGTGTAGGCGTGGCGAGCGAAGCTGGGTGTGCGGCGCCAGTAGCTCATGCCGATCAGGATGACGGCCAGGGCCAGCAGCTGCCCGATCTCCACACCCACGTTGAAGGCGAGCAGGTTGGGCACCAGACCATCGGGCGAGATTTCGTATTCGATGATCTTGGTCGCCAGGCCAAAGCCGTGAAACAAACCGAACACGAGCGTGGCCACCTTGGTGTTGGGCTGGAACCCCATCCACCGCTGAAAGGCGCCCAGGTTGTCCAAGGCCTTGTAGACCACCGACAGACCAATGATGGCGTCGATCAGGTAGCTGTTGATCCCGACGTTGAAGTAAACGCCCAGGATCATGGTGGTGGAGTGACCTATCGCAAACAGGCTCACGTAGATGGCGATGTGCTGGAGCCGGTAGAGGAAGAAGATCACGCCGAACAGGAACAGGATGTGGTCGTAGCCGGTCATCATGTGTTTGGCGCCCAGGTACATGAAGGGCAGCAGATTGACGCCCGAGATTTCCTGGATATAGCCCTTGTCGCCTTCGGTGACGGCGTGGGCAAAGGCTTCTGCACTGCCCAGAAGCAGGCAAACAAAGGAGGTGAAAAGCAACAAAAGACGGGGATGCCCGATCGCCCATGGCGAAAGCGGCAACCTGTCGGGAACATGGTTGTGCATGAAGACTCCGGTGGTCTGATGGAAATGGGAGCGCTTCGTTGCGCGAGACGGCGCACGAGCGGAAGAAGTCAGCGAGAACCTGAGGTGGGCTTAGGCCATGGGCGGACGTTCGAGCCTGGAACCCTGGACCAATTCAGCCCAAGGCCTGACAACCCCTATCCAAATGGGAAGTTGTGGTGATGTCGTTTCCCACGCAGTGGGCAGGGCGTGGGCCTTGTCATGCGAATGATCAGCCCCGTGATGGGGGTGATCGGGCGGCGCGACGTGCCCCATCATCTCCAGGTCGTCGTCTTCCACTTCATGGGAATGACCGTGATCCCGCTCAAGCTCGTGTGAGGTGCTCCCTGATGAGGGAGCCCCATGGAACCCCACTACGAGAGCGGCAAGGCCATGAGAGTTCATGCTTCCGACGGAAGAGATGAGGGTTCCGAACAGGATCACAACCAGCACCAGCCATCGCATGCTCAGCGCTGGCCGGTAAGGGCGCATGGAGGATGGTTGGTTCGGGATCATGAATGTTTGCTGTGGCCGACTGTTGAGAGGCGATATAGTAACCTCCCCAAGGGGATACAAATTGCAATGAAACAACCGCACACACATACCTCCCATCCCGCCATCATCAAGCGGCTTCGCCGGGCCAGCGGTCACCTGAAAAGCACCATCGAGATGGTGGTTGAAGGTCGTGAATGTCTGGATGTTGCACAGCAACTGCAGGCCGTGGAGAAAGCAATCCAGCAAGCCAAAAAAGCCCTTATCCAGGATCACCTCGATCACTGCCTTGAAGACATGGTGGGTCCATTGCCTGCCGATCAACGCCATTCCCTGGACGAGTTCAAGGAAATCACCCGCTATCTCTGAGCCCGAGGTGCCAGCTGCAGCATCCTTCTCTCCGGCGCCACCACATGCTCGACATCCTTGCCAACCGCACCTACCGCCATTTTTTTGGCGCGCAGGTCATTGCATTGATCGGTACCGGGCTGGCCACGGTGGCACTGGGTCTGCTGGCCTTCGATCTGGCCGGCGACGAAGCTGGCATGGTGCTTGGTACCGCTTTGGCCATCAAGATGCTCGCGTATGTGGGTGTGGCACCCATTGCTGCTGCTTTTGCAGATCGCCTGCCCCGGCGAACCATGCTGGTTGCATTGGATCTGATACGCGCAGCGGTCGCGCTGCTGCTGCCCTTCGTTTCCCAGGTGTGGGAGGTGTATGTGCTGATTTTTGTGTTGCAGGCGGCATCAGCCGCCTTCACCCCCACCTTTCAGGCCACCATCCCCGATGTGCTGCCGGATGAGAAGGAATACACCAAGGCTCTGTCGCTCTCGAGGCTGGCGTACGACATGGAAAGCCTGATCAGTCCCATGCTGGCGGCCGCCTTGCTCACGGTTGTCAGCTTTCACGACCTGTTTGCTGGCACTGTTGTGGGGTTCCTGGTCTCTGCGGCGTTGGTGGTGTCCGTGACGCTTCCGACGCCTCCGGTTTCGCAGCGGCGCGGCATCTACGACCGCACCACACGCGGGTTGCGCATTTACCTGGCAACCCCCCGGCTACGGGGCCTACTGGCCATCAGTGCGGGTGTGGCTGCAGCGGGCTCCATGGTGTTTGTCAATACGGTGGTCATCGTTCAAGCGGGGTTTGGCTTGACCCAGAGCGCAGTGGCCCTGGCCTTGGCCAGTTTCGGTGCCGGCTCCATGGTGGCTGCATTGGGCTTGCCGCGCCTGTTGGAGAAATGGAGTGACCGCACAGCCATGCTCGGCGGTATCGGAGTGATGGTGGTGGGCCTGTTCGCTGGAAACTTGGTGGTCGGACACACTTCCCTGATGGTCCTTTGGTTCGTGCTCGGTCTGGGTTACTCCACCGCTCAGACGCCCTCTGGCCGGTTGTTGCGGCGGTCCGCGCAAGCTGGGGATCGGCCGGCGCTTTTTGCTGCTCAGTTTGCGTTGTCGCATGCCTGCTGGTTGTTGTTCTATCCCCTTGCCGGATGGCTGGGGACACGCTTCGGGATGACAGCAGCGTTCGTGGTCCTGGGCATTGCAGGCGCGTTGGCTGTCTGGGTCACCACGATGGTTTGGCCATCTCAAGACCCTGAAGTGATCGAACACGAGCATCCGGACTTGCCGCACGGGCACGCCCACACACTGGATGCTGTTCGCGATGGGGTTCGTGTGCGCCATGCCCATGCCTTTGTGGTGGATGACCAGCACCCCCACTGGCCCAGCGCTGGGCGCTGATGGCGGAACTAGGTGGCTACAGCGGATTGTTTTTCAGTGCGTTCGTCGCAGCCACGTTGTTACCAACGGCCTCGGAGGCTGTTTTGGTGGCACTGTTGCTCACCGACGCCTATCCGGTCTGGATGCTTCTTGCGGTTGCGACAGTGGGCAATGTGCTTGGGTCTGTGGTGAACTGGTTGTTGGGACGCGGGATCGAGTGCTACCGCGAGCGGTCCTGGTTTCCGGTCAATCCTGAGTCATTGGGGCGTGCACAGCATTGGTATCAACGGTATGGCAAGTGGACGCTGTTGTTGAGCTGGATGCCGGTGGTCGGCGATCCGCTCACGGTGGTGGCTGGCGTCATGCGTGAACCGCTCGGTGTGTTTCTGCTGCTGGTCACGCTGGCCAAGTTCGGGCGATACCTTGTCCTCACCGGCATCGTTCTGGGCTTGCAGTGATCGGCGCGGCGCGGCGATACACAGGCGGGGAAATTTGAGTGGAGCAGGTGAAGTGGATTGTCAGTTTCACTGCTCAGATCGGTAGCTGACAGGGTCCACGTTATGGAAGGCCCATCTAGGCAGAGGAGACTGTGCCCACGCCACAAAAGCCACGCGGTGAGACAGGACCAAAGACCGAACATACGTTCAACCAGAATGACATATGCGAGATCTACCGGCGCCTTCCCTTCTGATGCTGACAGGACTGCACCAACACCCAGGACTGCACCTGCGCCGACCACGAGGTGTCTGATGACCAATACAAGGATGGGCACCACACTCGCCAACACACCAACAGCCCCTACCGCCTTGAGGGTAGGTTGCCGATGGAGGAAGGCAATTGACCATAGGCGCCCTGTGCGGCCGCTGCAGGCCCAAATTGCGGCCCAGAGCGGGCTCCAGGATCACTCGGACGGGTCGCAGATGCGGCCCATCCGGGAAAACCGGCAAGGCTGCTAGTTCCGCCCGTGTCGAGCGCGCTCCTTGCGAGTTATCACACAGCCTCTCTGCACAGCCGCGCCTGGAACTGCGGTCGTCGCTTCAAGCCTGAACAAAGTCACTCTGTGTGTAGACATCGAGCGCCCTCGGTGTTGATCTTCGCGCACTCGGCGAAACGCGCGAGCAAGACCGCTTGGCATCAAAGTCTGGGTACTCGCCAAGCACTCGCTGCGGCTCACCGGCGGAGGAACGCGCTGAGGCTTGAGGATAGGCACCTTGGCGGTGTTGGCAAGTTCGCTGCGGCTTGAATGTGTCTTCGCCCGCTCATTCCTCCTCTTCCTGCTTGGCAACTCGCGCTGGGCCAATTTTCCGGTCAACGTGCAAATCTGAAATAGCCATAACAATATTTGTGGTGTATATTTCTCTTCATGTTGGCCATATTGATCCTGACACTTCCAACCCAACCCAACGCGGTGAGGGTGCGCGTGTGGCGTGCGCTCAAGACGCTGGGCTGCGGCGCTTTGCGCGACGGTGCCTACCTGCTCCCTTCGGAACACGCAGCGTTGTTTGAGCCACTCGCGGCCGAGGTACGCGAGCATGGAGGGTCGGCTATGGTGCTGTCGCTGTCGCCGCACGATGATGCGCAGCGCGATGAATTGCTGGCGCTGTTTGACCGCGCCGATGCCTATGCGCTGTGGCGCGACACCGCCACCGCCCTGCAGGCGGAGCTGCCCACGCTGGGGGAGACCGAAGCGCGCCGGCGCGGCAGGGCGGTGGCCGAGGCACTGCAAGCGCTGCGCCGCATCGACTACTACCCCGGCGCTGCCGCCGAACAGGCGCAGTCCACCATGGACGCGCTGCGGCAGGCGCTGGATGCCCGGTTCTCGCGGGGTGAGCCTCAAGCGCAGCTCGATCACGGCATCGAGCGGCTCGACATGCGCAAGTTCCAGGGCAAGCGCTGGGCCACTCGTGCCCGACCCTGGGTGGACAGATTGGCCTGTGCCTGGCTGATCCGACGCTTCATCGATTCACAGGCCCGATTCGTCTGGCTCGCCGTCGCCACCGGCGCGCCGACAACGCCACGTGGCGCGCTGGGCTTCGACTTTGACGGTGCCCGGTTCACCCACGTGGGCTCGCGCGTCACCTTCGAGGTGCTGATTGCAGCCTTCGGCCTCGAAGCAGACGCCCGGTTGCAGCGCATCGCCAGCGCCGTCCACTACCTGGACGCGGGCGGCATTCCGGTGCCAGAGGCAGCCGGGTTGGAAAGCGTGCTGGGCGGACTTCGCGAGCTGCACGCCGACGACGATGCACTGGCCGCCGCCGCTGCGGCCGTCTTCGATGCCCTGTACGCCGCTCCTTCGCCTTCTACGGGAACCGAAACATGACCCCCGCAACCACATCCGCCAACCCAGGCATCGAAGCACTGGCCGCACCCGCCGCGGTGAGCTTTGCCGAGGCCTTCCGCTTCTGGCTCAAGCTCGGCTTCATCAGCTTTGGCGGCCCAGCCGGGCAGATCGCAATCATGCACACCGAGCTGGTGGAGCGCCGCCGCTGGATCAGCGAACAGCGCTTCCTGCACGCGCTGAACTACTGCATGCTGCTGCCCGGCCCCGAGGCGCAGCAACTCGCCATCTACATCGGCTGGCTGATGCACCGCACCTGGGGCGGCATCGTGGCGGGTGCGCTGTTTGTGCTGCCCTCGCTGTTCATCCTCATCGCCCTGAGCTGGATCTACCTGCGCTTTGGCGACGTGCCACTGGTGGCCGGGCTCTTCTACGGGCTCAAGCCCGCCGTCACCGCGCTGGTGCTGCACGCCGCCCACCGCATCGGAACCCGTGCGCTGAAAAACCGCTGGATGTGGGGCATCGCCGCCGCGTCTTTTGTGGCGATCTTTGCATTCGACACACCGTTCCCCGCCATCGTGCTGGCAGCGGCGCTCATCGGTCACTTCGGCGCCCAGCGCTGGCCGGCCGTCTTCGCCCTTGGCGGCGGACATGGCAGTGCCAAACAAGGATATGGACCCGCCTTGATCGACGATCAAACGCCAACGCCGGCCCACGCCCGTTTCTCGCGCATCCATCTGGCAAAGGTGCTCGCCGTCGGCCTGGGCCTCTGGCTGCTGGCCATGGCGCTGCTGGTGGCCGTCAATGGCCTGCAGGGCACGCTCACGCTGATGGGCTGGTTCTTTACCAAGGCCGCATTGCTTACTTTCGGGGGCGCCTACGCCGTGCTGCCCTATGTGTACCAGGGTGCGGTCGAGACCCACCAGTGGCTCAGCGGCCCGCAAATGATTGACGGCCTCGCGCTGGGCGAGACCACCCCCGGCCCGCTCATCATGGTGGTGGCCTTTGTGGGCTTCGTGGGTGGCTGGCTCAAAGAAGCGCTCGGTCCCGACGCGCTGTTTCTCGGCGGCGCCGTGGCGGCCACGGTGGTGACGTTTTTCACCTTCCTGCCGGCGTTCGTGTTCATCCTGGCGGGTGGCCCGGGAGTCGAGGC
>LNFM01009366.1_pt1 | contig 22099 bp, 17 predicted proteins | sample 596031 | NCBI WGS metagenome assembly LNFM01 (sample SAMN04254537, study PRJNA301005) | activated carbon metagenome | isolation source: dual media filters at the Ann Arbor, Michigan drinking water treatment plant | place: USA: Ann Arbor
CGGTCGACGTGCCCAGCACGAAGGGGTGTGCCTGCTGGGCGCACAGCCGCTCGACGGCGTGATCGACCGCCTTGAGCCCGGTCGACAGCATGAGATTCATCGGTGTGGCGAGAGTTGCCGCGGGATCGAGCACGATGACGCGCGGCACGACGAGACGATGCCCGAAGCTTTCCTTGATGCCGTAACGCGTGTCGCTGATGCCGGCGAAGGGATTGAACTCGGCGGCCGACAGCGTGGTCGGCACGGCGAGCATGCGGATCGCGTCAGCCGGCGGCCGGATCGCCTCGGACGGCGGTGCCGCACCTTCCTTCGGCCGGCCGGCGCGATAGGCGTCGAGATCCTCGATGCGGGTCACGCCCTGCCACAGCGCGATCAGCATCGCCTTGGTGGCGTCGATCGCAGAGCCGCCGCCCACCGCCACCAGAAGATCGGCCTTGGCCGCGCGCGCAAGCGCCGCGCCCTCGACGACGCAGGCGCGCGGCGAGTGCGCGGTGATCCCGGCATAGACCCCGGCATAGCGATCGCCCAGCTCGCGCACGACATCGGCCAGCGACGCACTCTGCGCCACCGACTTCGAGGTGGTGATGAACACCCGCGACGCGCCAAGCCGCTCGGCCTCGGCGCGCAGCGCCGGCCCGGCGGGCTTGCCGTAGACGACGCGCTCGATGTCCTGGTGCCCGTGGATGCCGCTCAGCATGGATGGCTCCTTACTTCGATCACGATCATGGTCTTCCGGACCGCGAGCGTCCGGCTCGCCCGTTCTTCCGAGCGAGCGGGACGCTCGCGGTCCGGAAGACCATGAAGGCCTTCGGGTTTCGTCGCCACCGCCTTCACCCCAAATGGCGCCGATACAGTGCCAGCACCGCCGGCAAGGGCCCGCCATCGTCGGGCCGTCCAGGTGTTCATGGCCCCGTCGCGCGTGGCGATATCGAGCACGCGTTCGATCATGGCCGACCGTATCGAGCCTGCCGCCCATGGTCTATAACCGCGGTCGTCTCGTGCTTCGGGTGAGGAACTTCATTCATGTCGGGTGCCCTGGAAGGCCTGAAAGTCGTCGATCTGTCGCGTGTGCTGGGCGGCCCCTATTGCGGCCAGATGCTGGCCGACCACGGCGCCGAGGTGATCAAGATCGAGCCGCCGCAGGGCGACGAGACGCGGCTGTGGGGCCCTCCCTTCGATGACGAGGGCATCTCGGCCTACTTCTCCGGCATCAACCGCAACAAGCGCACCATTGCCCTCGACCTCTCGAAGCCGGAAGGCCGAGAGGTTCTGCTGAAGCTGCTCGTGCAGGCCGACGTGCTGATCGACAACTTCAAGACCGGCACGATGGAGAAATGGGGCATCGGCTACGCCGATACGCTCGCCAAGAAATTCCCGCGCCTGGTCCATGCCCGCGTCTCGGGCTTCGGCGCCGACGGGCCGCTCGGCGGGTTCCCGGGCTACGACGCCATGGTGCAGGCCTCGGCCGGCCTGGTGTCGGTCAACGGCGCGCCGGACAGCGGCCCGGTGCGCGTCGGCGTCCCGGTGGTCGACCTGTCGACCGGCATGAACGCCTGCATCGGCATCCTGATGGCGCTCTACGAGCGCAACCACTCGGGCAAAGGACAGTTCGTCGATGCCACGCTGTACGACAGCGCCATCGCGCTGCACCAGCCGCACGCGCCCAACTACTTCGCCGCCGGCCTCAAGCCCAAGCTGGTCGGCAACAGCCACGGCAGCCTGGCGCCCTACTGCAACGTCCCGACCAAGGGGCGCAACATCGTGATCGGCGCCGGCAACGACGGCCAGTTCCGCAAGCTCACGCAGCTGCTCGGCAAGCCCGAGCTCGCATCCGATCCGCGGTTCGCGACCAACCGCGACCGCGTCGTCAACCGCGTGGCGCTCGAGGCCGAGCTGCGCGCCCTCACCAAGGACGTCGACGGTGAGAGCTTCTCCATCATGCTGATGGAGAACGGCGTGCCGTCGGGGGCGGTGCTCGAGGTGCCCGACGTCATGGAGCATCCGCACACCAAGCATCGCGGCATGGTCTGGGAGAAGGACGGGTATCGCAACGTCGGCAACCCGGTGAAGCTCTCGCGCACGCCGGCCAGCCCACGCAGCAAGCCCCGGCGTTTCGGCGTGGATACGAAGGCGGTGCTCGCCGAGGCGGGCTACTCGGCAGCGGAGATCGACAGGCTCGTCGCCTCGGGCATTGCGCTTACGGAAATCCGCAAGCCGTAGGACGGCGGCCTGACGGCCTTCATGCCCGGTTGATGCAGTACGCCCGAAGATGATCATGCGGAAGCCCCGAGCGCCTTGGCAGTAGCGAGATAGGACAAGGTCCCTGCCTTGATAATCCACCGGTCCCGCTCTTACCTTTGATGCGCACAACGAGCAGGAGGGTAGGTAAGGCCTATGACTCCACCGGGCCAACCAGGGTGACGCGGCACCGGTAACACCGCGATCCAATTGTCGCCGGCAACCTCTCCTGCACGTGCAGGGACGGCGCGCCGACCTCCTGAGCCGATGGAGGGGACCATGTCCTGAGAGAGCCCCGCCCGCTGCCCGTGGGCGGGGCTCCCGATTCGGGGCTGCCCTCCACCGGCTTCTCGTCAGGGTGCCATCGGCGGCTCTTGCGGACGCTCGCGGACCCAGGCCGAGACGAGATCGTAGAACACCGCCAGCACGACCGGCCCGACGAACAGGCCGATCAGGCCGCCGGCCAGGGTGCCGCAGATCACGCCGAACAGGATGATCACCATCGGCGTCTGCAGGCCGCGCGCCATGACCAGCGGCCGCAGGACATTGTCGAGCAACAGGAGCGGGATCGTGTAGACGGTGAAGGCGGCCGCGCTGAGCATCGGGAAGGTGAACCACGCCCACACCACCACCGGCAGCATCACCAGCCCCGGGCCGACCTGGACGATGGCGAGAACCAGGGCGGCAAAGGTGATGGCGCCGGCGAATGGTACCCCCGCGACCAGCATGCCGACGCCGAGCAGCGCCGCCTGCAGCAGGGCCACCCCGATCACGCCCTGCGACACGTTGCGGATGGTGGCGCCGGCAATTTCGAGGAAATGCCGTCCGCGCACCGCCGTGACCCGGTTGGCGATGCCGCCGACGAGGTCGGTCAGCCGCTCCGAATAGGCGAGCAGCACGCCGGAAACGATGATCGCCGCCGCGAACTGCAGGACCTCCAGGGCGATGCCTGCGGCGAGGCGACCGATGAAGCGGCCGGCCGACGTGATCTGCGCGACATGAGTTGTCAGGAGCGCGCGAATGTCCTCCGACGCCGCAAGCCAGAAGTCGTAGAGGCGCTGCCCGATCACAGGCCAGCCGCGGATCGATTCGGCCGGCGGCGGCACGATGTGATCGCCCTTCAGGAGCATTTTGGCATAGGCTTCGAGCGACTCGACCGCCGATCCCGCAAGCATCGCAACCGGGATGAAAAGCAGCGCCAGCAGGAAGATCGACAGCACGGCGGCGGCCCATCCGTTGCGCAGGTGTGCCCGCCGGCGCAGGAAGGCGAACAGCGGGAAGACGGCAACCGCCAGGATCACCGCCCACAGAAGCAGCGGCACGACCGGGCGCAGCAGCAACAGGCTGACGACGACGATGCCGGCGATCAGGGCGATGCGAATCAGAAGGTCGATCACGAACCGTGAGACCTCCGCGCGACCGCGCTCGGTGTCGATCATGGTTCTCTCCCTCGTGTGAGCCTCTGATCGGACTGTTTAGCGGGCTTGCCGCCCGGCGGCCATGCTGCCGGGTGTTTGCGGCCTCCCCTTCGTTCGCCTCCCCCGTAAGACGGGGGAGGCGAATGAGCAGGACCTCCGATCGCCTGTCGGCGCCATATTGCCCCTGCGTCCCGCGTCGCCCTGGGCTAGGCTCAGCGCAGCGGTGACGACGCCGTGAACGGGAGGGATCGAGGCCATGGCCGATTACGACTACATCATCGTGGGCGCGGGCTCGGCCGGCGGTGCCCTGGCCGCGCTTCTGGAGGCCGGCGCGGCGAGCCATCCCTACTCGCGCATGCCGCTGTCGTTCGGCCTCTTGATCGACAATCCGGCGGCCAACTGGTGCTACCAGTCCGAGCCCGAGCCCAACACCGCCAACCGTACGATCCCGGTGCCGCGTGGAAAGCTGCTGGGCGGCTCGAGCTCGATCAACGGGCTGGTCTGGGTGCGCGGCCAGCCACTCGACTTCGACACCTGGGCACAGATGGGCTGCCGTGGCTGGAGCTGGCAGGACGTGGCGCCGCTGTTCACCCGCATCGAGACCTTCGTCGACGGCGACGGCAGCAACGGCCGCGGCACCTCGGGCCCGCTCAAGGTCTCGACCGTGCCCGACCAGAACCCGCTCTACGACGCGCTGTTCGCCGCCGCCAAGGCGGCCGGTTTCAAGCTCAACCCCGACTACAACAGCGAGGACCAGGAAGGCATCGTCAAGACCCAGACCTCGATCTTCAAGGGCCGCCGCATGAGCGTGGCGCACTGCTACATCGAGCCGGCGATGAAGCGCTCGCCCAACCTGCAAGTCGTCACCAACGCCATGACCTTGCGCGTCCTGCTCGACGGCAAGCGCTGCACGGGAGTCGAATACGAGAAGGACGGCAAGGTGGTGCAGGCTTCGGCGCGCGAGACGATCCTGTCGGCGGGCGGCGTCGCCAGCCCACAGATCCTCGAGCTGTCCGGCATCGGCCAACCCGAGCTCCTGAAGAAGCACGGCATCGAGGTCAGGCACGAGCTCAAGGCGGTCGGCGAGAACTTCCGCGACCACATCAACGCCCGCATTGTCTGGAAGGTGAAGGATCCCAAGGTCTCCTACAACCACATGGCGCGCGGCCTCGGCGCGGTGACCCAGATGACCAAGTATCTGCTGACCGGCGGCGGCTTCATGAGCCTGCCCTCGGCACCGCTGCTCGGCTTCCTCAAGACCCGGCCCGAGCTCGCCACGCCCGACATCCAGCTGCATCTCGTGCCCTACTCGATCAAGGATCCCAAGACGCGCAAGTTGCAGGACTTCCCGTCGATGACGATCGCCTGCTACCAGCTCCGGCCCGAGAGCCTGGGCTCGATCCACATCCGCTCGGCCGATCCCAAGGCGCAGCCGGCGATCCGCTTCAACTTCCTGGCCGATTCGATCGACCAGCAAGCGATGACCGGCGGCTTCCGCCTCATGCGCAAGCTGGTCGCTGCCCAGCCGCTGGACGTCTACCGCGGCGAGGAATTCTCCCCCGGCCCCGCGGTGACCAGCGACGAGGAGATCCTGACCTGGATCCGCAACAACTCGCAGACCGCCTACCATCCGATCGGCACCTGCCGCATGGGCCCGGCCGGCCCCACCACGGTGGTCGACGACAAGCTCAAGGTGCACGGCATCGACGGCCTGCGCGTCGCCGACGCCTCGATCTTCCCGACCATGCCCTCGGGCAACACCAACGCGCCCTCGATCATGGTTGGCGAGAAGGCCGCCGACATCCTGAAGGCGTAGCGGGCCGCTCATGCAATCAGGGGCACGGAGCCCCCGTCGCGTTCCGGGCCGCGAGAGTCCGCGACGGAGCTCGAAGCGACCCTATGGGTGAGACACGAGGCGGTGCGGCCAATCTCCCTGCGCTTGCAGAGAAGCAAGTCGCCCGCGGCAGGGCCCGAGGACCTGAAAGACAAGACATATCAGTGACCTGGCCTGCTCGTCTGAGATTGCGGCGATGCCATAACAGGGAATTCGAGCAGGGAATTGCTCGCACCAGAGCAGGGAATTGGAGTCATCGGATCAGGGAACTTGGAACCGGATCAGGGAAAGCTCGGCACTTCGGGCGGATGGCCGGGGACGCCGTGGCTGGCGGCGAGCATCCCGCGTCGGCCCACAAAGTAAAACGACCCCGGATTCTTGCAGTCGGTGCGGTCGCTTGCGGTCGCAGCCTTTTGAATCAAGGAGTTGGAGCGACCGCAAGCGACGGTTCGGCAGCACCCTTGCGGTCGCAACCGCTGTCTTGCGGTCGCTGTCATCCAATGCCCGCTCCGTCGCGGTGTCGCCTTTACCTTCCTGGAGCGGCAGCGGAGAGCAGGCCCGGAATCTTGCGTCATTTGCGTCTTTGCGTCATCGGCCTTTGAGATCAACGACTTGGCTGTGACGCACCGGAAAGGCGTTGCGCCGATGGTGGATCGGATTGCGTCGGTCATGGCGATCATGGTGATGTCCTTCGAATCGCACGATCATGCGGCACGTCGCTATCGCGACGCCGCCCGCGACGGCAGGTGAGCCAACCGAAGTGGATCGCTCCTGCAGCCACGACCGCGTGCACTCCACTCCGATGGCGCTCATGGGATGTGTGATCGACGAGAAGAGCGCCATCGGAGTGGCGCGCTCCCAGCAATGAGCCCCTAGAACCTAGAATCGCGCTCGACTGCCGTCAGGTGTGCGTTGGGGCAATCTGTTTGATCTTGCCGCGGCCCGCCGGCTTGGCTGTCATGACGGGGCGCAAGAAGCCAACGCTACCATGAAGGGGGCCGTCCCCGAGCGAACGCAGCGGTACGGTACCGGTCGACTGCACCTCCGAAACCCTCCCCATCCCAGGGAATCGCTATGGTCCAAATGTTGTGGACGAGGCAGCGAATTCGCGAGGAACGCGGGCCCGACTGGTTCGTGCCTGCCCATCCGGCCCCACCGACAGGGCGCTTCGGCGCGCTCGAGCGCCTTCTCTCGGCGCGTCGCAGCCTGATCGGCGCCTTCCACGAAGCCGATTACGTCTCCGGCTGCGGCTCCATGCGTGTGCTCGGACGCCGGGTCATCCTCGTCAACTCGCCCGAGACCATCAAATACGCAATGGTCACGAACCACGAGAACTACGAGCGCAAGAGCCCGCAACTGCGCCGGGCGCTCAGGCCCATCGTCGGCGACGGCCTGTTCATCTCCGACGGAGAAACCTGGAAGCGACGCCGTCCGCTCGTCGCCGACATCATTCACAAAGACACGATCCCGAGATCGGGCCGCAGTATGGAGGCGGCCGTCGCCGACATGGCGGATCGCTGGCAGGCGCGACCTGCCGGAACGGTCTTCAACGCGCTGCCGGAGATGGCCGGGTTGACCGCTCGGCGCGGGAGCCGCGCACGACATCGTAAGCGGGTTCTCGCGCTTCCAGCGCCTGGTCGACAGCGTCAACATCCCGTACTTCCTCGGCGCCGACGATGGCTGGCCGCTGGTCCGCGGGCCTCGGCTGCGCAAGGCAGTCGCCAACATCAGCCGGGTGATCGACAAGGTGGTGGCCGACCACATCGCCGGCCGCGGCGACCACAACTCCATGCTCGAGGCGCTCGTGCACCGGCAGGCCAGGAGCCCCCAGCTCGGGCTCGACGTCGGCGCGCTGCGCGAGGAGGCGGCGACCATCTTCATGGCGGGACACGAAGGCAGCGCGGCCACTCTCACCTGGGCGCTCTATCTTCTCGCCAACGCGCCGTGGGTGGAGGAAGCCGTGCAGCGCGAGGTCGAGACGGTCGTCGGAGACCGCCGACCGACGCTCGACGACATCCGCAATCTCGCCTGGTGCCGGGCCGTCATCGAGGAGACGCTGCGGCTCTATCCGTCGATCCCGATCATGGCGCGCCAAGCGCGCAGCGCCGATCGCATCGGCGACGTTGCCGTCGAGGCCAACGACCTGGTGCTGGTCGTCTCCTGGCTCCTGCACCGCGCCAACGACCTCTGGGATCGGCCGCGCCACTTCCTGCCCGAGCGATTTCTCGAGGGCAAGCGTCCGCCGCCCTACACCTACATTCCGTTCGGTGTCGGCCCGCGCATCTGCCCCGGCCTCGCTTTCGGCATGGCGGAAACGGTGCTCTGCCTGGCAAGCCTCGTCCAGCGCTTCAGGATCCGGGTTGTCGACGGCCACCGTGTCGAACCGAGCTGCCGCCTGAGCCTGCGCCCGCTCGGCGGCCTTCCGATGATCGCGACAGCGCGAGCGTAGCCGGGGATTTCCTTCGATTGAAGCACCAGAGAAAGACCTTACCCTGAGGAGCCACGCGTAGCGTGGCGTCTCGAAGGGTGGCAACAGAGTTACCATATCCCACCCTTCGAGACGCGGCCTGCGGCCGCTCCTCAGGGTGAGGTGTTCTTTGGTGCGTCAACCAAAGAAGATCACGCGCCAGACTGATTAACCGCGGTAGTTGACTGTCGCGAAACTCCAGTCGAGCCAGAACCACTGGTCGAGGTGCTGTCGGACGACCGGCTCGACAGTTCCGTTCAGCAGCGCCACGTCCGCGAGAATTTGGTCGCCTGGTCCGTCCGTCGGCCCAAGCCGGATCAGCTCGCCGAAGCGCAGCGTGAATCGGCAGCGGGGATGGCGCAGGGCATGAAACGGCAGCAGCGTCGCACCGGTCATTCGCGCCAGCCGGACCGCGAAGGCGTAGTTGCTGTCGAGCTGAGGCGGGCGGCCGAAGAACGGCGCCGCCGACACACCGTCGACCGCCTCGTCGCAGAACATGATCAGCGTGCCGCCCTCCTTCAGCCACTTCACGGCCGCCCGTGCAGAGTTTCCGCTTCGGGCATAGGCAACGCTGCCTTCCGGCCCGGTCCTGGCGCGCACTGTCAGCGCCAGGCGCGTCTGCATGCGACTCGGCTGCGCCTCGTAGACATCGAAGACGGGTATGCCGAATTCCGCCATGACCGGGCCGAGCACCTCCCAATTGGCGATATGCATGCCCACGAGGATGACCGGCCCGTCCTGCATGGTCTTCCTGGCAAGCTCGCCATTCTCGACCGAGATCCTGCCGCTCGGCATCAGCCGATGCAGGATGCAGAACTCCGCCCGGAGCCGGCCGATGCCTTCGAAATGGCGCGCCGCGACCTCGCGGATCTTCGCCTCGCTCCATGTCGGCTCGAGCCAGCGCAGGTTGGTCAGGGTCCGATCCATCGCGTCGGGAAAGAAGCGCGGCGCGACAATGCGCGCGAAGAGGCCGCCAAAGGCCGACACGAAGGTGATCGGCAGCACGCTCAGGACGTGAAACGACAGCCATTGCAGACCATCCAGCGGCATGTCCCAGAGCCAGTGGGCCAGCCACTTGCGCCGGGATTGTCCGCCCTTGGCAAAGTCGGCCCACGTGGGCGCCGGAAAGCTGAGCGTCTCGAGAATCCTGGCCAGCCGTTCCTCGTTCAGGGGCTTGCGCCCTCCCGGGCCGGCCCGTCGCAGCCGGGAGCTGGCACGTACATCGCCTTTCCCTGCCGACATCCGTCTCTCTCTCCCGGGGAGCGACCGCAGCCGGGGCATTCTGCGTTGCCCGGGCCGCCGCGTCGAGGATTGGCTATACTGTGAGCATGACTGCGCGATCGCCGGACATCCCCGCTGCGAGCATCGTCATTCCGACCCTGAACGAAGAGAAGTACCTGCCGGTTCTTCTCCATTCGCTGACGCGGGTGTCCGCGCCGATGGAAGTCATCGTTGTGGACGGCTGCTCGACGGACCGGACCGTGCAGGTGGTCGAGAGATACAAGCCGCTTTTCACGGGCGATGCCTCGCTCACGGTGCTGCCCGGCAACGCGCGTAACATCTCTCTTCAGCGCAACACCGGTGCAGCCGCGGCGCGACACGAGCTTCTGATCTTCTGTGACGCCGACGTCCGTGTTCCCTCGCATGACGCCTACGCGAAGCTCACCACGCTGTTCGTCGAGGGAGGCCTGGCGGTCGCCGCCCCCGTCCTGGTTCCAATCGAGCCCGGCCTCGGGTTCAAGCTGGCCTACAGGATCGTCTACTGGCTGCAGAGGCTCGTTCTTTGGCATGGCCGGCCCTACTTCGCCGGCAGCTTCCTGATGACGACCCGGCAGGTCTTCTCCCGGCTCGGCGGATTTGACCCGAAGATCCTGCTCGCGGAAGACGTCGACTATTCGCTGCGGGCGTCGAAGCTCGGACCCTATCGGCTGATGAACGTCACGATGGGCATCTCGGCGCGACGGCTGATCAAGTACGGATACTGGTGGATCATCGAATCACTGCCGACCATCGTTCGCTACATCCGCACCGGCACCATCTCGCCGAAGGACATCCACTATCCCTTCGGCGACTATGACAAGCCGGCCAACGATCGCTTCGGCCGACGTCCGGAGTGAATGATCGGTTGGCTTGGAACCAGGCGGACGCGTCCTCTGTCATCCTGAGCGCAGCGAAGGATGACGGAATGACCGGTTCACCGTAAGCCGATCGCTCATTGGACGAACAGGCCGGCCAGCGGCCTGATCGAGCGGCTGTCGGGAAAGATCTCCGCCTCGATTGCCGCCTCGCCCAGCCCGAGCTGGGCGGCGAGCGCTGCCTTGAAAGCCGCACGCAGGTCGAGGGTCGGCCGCAGGTCGCGCGCCTCGTGCAACGCCTCCAAGCCGAGTCCCGGCCAGTCGGCGATGACGCGTCCGCCGCGCACCGCGCCGCCGGCGACGAACGCCGCCCCCGCCGTTCCATGGTCCGTCCCGCCCGAGCCGTTCGGCGCCACCGCGCGGCCGAACTCGGTGACGACGAGCACCGCGGTGTGCCGCCATGCCGGGCCGAGCGCGCTCCTGAGCGCGGCGATGGCGCGATCGAGCTGGCGCAGGCCGCGCGTCAGCTGGCTGTACTCGCCGAGCTGGCTGATGTGCGTGTCCCAGCCGCCGAAGTCGATGGTCGCCACCCGCGGACCGCCAGGCTTGCCGAGTATCTCGCCCGCCGCCCTGGCCAGCTCCACGACGGGCTGCGTCGCACCGTCCATGCCGCCGGGGTCGCGCCCCTCCATCATCGCCTGCGCCTCGCGCGCGACCGCGAACGATCGGCCGAGCAGCGCGTCGTCGCGGTACAGGGCGCCGAGCCGTTCGAGCAGATCGGCATCAGGCACCGGCAGCTTCGAGGGCGACCAGGAACCGATCTGGGCGGGGCCGCGCAGCACCAGCGGCACGCTCTGCCCGAGGGCGAATCCCATGGTGCCGGGAGACCCGGTGCCGGACGATTTGCGGTCGCCGGGGTCGCGGGCGGCGAGCGCGAGGTTGAGCCAGCCGGTCTGACGGCCGAACGGCCTTGCCGTGCCGTTCTCGACGAGATTCTGAGCGTCGAAGTGCGAACGCTCGCGGTAGGGCGAGGCGACGGCGTGCAGCACCGCGAGCTCACGTGCGGCAAAGAGCCTGTGCATCTCCGGAAGATTGGGGTTCAGGCCGAACTGGCCGTCGAGATCCAGCGCCCCGCCCGGGGCACCGGGCGCCGGCACGGCAAGCGGTCCGCGCCGCACCGCGTACTGCGGATCGCCGTAGGGCGGCACGGCCGAAAGTCCGTCCATGCCGCCGCGCAGGAAGACGAAAACCAGCCGCCGTTCGCTGGCCCGGTCTCCCGGTGCGGCGAGTGCGAGGCGCGGCAGGCCGGCAAGCGCGGCGCCTCCACCCATCAGGTGCAGCAGGTTGCGGCGCGTCGTCATTCCTACCTCCGCTGAAATTCCGGGCTGGCGAGCCAGAGCGCCAGGCCTTGTTGGCGGCTTTCCGCACGCTCGATGGCACGGCGTGTCGGCTCGCCGACAGCCGCGCCATAGCCGTCGACCGCGAGCCGCAGCGGGTCCACCCCGGACCCGACGCGGGACGCCACGATGCCCGCCCATTCGATGCGCTTCCACAGGGCATCGCCTCCCGACCATGCCTGGGCCGTGTCCGGCCAGCCCTGGGGCGACGGCGCGAAGAACGGCCGTTGCCCCATGCCGCGCAGGATGGCGTACAACACCTGCGGTTGCGCGGCGCGCAGGCCGGGCAGAGCGCGCAGGCAGGACACGACATACTCGATCGGCGACTTGAGCTTGGCGAGCGGCTGCCGCCGCGCCTCGGGCACGTTCAGCAGGGCGGTGTAGACCGTCGGCAGATGACCGTCGGAATCGCGGAATGCCCGCGCGACGGCCGCCACGGCGCCGGCTGGCGGCTCGTCGGCGATGAAATGGCGAACGAGCTTGGTGGCGACGTGCTGGGCCGTCGCCGGGTGACTCGCGAGATGGCGCAGCACCGACTCGCCCTGCGCCATGCCGTCCTCGCCGTAGGTGGCGCCGAGCAGCCGTCTCGGCCCCGGCTCGTGCCGGCCTGGATCGAACACGAAGCCGGGGCTCGATTCATCGAGGTCGAACATCGTCGGGCGCACCGCCCAGCCGGTGATCACGCGTGCGAGCTCGGTGACGTCGGCCTGCGTGTAGCCGCCGTTCACGCCGAGCGTATGCAGTTCCAGGATCTCGCGGGCCAGGTTCTCGTTCAGGCCGGTCGGCGACGGAAACGCCGTGCTGCGGCTCGCGCGCAGTCCCTGCGGCCGCCAGCCGGCGCGCACCGAGAGGTGATTGTCCAGGTAGAGGATCATTGCCGGATGGCGGGCCACCGCCAGCAGCATGTCGGCGAAGCGGCCGCCGACATGCGGCCGGATCGCCTCGCGCTCGAAGCTGCCGGTGAGCGCGAAGACCAGCGCCTTCTCCGCCGACACGGTGAAATGATTCGCCCAGAACCAGACGAGGCGCTCGCGGAACGGCAGCGCCGTCGCGGCCGCCGCCGCGAGCCGCGCCGCGACCTCGCGCAGCATGCCCGGGCCGAGCTGCTCGCGGAACGTACCCTCCACGGTGCGCATGCCGTCCATCGCCCCGCCCATCGTGCCGACGCCCGCTTTGCCGAGACTGGCGATCCAGCGCGGATAGGCTTTCAGTGCCTCGCCCGAGGACGGCAACCCGGCGAGTTCCGGTGGAAGCGCCGGCGATGGCCCCTCGACCTGGCGCATGAGCCAACCCCGCGGATCGCCGCCGACGGCGGCGAGCTCGCTCGGCTGGGCGCCGAGGCCAAATCGATTGACGGCGATGACCTGCTCGATGCTCATGGTTCCTTCAACGGCGCTGCACGCCGAATCCTTCGCCGGGACCGGCTAAAATACCAGCGAAGGAAACCGGCCGCTCGACCGTTCAATGCACGATCGACCCGGCAGGCGACTTGAACCCGTTCCGTATCTTGCTGACCCGTTGACGCGATGAGGCCGCCGCCGGACGACAGGCTCGACCACGACCTGATGCGGGCGGTGGGCAGGCGCGATCGCGGCGCGTTCGAGCGCCTGGTCGAGCGCCACTACGGCTGGGCGCTGGGTTTTGCCGACCGGATGCTGGGCGCACGCCACGACGCGGAGGATCTCGTGCAGACGGCCTTCCTGCGGGTCTGGCAGGGCGCGGCGCGCTGGGAACCGGACGCGAGGTTCAGCACCTGGCTGTACCGCGTCCTGTACAACCTGTGCATCGATTAAACGATTCGAGGCGTGCTGCGATGCCTACGGCGCCGAACGGAATCGCTGGCCGCCGCTCGACCGGTCGCTCTACGACAGGTTCGCCGCCACGCCGGAAGGCGCCGCGCGTCTCGCCGACGCCGGCCGGGTCAACGGGTTCCTCGATGCCTTCGCGGCAGCCGCGCCGCAGGCCCGCGGCGCGCGCGGCGTCGGCCGGCTCGCGCGGCCGGCTTGGCGCCGCTTCGCCAAGCCGGCGGCTGCCCTGGCGGCGAGTGCCGTGCTGGGTTTCGCCGTCGGGTTCGCGCAGGCGCAGGTGGGCGCCGAGGCCGACAGCTCGACGGATCTCCTGCTAGGGCCGTACAGCCTGCAGGAGATCGGCCTGTGATCGCCTGGCTCGGCAGCCGTCGCGGGCTCACGACCCTGCTCGTGGTGTCGCTGGCGGCCAACCTCTTCTTCGGCGGCGTGCTCGCGGGACGCCTGACGGGTCAGGCCGCCCAGGAGTCGCAGACCCGGCGCAGCATCCAGGCCATGCTGGCACCGCTACCTGAGGCCAGGCGCCAGCTGGTGCGCGAGCAGCTGGCGACGGCGATGCCCCAGGTGCGCGCCGAGTTCGCTGCGCTGCAGAAAGCGCGCGCCGCGCTCGCCCAGGAGATGGTCGCGCCGATCGTCGACAGCGCCGCGCTGGAAGCCCGCTTCGCCGCCGTACAGGCGCACACCACGGCGATCGGCAGCGCGCTGCAGCGGGCGATCATCCGCACGCTGCCCGAGCTCTCCCAGGACGAACGCCGCGCCATGGTGGAGGCGCTGGCGCGCCGCCAGAGTCGGGGGGCGCTGCCGCTGCCTTAGCCGGACCTCATCCGCCCAGCGCGGCCTTCAGCCTCTTGAAGATCGCCTCGATCTCGGCGCGATCGCCCGGCCGGTACTCCCAGTTGAAGGTGGCGCCGTCATCGGGGCGGCGTGGCAGGACGTGGATGTGGAGATGCGGCACGCTCTGGCCGGCGCCGGGACCATTGGCCTGCAGGAGGTTCACGCCGTCGGGCTGCAGTTCGCTGATCACCGCCTTGGCGACCTTCTGCGCGGTCCTGGCGACGGCGCCCAGCACCTCGGGCGGGATGACGTCCACCGTCGGCCAGTGGCCCTTGGCGACCGACAGCGCATGGCCCGGGTTCACCGGGTTGATGTCCATGAAGGCGATCGTGTCGGCGTCCTCCAGGAGCTTGAAGCAGGGGATCTGGCCCGCGACGATCTTGCAGAAGATGCAGGCGTTGTCCGTCGGATGAGTCATTGCGGTGTCTCCAGTGCGGTCGCCAGCTCGCGCATCCGCTGGAAAGGCTGCGTTCCGGAAGCGAGGGTGAGATCGAAGCCGAGACGGTGCAACCTGGCAATGCCCTCGCGGCCGAAACGGTCGCGCAGGGATTCCACGACCCACGATTCGCTCTGGCGATGACGAGTGATGGCGAGGCGGCCGTCCTGGGCTAGATGGAGGCGATGGGCCTCCAGCGCCTCGACCAACCGGTCGAGGCCGGCGCGGCTGCGCGAGGAGATCGCCTGCACGCGCAGCGCCCAGCTGCCGTCGCCCGGGGTGGCGAGCGACAGCGCGCCGGCGACGTCGGCGCGCGCCCGCTCCGCGGCCGGACCGAGATCGGCCTTGGTAACGGCGATCAAATGCGGGATCTCGACGATGCCCGCCTTCATGAACTGCAGCGAATCGCCCGAGCCGGGCTGGACGCAGAACAGCACCGTGTCGGCGACGCCGGCAACGTCGGTCTCCGACTGGCCGACGCCCACCGTCTCGATCAGCACGCGGTCGAACAGGGCACGCATCACCACCATGGCGGCGAGCGTCTGGTCGGCGAGCCCACCCAGCCGGTCGCGCGCCGCCATGGAGCGCACGAAGCTACCCGCGTCGGACGCTTCGTGGACGATGCGTACGCGATCGCCCAGCAGCGCGCCGCCGCTCGCCTTGGAGGACGGATCGACGGCGATCACGCCCACCGTATGGCCGGCCTGGCGCCACGCCGCGACCAGGGCGGCGCAGAGCGAGGACTTGCCGACGCCGGGTGGGCCAGTGACGCCGACGACATGGCCGCCCGGCGCGCGCCATGCCGCGTCGAGCAGCGCCTGCGACTCGTCGCTGTCGGGGTTGCGCTCCAGCCGCGCCAGCGCCGCCGCCAGCGCGCGCTTGCCGCCCTGACGCAGCGCCCCGAGCGTCGTTCCAGCTAGCGCCATTCCGTCTGGGGTCATTCCGTCTTGAGCGGACCGCCCAGCGCCGCCTGCGCGGCGGCCAGTCGCGCGATCGGCACGCGCCAGGGCGAGCACGAGACGTAGTCGAGGCCGGCCTTGTGGCAGAAGAACACCGAGGCCGGGTCGCCGCCGTGCTCGCCGCAGATGCCGAGCTTCAGGCCCTTGCGCACCTTGCGGCCGCGCTCGCACGCGATCTCGATCAGCTCGCCGACGCCCTCGATGTCGAGCGTCGCGAACGGGTCGTGCTCGAAGATGCCGCGCTGCTGGTACTTCTCCAGGAACGACGCCGAATCGTCGCGGCTCAGGCCAAACGTCGTTTGCGTCAGATCGTTGGTGCCGAAGCTGAAGAACTCGGCGGTCTCGGCGATCTCGCCGGCGCGCAGCGCGGCGCGCGGCAGCTCGATCATGGTGCCGACCAGGTACTCGAACTTCTCGCCCGAAATCTGGCTCACCTCGGCCGCCACCTGGTCGATCACCGCCTTCATCAGGTCGACTTCCCGGCGCGTCGCGACCAGCGGGATCATGACCTCGGGGATCACCGTCTTGCCGGCCTTCTTCTGGACCTCGGCCACCGCCTCGAAGATGGCGCGGGCCTGCATCTCGTAGATCTCCGGGAAGGAGATGCCGAGCCGCACGCCGCGATGGCCGAGCATGGGATTGTACTCGTGCAGCTTCTGGGCGCGTGCCTCGACCTCGGCGACGTCGACGCCGAGGTCCCTGGCGACGACCTCCGCGTCGGCATGGGTCTTGGGCAGGAACTCGTGCAGCGGCGGATCGAGCAGGCGGATGGTGACCGGCAGGCCCGCCATGATCTCGAACAGCTCGACGAAATCCCGGCGCTGCATCGGCTGGATCTTGGCGAGCGCGATGCGGCGCGTCTTCTCGTCGTCGGCCAGGATCATCTCGCGCACCGCGACGATGCGGTCGCCCTCGAAGAACATATGCTCGGTGCGGCAGAGCCCGATGCCCTCGGCGCCGAACTTGCGCGCCTGCTCGGCGTCGGCCGGCGTCTCGGCGTTGGTGCGAATGCCCAGCGTGCGCACCTCGTCGGCCCACTCCATGAGCTGGGCGAAGTCGCCCGACAGCTCGGGCTGCACCGTCGGCACGACGCCCAGCATGATCTCCCCGGTGCTGCCGTCGAGGGTGATGAACTCGCCTGTCCTGACGGTGACGCCGCGCACGGTGAGGGTTCCGGCGCGGGCGTCGATGCGGACGTCGCCGGCGCCGGCGATGCAGGGCTTGCCCATGCCGCGCGCCACCACGGCGGCGTGGCTGGTCATGCCGCCGGTCGAGGTCAGGATGCCCTCGGCGGCGTGCATGCCGTGGATGTCCTCGGGGCTGGTCTCGCGCCGCACCAGGATCACCTTCTCGCCGGTGCGCGCCTGCTTCTCCGCCGCGTCGGCGGAGAACACCACCTTGCCCGAGGCGGCACCAGGCGACGCCGGCAGGCCCTTGGCGATCACCTTGCGCTGCGCCTTGGGATCGAGCGTCGGATGCAGCAGCTGGTCGAGCGACGACGGCACGATGCGCGCCACCGCCTCCTTCCTGTCGATCAGGCCCTCGTGCACCATGTCGACGGCGATCTTGAGCGCCGCCTTGGCGGTGCGCTTGCCGTTGCGCGTCTGCAGCATGTAGAGCTTGCCGCGCTGCACGGTGAACTCGATGTCCTGCATGTCGGCGTAATGCTTCTCGAGCTTTCGGCGCACCCCGTCGAGCTGCCTGAACACCTCCGGCATCACCTCTTCCATGGCCGGCGCGTCCGACTTCTGCGCCTCCTTGCCCTGCACGGTGAGATGCTGCGGCGTGCGGATGCCGGCCACCACGTCCTCGCCCTGGGCGTTCACCAGGTACTCGCCGTAGAACAGGTTGGCGCCGGTCGAGGGATCGCGCGTGAAGGCGACGCCGGTGGCGCAATCGTCGCCCATGTTGCCGAACACCATGGCCTGCACGTTGACCGCGGTGCCCCAGCTCTCGGGGATCGAATGCAAACGCCGATAGGTGATGGCGCGCTGGTTCATCCACGAGCCGAACACGGCACCGATGGCGCCCCACAGCTGCTCGCGCGGGTCCTGCGGGAACGGCTTGCCGGTGCGCTTCTCGACGATCTTCTTGTAGACACCGACCATGGCGCGCCAGTCGTCGGCCTTGAGGTCGGTATCGAGCTGGACGTCGAGATCCTCCTTCTTCAGCTCCAGCGCCTCCTCGAAATAATGGTGCCCGACATCGAGCACGACGTTGGAGTACATCTGGATGAAGCGGCGGTAGCTGTCCCAGGCGAAGCGCTCGTCGCCCGACGACTTGGCCAGCCCGATGACAGTACGGTCGTTGAGGCCGAGATTGAGCACCGTGTCCATCATGCCTGGCATCGAGGCGCGTGCACCCGAGCGCACCGAAACCAGCAGGGGATTGCCGGCGTCGCCGAACCCGGCGCCCACCACCTTTTCCATGGCCGCCATCGCCGCGTCGACCTCGGCGGCGAGCTCGGGCGGGTAGGCGTTGTTGTTGGTCTGGTACCAGGTGCAGACCTCGGTGGTGATGGTGAAGCCCGGCGGCACCGGCAGGCCGAGGCTCGACATCTCGGCCAGGTTGGCGCCCTTGCCGCCCAGCAGGTTGCGCATCTCGGCACGACCTTCGGCCGTGCCGTCGCCGAAGCTGTAGACCCACTTCGGCGCCGCCGAGGAAGCGCGGACCGACGACCTGGTGGGAGAAGCATGGGATGCCGTTGCCATATCAGCCCTCGATTCTCGAGAAGTCCGCCACCTTGTCCATCGTGGCGCGTATCTGGTTGAGCAATTTAAGCCTGTTCAGCCGCAAATCGGGCTTGTCCGAGACGTTGACGGTGACCTTGTCGAAGAGAGCATCGATCGGCGCGCGCAGATCGGCGAGCGCCGCCATCGCGCCGGCAAAGTCTTCCGACGCGAGCGCCGGCCCGACACGCTGCTCGACCGCAGCCAAGGCGGCATAAACGGCCTTCTCTTCGTTTTGTTCCATCAGCGCCTCATCGGGCGCGCCGGCGATCCGCGCAGACAGCGTCTTGTCCTTGCGCTCCTCCGCCCGCACGATGTTGGCGGCGCGGCCGTAGGCGGTGAGCAGATTCCTGCCCGCCTCCGTGGCGAGGAAAGACTGCACCGCCTCGACGCGGGCCAGCAGGCGCACCAGATCGTCCTCGCCGCCCAGCGCGAACACGGCATCGACCACGTCGTGGCGCACGCCCTTCTCGCGCATCTGCACCTTCAGGCGATCGGCGAAGAACGCCATCAGATCATCCGCCTCGAAGAACTTCCCGAGCGGCAGGCGAATCCGGTTCTCGACAACGATGCGGATCACGCCGAGGGAGGCGCGGCGCAGCGCATAGGGATCGCGCGACCCGGTCGGCTTCTCGCCGATCGACCAGAACGAGACGAGCGCGTCGAGCTTGTCGGCCAGCGCCACGGCGATCGACACCGGCGCCGAGGGACAGCGATCGCTGGGACCAGCCGGCGCGTAGTGATCGCCGATCGCCTCGGCAACCGCCGCCGGCAACTTCTCCTCGAGCGCGTAGTAACGGCCCATCACCCCCTGCAGCTCGGGGAACTCGCCGACCATGCCGGTCACCAGGTCGGCCTTGCTGAGATGCGCCGCCAGGATGGCCTGTGCCAGGTCGGCGCCCGGCACGTGCGGTACGATCTTCTCGGCGAGGATCTCGAGGCGGGTCACGCGATCGGCCTGCGTGCCAAGCCGAGCGTGGAACACGATGTCCCTGAGGCGCGGCAACCGCTCTTCCAGCGTCAACTTGCGATCCTGGTCCCAGAAGAACTTGGCGTCGCTCAGCCGCGAGCGCAGCACACGCTCGTTGCCGCCGACGATCGTGGCGCCGCCGTCGCGCGCGACGTTGTTGGCGACCACGACGAAGCGGTTGGCGAACGTGCCGTCATTGCGTGCGGTGGAGAAGTAGCGCTGGTGAGACTTCATCGAGACGGTCAGCACCTCGGGCGGAACGTCCATGAACTGCCCGTCGATGGTGCCGAGCATCGGCACCGGCCATTCGACCAGGCCCGCGACCTCCTCGAGCAGCGCCTCGTCGGACCGGAGGGTCACCTGGGCCGCGGCACACGCCTTCTCGGCACCGGCCAGGATGATCTGCTTGCGCTCGGCCGGATCGAGCACGACGTGGGCCGCCCGAAGCCTGGCGACGTAGTCGTTGAAGCCTGCCACCTCGATCGCGCCCTTCGACAGGAAGCGATGGCCGCGCGTCGTGGCGCCGAAGCGCACCGGCATCATATCGCCACCGGGCGACACCTCGCCGGGCAACACCTTGCCGTCGAACAAGGCGATGATCGAATGGAGTGGACGCACCCAGCTCATGGTGCCGCTGCCCCAGCGCATCGACTTGGGCCACGGCAGCGCCTTCATCGCCGCCTCGATGATGCCGGGCAGCACCTCGGCGGTCGGCCCGCCCTTCTTAGCGATCACCGCGAACCAGAATTCGCCGCGGCCGGTGTCGCGCTTCTCGGCCAGGTCGAGCGAGGCGAGGCCGGCGCCCTTGAGGAAGCCCTGGATCGCCTGGTCGGGGGCGCCGACGCGCGGGCCGCGCCGTTCCTCGCTGACGTCGGCGCGGGTCGCCGGCAGGCCGTCGACCACCAGCGCCAGGCGCCGCGGCGTCGCGAAGGTGCGCGCCGAGCCAAAGTCGAGGCCGGCGCCCTTCAGGCCGTCGCACACCAGGCGCTGCAGATCCTCCGCCGCCCGCGTCTGCATGCGGGCCGGAATCTCCTCCGACAGGAGCTCGAGCAGGAATTCGGCCATGCTACGCCGCCTTCTTCGCGGTCTGCGTCGCCAGCCAGGTTTCGCAGCAGGCCTTGGCGAGATCGCGCACCCGAAGGATGTAGCTCTGCCGCTCGGTGACGCTGATCACCCCGCGCGCATCGAGCAGGTTGAAGGTGTGGCTGGCCTTGATGCACTGCTCGTAGGCGGGCAAGGGCAGCCGGCGCTCGATCAGGCGGCCGCATTCCTTCTCGGCGTCGGCAAAGTGGCGGAACAGCATATCGGTGTCGGCGTGCTCGAAATTGTAGGCCGACTGCTCGCGCTCGTTCTGCAGGAACACGTCGCCATAGGTCAGCGGCACCTCGGAGTCGGTGCGGTTGAAGGGCAGGTCGTAGATCGACTTCTTGTCGAACAGGTACATGGCCAGCCGTTCCAGCCCGTAGGTGATCTCGCCGGAAACGAGGTCGACATCGATGCCGCCGACCTGCTGGAAGTAAGTGAACTGGCTGATCTCGGACCCGTCGCACCACACTTCCCAGCCCAGTCCCCAGGCGCCGAGCGTCGGGCTCTCCCAGTCGTCCTCGACGAAGCGGATGTCGTGCAGGGAGGTGTCGATGCCGATCGCCTCGAGCGAGCCGAGATAGCGCTCGAGGATGTCGGTCGGCGAGGGCTTCAGGATCGCCTGGAACTGGTAGTAGTGCTGCAGGCGCATGGGATTGTCGCCGTAGCGGCCGTCGCCGGGCCGCCGCGACGGCTGGACGTAGGCGGCGTACCACGGCCTGGGACCGAGCGCGCGCAGGGTCGTCGCCGTATGGAAGGTGCCCGCCCCCATCTCCATGTCGAACGGCTGCAGGATCAGGCAACCCTGGCGGGCCCAATAGTCCTGCAGGGTGAGAATCAGTTCCTGGAAGCACGTCGGTACGACGCGTGCTGAGGGCTCGGTCACGACATTCCCCGAAGCTCAGAAGGCCTTGTGTTTCCGCGACTTAAGGCTGTTTTTGCGGTGCGGCAAAATAGGTGCCGACCCTACCCCGGTCAAGCGTGAGCATTGGCGGGTCGGCCCAGAGAGAAAAGTTCGCCACTAGCGAACAAATCGTTGGAGCGAATGTCGGCGATAAGCTATTTTCTTAGCGATGAAAGCGGTCGTATACAGCAAATCCGCTCTCAAGACGCTTCGTCGCATGCCCGCGAACGAGTCTCGGCGGATCAGCACGAAGATCGAGCAGTATGCGAGCGATCCAGGAAGCCAGGCCAATAACGTCAAGGCGTTGGTCGGTTCGCCCTACATTCGCCTTCGCATCGGCGACTGGCGCGTAATAATGAACGATCGGGGGTCGGTGATCGACGTCATCAAGATCGGACCTCGTGGTGACGTCTATCGATAGGAGGCTCACATGCAAAAGATCACCACCCCGAACGGCGAGGTTCTCGTCGTCCTTCCGCTGGCAGAGTACGAACGTCTCGTCGACCAGGTGGATATCGCCAACGCTGACAGGATCATGGCCGACATCGATGCCGGACGCGAGGAACTGGTGCCCTCCGAGATCGTGAACCGCCTCCTCGACGGAGAGAACCCCGTCCGGGTCTGGCGGGGCCACCGTGGCATGTCGGCCCGCGATCTCGCAGCTGCCACAGGCCTTAGCGCTCCCTACATCTCCGAGATCGAGAGCGGCAAGAAGGACGGCAGCGTCGCTGCGATGAAGAAGATCGCAGAGGCCCTCGAGGTCGACCTCGACGATCTGGTTTGAAACGCCAGACGGCGAGCTTACCCCCCATCAGGCAGCGGACAGTCCGGACGGCTGCACTTCGTCGCAGCGGCCGACAGCCAGGCGCCGCAAACCCGGCAAGGGGTCGAGGCATCGATCACCTGGGCCTGCTGCCGGGTCGGGGGCGGCTGGGCCGGTGGCGGCTGGG
>LNFM01005427.1_pt1 | contig 22097 bp, 18 predicted proteins | sample 596031 | NCBI WGS metagenome assembly LNFM01 (sample SAMN04254537, study PRJNA301005) | activated carbon metagenome | isolation source: dual media filters at the Ann Arbor, Michigan drinking water treatment plant | place: USA: Ann Arbor
CTCTTAATTATCATTGTGTATGTGGTAGCCTACCAAGTACGCCCTCTCTGCACTGATTCAAACACACGAAAATATTTTTTTCCAGCCCTGAGTTTTAAAATACTGGGCGCGCTCGCCCTCGGGTTTATTTATCAATTTTATTATGACGGGGGCGATACGTTTAATTATCATACCCATGGGAGTCGGCATATTTGGGAAGCTTTTATGGATTCTCCGGAGGCGGGAATGAAATTGCTTTTTTTGGAAAAGATCAAATAGGTATTTATGAGTATTCTTCAAAGATTCCATTCTTTTACGATCCTCAATCTTATTTTATTATTCGCATCGCAGCAGTTTTTGACTTACTCACTTTTTCATCCTACTCAGCTACAGGAATACTTTTTTCTCTCTTTAGTTTTGCTGGCGCCTGGGCATTTTTCATCACTTTCTATGGTCGATATCCTGCATTGAATTTTCCGATTGCAGTATGTTCACTTTTTGTTCCTTCTGTTATATTCTGGGGGTCCGGAATTTTGAAAGACACAGTTGTTATTTCCTCCTTAGGGCTTGCCACTTATAGCATAGATGTCTTATTCATTCAACGAAGATGGCGATGGCCTGTATTGCTGCTGCTCCTGTTTTCAATTTTCCTTATTCTAAAAGTTAAGTTGTTTATTCTCCAAGCCTTTATACCTGCGGCTTTGTGTTGGGTTTTTTATCGCCAAATAGTTTCTACTCCTTCTATGGTTGTAAGGGTTATGATATTTCCGCTAATTATTTTTTTAGCAGTCCTTCTGGGATACTGGTCAGTTGTAAAAATTGGCGAAGGTGATGCCCGGTATTCGGTCGACAAAATTGCAAAGACAGCTAAAATTACTGCTTATGATATCGGCTTTTACACAGGTAGGGAGGCAGGATCTGGTTATTCGTTGGGTGAATTGGATGGTACTCTTATCGGCATGATTCGTAAGGCACCTCAGGCGGTTAACGTCACCTTGTTCAGACCTTATCTATGGGAGGTAAAAAACCCGCTTATGCTTCTCTCATCACTGGAAGGCTCTTTTCTTACACTGTTATTTATTTACATCCTATTTTCTGCCCGTACCGGGTTTCTTAAGGCATTAAATAATCCTGATATACTTTTTATGCTGGTATTCTCGCTGATTCTTGCTTTTGCTGTTGGTATAACATCGTATAACTTCGGAACCCTGGCCCGTTATAAAATTCCACTCATGCCATACTTTACATTGGCTTTGGTTTTAATATATTATGCAAACAAGGATAGAAAATTGTCTTTGTTTGAATCAACTGAGAATTGATCGATAACTTTTTGTCTGCCTCGCTTCCCCATTTGCTCACGAAGTAATTTGTCTTCAATTAGCATACTGAGGTATTGAATCCATTCTTGGGGTGTAGTACAAAAGAAGCCATTCACGCCATGATCTACAATGGAGGTGTTCACTCCTACAGGTGACACAGCGGTAGGGAGTTCCAATGCCATATATTGAAGAGCTTTAAATCCACATTTCCCCTTTGCCCATTTATCGTCAGGCAAAGGCATTAAACCAATGTCTGACTCCAATAGACTGGATATTTCGGTGTTGACAGACCAGGGTATAAACCTTAAATTTTTTAAAGCTAATTGAGGTTTTTGATCAGCAATTACCAGAAACTCAAGGTGGTGATACTTCTTTTCGAGTTCAATTAACACGTGCTCTAGCGCCTCCAGATATTTTAACGTTGAGTAAGACCCCGTCCAGCCAATCACCACTTTACCTGGCTTTTTATCAACCTTATATAGTGCCGGATTGTGTAATAAGTTTGTGTCAATAGTGGTTGGGTTGAGGTGTACACGGGATGAATACTCACGGGCAAAATTGCACAGATACTCATTACCACCGCTTACCCGATAACTCCACCTACAAAGAGTTGCCACTTTACTCCGAAATTTTATTATTCGAAGCAGTGTGGACTCAATCGGCTTGTCAGTCAGCCAAATAGCATCATCGAAATCATAAATAATTTTTTTTTGAAGTAACTTTGCCAATACCCATTCGAAAATGGGTGGACCAAAGGGTGAAAGTTCTCTATGGACAAATATAAGGTGAATCCCCTTTGTCTTGAATAATAAAACTAATCGTTTTGCATAGCCCTTAGCGATTATTAAAAATTTTCTCATAAAGAGCCCCTTCGCATAAAGTGTGCGCGAATCAGATTGGCTAAAAAATGATTGATAGTGTAAAATTGAGCCGTTATTTTCTAATAGATGCAAATATTGCTCAAACCGGAAGCGTTGGGAGGGTGCTTCTCCTTTGGGATATGGCATTAGAAATAGAATTTTCATGATAACTTTGTTCAAAAGTGCAGAATTGATCGCAAAAAAGTTAGTTAGCCTGCCAACGATCCAATGTATAGTTTTGACGGAAAAGATTGTATAAATAAGCTATGACTCCCAGCACGTCAATCGCTTCAAATTGGTATTCGGAATGGGTATAACTAGCAACTGTGCTGTCTTTCTGGCGCATGTAAAAAAGAGGGGTGTGGATTTTTCAAGTACCTTGATGCTCGGTCGGCAGCAATTGTACATAACATCCAAAACCCTGCAAAGACTTTTTGCGGATGTAATAGTAGATAAGGTGGCCTCCTCAAAGTATGGAGAGCCATTTTTTAATGCCTTGGGTGCTCAAACGGTAGAGAGTCTGGATTACTCTGACTACGAAAATGCAGATTTAATTTACGACCTAAATAAACCACTACCGGATTCACTTACTAACCGTTACACCGTTGTGTTTGATGGGGGTACGCTTGAACATGTATTTAATTTTCCTGTAGCCATTAAGAATTGTATGGATATGGTAAGGGTTGGAGGGCACTTTATTTCAATAACCCCTTGCAACAACCAATGTGGGCATGGATTATATCAATTTAGCCCGGAGTTATTTTACTCCATTTTTTCTGAGACACATGGGTTTATAGTTAAGGTCATGTATTTGGCAGTGGATATTACTGATGATGAACGTGAGTGGTATGAAGTTGCAAATCCGCAAATCGTTAAATCAAGAGTAGTCTTTAAAAATTCGAGTCCAACATACCTAATGGTTGTTGCAAGAAAGGAATTTGACTTTAAAGGAGAGTTAAATCCATATCAAAGTGATTACAACGAAATCTGGACGACCAAAAAAGAGGAAGGCGCACCTTCAGGAGTGTTGGTGAAGTTTTATAAAGTTTTTGTACCAGCATTTATTCGGGAAAGAGTGTACAAAATCAGGCATAGGCGTAGAAAAACTTCTACTAAAGGTTTAACGAACGTAGATGCAGATCATTTCAAACCTGTGAAGATTGACTGAGATGAAGAATTTGAATCAGGAAACAGATTACGACATCTGGCACAGTCAGTATACGTTTGATGATGATGTGGAGTCAGTTTGGCATAGATTTGTAAAGAATGAGATCAAGGAAGATCATCTTGGCGGAAAAACTCTTCTTGAAATAGGTTGTGGCCGTGGAGGCCTTTCTAATTATATCGCAAGGCTGCAGGAACCCCCTGCGAAAATCTTTGCGTGTGATTTCTCCTCGGATGCTCTGAAGATTGCAAAAGTTCGCTTTGCCAATCAGGAATGTATCACCTGGCAAAATGAAGACATACAAGCACTTTCATTTTCTGACAATACGTTCGATAGGATAGTATCATGCGAAACTATTGAGCATGTTCCTGATCCTGCAAAAGCTGTTCTTGAGCTTTATCGCGTACTAAAACCTGGAGGAATTTTATACCTAACTTGTCCGAATTACTTCAACTTTTTTGGTTTATGGTGTATCTATCGTTCAATGATTGGAAAGCCCTATACAGAAGGGCAACCTTATGTAAACTACTTGTTATTGCCAAAGCTGTTAAGATGGATAAAGCTTTCCAATTTTCGGATTGTAGCGTATCATACATCAAACCTTGTGATTCCAATACGAGCTCATTTTCATTTTTTTAAGGAAAGGACACCCGCCCTACTGCGGTGGCTAGGATTCCGGACTTACTTTGTTCTGGAAAAAAAAATCAACTGAAAGGTTTTGGAAGACTTCAAAGAACAAACTATCCGGGGAATTAAGTGGAACTTTATCGAGCAAGTAGTGGTGTACTTCATGGTTTTTGTTGGCACTATTTTGCTCATTAGAATTCTTCTACCTGAACACTTTGGTTTGTTTGGCATGCTTACCGTGTTGGGAAATCTCGCAACGCTTATAATCGGAATGGGGCTAAGTTATTCTATTATTCATAATCAGGATTTAGGGCCCGAAGACCTTTCCACAATTTTTTGGTTTAATCTGGGTCTTGGCTTTTTTATGGCTTTGGTCTTCTTTTTTGCAGCCCCACTTATTGCTACTTTTTATCATCAGCCTGAATTGATTGTTATTACCCGCTTGTTTTGTATTGGATTCATTGCGCAGGGAGCAAATGCTGTGTCAAGCGGTCTGCTAATTAAGTCGATGAAGTTTAAGCGACTGGCCTTTTCAAATATAGCCGGAGGATTTATAGCATATTCGATTTCAGTCTCGATGGCACTTGCTGGCTATGGAGTTTGGAGCCTGGTTGTTCATTTTTTGGTTCTTCATACGGTAACCGTTGCTTCAAATTTGTTTTTAGCGCAATGGATACCCTCCATGGACTTCAAGTTATCGGTATTAAAAAAGGTAAAAAAGTTTTCATCAAATTTTTTAGGAAGTCAACTAATTGATTTTTCTGCTAATAATCTGGATACAATTTTAATAGGAAAATATATTGGCAAACGCGATTTGGGTTTTTTTGGGCGAGCCACAGCCTTGGTAACCCTACCGGTAACTTCTTTGGGCTATGTTCTTAATCGCACATTGTTTCCCTGGTTTTCAGCCTTGCAAAATAACATTGAAGATTTACGTTTTAGGTATAGCCAATCGTTGCGTGTTTTATTTCTTATAATTATTCCTATGCTTATTCTAATAGGGCTATTGGCAGAAGAAACTGTTTTGTTATTATTTGGTATACAATGGATAGAGATTGCCCCTTATGTAACACTCTTAGCTGTATTTGCTTCCTTCCAATGTATAAATGCTTTTAATGATAGTTTTATCATTTCTCAGGGAAGATCTGACATCCTTTTGATTGTAAGCATTATAGAAAAATCATTGTTGGTGGTGGGTGTGATTATTGGGCTGAAGTATGGTATTGCTGGTGTAATCAGTGCCAAGATTATTGTTATGGCCCTGATTTTTATTCCAAGAATCCTGACAATTTGCAGGATTGTTAAGTTGAGCCTTTTTCAATGGTTTATGAATATATCCACCATTGTGGTTGGGTTGATGCTGTTTTTTTTAGTGGCCTGGCTCGGAATAAAGGCAGCTGCAGATATGCATTATGTTATTCGATTGTTTTCGGTTTCAATAGCTTCGGTTATTATTTATTATTTGTATCTGTTACTGACAAAGAATTCTACACTTCAAGATGTGCAGAAAATTGTGTGGCATCAACTGATTAAAGTTTTTTCTTCCATAAAATGAAAATACTTTTTTATACACCACTAAACACGCGTTGTCGCGACATTGAAAGTCAGGCAGCATTCTTTTCAAGTCAGGGTCATACAATATATTTACTTACACAAAATACAGTAGGTCCATTACACGAAAACTTTTCTAATTATGGATATCACACTGAGGCAGACGAAACTTCATCAAGGTATACTAGTCTTCGCGTGTTAAAGCGAATTAAGAAGTTAATATGGTTTTGTAGAATAAACCGCATTGATCTAGTTTATGCTCATCTGGAACCCAGTAACTTTATTGCAGTATTGAGTCAATATTTTATTAAGGCACGAGTGATTATTTGCAGGCATCATGTTGATGAAGCTAGGCTTTATCCTTTTGGTAAGGATTTATCATATAAATTAACGTATCGGTGGGCCAAGGATATTATTGTGGTTTCCGATCATGCAAAACGTTATATGATTAAAGAAGAAGGTGTTCCTGAAAATCGGATTACCCAAATTAACCTGGCTTACGATTTTAAACTTTATGAATTGCCCGATAGCGATAATGTTAAACGTCTTAGGGCTGGCTTTCATGCCGACCTTGTGCTTTTAACTGTGTGTCGACTAACGCGTTATAAAAGGCCTGAGCTTTCTGTCGAGGTTTTGAAAAAATTACATGCAAGCGGGCTGATGGCAAAGTTGGTGATACTTGGAAGAGGAGAGTTACAACATGAGTTGGAAGAAAAAATTAAAAGGGAGAATCTTCAGGAGTATTGTTTTTTGCCGGGGTATGTAAATAATGTGCTGGAGTATATGGCTGCAACCGATCTTTTAGTTCATCCTTCTTTGTTGGAATCAAGTTGTATCACCGTTAAAGAAGCTGGACTTGTAAAACTGCCAGTCGTGGTGTGCAGAAATATTGGAGATTTTAATGAAATAATTGAAGATGGTATAAATGGTTTTATTGTTGATGCTGATAAATTTGCTGAGGAAACTTCAGCGTTGATAATCAATCTTTCAAGTAATAAAGACAAGCTGTCGGCTACAGCCCATCGGCTGAAGGAGACTGTGTATGAATTGTTTGATATTGCCAAGGTAGGGCCCATTTATGAGAAATTGTTTCATACGCGATCTGCATAAATGATTACGTCAATCTTTAAGAAAATTTCAATTTTTCGAGCGTTACCTTATTCGATAAGGAAAAAGGTGATTTCATATTATCTGCATCGTGTCTCATTTACAAAAGCTGGAAATAGTGAAATCATCTGGACCTCTTTTTTTTACTTTACATTAAAGCAGTCTGTGTTGGTTAAAGAGAGTGATGAGGGGTATACGATTACCTTCAACTATTGTAATAAAGAACTTAATGTTCTGGTTCGTAAAGGTGATAGCAGCGACATCTATGTTTTTTTTCAAATTTTTATCCGCGATGAATACTTCCCTTATTTCAGTCAATTGAAGATGCAAAGAGAGACTCCACGCACATGCCTCGATGCCGGTGCCAATATTGGTTATTTTGCGATTGCAATGCTGTGTTGGTTTCCTGAATGTAAGGTTTTTTCCGTAGAGCCAGATCAGGAGAATTTCAATCGACTTCTCAGGAACGTAAGCTTAAATTGTTTTAGTGAATTGGTTATGCCTGTTCACGCTGCCCTTTGGGTAGAGAACAAAAAATTATTTCTGATAAAGAAATCCGTTCAAGAGTGGGCCTATGCCGTAACAGAAGAGATTACCTCGGATGGTGAATGCAGTGCATTAACGTTGAACAACATTTTAAATAAATATTCTCTTGAGGCGTTTCATACTATAAAGATTGATATAGAAGGTGCTGAGCAACAATTATTTGAAGATCAGGCTTTCATAACTAGTATGCGGACAGCAAATGTTATTGGACTTGAGATACACGATGAAAGGGTAAGCAGAAGCAAAATTCAGGATACACTTCGTGATTTGGGCTACAGGATTAACGATCAGGGAGAGCTTACACTTGCAGTTAAGACTAACTAAACATAATGGTGATGGTCAAAAGGCCCTTGGTTTCTGTTTTAATACCAGTTTATAATGCCGCAGAATTTTTAGCTGTTTCTTTGCAAAGCATCATTGAGCAGGACTATGATCAACTTGAAATTATCATTGTCGATGACGGTAGCACCGATCAATCCATGGATGTTATTCAATCTTTTTTTGATCAAAGAATTGTAGTTCTGAAAAACCCTGAAAATATTGGGCTGGCTGCAAGTCTGAATAAAGCTATTACTATTGCGAGAGGAGCATTTTTAGCTCGAATGGATGCTGATGATATAGCCCACCCATCACGAATTTCTCGTCAAGTAAATTTTATGCTGAACCATCCGGATGTCGATATTTTGGGAACCTCCATGCGGTATTTCGGAGAAAGTAGATTTCTTAACCATTTTCCAAGTACACATGATGCTTGTAAAAGTTATTTGATGCTCAATGTTTGCTTTGGTCATCCAACGGTAATGTTCAGAAGACATATCTTTGATTTCCCAGAGAATTTTTATAGTGGGGATTTTAGGCAATATGGAGAAGAGTATGATCTCTGGTGCCGGTTAGTAGACAGATTCAGGTACCATAATATCCAGGATGTTTTGCTTTATTATAGAACTTATCCGCATGAAGTTAAATCAGTAGCAGAAAGTAAGCGGATCAAAAATTCTATAGGGATTCGAAGAAACTACCTGACTTCACAGTTAGGTGAGATAAACGATGTTGACTGGGGTATTCATTGCCAGGCAACTTTTCTCAATACCATTAGTTCTGTAGAAGATATTAAAAAAATCAGCGAATGGTTCAGACGCATACTTGATATTAATTCTCAGGTGAGCGCGTTTGATCATACAGTTTTAAAGGCACAATTGGCAGAACGTTTTTTTGAAGTATGTTATGCATACACTGGTTTCCGAATGTGGACAATATTTTTCTTTTATCGTTCTGAGTGGTATGCGGTTTTTAAACCGTCTTTTAAAAAGACGATTAAGTTTGTAGTAAAACAGTTGGTAAATCCTTAAAAGGTAAACCCATGTGCGGAATAGCTGGTTTTGAAAGACATTTGGCCGATCAGGATTTAAGAAAGTATGAACCGGTACTGAAACATCGTGGACCAGATTATACGGGTTATTACCAGGATGAAAATTTTTCTTTTATCCATTGGCGATTGTCAATCATCGATTTGTCGAGCAAGGCTAATCAGCCCTGTTGTTTTGACCATCTGGTGCTGTTATTCAATGGCGAACTTTACAATTATAGTGAAGTAGCTGAAGAACTTAAGCAGCATGGTTACACGTTCGAATCTAATTCAGATACTGAAGTGCTTATTAAAGCTTTTCATTGTTGGAAATCAGACGCTATACACAAGTTTATTGGCATGTTCGCTTTTTCTATTTATGATAAGCGTACAAAGGAAATTTTTCTGTATCGCGACAGACTCGGAGTGAAGCCACTGTATTATTCATTGTCCGGGGGTCTTTCCTTTGGTAGCGAACTTAAGATGTTAAAATGCCTGAAGTTTTCAGTAACAATTGACCTCACAGCACTTCATCAATACTTTCGGTTTGGCTACGTGCCGGGCGATCGCACGATTTTCAGCGAGATAAAGAAACTTAGGCAAGGCCAATTCTTGAGGTACCATGAAGGTTATGCAGAAATTCGAACGTGGTGGTCTCCCGGAAAGTTAACTAGTGATGGAGATAATCAACAAGACGCTCCGCAAGAACAACTCGAAAAGTTGTTGATTTCAGCCTTCAATTATCGGATGGTGGCTGACGTACCTGTAGGAGTTTTTTTAAGTGGTGGAATTGACAGCTCGTTGTTAGCCACATTACTACAACATCATTCAGGCAAGAAGATTCAAACATTTACCATAGGTTTTGATGATGATGCATTTGATGAAATGAAATATGCACGACAAATTGCAGAACGACTTAAAACACAACATATTGATTTACGACTTAATGTAAAGCAAGCTGAAGAATTATTTAACCAGTTTTATGACATTTATGATGAACCTTTTAGTGATACGTCCGGTATTCCAATGGCACTAGTTTCTCAATTGGCCAAGCAAAATGGAGTTAAGGTGGTTTTATCAGCAGATGGTGCTGATGAATTGTTTGGAGGTTATCCGCATTATGTAAGGGTTAACCAGTGGATAAACTTATTTAACGTATTGCCTCGTGGGATTAGAAAATTAACAGGCAACGCGCTGAGTGGTGTCCTCCCGCAAGAATTCAGATCAAAACTAACGGTAGCAAATCTCGAGCACCGAATAAATCGCATGCAAGAATTGATTCAATCGGCTGATGTAATTTCATTTTTCGAATCGGCTATCAGTAACCAGTCCAAGGCATCTGTAAGCCGTCTTACAAAAAGTCAATTTGTGCCTGCTTCATTATTACGAAATGCGTTGGGCCACCCGCAGGAGCAAATGATGAACTGGGATTTACACTATTATTTGCCGGATGACTTACTGATGAAGGTTGATCGGGCCACTATGTATAACAGTATTGAAGGCCGTGAACCATTTTTAGATCACCGTATTGTTGAGTTCTCCAAACGACTACCGCTATCGGATAAGATTAGTGGCAACGGGATAGCTAAAAACATTCTTCGTAATATTTTATATAAGTATCATCCAGCTGAATTGTTCAATCGACCTAAACAAGGGTTCTCTATCCCAATTTTTAATTGGTTCAGCAAAAGTCTGGATGAGTATTTTCAGCGCTACATGAGTAAAGAGGCGCTTTCAAAAACTGACCTGCTTGATTCGGATGTTGTACTCACTGAAATGAGAAAATACACATATTATAAGCAGCAGGGCAAGGACTTTAATATTGAAAAAATGTGGCGGATACTTAGTTTTATGATGTGGAAAGAACGTTGGATGAAGTAACCCGTGTTATGATACTTACTCCTGATTTTGGCTACGGTGGAGCTGAAAGATCGGTAGCGGTAATTAGTCGTGCGTTGGCCGCTCATTACCAGGTTCATGTAGTAGTATTTAATAAAGAAATAAATCAGGTTTATACAATTGGTGGATCGTTACATTCTTTGGAGGTCAAAGGGGGTACGTCCATACTGCAAAAAGTAGGATCATTTTTTCAGCGGATTTACAGGGTAAATAAATTAAAGAAGAACTTGCGCATTCAACTCTGTCTGAGTTTTCTGGAGGGTGCTGATTACATAAATATTTTAACAAAAGGGAATTCAAAAGCTATTATAAATATTCGTGGGTCAAAGAAGTATGATGCAAATATTACCGGTCTATTGGGGTGGTTTAGGAAGAAAGTATTGATACCTGTTCTTTATAATCAGGCAGACGCCATAACAGTGGTTTCAGAAGGATTAAAACAAGAATTAATAACAGACTTTAGGATTAAGAGACAGAAGCCATTCGTGACCATTCCTAATTTTTACAATCAAGCTGAACTGTTAACGTTGGCTCAGGAAAACCTGCCAAACGAAGATCAACTACTTTCAGCTCCCACAATTATAACGGTTGGACGGATTGCGTATGAAAAAGGGTATGACTTATTTATACCTGTTTTTTCCAGATTGGTGCGTGCAATACCGAAAGCAAAATGGATTATAGTTGGGAATGGTCCCTTTCAAAATGAACTGAAATTAATATTGGAGCATGAAAAATTGGCTTTCTCTGATTTCAGTGAACAAAAGTGGGAAACACAGGTTTGGTTTGCTGGCTATCAGCAAAATCCTTATAAATGGATATCGCGGTGTAAAGTCTTTGTACTTTGTTCACGTACAGAAGGATTTCCAAATGCATTGTTAGAAGCTATGGCATTAGGTAAGCCAGTTGTAGCTTCAGATTGTCCCTATGGCCCGGGCGATATTTTAGGTGGTGAAACAGGAAAGTTGCATGAAAGAGAATTTGGGATTCTTTTACCAATGCTCAACGGGAATAACCGGATAGCTGATGTATGGAATGAAAAGCTGAGGGAGTTAATGAATGATCCACAACTGAATGGACACTACGCCAAGCAGGCAAAAGTCAGGGCGGCACACTATTCGGCAGAGCGGATGGAGGGAGTTTGGAAACAACTGATAGAGCAGCATGTATGACAAAAGTTCTTATCATTGATAATTCGCAGGGAATAACGGGTGCGTTCAAAACTATTTTTCATGTTGCTAATTCGTTAAAAAGTCATTTTGAATTTCACTTCGTATCACCCAAGGGCAATGATCAACTCGGTGCCATTATAAAGGAGAATGGACACCATCATCAACACATTAATTTTATTGAAATAAGTAAAAGTTGGTCGGTTATCTTATATCTTCCAATGTTGCTCCTTAATAGTTGGCGACTGCTTCAGTACATAAAGAGAAACAATATTTCGGTTATTCATGTGAATGATTTTTACAACATGACAGGTGTAATAATCAAACTTCGGTATCCTTCCATCAAATTAATTTATCATGTTCGACTCCTATCAAGTTCTTATGCGGGTGCTCTCTACAAGTTTTGGGTTAGAATAATCGGGGAAAAGTCTGATAGAATTATTGTGGTATCAGACTGTGTCCATAGTCAGGTTTTAAAATTCACAGAATCAAAAAAAATCAATCGAATTTATGATTTTATTGAATTAGAGGAGAAATGGCATACCGTACAACGTCCTGATCATTTGATAAAATTTTTTTATCCAGCAAACTTCACTAAAGGGAAAGGTCATGAATATGCTATTCGTTCGTTTAGAAGGGCACTAAAACTGAATGCCTCTATTCGGTTAACTTTTACCGGGAATGATTTTGGCAGGCGGCAAAATAAGATTTATAAGCAAAAATTATTGAAAGAAGGGAGTGACCTTGTCAAGGAAGGTTATGTTACTTTCAGTGATGGTGTTACGGATATAGAAAGGACGATTAAGGAACATGATGTATTACTTAACTTTTCTGAATCGGAATCCTTTTCCATGACCTGCTACGAAGCAAGTTACTATGGTGTTCCAGTCATTGTTACAGATTGTGGTGGGCCAACTGAATTTATTATGCATGGAATATCCGGATTGATTGTTCCTAAGCAAAATGTGGCAGCCATGAGCCAATCAATACTGAATCTGGCAAATGATTTTGACAAGAGAAGAGCTATGGGTCAACGTGGCAAAACTTTAATTCAAAAAAGAATTGCTGAAGAAAAAACTCTTGAGCAGTATAAGAAGATGTATGAGTTCTGATCTTAAAGGGATAGTTAAGGTTACATTCATGCCTGCGGACTAATTCAGATTTATGTAACTTTCGGTTTTTGCAAGGTAATGCGCGCATATTTTTTGTTTATACTGGCAACAGTACTTTGGGAGGCAACTTTGGCGCAGTGCCCCATTGTAGACTTTCAACTTCCATCAATGGCCTGCCGTGGACAGAGCCTTTATTTGGAAAATACAACACAAGAAGCACAAGCCCATATCTGGGATATGTGCAGTGGTGATCTTCAATTAGTGCCAACAACCAATTTTGTGGTAGCCGGTAGCACATTTTTTCGAGCCCGGGTTTTCAGGATGGTACAAGCACAAAACGGATTATGGTATGGTTTTGCGATTGATCAGCCAAACAATCTTCTTGTCCGTTTTGATTTTGGAGATAATCCTGATAATACACCTAGTGTAACATCATTAGGAAATCCAGCATCAAAATTTCAAAACCCATCGGATATTCATTTTATCTCAGAGAATAATAATTGGTTTGCCTTGGTAGCAAATACAGCGGGTAACAACTTGTTAAGACTTAATTTTGGAAATGACCTTACTTCAACTCCTTCCGTTAACGACTTGGGTTCATTTAGTGGGACATTGCAAGCTCCTGGAGGTATTTATACAGTAGTGGAAAATGGAAATCTATTTGCCTTTGTATCAAATGGTTCGTCATCACAAATTACCTCCTTTAGTTTCGGAAATTCAGTTCTCAATTCACCAACGCCTTCCATAATTCCTGTTTCTGGATCGTCAGGCCTGCGCGGATTGGCCTTTATTCGTGAATGCGACCAGTGGATTGGATTAGTAACTTCATATAATACTGGCTCGTTGTACCAACTTGTTTTTCAAAATGGTCTCAATCAACCTCCGGTAGTGAATCCGCTGACTATTCCGGGTTCCTCTTATTCATTTCCGGCAAGTGTAAAGCTGGTGAACGAGGGGGGCGAGTTTTTTGCCTTTGTTCAATCAGCCTTTCCTGCACACGTTTATCGCATCGCTTTTGGTGAGAGTATTACTGATCTTAGTGGAACGTTCACGAATCTGGGAAATTTTGGGATATCAAATGACAATAGTGCATTTGAATTAGTAGGCTACAATTCCGAATGGCGCGGCTTTTCAATTGATCTTTCAGGAACTATTCCAGGTGCTGGTCGCTTATTTAGGTTTAATTTTCCTGAGGCATGTTCAGCATCAATTCGAACATTTGAAGGAATTAATCCACCAGCATTTACTTTTACAAATGAGGGCATATATCGAGTTGCTCTCAGGTCGATTGATGCATCTGGAAATTCTGGGTATAAGTCAAAAACCATCACGGTAGGCTCAGCGGCATCACCTGATATTGATATTAACAAGCAAAATTTGTGTTCCAGCCATCCGATAGATTTTACCTCAATCAATATCTCAGCAAATATTTCTTCTTATCAGTGGAATTTTGGGGATTTTAATAGTTCCACTCAGCAAAATCCTTCACACACTTATGCTTCTCCTGGGTTATACAATGTTCAGTTGAATGTTGTGGGGTCGAATGGTTGCAGTAATACTATTCGAAAGACAGTGGAGATTTTTAACGAACCTCTGGCGGATTTTGAAATACCCATTTCTTCTCCGATTTGTACCAATCAACAATACCAATTTAATAATACAACTCAATTTGATTCGGGAATAAATCCTTCTTGGGAATGGTCGGTAAATGGAGTGGTAGTTTCTACGAATTTTATCCTTGAGTCATTGTTCAACAACCCTACAAGTCAAACTGTAAAACTTGTCGCTTCGATACCTGGTTGTGTAAATGAAGTTGAAAAATTAATTTCTTCGGTAAGCGAGGGCCCTTTAGTAGATTTTTCGTTTGTCGGCCAATGCCAGAGTGCGCCTATTGTTTTTACAAACCAATCATCAGGATCTATACTTAATTATAGTTGGGATTTTGGTGATGGACAAAATTCAACTGATACGAACCCCAGAATTAACTTTGGCTCATCTGGATTCTATGAAGTAACACTAACAGCCCTTGGATCAGCTGGCTGTAGCAACACTACTTCAAAACCAATAACCATTTATTCCAACCCCCAACCCAACTTTTCCCTCGACCTGCCACCTTTTTCATGTGCTGGTTCTTTATCACAATTCAATGACTTAACCCCCGCCTTAACCGATAGTAACATTACTTCCTGGTCGTGGCGTTTTGGCGATGCAGCAAATGGTACCTCCGCGCAAAAGAATCCCACCTACATCTATAATTTAGCTACAGAGTATGATGTCTCTTTGCAGGTGACTTCAAATTTTGGTTGCAGCAGCAGCATCGAAAAGACGATAACAATTTCACCATCTCCCGTTGCTGAGTTCGCAAATGGCCCCACTTGCATCAACAAGCCGACACAATTTACAGATGTATCAGGAAGTGAGGTGAAAGCCTGGCTTTGGTCCGTGAATAATAGTTCATACACAACTAAAAACCCAACACATACATTCAGTACCACAGGCACTCAATCTGTTATGCTTACCGTTACCGCTAATAACAATTGTGTAAATCAAACAACTAAGACCATGGTGGTTCCTGTTCCTGTAGTGGCGGATTTTACATCTGCAAGTACATGTGCTGGTACTACGACTATTTTTCAGGAAATCAATAGTGGAGGTATTGACCCGGCCGTTGCCTGGAACTGGAATTTTGCCGGACAGGCAAATGCATCCACTTCATCAGCGCAACATATATTTCCGAATACGGGTAATTTTCCTGTTACGTTAACATCTACACGGCAATCAGGATGCAGCTACTCCTTAACAAAATCCATTCTTATAGTTCAGCCGCCATCAGCTAGTTTTACAGTATCCACTGAGTCAGGAGCAGCACCACTTGCTGTTGGATTTACGAATACGTCAACCCTGGCAACTTCTTTTCTCTGGAAGTTCAATGATCCTAATAATTCTACCAGTACGGACTTCTCTCCAGCTTTTGTATTTAATCAGTTAGGTAGCTATCAGGTTGAATTAATTGCAAGTAACGCAGCGGGTTGTTCGGATAATTTTACGGAGGCTATACAGGTTGTCGTGCCTGAGATTAATGCAGTGCTTTCCGATTTTATCTTAAGTTCAACACCTGATGGTGGAAAGAAAGCGACAGTTACTATTGAGAATAAAAGTAATATCACTTTAGTAAATCCTGAAGTGTATATTGATTTGTCAGGTAATGCCTTGATTCGGGAAAAACTCTCAGGAACCATTCTTCCAGGTCAGTCGATTACACGAATGTTAACAGTTGACATTATTCCGCGCGATCTCACGTATGCCTGTGCAGAAGTTAAGGTTTTGGGAGATAGTTTTCAATTTGATAATCGGGCCTGCCTAAATCTGACCAGCGAACCAACGTATCTTCAACCGTATCCCAATCCGGCCCAGAGTCAATTATTTTTAGATTGGATAAATGAAAGTCAGGAATCCCTTCAGGCAGTTATTTATAACTCATCCGGCCAAATAGCCATGAACAGGAAGTATAATTTGTTGCCAGGCTTAAATCAGGTACTGGTAGATGTTAATGATCTGGCGACTGGAATTTATTTTGTCTCCTATTCAGACGGTAGAATAATCCGGAGTTTTAGGTTTTCGGTAGCCCGGTAAAAAATACTGAACAGCAAGAATCTTCTATTCCTGAATAGTGTTATCCCGGAATTTTATTCTAATTTTACTAAAGCCAACATGCTAAACATACTTTTTGTATTGATATAAGTTTATACTCATGAAACAAAAACTCGATCCCACCGACCGTAAGATTTTAGAAATCTTGCAAACCAATTCAAATATTACTAACGCACTGCTTGCCCAGGAAATCGGGTTGTCACCGGCTCCGACTCTCGAGCGGGTAAAAAAATTAGAAAACTCGGGCGTTATAAAAAGTTATCATGCTGTAATTGACATGGCCAGTGTGGGCCTGGGTGTGTCTACGTTTGTGATGGTGTCGTTAAAAGGTCACAACAAAGAAAACATTGCCAAGTTTATGAGTGCCATTCAACAGATCGATGAGGTAATAGAATGTCATCATGTAACCGGTCAGGCTGATTTCATTTTAAAGATTGTTGCATCGGATATTCCAGCCTATCAAAATCTGATGCTGGAAAAAGTTACTAACATCGAAGTAGTTGACAATATGCAGACCACGGTTATTCTTTCCACCTTTAAGGATAGTAAAGTAGTTCCGTTGCCATGAGTGTTTCAGAATCAACCAAAACATTAATTCTGAATACTGCTCAAGTCAATCAGAAAATCAGGCGCATCGCATACGAAATTTTTGAAAACAATTTCAAAGAGAAATCGCTGGTGCTTGCGGGTATTGATGGCCAGGGATATTCTTTTGCAAAACTTTTAGCCACTGAATTAGAGGCTATTACAGAAATTCAACTGAAAGTAGTTAAAGTCACGCTGGATAAGTTGGCGCCCCAACAATCGGAAGTTGTTTTAGATGTTGAGACTAAAGAGCTAAAAAAGAAATGTATTCTCCTGGTGGATGATGTATTAAATTCAGGTCGCACCCTTGCCTATGGCATTAAACCCTTTCTGGCAACAGAAGTAAAAAAAATAGAAGTAGCAGTGCTGGTAAATCGTAGCCACACGACCTTTCCCATAATGCCTACGTATACCGGATATCAATTGACAACTATGCTGAACGACCACGTAGAAGTTGTATTGGGTAAGAAATCCGCGGTTTATCTTCTTTGATCTTAATTAATACCATCGTGTCCGTTCACAAATCCTCAGACATAAAAAAAATTACTACTCACCAGCTTCAGGAAATGAAGAACCGCGGGGAGAAGATCGCCATGCTAACCGCCTATGATTATAGCATGGCGCGCATTGTAGATGGAGCAGGTATTGATGTGATTCTGGTGGGGGATTCGGCCTCTAATGTTATGGCCGGCAATGAGACTACCTTACCCATCACACTTGATCAAATGATCTATCATGCCTCGTCTGTGGTGAAAGCAGTTAATCGGGCTTTGGTGGTGGTGGATATTCCCTTCGGCTATTATCAAGGCAGCTCAGGCGAAGCACTACGATCTTCGATCCGAATTATGAAGGAATCGGGAGGCCATGCTGTAAAATTGGAGGGCGGAAGTGAAGTGAAAGACTCTGTGTTGAGGATATTGAGTGCAGGTGTACCTGTGATGGGGCATCTCGGACTAACGCCACAGTCTATTTATAAGTTTGGAACCTATACCGTGCGGGCGAAAGAGGAGGTAGAAGCAAATAAATTATTAGAGGATGCTCACCTTTTGCAGGAGAGTGGATGTTTTGCCATCGTTTTGGAAAAGATTCCAGCCGAATTAGCAAAAAAGGTGGCCTCAAGTTTAACCATTCCTGTGATCGGAATTGGTGCCGGTCCTGATGTGGATGGACAAGTACTCGTTATGCAAGATATGTTGGGCATCACGAAAGACTTTAAGCCACGTTTTCTGCGCAGGTATGCAGACTTACATGCAGTGATTACAGGTGCCATTGGTAACTATGTAGCGGATGTAAAAGCGCGCGACTTCCCCAATCAGGAAGAGAAGTATTGAGCGGTAGTTTTAAATACCTCGATTATTTATAATTTCGCCAAGGTTTAATAGCCCGGTAATTTTTAAAAACTAACATACAATGAGCGAACAGAAGATAACGATTAACAAGGGACTGCTGAATGTTCCTGATAATCCAACGATCCCTTTTATTGAAGGTGATGGCACGGGACCAGACATTTGGTCGGCATCACAACTGGTTTTTGACAAAGCAGTTGAAAAGGCCTACGGTGGTAAGAAAAAAATAAACTGGAAAGAAGTGCTGGCCGGAGAAAAGTCTTTTAACAAAACCGGCAACTGGCTTCCTGATGAAACACTGGATGCTTTCAGAGAATACTTAGTGGGTATAAAAGGACCACTTACCACGCCTGTGGGCGGGGGTATTCGTTCGTTAAATGTAGCCTTGCGACAAATTTTGGATTTATATGTTTGCCTTCGTCCCGTAAGGTGGTATCAGGGAGTTCCGTCACCGGTTAAAAACCCAGGTGCAGTGGACGTGGTATTGTTCCGTGAGAATACCGAAGACATCTATGCGGGTATCGAATTCGCTGCAGGTACACCAGAATCACAAAAGGTATTGGATTTTCTTGAGAAAGAGTTTCCTAAAGAATTCAAAAAGATTCGCTTCAATACGAAGGCGAAATCAGAAGAATTCTGGAAAATGGTAGGCGCTACCAACGTGAGCAATGATGTGCAGGTGGGACTTGGTATTAAAGCAGTAAGCTATAGTGGTAGTGTGCGGTTGATTCACAGTGCGATTGCCTATGCCGTTAAGTTTAACAGAAAGTCGGTTACGCTTGTACACAAGGGTAACATTATGAAATATACCGAAGGCGCTTTCCGCGATTGGGGATATGGTGTAGCGGAAGAATATTTCGGTGACAAAGTTTATACCTGGAGCAAGTGGGAAAAAACAAAAAAGGAAAAAGGCGAAGAAGCTGCTAATGCTGAGCAGAAGGCCGCGTTAGCATCAGGCAAAATTTTGATCAAAGATTCAATAGCAGACATCACTCTTCAACAGGTGTTAACCCGCCCTGAAGACTTTGATGTAATTGCTACACTTAATTTAAATGGTGATTATGTAAGTGATGCTTTGGCAGCTCAGGTAGGCGGCATTGGTATTGCACCGGGTGCAAACATCAACTATATCACAGGTCATGCGATCTTTGAAGCTACCCACGGTACGGCACCGAAATATGCCGGTCAGGATAAAGTAAATCCGGGCTCAGTAATTCTTTCAGGCGTAATGATGCTGGAATACATGGGCTGGCAGGAGGCTGCTGACTTGATTAGCAGAGGTCTTGAAAAAGCAATTTCTACCAAGCGTGTAACGTACGATTTCCACCGCCAGATGGAGGGCGCAACGTTGCTTAAGTGTTCTGAATTTGCCAATGAGATTGTAAAGAATATGTAAGCACAACTTTCTATAAAAGAAAAAGGGAATCGAAACTGATTCCCTTTTTCTTTTAATAGAGATTCCTAATAATTAGATCTCCAACATCTTGACCACCGTAAGCGCAGCCTCTTCGCCTTTATTACCCAATTTGCCACCCGCACGATCCATCGCTTGTTGTTTGTTGAGCGTTGTTAACACACCAAAGGCAACAGGCTTATTTGTTTTGAGACTCACCTTCATAATTCCGTACGTTACACCCTGGCAGATGTAATCGAAGTGTGCGGTGTCCCCCTGGATCACACAGCCCAAACAAATCACGGCATCAATATCTTTTTTCTCGGCCATCCATTGTGCAGCTAATGGGAGTTCAAAACTACCAGGAACATTTTTGCGAATGATGTGTGATTTTTTTGCTCCCAAGTTAATGAGCGCGTTATAAGCTCCTTGAAACAAGGGTTCGGTGATTTCATCATTCCATTCTGCCACTACAATAGCAAACTTCTTTTTTGATAAATCGATCTTACTTTTTGCTGAAACGGATTTAAGTGTGCCGGCCATATCATTTTTAAGTATGCCCTCTCCCGAAGGAAAGAGTTGATTGAGGTGAAATAAAAAAGGGATAGAAATCTATCCCTTCAAATGTACTAAGATTGATCTTAAGAGTTGCTTTCCAAACGTGCCTTAAACTTTCTTGCATTCTGCAATTCGCTCGACTCCCAATATTTATCAATAATGGTTTGATAAACCGCCTTTGCTTTATCGTTCTTATTTAGCTTCTCATATGCCAAAGCTGCCTTCATTAAATAAGTAGGTGTAAATTCTTTATTGGGTTTGTAGCCCGCAGCCTTATCATAATATTTTGCTGCATTTTCATAATCCTTTTGTTCCATGTACGCATCGCCCATCAGGCTATAGGCGCGCGCCTGTACGAGCAAATCACTGGCGCTGAAATCTTCCAGGTGGAATATAGCCAAAGGGTATTTTCCCTGCTTCAAATAAATTGCACCTGTATAGAAGTTCGCAAGGTTTCCGGCATCCGTTCTACCATAATCATCGATAATTTGAAGGAAGCCGAGATTGTTGCCGTCACCATTTAGCGCAAGATTTAAACTATCGGCTTCAAAATAGCGAACAGCCTGATACATCTCGTTTTGAGCAATGCCATCCTGGTTGCCAATGTAGTAACGGTATCCAAAGAACCCACCCACTAGTAGCATGATGCCGGCTGCGATTCCGATAACCAACTTCGGGTTTTTTTCAAACCAGCTTTCTATGTCCACCAGTTTCTCCTGAATCACTTCAGGATTCTCCAATAAATCTTTGTTTTCTTCCTTCTTTGCCATGTTCTGTAAAATAAAAAGTCCCGCTTACGCAGCGGGACGCAAAACTAAGAATTCGAACTTATTAAACAAAAAGGGATTAGTCTGTGATAAAAGGATAATCCGGTTCTGCATAAATGTCCTTGAGGGCTTCAGATGGATCAGGGAATTTTGATTCTTCTGCAAACTTCACGCTTTCTGCAACTTGCGCATCTACTTTTTGTTCGATGGCTTCAAGGTCTTTTTCGGTAGCTATTTTTTTCTCCAGGATAGTGGCGCGCACCTGTTCAATCGGATCACGTTGTTTGTATTCTTCAACTTCTTCTTTAGAACGATACTTTTGCGGATCGGACATAGAATGTCCTTTGTAGCGATAGGTTCTGAACTCCAGCAAAGTGGGTCCCTCACCAGCACGTGCTCGTTCAGCAGCTCTTTCTACGGAATCATGAACAGCCTCTACATTCATTGCATCAACTGGCTCGGAAGGAATATCATAGGATTCGCCAAGTGTATATAACTCATGAACATTTGAAGTACGTTCTACCGAAGTACCCATGGCATACCCATTATTTTCAATCACAAAAATTACGGGAATTTTCCAAAGCATAGCAAGGTTCAAAGCTTCATGAAAAGCTCCCTGACGCACGGCTCCATCACCCATATAGCAGATACACAGATGGCCAGTCTTATTGTACATTTCAGCGAATCCGATTCCCGCCCCGAGCGGAACCTGTGCGCCTACAATTCCATGGCCTCCAAAAAAGTTATTCTCCTTATCAAAGATGTGCATCGAGCCGCCCTTTCCTTTTGAGACTCCGGTTTCTTTGCCATACAATTCGGCCATAATGGCATTGGGGCTAGTTCCCAACGCCAAAGGGTGCGCGTGATCGCGATAAGCAGTTATGTACTTGTCACCTCTTTTAAGTGCGCTAACGGCACCTGCCGCGCAAGCCTCCTGACCAATGTACAGGTGACAAAACCCGCGGATTTTTTGCATCCCATAAAGCTGGCCTGCTTTCTCTTCAAATTTTCGCATTAACAGCATGCTCTCGAACCAGAACATATACGTTTCTTTCGGGTATGCTTTCTTGTCTTTTTTAGGTGTTGCTCCTTTAGCTTGGGCTGTTGCCATAATTGCTAAT
>LNFM01014132.1_pt1 | contig 22088 bp, 23 predicted proteins | sample 596031 | NCBI WGS metagenome assembly LNFM01 (sample SAMN04254537, study PRJNA301005) | activated carbon metagenome | isolation source: dual media filters at the Ann Arbor, Michigan drinking water treatment plant | place: USA: Ann Arbor
GAATCGGTTCGTCCATGGGCTGTCTTTTGAGTGACTGAAAGGTCAATGATTGTCGCCACTGGGACGTGGCAACAGGCTCAGGGTATGCGCGCAGTGGGTTTGCGCGGTCGCGTTTCAGCGGTAGTTGGCGGGGCGCTTGTTGATGAAGGCGTCGATGCCTTCGCCCGCGTTGCCGTGGTGCAGGTTGCGCACGAAGTGGTCGCGCTCGGCGCCCAGTTGCGCGTGCAGCGGCGCAGTGGTCGCGTCGTTGGCCAGTTCCTTGATGCTGGCCAGTGCGTTGGGCGCGCGGGCATTGAGACGTTCGCACAGCGCGAGCGCATCGGTGAGTGCTTCGCCGGTAGCGCTCACGCTGTTGATCACGCCGAGTTGCTGCAACCGCTCGGCGCCAATGCGGTCGCCACACATGAGCAACTGCAAGGCGGTGGCCCGGGGCAGGGCTCGAATGAGGCTCCAGCTGGCACCGCCGTCGGGCGACAAACCCACGTTGCTGTAGGCCATGACGAACACGCTGCTGTGCGCGGCAACCACCATGTCGCAGGCCAGCGCCAGCGAAAAACCGGCACCGGCGCACGAGCCTTCAACCGCTGCCACCACTGGCTTGGGAAACGCGCGGATGGTCTCGATCCAGTTGTGCAGGCCTTCGATGCTCTGCGCCTGCACCTCGGGCGGCTGCTGGCGGTTGGCGAGCAAGCGTTGCAGGTTGCCGCCGGCACAGAAGTGGTTGCCTTCGCCGGTGATTACCACGCTGCGCACCTCCGGGCTGCTCTCGGCCACGTTGAGTGCTTCCACCCCCGCGGCGTACATGTCGGGACCGAGTGCGTTGCGGTGCTCGGGGTTGCTGATGGTGAGCACCATGGTCTGGCCATGGCTGTGGCTCTTGAGGCTGGCGGTCATTGAAAAACCTTCGCGCACGTGCGTCGTTCATGTTCAGGCTTCTTCGTGGGTGAGGCTCAGGCCGAGCGCGCCGCGGCGGCGCAACCAGGGTGAAGGTCGGTAACGCGGGTCTCCATAGACCGTCTGCAGGTTGAACAGGATTTCCAGCATGTTGGTCGGGCCGATGCGGTCGCCCATGGCCAGCGGGCCCATGGGATAACCCAGGCCCAGCGTGACCGCCACGTCCAGATCGGCCGGTGAGCAGACGCCTTGCTGGCACATGTCGGCGGCGATGTTGACGATGGTGGCCACCACGCGCTGCGTGACGAAGCCGCCGCTGTCGCGGATCACGCTGACCGCCTTGCCGTCGCGCGCAAAGAGCGCGTGGGCGGCCTGCGCCATGTCGGGGCGCGTGGCGGGGTTGGTGGCCAGCACCCGGCGTTTCACCGACGCGTCGTCCAGCATCATGTCGATGCCGACCGTGCGCGTGGCGTCCAGTCGTTCCACCGCGGCCAGGGTGGTCACATCCAGACCCAGCGGCGCCACCAGGATCATCGCGGCGGAAGAGGGCGCTGCCGCGGTTTCGATCTGCGCGCCCAGGTCCTTCAGCAACTGGTAAAGCTCGGCGCGCCGCGCTGCCTTGGGCGACACCCACACCGGTGGCAGCTCGGCCAGCACCGGCACGGCGGGCTCGCCCGGCACCTGGGCCACGCCCTTGTCGTAGGCATAAAAACCTTCTCCCACCTTCTTGCCCACCACGCCACCAGCCAGCCGCTGGGCGGTGATCACGCTGGGGCGGTAGCGGGGCTCTTCAAAGTACTGGTGGTAGATCGACTCCATCACCGGGTGCGACACATCCAGCGCGGTCAGGTCCATCAGCTCGAACGGACCGAGGCGAAATCCCATCTGGTCTTTCAGGATGCGGTCGATGGTGGCGAAATCGGCCACACGCTCGCCCACCACCCGCAGGGCTTCGGTGCCGTAGCCGCGCCCTGCGTGGTTCACGATGAAGCCGGGCGTGTCCTGCGCGGTCACGGGCGTGTGACCGAATTGGCGGGTGAAGTCGGTCAGCCGCTGGCAAACCGATGCGCTGGTCTTCAGACCGGCGATCACTTCCACCACGCGCATCAGTGGCACCGGGTTGAAGAAGTGGAAGCCGGCCAGTTGCGCGGGGCGCTTGAGCGGCGCGGCAATGGCCGTGACCGAGAGCGACGAGGTGTTGGTGGCCAGCACCGCGTCCGGTCCGACGATGCCTTCGAGGTCGGCAAAAAGGCGCTGCTTCACATCGAGCCGCTCGACGATGGCCTCTATCACCAGATCGCAGGGAGCGAGGTCGCTCAAGGCATCGGCAAGTTTGAGCCGGTCGACGCAGGCCTGCATCTGTTCGGCCGGCATCTTGTTCTTGTTCACCAGCGTTTGCCAGGTGGTGTGCAATGCGTCACGCGCGGCGAGTGCAGCGCCCGGTTGTACGTCGAACAGCCATACAAGGCTTCCCGCCTGTGCGGCCATTTGTGCAATGCCTCGGCCCATGGCGCCGGTGCCCACAATGCCGGTGTTCTTAAAGATGGGATGCATAAGTGTGTTGTATTTGGAATGAGAGCTTCTGGAGCTATGACAGAATCGCCCAACGAACGAAAGAAGGAAGTCTGGCGTGCGCAAGTACTTTGAGCAGTTATGCCGCCACCTTGGGTCGGCACAGCGGTGCGGCCATGATCGGTCGCCCGCTGGACGTTCGCGTTCAGGTGTTGCTCGCTCCCGGTGAAGACCTGAGCAACCTGTGCATCCAGACCGATGTGTTTTACGGCGACACGCAGGTGTCACCCAATCTGGTTCGTACCTCGCCCCAACGTACTGCGCCCGACGTTGAGTCGTCGGTGCGGGTGCAGTCCAGCTTGCCGGTCAACGAACCCTTCGTCACCCTGTACGTCAAAGCCGGTTGCGGCACCCAGTTCACGCGCCGCTTCGTGTTGCTGGCCGATCTGGTCAATGAACCCCTTGCTGCTCCTGCGCCGCTCGCAGCGAACCCGGCGCCCCCAAGCGCGGCGTCAACGGAACCCACGGCTCTGCCTCGTGTGGCTGAGGCTCCTGGCGCTTCCAGTGCGCCCGTTTCGCCGGCATCTGCTGGCGGTGCAACCGCACCGGCCTCTGGTGCTTCACAGCCCAGGCTTTCAACGCCTGCACGCGCAGACGCATCTGCGTCCAGGCCGCCCTCGGTGGTGCGCCGCGCGCCGCCCAAGCCGCCTGCGGCTCCCGCTGTCCCCCGTCTGCAGCTGGACCCGATCGACCTGAGCACCGGCATCGAGCGTGACCCAACGCTCAAACTCTCACCGCTGCTGCTGAGCGAGCCAACGAGTTCCGAGGAGACGCGCGCCGCAGCGGCGCAGCTCTGGAAAAGCATCAATGCCAGCCCCGAAGACATCCTGCGCGATGCGCAAAAGCTCGCAGCGCTGGAGTCCGAGGTGGTCAAGCTGCGGGAGGAACAGACCCGTTCGCAGGCCGCCTTGGGCGATCTCAACACCCAGCTGGCGCAATCTCAGGCGCAGCGTCAGGCGCAGCGGTTCCAGAACTGGTTGGTGTACCTGTTGGGCGCCTGCCTGCTGCTGGCCTTGCTGGCCGTGATCCTCGTGTGGCGGCGGCGTCAAGATGTGGTGGTGCAGGGCTCCGAAGCCTCCCGGGCCTGGTGGGCGCCGGAGGACGAAGAAAAGACACTTCTGGTGCCACTTGGTTCCGCAGATCAGGCGCCTGGCCAAGCGTCAGACTTGACCCCCTTGACGCCGAGTGGCGAAGGCGTGGACGTTGATCTGGACTTTGATCTGGACCAGGACTCCTCGTTCGGCGAACTCAACGATCGCTCTGGCAAATCTTCGGTGACCCAGCCCATGCCGGCAACGCCCATGGCGGAGGGTGCGCTCTCCAACCGAGACCGGCGCGAGTTTTCCACCAGCGCCATCGGCGTGTCTCGCTCCGTGGCCACCGAGGAATTGTTCGACGTGCAGCAGCAGGCCGACTTTTTCGTGTCGCTGGGGGAGGACGAGCAGGCCATCCAGGTGCTCAAGGACCACCTCACGGAAAGCCACGAACCCAGCGCGCTGACCTACCTTGACCTGTTCCACATTTACCACCGCCTCGGGCGCCGCCAGGACTACGAGAGCCTGCGGGACGAGTTCAACCACGTGTTCAACGCCGGGGCGCCGCCGTTTGACCGCTACTCGCAGCGGGGCCAGGGGTTGGAGTCGTATGAGACGGCGTTCAGCCGCATCCAGGCGCTCTGGCCGCAGCCGCGGGTGCTCGACCTGATCGAACAATCGATCTTCCGCGACTCGACCGACAGCAACACCGAGGTGTTCGATCTGGAAGCGTACCGCGAGCTGCTCATGTTGCATGCAATCGCCAAGGACCTCATCCAGCGCGACAGCAGCCCACCGCGAGCCGCCGGGGATTTTCAGCACACGTCCATGCAGCCTTTGAAAGCCGCCGGCAAGGTCGCCCCGGTTGTGAGCAGGCCAACACCCGCCGCCTCGGATCACCAGCACACCCAGCCCATGGGCCTGGGCCACATACCGCCTGCGTCTTCCCGGCTCGGCCTGGACATCAACCTGGATGATCTCTCGGAAATGGCCTGCTTTGAAGCGTCGTTGCCCGAGGTGGGTGTGGCGGTGGAGGCGTCCGCCAAGCCCACGCAGCCCGCAGATTTCGACATTCGCCCTGGTGACGACAATCTCATCGACTTCGAGGTGATCGACTTCGATCCGCCGCCGGATCCGGTGGACGACGAAAAGCCCGACGGCCAGCGCTGACCCCGCAAGACCGAAACCCGAATCAAAAGAAACGCCGCTGATGCGGCGTTTCTTTTGCGAAGCTGTCGGCCTCTACCGGCGGACTTGAAGCGCGCCGGGGTTCACGATGTTGGTCGGTGTTCCCTTGATGAAATTGACCACGTTGTCGAACGCCGAGGCGAAATACTGCTCGTAGCTGTCCTGCTCCACATAGCCAATGTGAGGTGTGCAAATGCAGTTCTCCAGCCGCAGCAGCGCATGCCCTTGAAGTATCGGTTCGGACTCAAAAACATCGACCGCGGCCATGCCGGGACGACCGCGGTTCAGCGCGGCGAGCAAGGCCTCGGGCTCGATGAGTTCAGCGCGCGAGGTGTTCACCAGCAACGACGTGGGCTTCATGCGGCCGAGGTCTTCCAGGGTGACGCAGGAGGCGCTTGTTTCGCTCAGCCGCAAGTGCAGCGACAGCACATCGGCAGAAGCGAAGAAAGTTTCGCGGCTTTGCGCTGCCTCAAAGCCATCGGCCACCGCCTGGGTGCGCGAAGCTTCGCTGCCCCAAACCACCACATGCATGCCAAAAGCACGGCCGTAGCCCGCGACGAGTTGCCCGATGCGGCCGTAGCCCCACAGGCCCAGGGTCTTGCCACGCAGCACCATGCCCACACCAAAATTGATCGGCATGGCCGACGACTTGAGGCCGGCCTGTTGCCAGGCACCGTGTTTGAGGTTTGAAACGTACTGCGGAATTCGCCGCATCGACGCCATGATCAAGGCCCAAGTCAATTCGGCCGTGGATACTGGCGAGCCAACACCCTCAGCCACCGCAATGCCGCGCTCGGTGCAGGCCGCGACATCCAGGTGACTGCCTGCGCGTCCGGTCTGGGCGATCAGCTTCAAGCGGGGCAGCTTTTCGATGAGCTGGCGCGAAATCTGGGTGCGTTCGCGGATCAAAACCAGCACATCGGCATCTCTGAGGCGCACCGACAATTGACCCACACCCTTGACCGTGTTCGTGAACACCTTGGCGGGATACGGCTCAAGTTTCTCTGCGCACTTCAGCTTGCGAACCGCGTCCTGATAGTCGTCAAGAATCACAATATTCATGCGCCTATTGTGCCCTCGCGGCAGGGGGGCGGCCGCGCACCCTGGCACCTTCAGGCTGCGCGTGCCACGGACGCCTGCTCCAGCGCTGCAAGGCGATCGAGTTCCGCGCACACGTCGCCAATCGGGCCGGAGATGACCAGGCGGATGTCGCGGCTCTGGGCCCGATGGGTATCAGCCTGACGCAGTACGCGCACGCGGCAGGCAGGTGGTGGCCCTGGATGGTCTGCTGCCTGTTGACGCAACGGCAGTGCGGGGCCGTTGGCCGCTTCCCGGTTGAGCCAACCAGCTCGTGCAAATCGCTGCATGGCTTTGGCTGCCAAGAACGAAGCAGCCGGACGCGCATGGCGTTCGGACGGCAAGGGCAGCCAGCAGTCGATCAACTGCAGAGGGGCGCGCCACGTGTTGGTATTGAAGATTTTTCCCATGCGAAACTCCAGACGAGGGGTTGAACACAGGCAGGATTGCAAGGAAGTCGCCAACGCAGGGATGTGTCCAAAGACGCGCTGGATGCCCGTCGGACCAAACGCCCGCCACCTGCTGAGGCAACGCGACCCGAGGGGTCAGAGTTGGAAACTGTTGCGGATGAGGCCCACCGCGAGGCCTTCGATTTCGAACGGTTCGCCAGGCTCGACCACGATGGTTTTGTAGTCCGGGTTCTCGGCGTGCAGCTCGATCACGTTTTGGCGGCGCATGAATCGCTTCACCGTGACGTCATCACCCAGGCGGGCCACCACGATCTGGCCGTTCTTGGCTTCCTTGGCCGACTTCACGGCGAGCAGATCGCCGTCGATGATGCCGACGTCGCGCATGGACATGCCGCGCACCTTGAGCAGGTAGTCGGGCTCGCGCTGGAACAGACTGCGCTCGACGTGGTACGTCTGGTCCACATGCTCTTGCGCCAGGATGGGTGAACCGGCGGCCACACGGCCAATCAGGGGCAGCATGAGCTGGGCCAGACTGGGGAGCGGGAGTGTAAGCTGGCGCCCGCGCGAGTCGTTGATGGAGCGGAGGTCTTCGCTGCGCAGGCGGATGCCGCGCGATGTGCCGCTGACCAGTTCGATGACGCCTTTGCGTGCCAGCGCCTGCAAATGTTCTTCGGCCGCGTTGGCGGACTTGAACCCGAGTTCGCTGGCAATTTCGGCCCGCGTGGGCGGGGAACCGGTGCGGGCAATGGCGGTCTGGATGAGTTCCAGGATCTGCTGTTGCCGGGCGGTGAGCTTCGGCGTGGTGGCGGGCATGTCTAGCATGTGAACCTCATCGGGGTGGATGCCTCACCGGGCGGGGTATCCGATCGGTGCGTCACTGTTTTCTTATCCAGTGGCTGTATTTTTAACCAGTTCAAAGGACTTGGCAAGTGGTGAATGCAAACCAGGCACGCCGCCTCGTGGTTTTGGGCACGGGCGGCACGATTGCCGGACGTGCCACTCAGGTGAGCGACAACGTGGGCTACGTGGCCGGACAGGTGGCGGTGAGTGAGCTGGTGGCCATGGTCCCGGCTCTGGCGGCTTGTCCGCTGGACGTGGAGCAGGTGGCGCAGATCAACAGCAAGGACATGGTGCTGGGCGTGTGGCAGACGCTGGCCGGGCGGGTGGCCGTGCACCTGGAGCGCTCCGACGTGGCCGGCATCGTGATCACCCACGGCACCGACACGATCGAGGAAACCGCCTTCTTGCTGCAGACATTGCTCAAACCTTCCAAGCCGGTGGTGCTGACCTGTGCAATGCGTCCAGCCACAGCACTGGTGCCCGACGGGCCGCAGAACCTGAGCGATGCGGTCGCCGTGGCCCTGCATCCGCAGGCCCGTGGCGTGGTGGTGGTGTGCGCCGGGCGCATCCATGGTGCGATCGATGTGGCCAAAGTGCACCCCTACAGAACAGACCCGTTTGACTCGGGTGATGCCGGCGCGCTGGGCTGTGTGGAGGAGGCGCAACTGCGCATGTTCAGGCCCTGGCCTCAGGCAGTGCCCGAAGGCACACACGACACGGCATCGCTGCAACGGCTGCTGGGCGCTGCCGTGATGCCGCGCGTGGAGTTGATCTTCAGCCATGCCCTTGCCGATGGTGAGGTGGTGCGCGCCTTGCTCGGCCACACCAATGGCGCGGGTCGGCTGCGCGGCTTCGTGGTGGCTGGCACTGGCAACGGCACCGTGCACGACGATCTGCTGGCGGCCTTGAAACATGCGCAGTCCAGCGGCGTGGAGGTGGTGGTGGCCAGCCGCTGTGCGCAGGGCCGGGTCGTGCCACATGCCGGTCAACCCTTGCCCGACTCAGCCGGCCTCTCGCCCGTGAAGGCGCGTCTGGCCCTGGCTTTGCGATTGCTGGAGGTCTGACGTGCTGGTGGCTTTGGGCGCCCACCCTTGGGCCTATCCCATGCTGGAGGTGGTTCACGTGATCGGTGTGGCCTTGATCCTGGGCAACCTGGTCTTGCTGGAGTTGCGCGTGTTCGGCTGGGCTTCGGCCCTGCCAATCGAACCGCTGGCCCGGCTGAGCCTGGGATTGGTGGGGTTGGGGTTTGGGCTGGCCGTGGTGACGGGTTTGTTGATGTTCGGCACCCAACCCGGGGAACTGCTGGCCAACCGCGTGTTCACAGTCAAGATGGCGCTGATCATGCTGGCGGGCTGCAATGCCGGCTGGTTTCATGCGCGCCGTTCGCTGCAGCTCCATGACACCACCGCCCGTGTGAGCATGCTCTTGTCCACAATGATCTGGATTCTCGTGATCACCTGTGGGCGCTGGATTGCCTATGTTTGAAGGAGAACCGCATGCAAAGACGTGAATTTGTTCAGGTGGCCGCCGCGCTTGGTTGGGGTGGCGTCGCCACGGGTGCGATGGCTCACCACGGCTGGAGCAGTTTTGACCAGGGCCGGCCGATCTATCTGGAGGGCAAGGCGGCCAATGTGAGGTGGCGCAATCCGCACGTTGAGCTCGTGCTGGAGCTGCCCGAGAACATGCGTGTGCCCGCTGATCTGGCCCAACGCACGCTGCCAGCCCAGACCGCTGGTGTGGACGGACCTGCGTTGCTCGCCAAAGCGGTGGTGCCCACCCGCCGCGATCGGCGTTGGGAGGTTGAGTTGGCGCCCTTGTTCCGCCTGGGGCAGTGGCAGATGCCCGAGATCAAGAACGGGGAGGCGCTTTCGCTGGTGGGGTTCACGTTCAAGGACGAAGCGGGGGAGCCCATCGTGCGCGCCGAGTATGTCTTTTTCGGTGGCAAGGTTTATGGCTTGCGCTCCAGCCCGGCTTGATGCGCTGTGGCCAACAAAAAACCGGCTCAGAGCCGGTTTTTTTATTGGGCGCTGTCAGCTCACTTCGACAGCGCTTCGAAGGCCCGCGCGGTGATGTCTTCGACCGAGCCCATGCCGCTGATGGCCCGGTACTGGGGCGCAGCCGCAGCGTCGGTGCGGGCCCAGCTGCTGTAGTAGTCCACCAGCGGGCGGGTCTGCGCGCTGTAGACCTCCAGCCGCTTCTTCACGGTTTCTTCCTTGTCGTCGTCGCGCTGGATCAGCGGCTCGCCGGTCACGTCGTCCTTGCCCTCCACCTTCGGCGGATTGAACTTCACGTGGTACGTGCGGCCTGAAGCGGGGTGCGAACGGCGACCGCTCATGCGCTCGATGATGGCGTCGAAAGGCACATCGATCTCCAGCACGTAGTCGAGCTTGACGCCGGCTGATTTCATCGCGTCGGCCTGAGGAATGGTGCGCGGGAAGCCGTCGAACAGGAAGCCGCCGCTGCAGTCGGCTTGCGCAATGCGTTCCTTCACCAGGTTGATGATCAGGTCGTCGCTGACGAGCGCACCGGACTCCATCACCGCCTTGGCCTGCAGGCCCAGCGGCGTTCCGGCCTTGACGGCGGCACGCAGCATGTCGCCGGTGGAAATCTGGGGGATGCCGTATTTCTGGCAAATGAACGTTGCCTGCGTTCCTTTGCCGGCTCCCGGCGCGCCCAACAAAATCAGTCTCATCGCTTTCCTTCTTTGATGTTTCAATGGCCTGGCCGCCTGTCTCGTGCGGCTGCCCCTGGGCGTGGGGCCGGGGCGACCGATCGAGGATAGCATGCACATCCTCGCGCTCCGCTTACAAAGCACAGCCCCAACAGGCCTGCCCGGCAGGGTATGGATTCAGCCCTGAGACAGCACCCGGCGGACCCGCTCAAGGTCCTGCGGCGTGTCGACACCGGCACCGGGTGCGACCGCGCTCAGGTGCACGGCAATGCACTCGCCATGCCACAGCACCCTCAGCTGTTCCAGCGATTCCGTGGCTTCCAGTGGTGCCGGTTCGAGATCGGGGAAGCGCCGCAAAAAACCGGCGCGGTAGCCGTACACGCCCACATGGCGCAGGGGGCTGGGCGACGGCAGCGCGGACAGCGCACCGCTGGCCATGCCGTCTCGCCACCAGGGGATGGGCGCTCGGCTGAAGTACAAGGCGGTGCGCCGCCGGTCCAGCACCACCTTGACCACGTTGGGGTTGAGAAAGTCGGCCAGCTCGTCGATGGCATGCGCCGCCGTGCTCATGACGCAGTCGGGCCGCGCGTGGAGCTCTTGCGCCACGGAGTTGATGAGCCCGGGGTCGATCAGAGGCTCGTCGCCCTGCACATTGACCACCACCTCGTCGTCGGCGAGACCAAGCAGCGTGCAGGCTTCGGCCAGGCGGTCGCTGCCGCTGAGGTGATCGGTGCGGGTCAGGATGGCGTTCACGCCGTGGGCCTCACAGGCCTGCACGATGCGCACATCGTCGGCCGCCACCACGCAGCGGTGGGCAGCGCTGCGCAGCGCCTGCTGCGCCACACGCACCACCATGGGCACGCCAGCGATGTCGGCCAGGGGTTTGTCGGGCAGTCGGGTGGACGCGAGGCGTGCGGGAATGAGGACCGTGAAGCGCCCAGGGGCCTCGTGCAGGCTCATGGTTGCGGGGTGGGCGCGTTGGGCCGCGTGGCTTCTTCATCGGTCAACGGGCGGGCTTCGTGCTCCAGCAGGATCGGGATGCCGTCGCGCACCGGATACGCCAGGCGTGCACTGCGCGACAGCAGTTCCTGGCTGTCGCGGTTGAAGATCAGGGGCCCTTTGGTGACGGGGCAGACCAGCAGTTCGAGCAGTTTGGTGTCCATGCGGGAATGATAGTCGCGCGGCCTGCCGCTATGCAGGTTCAGGTGCGGCGTTTCAAGGGTTTCAGGCGCTCGTCCAGCGTGGTGAAGAAGGCGGGATCCGGCGTCATTTCGAGCGGTATGGCCCAGACCTGAGGATGCCGCCCCACCGGGCTGTCGATGAGTGTGGGAAACAGCTTGACCGCGTCCTTTTCGGTGCAGAGCAGGGTGGTTGAGCTGTCTTGCATCAGGGCGGCATAGTCGGACAAGACCGCGTGGTCGGGCAAGCCCACCTCCACAGTGGGCTCGATCCCGCGGGCACGCAGCATGTCGAAGAAGACGCCGGGCCTGGCGGTACCGGCCACTGCCGTCAGGCGTTGCCCGCGCAGTTGATCCAGGGGCAGTTGCTCACCTGTGGGACCCACCGCGTGATCGGCCAGGCGCCTCACCGCACCGAACACCTGCGTGCCGGGCGAACGAGCCAGAGCAGAGCCGGGCGCGTCCTCCCTGCGCTGGTGCAGCACCAGGTCTGTCGAACGCGTGCGGGCGTTGGGCGGCCACGGTTCACGAAGCAGCCCGGCTGGCAGCAGCCAGCCGTTGCCCGTGCCCCGGTCATCGAACACGATGATCTGCAGGTCTCTGTGCAGGGCCAGGTGCTGCAGGCCGTCATCGCAAACGATGATGTCCACCTCGGGGTGTGCGGCCAACAGCGCGCGCGCTGCGGCCAAGCGGTTGGCCGACACGCAGACGGGAACCTGGGTGCGAAGGTGAATCAGGGCCGGCTCATCACCGCTGTCCGAGCGTTCGGTGTCCGGCCCCACGTGCACCACCTGCCGGCTTTTCCGGCCATGGCCGCGGGACACCACGCCGGGCCTCCAGCCACGGGCACGCAGGTGGTTCACCACACTGAGCACCGTGGGCGTCTTGCCCGCTCCACCGACCACCACATTGCCGATCACGACCACCGGCACGCTGACGTGTCGGCTCTGCTTCAGTCCCAGTTGGTACAGAACGCGGCGCACCGCGATGAGTGCGCCGTAGATCAGCGAGACAGGCCACAGCAGCCTGGCCAACCAGCCGCGCCGCTGCGAATGGAGCAGCCACAGGGCCTGCCAGCGGGCCTGAGTCATTGGGGGTTGATGTGCAGCCCTTCAGGGCTTGCCACGGGCCGCGGCGCCACCGGTCTGCTGTGTTGCGAATGTGATTTGCACGAGACCGGCTCGTCGCGCGGCGTCCATCACGTTGATGACCGACTGGTGCGTGGCGGTGGCGTCGGCGCTGATGATGATCACTGTCTCGGCGTTGCCCTCGGAGGCGCCGGACAGCGCGCCGGTAAGCAGCTCGACGCTCGTGCCCTCCAGCACCTGTTTGTTCACCGAGTAGCGTCCGTCGCTGCCGACCGCCACCACCACTTCACGCTTGTTGGTCTTGGGCGCTTGGGCGTCGGCCACCGGCAGGTTGACGTTGAGCTCGGTGAACTTGCTGTAGGTGGTCGTGAGCATCAGGAAGATGAGCACCACCAGCAGGATGTCGATGAACGGGATCAGGTTGATCTCGGGCTCGTCGCGCGTGCCGGGACGGAAGTTCAGTGACGGGCAAAACGTTCGGCGGCGAGTTCCAGGGCCAGCAGGTAGTCGTCCACCCGTCCACGGAAGTAGCGCCAGAAGATCAACGCGGGAATGGCCACGATCAAGCCGAAGGCGGTGTTGTAGAGGGCAATCGAGATGCCACGGGCCAGCTGCGCCGGGTCGCCCATGCCGGGTACGCCGCCTGCGCCGGTGGCGCCCTGCGAGCCAAAGATCTCGATCATGCCGATGACGGTGCCCAGCAGGCCCAGCAGCGGTGCGGCCGATGCAATGGTGGCCAGCGCACCGAGGTAGCGCTGCAACTGTGCCGCTGCCTGGCGTCCGGCGCCTTCCAGGCTGGCGCGCAGGTCGTCTTCGCTGGCGCGCGGGTTGCTGTTGAAGGTGCGAAAGCCGCTGGCCAGCACGGCCCCGAGCACGGAGTTCTGTTCGAGCTGCGTCACCACGTCCGGGCCCGGTACGCCGTTGCGCGACACCATGATGGCCTCATCCAACAATTTCGGCGGAATGATCTTGGCGGTTTTGAGGCTGACGAACCGTTCGATGACCAAGGCCAATCCGAGAACGGAGCAGATGATCAGGGGCCAGATCGGCCATCCGGCGGCTTGTATGATGGAAAGCAAGTCTGAACTCCAGGCGTGAGCCGTCGGGTTGTGCGGCGCTAGTCGGTGGACCGATTATGTCTCAGGGGTGTTGCGCACCTGGTGCTGCGTTCCCAACCCCCCACCCCATCCCCCGCACGACATCCCGACGTCATGCACAGATTCTGTGGATAACTTTGTGAAGAACCCGACGAGCACGTGGTGCGGGCCCGCGCCGGGCCTGGTTTTTGTCAGAACGATCAGCAAACAGGCAGTGCAAAACGCTTTCGAATCAATGCGCTATTCGCCCGGGCTTGCCCGGACAGGCCAAATGCGTCAGACCACCAGCATCCACGCGGTCTGTGGACACTTTTGTGCGGGAGAGGCCCGTGGTTGACGCCTTTTCCACAGCGCAGGCCCCGGCGGCGGGGCGTGTGTGGGCGGTTGGGCCGCTGATGCGAGCAGTGGCGGACACCCTCGCTGCACGGTTCAATCCGGTGGCGGTGCGGGGCGAGATTTCGGGCTTTTCGCGCGCGGCCAGTGGCCATTGTTACTTCGCGCTGAAAGACGAAACCGGCCAGGTGCGCTGCGCGTTGTTTCGTCGCTCGGCGGACCAACTCACCTTCAGCCCGCGCGATGGACAACTCGTGGAAGCCCGCGGCAAGCTGGACGTGTACGGCGCTCGCGGCGAGCTGCAACTCATCGTGGACGCGTTGCAACCTGCCGGGCAGGGCGCGCTGTTCGAGCAGTTCCTGCGCCTCAAGGCCCAACTGGAAGCCGAGGGCTTGTTTGAAGTGGCGCGCAAACGGACCCTGCCACCCCAGCCCCGCAGCATCGGCGTGGTCACCTCGCTGGGTGCAGCAGCCCTGCGCGACGTGGTCACCGCTTTGCGGCGGCGCGTGCCGCACTTGCCGGTGGTGATTTATCCCGCCTCGGTCCAAGGCGCGCAAGCACCCGCCGAGCTCTGTGCCGCCTTGCAGAGCGCCTTCCGGCGACACATCGAGACTGGTGAAAGCGAGGTCTTGCTGCTGGTTCGCGGCGGGGGCTCGCTGGAAGACCTGTGGTCGTTCAACGACCCCGAACTGGTTCGCCTGATCGCGCGCGCTCCGATGCCCGTGATCTGCGGTGTGGGCCATGAAACCGACTTCACCCTGGCCGACTTTGTGGCCGACCTGCGGGCGCCCACGCCCACCGCCGCGGCCGAGCTGTGTGCGCCTGCGCGTGAGCAGCGGGTCGGAGAGCTGGATTACTTGCAAGAGCGGCTGGAGACGGGCGCCTGGTCCAACATTGACCAGCGAGGTCAGCGGCTCGACCGGCTGGCCCAGCGCATGGGACGTCCCTCGGCGCGCCTGCACGACAGCCTGCAGCAACTCGGGCGCCTGCAGCACCGCTTGCAGAGTGGCTGGATGCTCACCACCCAGCAGCGGCGCAACCGTTTGAACGTGCTGAAGACGCAGCTGCCGCTGGCCTTGCGCCGTGCCGTAGACGCGGAGCAACGGCGGCTGCAGCGCTGCGAACTGTCGCTGGGCTTGCTCGACCCCCAGTTGGTGCTGGAGCGCGGTTACGCGTTTCTCACCGACGCCCAGGGCGTCGCGGTGACGCGTGCGGCTCAGGCGCAGGCCGGGCAGGCGCTCACGGCCACGCTGGCCGATGGGCACCTGGACATTCGGGTGGAGCCCGGCATCCATAGACCCTGACACCGTCGCTGCAAAGACCCGTGCCTACAATGGCCGCCTGTCCGCGGGTGAGACCACCCAGCCGGCAAGACTTTCGACAACACTCACGAGGAACCCCATGGAACACACCCTTCCCGCATTGCCCTACGCCCTGGACGCCTTGGCCCCCCACTACAGCCGTGAAACGCTGGAGTTTCACCACGGCAAGCACCACAACGCGTACGTGGTCAACCTCAACAACCTGCAAAAAGGCACGGAATTCGAAGGCATGGACCTTGAGTCCATCGTCAAGAAGTCCAGCGGCGGCGTCTACAACAACTCCGCGCAGATCTGGAATCACACCTTTTTCTGGAACTGCATGAAGCCCAATGGCGGCGGCGAGCCATCCGGCCCGCTGGCTGCAGCCATCACCGCCAAGTGGGGCAGCTACGCCGCCTTCAAGGAAGCCTTTGTGAAGTCGGCCGTGGGCAACTTCGGCTCGGGCTGGACCTGGCTGGTGAAGAAGGCCGACGGCTCGGTCGACATCGTGAACATGGGCGCTGCAGGCACCCCGCTGACCACCGGTGACAAGGCCCTGCTGACCGTGGACGTGTGGGAGCACGCCTACTACATCGACTACCGCAACGCCCGCCCCAAGTTCGTGGAAACCTTCCTCGACACAACTTCGCCTGAGCGAAGACGATCCGGTGACAGGGCTCGAAGCGCAGGCTTCGAGCCCTTTTTGTTGTCGGCGACCTGGAAAAGAAATCAGATATTTCGTCGCACTTTTTGCATGATGAGATAGAGGTTCAAAAAATGGTGTTTGATTCAGGCTCTGGAAAGCAAAATCACCTACGGTTCGATCCAGCCGGCCGGAGACACTGTGCCGCAAGCTTTGAAGACCTCAGCCCAACAATTTTGGAGATACGCGATGAGCAGCCAGCAACCCACCATCATTTACACCCTGACGGACGAAGCCCCACTGCTGGCGACCAGTGCGTTCCTGCCCATCATCCGCACGTTCGCAGCGCCGGCCGGCATCAACGTGGCCACCAGCGACATTTCGGTGGCTGCCCGCGTGCTGGCGGCCTTTCCCGAGTGCCTGACCGAAGAGCAGCGCGTTGCCGACCACCTGGCCGAACTCGGCAAGCTCACGCTCAAGCCCGAAGCCAACATCATCAAACTGCCCAACATCAGCGCGTCGGTCTCGCAGTTGGTGGCCTGCATCAAGGAGTTGCAGGCCAAAGGGTATGCCATCCCGGACTACCCGGAAAACCCGAAGACCGATGAAGAGAAGGCCCTGCGCGCGCGCTATTCCAAGTGCACCGGCAGCGCGGTCAATCCGGTCCTGCGCGAAGGCAACTCGGACCGCCGTGCACCCCGGGCGGTGAAGGAATACGCCCGCAAGAACCCGCACAGCATGGGCGAGTGGAGCCAGGCCTCGCGTTCGCACGTCTCGCACATGCACGCGGGCGACTTCTACCATGGCGAGAAGTCCATGACGCTGGACAAGGCGCGCGACGTGAAGATGGAGCTGATCACCACGAGCGGAAAAACCATTGTTCTCAAGGACAAGGTGCCGCTGCTGGACCGCGAAATCATCGACTCCATGTTCATGAGCAAGAAGGCCTTGCTGGAGTTTTACGAGAAAGAAATCGAAGACGCCCACAAGACGGGCGTGATGTTCTCGCTGCACGTGAAGGCCACCATGATGAAGGTGTCGCACCCCATCGTGTTCGGCCACTGCGTGAAGATCTTCTACAAGGAAGCGTTCGAGAAACACGGCAAGCTGTTTGACGAGCTGGGTGTGAACGTCAACAACGGCATGGTCGACCTGTACAACAAGATCGCCACGCTGCCCCAGAGCAAGCAGGACGAAATCAAGCGCGACCTGCACGCCTGCCACGAAGGCCGGCCCGAACTCGCGATGGTGGATTCGGCCAAGGGCATCACCAACTTCCACTCACCCAACGACGTGATCGTGGACGCCTCCATGCCGGCCATGATCCGAAACAGCGGCAAGATGTGGGGTGCCGATGGCCGCCTGAAGGACGTGAAGGCCGTGATGCCCGAGTCGACCTTCGCCCGCATCTACCAGGAGATCATCAACTTCTGCAAATGGCACGGCGCCTTCGATCCCAAGACCATGGGCACCGTGCCCAACGTGGGCCTGATGGCGCAGCAGGCCGAGGAGTACGGCTCGCACGACAAGACCTTCGAGATCACCGAAGACGGCACCGCCAACATCACCGACATCGCCACCGGCGAAGTGCTGCTGAGCCAGAACGTGGAGCAGGGCGACATCTGGCGCATGTGCCAGGTCAAGGACGCCGCCATCCGCGACTGGGTCACATGCCGGTGGTGTTCTGGCTCGACCAGTACCGTCCGCACGAAGCGCAGATGATCACCAAGGTCAAGATGTACCTGCACGAGCACAACACGGCGGGTCTGGACATCCAGATCATGAGCCAGGTGCGCGCCATGCGCTACACCCTGGAGCGCGTGGCCCGCGGTCTGGACACCATCAGCGCCACCGGCAACATCCTGCGCGACTACCTCACCGATCTGTTCCCCATCATGGAGCTGGGCACCAGCGCCAAGATGTTGTCCATCGTGCCGCTGATGGCCGGTGGCGGCATGTACGAAACGGGAGCCGGCGGCTCGGCACCCAAGCACGTGCAGCAATTGGTCGAAGAAAACCACCTGCGCTGGGATTCACTGGGTGAATTCCTGGCTCTGGCCGTGTCCATGGAAGACCTGGGTCTGAAAACCGGCAACCTGCAGGCCAAGGTGCTGGCCAAAACGCTCGATGCGGCCACGGGCAAGCTGCTGGACAACAACAAGAACCCTTCGCCCAAGACCGGTCAGCTCGACAACCGCGGCAGCCAGTTCTATCTGGCGCTGTACTGGGCGCAGGAACTCGCCGCACAAAGTGAAGAGCCGGGGCGAAGCAGCTTTCCGACAACGAGAAAACCATCGTCGCCGAATTGGCTGCCGTGCAAGGCAAGCCGGTGGACATTGGTGGCTACTACAAGCCCGACTTCGACAAACTCGAAGCCATCATGCGGCCGAGCAAGACCTTCAACGCTGCGCTGGCTTCGGTCCAGGCCTGAAGCGCGGGCGGTTTGAGACCGGGAGGCGGCCTACCGTGTGAACGGTGGGCCGCTCAGCTTTGAGCCGGCCTTCAGACCGCGCTTGTCGAACCAACCCTTGTTCATCTCCAGCACAAAGCGCACCGGCCGGGTGGAGCAGTGCGACTCCAGGCTCTGAGGTTGCATGTCGGCGAGGTTGACGATGGAGCCGTCATCGGCCACGAAGGCCGCCGTCAGCGGGAGCAGTGTGTTCTTCATCCAGAAGCACTGCTCCGAGGCCTGTTCAAAGGCAAACAGCATGCCTTCGTTGACCGGCATCTCCTTGCGGAACATGAGACCAATGGCGCGCTCCTGCGGTGTGGACGCCACCTGGGCGTTGATCAGGTGCATGCCGGCTGACAAGGTGACTCTGGGCAGCTGGAGCTGGGGCGATTCCTGAGCCCAAACTGTGCTGGTCGCAAAGACCCACATACAGAGCAGGCTGATGGACAATTTTTTCATGCGGGTGACCGGGTGGTTCAAATCGTGCCGCCATTCTCTGCCATCTACCGGTACAGGGTGGGCCGTGCGAGAATTTCGTCCATGTACCAACACATCCAGGTGCCCGCAGAGGGCCAGAAAATCACCGTAAACGCTGACACGTCGCTCAACGTGCCGGACCAACCCATCGTGCCTTACATCGAGGGCGACGGCACCGGGCTGGACATCACGCCTGTGATGCTCAAGGTGGTCGATGCGGCCGTGGCCAAGGCCTACGGCGGCCAGCGAAAGATCCATTGGATGGAGGTCTACGCGGGTGAAAAGTCGACCCGCATCTACGGTCCCGACGTCTGGCTGCCCGAAGAAACCCTGGCGGCGCTGCGCGAATACGTGGTGTCCATCAAGGGGCCACTGACAACCCCCGTGGGCGGGGGTATCCGTTCGCTCAACGTGGCGCTGCGCCAGGAGCTCGACCTTTACGTCTGCCTGCGCCCGGTGCAGTATTTCAAGGGCGTGCCTTCCCCGCTCAAAGAGCCCGAGAAGACCAACATGGTGATCTTCCGCGAGAACTCGGAAGACATCTACGCCGGCATCGAGTACGAAGCCGAGTCCGTGAAGGCGAAAAAGCTCATCAAGTTCCTGATGGAAGAGATGGGCGTGACCAAGATCCGCTTCCCGAACACCTCGGGCATCGGCATCAAGCCGGTGTCTATCGAAGGCACCGAGCGCCTGGTGCGCAAGGCGATCCAGTACGCGATCGACAACGACAAGCCCAACGTGACCATCGTGCACAAGGGCAACATCATGAAGTACACCGAAGGGGGCTTCCGCGACTGGGCGTACGCCCTGGCCCGCAAAGAGTTCGGCGCCGAGCTGATCGACGACGGCCCGTGGTGCAAGTTCAAGAACCCGAAGTCCGGGCGGGACATCATCGTCAAGGACAGCATCGCCGATGCTTTCCTGCAGCAGATCCTGCTGCGCCCGGCCGAGTACTCGGTGGTCGCCACGCTCAACCTGAATGGCGACTACATCTCCGACGCGCTGGCGGCGCAGGTCGGCGGCATCGGCATTGCGCCCGGTGCCAATCTGTCAGACACCGTGGCCTGTTTCGAGGCCACACACGGCACTGCGCCCAAGTACGCGGGCAAGGACTATGTGAACCCCGGCTCCGAAATCCTATCCGCTGAAATGATGCTGCGCCACATGGGCTGGAAGGAGGCCGCTGACCTGATCATCAGCTCGCTCGAAAAATCCATCTTGAGCAAGAAGGTCACCTACGACTTCGCGCGCCTCATGGAAGGGGCCACCCAGGTCAGCTGTTCGGGGTTCGGGCAGGTCATGATCGACAACATGTGAAGCCAGGGCGCCGGTTGCGTTCTCCCCGAATCCATCCGTCGCCTGATATTGCGAACTACACCCCCAAAATCCGCTTGCTTTGCGGTTTTGTTTTCGGCTTTCCCCTCACAATGAGGCATGGAAAAAACCATGCCCCACATGTCGACCCCGTCAGGGGGCGAGGGTTTGGTTTTAACCCCGTGTCCGTTGCTAATCCCGCATGGTGATGTGGGCGGATACGCGCCGCTAGAATGGTTTTCATGGCCACCCAGAATCCCAAAAAACCCGAAAACCCGACGGCGCCTCCCGGCGTCAGCAACGACGAGTCGGTGGTGCTCGAACGGCGTGCCCAGCGCACCCAGCCACCCCAGATGTTCCAGGTGGTCCTGCTCAACGACGATTTCACGCCCATGGAGTTCGTGGTGCACGTCATCCAGGAGTTCTTCAGCAAGGACCGCGAAACAGCCACCCAGATCATGCTCAAGATCCACCTGGAGGGAAAAGGCATTTGTGGCGTTTACTCACGCGACGTGGCCAGCACCAAGGTCGACCAGGTGCTCCAGGCGGCGCGTGCCGCAGGCCATCCTTTGCAATGCATGAGCGAGCCAGTTGAATAAGGCCTGAACCGCCTCATCTGACTCAACGAATCGGTTTTGTTCATTTTTCAGACGTTTGCTACCCAGATACCCCAAGCCCAAAGGAAGTGCCCCATGATTGCCCAGGAACTTGAAGTCAGCTTGCACATGGCCTTTGTCGAGGCCCGGCAGCAGCGGCACGAATTCATCACGGTCGAGCACCTGTTGCTCGCGCTGCTGGACAACCCCAGCGCCGCCGAGGTGTTGCGCGCCTGCTCGGCCAACATCGACGACCTCCGCAAGTCCTTGACCAACTTCATCAAGGACAACACGCCGCAAGTTGCCGGCACCGACGAGGTGGACACGCAGCCCACGCTGGGCTTCCAGCGTGTGATCCAGCGCGCCATCATGCATGTGCAGTCCACCGGCAACGGCAAGAAGGAAGTCACCGGCGCCAACGTGCTGGTTGCCATCTTCGGCGAAAAGGACTCGCACGCCGTGTACTACCTCCACCAGCAAGGTGTGACCCGTCTGGACGTGGTGAACTTCATCGCCCACGGCATCCGCAAGAGCGACCCGCCCGAAGCCGCCAAACCGGGTGAGAGCGCGGCCGAGAACGAAGAGGCCGGTGAAGCCAAGAGCAACGAAAAGGCATCGCCGCTGGAGCAGTTCACCCAGAACCTCAACCAGATGGCCAAGGACGGCAAGATCGATCCGCTCATCGGGCGCGAGTACGAGGTCGAGCGCGTGATCCAGATCCTGTGCCGCCGCCGCAAGAACAACCCGCTGCTGGTGGGCGAAGCCGGCCGAAGGCCTGGCGTGGCGCATCACGCAGGGCGAAGTGCCCGAGATCCTGGCCGATTCGAGCGTGTTTTCGCTCGACATGGGCGCCCTCCTGGCCGGCACCAAGTACCGCGGTGATTTCGAGCAGCGCCTGAAAGGCGTTCTCAAATCGCTCAAGGACCGCCCCAACGCCATCCTGTTCATTGACGAGATTCATACCCTCATCGGTGCGGGCGCAGCGTCGGGTGGCACGCTGGACGCGTCCAACCTGCTCAAGCCGGCGCTCTCCAGCGGCCAGCTCAAGTGCATCGGCGCGACCACCTTCACCGAATACCGTGGCATCTTCGAGAAAGACGCAGCGCTGTCACGCCGCTTCCAGAAAGTGGACGTGGTCGAGCCGACCGTGCAGGAAACGGTGGACATCCTCAAAGGCCTGAAGTCGCGCTTCGAAGAGCACCACGGCGTGAAGTACGCCATGGCCGCCCTGCAGGCCGCGGCCGAGCTCAGCGCCAAGTACATCAACGACCGCCACCTGCCCGACAAGGCGATCGACGTGATCGACGAGGCGGGAGCCGCCCAGCGCATCCTGCCGGTGTCCAAGCGCAAGAAAACCATCAGCAAAACCGAGGTCGAGGAAATTGTGGCGAAGATCGCGCGCATCCCCCCGGCCAACGTGTCCAACGACGACCGCAGCAAGCTGCAGACGCTGGAGCGCGACCTCAAGAGTGTGGTGTTCGGCCAGGACAAGGCGCTGGAAATCCTCGCGTCATCCGTCAAGATGGCGCGCTCCGGTCTGGGCAAGAGCGACAAGCCGATCGGTGCCTTCCTGTTCAGCGGTCCCACCGGCGTGGGCAAGACCGAAGCCGCCAAGCAGCTGGCGTACATCATGGGCATCGACCTGATCCGCTTCGACATGTCGGAGTACATGGAGCGCCACGCCGTGAGCCGCCTGATCGGTGCGCCTCCGGGCTACGTGGGCTTTGACCAGGGTGGCCTGCTCACCGAAGCCGTGACCAAGAAGCCGCATTGCGTGCTGCTGCTCGACGAGATCGAGAAGGCGCACCCGGACATCTTCAACGTCCTGCTGCAGGTGATGGACCACGGCACGCTGACCGACAACAACGGGCGCAAGGCCGACTTCCGCAACGTCATCATCATCATGACGACGAACGCGGGCGC
>LNFM01005431.1_pt1 | contig 22087 bp, 25 predicted proteins | sample 596031 | NCBI WGS metagenome assembly LNFM01 (sample SAMN04254537, study PRJNA301005) | activated carbon metagenome | isolation source: dual media filters at the Ann Arbor, Michigan drinking water treatment plant | place: USA: Ann Arbor
ACGCCAACGCGCTGCAGCGGCCGAAGCGCTTCTTCGGCGCTGCGCGCAACATCGAGGAAGGCGGCAGTCTGACGATCATCGCCACGGCACTCATCGACACCGGCTCGCGCATGGACGACGTCATCTACGAAGAGTTCAAGGGCACGGGCAACATGGAACTGCACCTCGATCGCAAGATCGCGGAGAAGCGCATCTTCCCGGCCGTGAACATCAACCGCTCGGGCACCCGCCGCGAAGAACTGCTGACGCATCCGGATGAACTGCAGAAGATGTGGATCCTCCGCAAGCTGCTGCACCCGATGGAAGAAATCGCGGCGATGGAATTCCTGCTCGAACGCCTCAAGGCCACGAAGAACAACGCAGACTTCTTCGATTCAATGAAGCGCTGAGGCTGCCGTCGCGCGCGCGACAGGTGCAAAAAGGCGGCCCTTGGGCCGCCTTTTTGTTGGCGGGTCGGTCAGCCCGGCGGCCAGCTGAACGAACGCCCCGCCAGCACGTGCACGTGCAGGTGGAACACGGTCTGGCCGACCGCCGCCCCGTTGTTGACCGCCAGCCTGAACGCATCGCCATGCCCGTGCTCGCGCGCGACCTGCGCCGCGGCGAGCAGGAGCTTGCCGAGCAGCACCTCGTCGGCGGCCGTCGCATCCGCGACCATCGCGATCGGTTTGCGCGGCACCACGAGCGCGTGAAACGGCGCCTGCGGATTGATGTCGCGAAACGCGATGCAGTGCTCGTCCTCGTAAATGATGTCGGCCGGGATCTCGCGCTCGATGATCCGCGTGAACAGCGTCTTCTCACTCATCTCGCTGGTCCTTTCTCCGCCTGCGCGGCGTTGCGAAGGGTTGAACTCGTTGATTTAGCCACCTAGAACACCGAGATTGGAGGGCAAGAGGCAGAGGCGGCCAGCCCCTGAGCCAGGCCCTTGTTTCCTTTGTTTCTCGGTGTTCTCGGTGGCCAAAAAATCCTATTCCCGCGGTCGCCGCTTCACGAAGCGCTTGTCGTGCCAGTTCGCACTGATGTCGCCGAGATGGACGCCGAACTCGGCGCGGCGGCGGTCATCGAAGAACAGGCGCAGCGTCTGTTCGATGGTCGGGAACGCCAGTTCGCCCCACGGGATGTCCTCCTCGCGGAACAATTCGACTTCGAGACTCTCGCTGCCCGGACTGAAATCGAGGTCGAGCAGGCGCGAGCGGAACATCATGTACACCTGATTGGTGTGCGGAATGTTCAGCACGGTGTACAGGTGCAGGATTTCGACGCGCGCGTTCGCCTCCTCGAGCGTTTCGCGTTCGGCGGCTTCGGGCGTCGTCTCACCGTTCTCCATGAAACCGGCCGGCAGCGTCCAGTACCCGTGGCGCGGCGCAATCGCGCGCCGGCACAGCAGGATGCGGTCTTCCCATTCCGGAATGCTGCCGACGACCAGCTTGGGATTCTGGTAATAGATTTCGTTGCACTGGCTGCACACGTGGCGGGGGCGGTTGTCGCCATCCGGCACCTGCCAGACGATGGCGCTGGAACCGCACTGACTACAGAACTTCATGGCTGGGCCTCACCGGGTGGGCGGAGTTTCGATTCGATGGTCGGCCAGATCGTGTCGAGCATCCGGGCCTGCGCGGCAGCCGTCGGATGCAGGCCGTCGGCCTGCATCAGCGCAGGATCGAGCACCACGTCCTTGAGAAAGAACGGCGTCAACGAGACACCGGGAAAGCGCGCAGGCAGCGCTTCGAACACCGCGCGAAAACCGTCGGTATAGGCGCGGCCATAGTTCGGCGGCACCTCCATCGGCAGGACGATGACCTCCGCCCCGGCTGCGGTGCTGGCCTCGACCAGGGCCTGCAGGTTGGCGCCGAATTCCTCGAGCGGCAATCCGCGCAGGCCGTCATTGGCGCCCAGTTCCACGACCACCAGCGCCGGACGATGTTCCTCGAGCAGGGTCGGCAGGCGCGTCAGTCCGCCGCGCGTGGTCTCGCCGCTGATGCTCGCGTTGACCACGAAATACGGATGGCCCAGGCTGTCGAGCCTATGTTGCAGCAGGTGGGGCCAGGCCTCGCCCTGCTTCAGGCCGTAACCCGCGCTCAAGCTGTCCCCCAACACCATGAGAACCGGAACAGGGGCGGCGGCCGTAACCGACAGGCACCACAGCAAGGCAGCAAGCAGCGGCAAGATGCGCGACGTCATTCTCTCTGTAGAACACCTGACCATGAAGTTCGTCAGTCCTGTCGGTTCGTTGACGGTGCTGGATGATATCAATTTCACGGTCGGTCGCCGCGAGTCGGTCGCGATCGTCGGCGCCTCGGGTTCGGGCAAGTCGACCCTGCTGGCGCTGCTCGCGGGCCTCGAGATCCCGAGCGCTGGTCGCTGCGTGCTGGCCGGCCACGATCTGGGCAGCCTCGACGAGGACGGTCGCGCGCGCGTGCGCCGCGCCCACGTCGGCTTCGTGTTCCAGCAGTTCCACCTGTTGCCGGCCTTCACCGCGCTGGAAAACGTGATGCTGCCGCTGGAACTCGGTGGCGCCGCCGATGCGCGTGCCCGCGCAGCGGCGACGCTCGGCGAAGTCGGACTCGCCGAGCGGCTCACCCACTATCCGCGCCAGCTGTCGGGCGGCGAGCAGCAGCGCGTCGCGCTCGCGCGCGCCTACTGCATGCGGCCCGATCTGCTGCTGGCCGACGAACCAACGGGCAACCTCGACGAGCGGACGGCCGCGCAGGTCATCGACCTGATGTTCCACCTGAACCGGGACGCGGGCACCACGCTCGTGCTCGTGACGCACGACGAACGCCTGGCGCAGCGCTGTGAACGACGCATCCGTCTGCATGGCGGGCGGCTCCAGGATGACTGAGCGCGAAGCCCCGCCGATTGCGATGGGGGCCACGGCGGCCTTGGCCGCGCGCCTGTTCCGCCGCGATCTGCGCAGTGCGCCGTGCGCGATCATCGTGCTGGCCGCGCTGGTCGCGGTCGCCGCCATCACGGCCGTCGGCTCGTTCACCGATCGCGTGCGGCTGGCGCTCGAAGCGCAGTCCAGCGCGTTGCTCGCGGCCGATCTGGCCCTGGTCTCCAGCGAACCGATTCCCGCAACGTTCGCCGCGCGCGCCACGGCCGCAGGTATCGACACCACCGAGCTGCTGTCGATGCGCAGCGTCGTGTCGCACGCGGACCAGTTGCAGCTCGTCGAACTGAAGGCGGTCACGGACGGCTACCCGCTGCGCGGCGAGCTGATGATTGCGGAGGCGATGTTCGCACCGGGACAGCCCGCCCGCGGCATCCCCCCGCGCGGCGAAGCGTGGGTCGAAGGACGTCTGCTGCAACGGCTGGGGCTCGCCCCCGGGGCCGAGATCACGATCGGCGACGCGCGCTTCAAGGCCTCGAAGCTCATCGTGCTCGAACCCGATCGCGCCGGCAGCTTCTTCGCCATCGCGCCGCGCGTGATGCTGAACCTTGCGGACATTCCCGCCACGAACCTGATCGCGCCGGGCAGCCGCGTGCAACACGGCCTGCTGTTCGCCGGCGCCCGCAAACCGCTGGCCGCGCTGCGCGAGGCGCTGGTCACGGGGCCGCATGCGCGCTGGCAGACGCCGGGCGACGCGCGGCCCGAAATCCGCGCGGCGATGACGCATGCCGGCCAGTTCCTCGGCCTGGCGACGCTCGTGGCGACGACGCTCTCCGGCGTTGCCATTCTGCTCGCCGCGCGCAGCTTCTCGCGTTCGCGCTTCGACGCGATCGCCCTGCTGCGCACGCTGGGTGCGACACGCGCGCAGCTCGCGCTGCTGCTGATTGGTGAATTCCTGCTGCTCGGCATCGTCGCGGCGACGCTAGGCACCGTGGCGGGTTACGGCCTGCAGTTCGGCCTCGCGAGCGTGCTCGAAGACTGGACCCAGGCGGCACTGCCGCTGCCCTCGTGGCGACCTGCCGTGCAGGGACTGGTCGGCGGCGTGGTCGCGGTCACCGGGTTCGCGCTCGCGCCGCTGCTCGAACTGCGCGATGTGCCGCCGGTGCGCATCCTGCGCGCGGACGTCGAGCCGCCGCGCACGCGCGGTGCCTCGACCTTCCTGTACGCGGCGCTCGCCATCGGCCTGCTGGCGCCCTGGAACAGTGGCGACTGGCAACTGACGGCGTGGTCACTGGCCGGCTTCGCCGCGACGCTCGCCACGCTTGCGCTGGCCGGCAGCGGCCTGATCGCGGCGGTCGCCGCGCTGAGACCGCGCGTCAGCGTGGCGTGGCGCGCGGGCTTCGCCAACATCGCGCGCCGGCGCCGCCAGAGCCTGTGGCAGATCATCGCGCTGGGACTAGGCGTGCTGGCACTGCTGCTGCTCGGCATCCTGCGCACCGATCTGCTGTCGCAATGGCGCGCGACCCTGCCGCCGGACGCGCCCGACCAGTTCCTGATCAACATTCAGCCCGACCAGGTCGGGCCGCTGCAGGACTTCCTCGACGAACGGGGCGTCACGGGCACGCAGTTCTACCCGATGTACCGTGCACGCCTCCTCGCGATCGCCGGCAAGGCGGTGAACCCGGACGCCTACGAAGACCCGCGCGCGCGGCGCCTCGCCGACCGCGAATTCAACCTGTCGTCTGCCACCGCCCTGAAGGACGACAATCGCGTGACGGCCGGGACGTTCTGGCGCGGCGACGCCGGCCCGCAGTTCTCGGTCGAGGTCGAGATCGCGAAAACGCTGGGCATCAAACTCGGCGACAGCCTGCGCTTCAGCATTGCCGAGCGCGAAGTCGAAGCGCGGGTGACGAGCCTGCGCGAGGTGAACTGGGACACGATGCAGGCGAATTTCTTCGTCGTGGCGCCGCCCGCGCTCCTGGCCGACCAGCCGGCGACCTACATCACGAGCTTCAAGCTGCCGCCACCCGACACCGCGCTGCTGTCCGCGCTCGTCGCGCGTTTCCCGAGCGTGACGGCGATCGATGTCGGCGCCCTGCTGACCCAGATCCGCGGCATCATGACGCGCGCCACTGGCGCCGTGGAATTCGTGTTCATGTTCACGCTGGCGGCAGGCCTCGTGGTGCTGTTCGCGGCGCTGCAGGCCACGCAGGCAGAGCGCCTGTACGACGCGACGATCATGAAGACGCTGGGCGCATCGCGGCTGACGATTGCGCAGGCGATTGCCGCGGAATTCACCGCCCTCGGCGTCTGCGCCGGCCTGATCGGCGCCGCGGGCGCCTGGCTGACGGGCTGGCTGCTCGCCACCCGCGTCATGCGCGTCGACTACGGCTTTCAGCCCTGGCTTTTCGCCAGCGGGATTGCGATCGGCGTGACGGGGATCGTCGGCGTCGGCGTGTTCGCGATCGTGCGCGCGCTGCGTGCACCGGTGGCGACGATCCTGCGCCGCATCTGATGGCGCCTAGGTCTGGACCCGCTCGTCGCCGGCCGCGGACCACGGCGGGCTCACGATCGCGGCGAAGCGCAGCACGGCCTCGCCGAGGTTCTCGATCCACTGCGTGGCGCCGGCGGGAATGATCGCGGCGGCACCGGTCTCGAGCACCGCGGCCTCCCCGTCGATGTGCAGCCGCCCGCGTCCCTGCAGCACGAAATACACTTCGGTGCGGTCGAGCCGGTGCGGAAATGTCGCGCCCAGCGCGCCGACTTCGGCGAGCGCGAACGAGTACGGCAATTCGCAGTCACCGTGGGCCGGGTGCAACAATTCGCGAATCGTGCAGCCATCGATGGCAACGAACGGAACACAATCATCGGAATGTTTGACCAGCATGCGCGTGAGCCCTGATAAGATTCGCTCGACTGATCCTAGCGCAGTCGCGTTCACGCGCCGTCGGCGCCAGGTTCGCTGACGCGGAGCACGACTAGCCATGACACCTTACCTGGGCAGCCCCGAGTTCAAGCACGGCGCCACGACGCCGCTCGGCGTGCTCGTCTGCAATCTCGGCACGCCGGCGGCACCGACCACCGGCGCGGTCCGGCGCTATCTCGCCGAATTCCTCGCCGATCCGCGCGTCGTCGAACTGCCGCGGCTGCTGTGGTTGCCGCTGCTCCACGGCATCATCCTGAACGTGCGGCCGCGTCGCTCGGCGCACGCCTACCGCACGATCTGGAGCGAGCGCGGCTCGCCGTTGATGCTGCATTCCGAGGCCCAGCGCGACGGCCTGCAGTCACGGCTCGCCGAGCAGGTGCCCGGTGGCGTCGTGGTGGCGCTCGGCATGCGCTATGGCGAGCCGTCGATCGCGAGCGCGCTGCGCGGGCTCGCCCAGGCCAACGTGCGCCGCGTGCTGGTGCTGCCGCTGTACCCGCAATACTCGGCGCCGTCGACCGCGTCCGTCCTCGATGCGGTGAGCCGCGAACTGATGCAGTGGCGATGGGTACCCGAACTGCGCACCGTCAACGATTACCACGCCGACCCGGCCTATATCGCGGCGCTCGCAAGTTCGGTGCGCGAACACTGGGCGACCCACGGCCGCGGCGAGCGGCTGATGATGTCGTTTCACGGCATCCCGCGCTCGTATTTCCTCGCCGGGGATCCCTACTACTGCCAGTGCCAGGCCACCGGCCGGCTACTGGCGGAGACCCTCGGCCTCACGCCCGGAGAATGGATCCTGACCTTCCAGTCGCGTTTCGGGCGCGAGCCCTGGCTGCAGCCGTACACCGATCACACGCTGGAGGCGATGGCACGCGATGGCCTCAAGCGCATCGACGTCGTGTGTCCGGGTTTCGCGGCCGACTGCCTGGAGACGCTCGAGGAAATCGCGATCCAGAACAACGATGCGTTCGTCGCGCTCGGCGGCACGGCATTACGCTACATTCCCGCGCTCAATGCGCGCGCCGATCACCTCGATGCGTTGAGCTCACTCGTGCTGCGTCACTGCCAGGGCTGGCCCGAACTCACCCGCCCGTTCGACGCCGGGGAAGCGGCCGCGGTCGCTGCACGCGCGCGGACCCTGGGCGCTGAGGCCTGAGGCTGCGCGCATCGGGGATGAAGCGCTGAAGGCGGGCGGCTTGCGGTGGCAGCGCGCCGCCCCGCACGCGCTCAGCCCGTGACCTCCACGCCGCGCCAGAACGCCACGTAGCCCTCGATGTGTTTTGCCTCGGGCTTGCACGCCGGGTAATACCAGCAGGCGTCCTTGTTGACCTCTTCGCCGACGACGACATCGTAGTAGCTCGCCGTCCCTTTCCAGCCGCACACCGTATGCGTCTCGCTCGGCCGCACGTGTTCGCGGCGCAGCGATGCCGGCGGAAAGTAATGATTGCCCTCCACGATGTGGGTGTCCCCGGACTCCGCGAGCACGACGCCCTTCCAGCGAGCTGTAGCCATGATGCCTCCTCAGTGAGCCGCGCTGCCCTGCACGCTGATGATGATGGTCCGGCGCTGGGCGGTGCGCCGATGTTCCCACAGATAGATGCCCTGCCAGGTGCCGAGCGCGCAGCGTCCAGCGCTGACGGGCACTGTCAGGCTTACGTTGGTCAGCACGCTTCGGATGTGCGCCGGCATGTCGTCCGGCCCTTCGGCGTCGTGCCGCCAGAGCGCATCGCCGTCCGGCGCGATGCGGGCGAGAAAGCGTTCGAGGTCCTCGCGCACCACCGGATCCGCGTTCTCGGTGATCGCGAGGGACGCGCTCGTGTGCTGCACGAAGAGATGGCACAGGCCCGTGACAACGCCCGACGCGCGCACCGCGGCCCCGACCTCGGCGGTGATCTCGATCGTGCCCCGGCCGCGCGTGGCCACCGCGAGTGCGCTCTGCTGCAGCACGAACCCCGGCGCTGCGGCTTCACCCGACATCGTGCAGGACATCGGCAAGCGGGCGGCGCGTCTGTGACGGCACGGCCTGAGGGTAGCCGAACCAGATCAGCCCGACCGTGAACTCGCGCTCGACGTCGGCGCCAATCGCCGCGAAAAACCGCGGATCACGCGTGACCTTGCCGGTCGACCACTTGGTACCGAGGCCGGACGCCCACAGGCACAGCGAGAAGTTGTGCACGGCGCAGCTGCAGGCCGCGTAGTCCTCGCGTTCGGTGTCGGGATTCTCGCTGCGACGACAGGTCACGACCAGCCAGCCGGGCATCGCGAGCCAGCGCTGGCGCTTGTTCGCAGCCGCGGCGTCGCCGCTCTTCGCGCGGACGAGTTCGGTGTTCAGCTCGACGATGCGCGCGACGGCCGTGGCCCCGAGCAGGTAGAAGCGCCACGGTTCGGTGCGGTGGTGATTCGGTACCCAGCGCGCGTGGTCGAGCGCGGCGAGCACGAGTTCGCGCGGCGGCACGTCCGCCGTGAAGTCATGGATGGTCCGACGCGCCTCGATCACGCGCGCGAGGGTTGCCGCATCCGCAGCCGTGTTGTCCATTGCATTCATCCTCATGGCTTCTCGCATCCCCCGTGCCCGACCAGGGCGTCGAATGGGGAATCATCGCGGGTCGTTGCGTCGATCCCGGGCAGTGGCGACAATGGCCGTCTCGCCATGAAGTTTCTCACACTGTTTGTCCTGCTGCTGCTGTCCGCGGCCTCTGTGCGCGCGGCAGAACCCGTGGCCGAGCGCACGCGTTTTCGCGCCGCCTACGATGCCGCGCTCGCCGGGCGCCCGACCGCCACCGGTCTCGCGCGCGGGCTCGAACAGTACCCGCTGTACGCGTACCTCGATTACCTCGCGCTGAAGCCGCGACTCTCGTCGCTGCCGGTCGCGCAGGTCGAGGCCTTCCTCGCCGGCGAACAGCACACCTACCTCGGCCATCGGCTGCGCGCGGAATGGCTGCGCCAGCTCGGCCAATTGCACCAGTGGCCGCTGCTCGTGCGCTTCGCGGCAAAGACCACGGATCCCTCGCTTGGCTGCCTGGTGTTGCGCGCCCGGATGGAAACGGGCCAGCTGCGCGCGGTCACGCCGGAAGTCGAAGCGCTCTGGCTGCTCGGCCGCTCGCAGAACCCGGCCTGCGATCCGGTGTTCGAGCATCTACGTCAGATCGGCGCGCTGTCGGAAGACCTGGTGCTGCGCCGGGTCTGGCTCGCGCTCGGCGAGAACCGCGACCAGCTCGCGAATTTCCTGCTGCGGCGATTCACGACCGGCCCCGGCACGCTCGATGCGACCTTGAAGCAGCTCGCGGCCCAGCCGGCGCAGGTGCTGCAGTTGCCGGGCCTGCGAACCGACACGCCACGCACGCGGGCGGCGATCGGCCTCGGCCTGATCATGCTCGCCGGCAAGGATCCGGCACGGACGCAGGCGCTGTGGCGCGATGCGCGCGGGCGCTACCGCTTCAAGGAGCGGGAAGCCGGCGTGATTCTGCGCGCCATCGCCCTCGGTGCCGTCAACCGCCAACACCCCGAACGGCGCGCGATGCTCGCCAACGTGCCGGCCAGCGGCGTCGACGCCACGCTGGAACGCATGCGGATCCGGGAAGCGCTGCAGGCGCGCGACTGGGTGCGTCTCGAGGCATGGACCGCGGAACCCGCCGTCACGCCGACGAATGTGCTGCGCTGGCGCTACTGGCATGCGCGCGCGCTCGTCGAACAGGGCAAGGCCGCCGACGCGACAACGGCGTTCCGGGCCGTGGCCGGCGAACGCGACTATTACGGCTTTCTCGCCAGCGACGCCCTGAAGACCGACTATTCGCTGGGCCACCGCGCGGTGGCGCCGACGGCGGAAGAAGTCGCCCGCATCGGCGCGAACCCCGGCGTCGCGCGTGCCCGCGAGTTCTATCGCCTCGGACTGCGCACGCAGGCGCATCAGGAGTGGCAGTGGCTGATCACGAACCTGCCGAAGCGGGACGTCGAAGTCGCCGCCCACCTCGCGCACGACTGGGGCTGGTTCGACCGCTCGATCATCGCACTCGGCGCGGTGCAGTCCTACGATGATCTCGAGCTGCGCTTTCCGCTGCTGTTCGAGGGCGAGGTGCGGGCAGCGGCCAAGCGCCGCGGGCTCGCGCCGGCACTGGTGTACAGCATCATCCGCGGCGAAAGCGCCTTCGTCACCGACGCGCGTTCGGTGGCCGGCGCCCTCGGGCTGATGCAGTTGCTGCCGGGCACCGCCGAAGAAACGGCGCGCCACCTCGGCACGGCGTGGCGCGGCACCGGCGATCTGCTGAGCCCGGCCAAGAACATCATGCTCGGGTCGGAATACCTGCGCCGGGTGATGCGGCAGTTCGGCGGCAGCTTTCCGCTTGCGGCCGCGGCCTACAACGCCGGTCCCGGCCGGGTGAAATCCTGGTTGCCCGGCAGCGGCTGCGTGCCGGCCGACATCTGGGTCGAATTGATCCCTTTCATGGAAACCGAGGGCTATGTCCGCCGCGCATTGTTCTATGCTGCCATCTACGAGCATCGGATGGGCGAATCCATGACTCCCCTGTCCAGCAGGCTGGCCGACCTCACGCGCGCGGGCGCGACCGGCAACTGCTGACCTGCCTCACCAAGCGGAGCGTCGAACCATGAACTTGCCATCACGCCGGGTCGCCCTGATCGGCGGCAGCGGTTTCGTCGGCCGCAGCATCAGCGAACATCTGGCCCGCGAGGGCATCGAGCAGCGCATTCTGACCCGTTCGCGGGAACGCGCCCGCGCGAGCTGGCCGCTGCCTGGCGCCAGCTGCGTCGAATGCAATCCGTACGACGCCGCGTCCCTCGCCAGCGCACTGTCGGACTGTGACGTCGCGATCAATCTGGTCGGCATCCTCAACGAGCGCGGTGACAATGGCGCCGGCTTCCAGCGCGCGCACGTGGACCTCACCCGCACCGTGCTCGCGGCCTGCGCGGACGCGGGTGTCACGCGCTACCTGCACATGAGTGCGCTGAACGCCGCACCCGTCGCGCCCAGCCATTACCTGCGCACGAAAGGCGAAGCGGAGCGCCTGGTGCGCGCAGCACCGGCCGGCCTCGCGACGACGATCTTCCGGCCGTCGGTGATCTTCGGGCCCGGCGACGGTCTGTTCTGTCGCTTCGACGCGCTGCTGGCCCTGTCACCGCTGCTGCCGCTCGCCTGCGCGTCGGCGCGCTTCCAGCCCGTCTATGTCGGCGACGTCGCGAGCGCCTTCGTGCGCGCCATCGACGATCGGCGCAGTGTCGGCCAGGCCTACGATCTCGGCGGTCCTGCGGTGATGACGCTCGAAGAGATCGTGCGACTGGTCGTGCGCGTGACCGGCCGCACACGGCTGATCCTGCCACTCGGCATGCTCGCCTCGCGCCTCCAGGCCGAAGTCTTCGAGCATCTGCCGGGCAAACCATTCTCGCGCGACAACTTCCGCTCGGCCACGCAGGACAGCGTGCTCACCGGTGCGAACGGGCTCACGGCGCTCGGGATCACGCCGACCGCTGTCGACGCCGTGATCGACACGCTGTTGCGTGGCGGCGGCGAGCGCATGCGCTACGACCGGCTGCGCCGGCACGCCGGGCGCTGAGGCGTCCCGCGCCCGCCGGCCGCACGCGATGAAGATCTACCGCGTCGGAGGCGCCGTTCGCGATCGGCTGCTGGGCCTGCCGATCGTCGACTGCGACTGGGTGGTCGTCGGCGCGAGCGAGGACGAGATGCTCGCGCAGGGCTACACGCGGGTCGGCAAGGACTTTCCGGTCTTTCTGCACCCGGACACGCACGAGGAATACGCGCTGGCGCGCACCGAGCGCAAACAGGGCAGCGGCTACACGGGCTTCGCGGTCGATGTCGCGCGCAGCGTCACGCTCGAGCAGGATCTCGCGCGCCGCGATCTGACGATCAACGCGATGGCGGAAGAGGCTGACGGCACGATCATCGATCCGTACGGAGGCCGCCGCGATCTCGCGCAGCGCGTGCTGCGCCATGTCACCGCAGCCTTCACCGAGGATCCCCTGCGCGCGCTGCGCGTCGGGCGCTTCGCCGCCCGTTTCGATTTCACGGTGGCACCGGAAACGATGGCGCTGATGCGCGCGATCACCGCCTCCGGCGAACTCGACACGCTGACGCCCGAACGCGTGTGGCGCGAACTCGAACGCGCACTCGGCGAAGCGCATCCGCAGCGTTTCTTCGAAGTGCTGCGCGAGTGCGGCGCGCTGCGCGTGGTGCTGCCGGAGGTCGACGCACTGTTCGGCGTGCCGCAGCCGGCGCAGCATCATCCGGAGATCGACTGCGGTGCCCACCTGATGCTGTGCCTGGCGGCGGCGGCGCGCGCCGGAGCCGACGCACGGGTGCGCTTCGCCGTGCTGGTGCACGATCTCGGCAAGGCGACGACGCCGGCGGCGAAGCTGCCGCAACACATTGGTCATGAAGAACGCAGCGTCGGCCTGCTGAACGGCCTCTGCGATCGCCTGCGCGTGCCGCAGGCCTGTCGCGAACTCGCGGTGCTCGTCGCGCGCCATCACACCAACGTGCATCGAGCGCTCGAACTGAAAGCGTCCACGGTGGTCGACCTGCTCGACAAACTCGACGCCTATCGTCGTCCGGCACGCTTCGAGGAGTGCCTGCTCGCCTGCGAGTGCGACGCGCGCGGCCGTGCGGGATTCGAGGACCGGCCCTATCCGCAGGCCGCGCGCTTGCGCGAGGCACTGGTGGTTACTCGTGAGATCGACGTCGCGGCGATCGTCGCCGAACACGGGCCGGGGCCGCAGATCAAGACTCTATTGCGCGAAGCACGGATTATGGCGCTCAAGGCCGTGTCCCGCGACTAGCGCGCGCGACCACCGGGCGGATCAGCCTCGCCAGAGGCTGGTGGGATCGAACGCGCTATTTGCAGACGTACTGGATCGCGACCACATCGCCCTGCTGCAGCGGCGCGCCGAGCACGATGATGCCGCTGCCGGACAACGGAAACGTGTCACGGCGGACTTCGTGGCGGCCTCCACCGGCAGGCAGAATGAAAGTGCCGTTGGTGCTCTTGTCGGTGATCGTGCAGCGGCCGCGGCTGTACTGCGCCGTGAAATGCTGGCGCGACACCAGGTCGTTCTTCACAGTCAGATCGTTCTGTGTGCCGCGTCCGATCGAGATCACCGGGCGCTCCGCGCTGACCGCCACCGTATCGCCGCCAAAGGCAAAACTCACCAGTTCATAGCGCCGTTCTTCGGGCTTGGACTTCTCGACGGACGCGGCGGTGATGGCCTCGACGTCCCAGATGATTTCATATAACGCGACGTGTTCGAAGGACACGAAATTCCAGGTTTCGTCGTCGACATAGCGCGACACCGCGCGATAGATGCGCGGCAGGGCGTCGATCACCGGCACCGTCGCCAGGGTCTGTTCGCCCTTCGCATTGCGCGCGGCCCAATGGGCGATCTTCGCCGTCTCGCTCATCAGGTCGTCCTTGACGCCGACGACGCTGCCGAAGTGCATGCCGATGCGCAGTTTCAGCGCGGGCGTGCGCGCATCGCCGGGATACGCTTCGCCGATCCGCGCGTGCAGTTCGCAGGCGGCGGCGGCCGCATCGGCGGGATCGTGGAAGAAGCACATGATTTCGTCGCCGAGCTCGGCGGTGACCCGGCCCTGGTGCTGCTCGGTGATCTCGACCATGCGCGCGATGCACGCGGCCGTCAGTTCGCGTGCCGCGGCGTCGCCGATCGTTTCATAGAGTGACGTGCTGCCGACGATGTCGGCGAACAGGATGACCTGCTGCGAGGTCGAGCGATCGCTAGTCTGTTTTGCCATGGCGCTGTGCCCGTGCCTGTTGCGGCGTGCCGCGTGGGACCTGCCTGTCCGGTGTTGCCCGAAGAGCATAGGGGAATTCGGCAATAGGCGCCCAAACTGAAGGGGTCCTGCATGAAACCGCTCAATGCGCTGCGGCTTTACCCCACAGCGCCTGCAGCCGGTCATCGCGCCCGCAGTTGAAGCGGTAGAACTCGTAGCGCACGGGATTCTTTCGATAGTAGTCCTGGTGGTAGTCCTCGGCCGGGTAGAACGCCGCGGCCTCGTTGATCTCCGTGACGATTGGCCCCGGCAGTGTCCCGCCGGCGCTCAACGCCGCGAGGCTCGCTTTCGCCGCGGCGGCCTGGTCCGCGTCATGCACGAAGATCGCCGACCTGTATTGCGTGCCGCCATCGCAGAACTGCCGGTCTGCGGTCACCGGGTCGATGTTGTGCCAGAAGACCTCGAGCAGTCGCTCGTAGCTAATCCTTGTCGGATCGTAGATCACCCTCAATGCTTCGGCGTGCCCGGTGCCGCCGGCCGAGACCTGCTCGTAGGTCGGGTTCGGCACCGTGCCGCCCGTATACCCCGAGATGGTCGCGACCACGCCGTCGAGCGCATCGAACGGCGGCTCCATGCACCAGAAGCAACCGCCGGCGAAGGTCGCGGCGGCCTGCCCCTGTGCCGGCTCCGGACTGACCGGCGTCGACGGAGACCCGGCCGCGAACGCCGGGACCATGCCCAGCCACCACAGGAAGACGAACGCGCGAAGCATCATGGTGCAGTCTCTGCTGGAAGTTGTGGCCCGGTTCGACTGTCCCGCGCGGGCGAAGTTGCCGCCGCTCACAGACGGTGCTTTTCATTGCGCAGACGCAGGCCGAGCAGGGGGTGCGTATAGTCGCGACCAAGCGCGATCACCTTGCAGCGCGTGCCCATTTCGCTCGGCAACAGCAGGATGCGCGCCTCGAGTGCGAGCCGCGCATGTGGCGCGGGATCGGCAAGCCGCTGCTGCAGCAGGGCCTCGACGCCGCAGCCGAGCAGAAAGTTCGCCTGGCTCGCAAAGCCGAGCACGTCGAAACCCGCTTCGACGGCGTCCTCGGCAACGCCGGTGAAATCGACCGAGGCGGTGATGTCCTGCAGCCCCGGATGCAGCAGCGGATCGTCGTGCACGCGATGGCGCCAGTAGCAGCGCAGGCTGCCGCTGTCACGGCTTGCGTGGTAGCGCTCGTGGCGCGGGTCGCCGTAGTCGATCAGCAGCGCGACGCCCCGGCGCAGAAAGCGCGCGAGATCGGCGATCCACAGCGACTGCCGGAGGTTGAGCTCGGACAGGTAATCGGCGGGCGGCGGGCCGGGCTCGAAGCAGTGCGCGACGCGGGCGGCCAGGTCGGCCTCGGCCGGCCAGCGGGTCCACTGCAGCTGCGCGCGGACATCGAGCGTGACGCCGCGCTCGTACGTCTGGCCGTCGGCCCGCTCGAACACGCGGACGGGCAGGGAATCGAGCACCTCGTTCGCGATCACCACGCCGTCGAGTGGTGTGGCCGGCGCGTCGCTCAGCCACTGCACGCGCTCGGCTATCGCCGGCGGCTGCGCGCGCAGCGTCTCACGCTGACGCTCACGCAGTTCCGGGCTCAGTTCGACGATGTAATAGGTGTCGGGCAGAGCCCCCAGATGCGCGAGTTCGGCGAGCAGGCTCGCGGCCAGGCGGCCCGTGCCGCCACCGAACTCGATGATGGCGCCACCGATCTGTGCGAGCACCTCGGCACACTGGCGGGCCAGGCTCGCGCCGAACAGCGCCGACACCTCGGGCGCGGTGACGAAGTCGCCGTCGCGCCCGAACTTGCGCGCCCCGGCCACGTAATAGCCGAGACCCGGTGCGAACAGCGCGAGATCCATGAACACATCGAAGGGCAGACGCCCGTCGGCCGCCGCGATCGCCTGCACGATGCGTTCACGCAGCAGTGCGGCGTGCGCTAACTCATCGGCGCCGGGATCGGGTAATCTCGTTCGGGTTTCCATGACCACTCCTCGACGGTGATCGCATCACCGCGCCGCATCGTAAGCAAACCGATGGACAAAGTCGCTCTCATCACCGGCGGCGCGCGGCGGCTAGGCGCTGCCATCGCCGAAGAACTGCATGCCGCGCGCTACCGGCTCGCGATTCATTGCCAGCACTCGACCGCCGAAGCCGCAGCGCTGGCCGCGCGCCTGAACGCGTTGCGCCCGGCGTCCGCGTTCGTGGTGACGGCCGATCTGCGCGACGAAAGCGCGACGTCGGCGCTGGTGTCGACGGTGGCCGCGCACTGGGGCAGGCTCGATGCGCTCGTCAACAACGCGGCCGTGTTCCAGCCGGCACCGCTCGCGTGTGCGACCAGCGAGGAATGGTCACAGACGATGGACGTGAACCTGCGGGCCCCGTTCCTGCTCGCGCAGGCCGCTGCACCACTGCTGGCGGCGGCGGAGGGTGCGATCGTCAACATCACGGACATCTATGCGGACCGGCCCAAGGCCGGCTTCGTGATTTACTGTGCCGCCAAGGCGGGACTCGCCGGACTCACGCGCGCGCTAGCGCGCGAACTCGCGCCGGCCGTGCGGGTGAACGGTGTGGCACCGGGGGCCATCCTGTGGCCGGAAACGGCCTCGGCCGACACGCGGCAGGCGCTGCTCGATCGCACGCCACTCGGGCGCTGCGGGGAACCGGCCGACATCGCCCAAGCCGTGCGCTACCTGCTGGAAGCGCGTTTCGTGACCGGGCAAATCATCGCCGTCGATGGCGGGCGCAACCTCAACGACTGATTTCGCGCACCTGCGGCCCGACCTTCAGCACCGGCAGCGGTGAACCGAGGTACCAGCGTTTCGCCTCGTTGTCGTACCACCAGTACTGTTCGTCGCGCACGGTATTCGCAATGTGCGAGTCCACTTCGTAGAACTCGACCTGCGCAATCACGCGCGCCTCATCACCGTCGTTGCTGACTACCTGTTCGCCGACGTCATAGCCGGTGACCTTGTACCCGGCATAAGCCGCGAGGTTCGGCGCGGGCAGCGGCGCGTCCTTGCCCTTCAGATACTCGCTGGCCTGCTCGAAATAGCCCCAGCGGATGAGCTTGCGGTAGGTTTCGACCGCCTGCACGAACGCCTTGTCGCGACGTTCGGCGCCCGGCCCCTTGACCAGCGAGCACGCGGTCAGCGTCGCGACGCACAGCGCGACGGCGAGCAGTTTGATGGCATGGCGTGAAATCAGCATCGGCTCAGGGTCCTTTTTCCGTCGGGGACATCTGCGGCACGGCGTCGAGCCCGGGCAAGGCCACGCGCGCAAGGGGCGCGACCGTCGGCACCATCGCCTGCCAGAGTTCAGCGTAGGACACGCCGAGCACGGGATGGCGTTCGTCGCCTGCGATCTCGGCGAGGGGGCCGAGCACGAAGGCCTGTTCGGTAATCTCGGCCCGCGGCAGCGTGAGACCTGCGGTTTCGAGCACCAGATCGTCATAGGTCAGCACGTCGAGATCGAGCGTGCGGGCGGAGAATCGCGGCCCGCCGCGGCGACGGCCACAGCGGTCTTCGAATCCGCGCAGCGTCTGCGCGAGCGCGAGCGGCGCGAGCGTGGTGTCGATGCCGACGACCATGTTCAGGAAATCCTCGCCCTCGAAGCCGACCGCTGGCGTGCGATAGACGGCGGAACACAGCAGCGGACCGAAACTGTCGCTCAGCAATTCGAGCGCCGCGAGCACGTTGGCCGCCGGCGCGATGTTGCTGCCGATGCTGAGGTAGGCGCGCGCCATGCGTCTTTCAGTCCGCCACGCGTTTGCGCTCGATCATCACGCCGACATCGCGTGCCTGGCGCACGGCCGACTTCTTGTTGATGCGCAGGCGCAGCCATTTGACGTTGAACTCGGTGAGGATGGCGGCGCAGATCGCCTCGGCGAGCGCTTCGACGAGCAGGAAGCCGCCCGTCTCGGCGATCTGCATGATGCGTTTGGTGACGGACTTGTAGTCGACGGTGTCGTCGATCGAGTCGCTCCTGCCGGCCGCGCTGATGTCGGTGCCGAGATCGACGTCGATGTGCAGCGTCTGCTTGAACTGGCGTTCCCAGTCCCAGAGCCCGATCACCGCATCGACCTTGAGATCGTGCAGGAACACGATGTCCATGGCGCCCGTTGAACTCGTCTGCGTCGCTGGCATGTGGGTCATCGCGGAATTGATCTGCGCCGCAGTATAAATCGAATCGGACTTGATCCGCCCGATCGCATCGATTCCAATACGCCCCATGCTGAGCGCCCTCGCCTTCGCCGTCTTCGGGTATCTGCTCGGTTCGGTTTCCTCCGCCATCCTGATCTGCAAGCTGCTCGGCAAGGCCGATCCGCGCTCGACCGGCTCGGGCAATCCGGGCGCCACGAATGTGCTCCGCAGCCACGGCCGCGGACCCGCCGCCGCCACCCTCGCCGGCGACGTCGCGAAGGGCGTGCTGCCGGTGCTGCTCGCAAAGCTGCTCGGCATGAGCCCGCTGGTCATCGCGCTCGCCGGACTCGGCGCATTTCTCGGCCACCTGTTTCCGGTGTTCTTCAATTTTCGCGGCGGCAAGGGCGTGGCGACCTACATCGGCGTGCTGTTCGGCATGTCGCTGTGGCTCGGCGGCAGTTTCGCCGCGATCTGGCTCGCAACGGCGGCCATCACGCGTTATTCATCTCTTGCCGCGCTCGTGGCGGCCGCCGTCACGCCAATCGTGGCCCTGGTCGGCGGCATGCCGGTGTCGATTGCGCTGGCACTGGCGGTGATGGCGGTGGCGATCTTCTGGCGGCACGGCGAGAACATCGCACGCCTGCGGGCGGGCACCGAGAGCAGGATCGGTCAGCGCAAGTCCTGAGCCCCGGCGCCGGGCGCCACGAGTTCCGCAAGTGACCAGCGCGGGCGCACGGCGAAGGCCTCGTCGGCGCGGTCACCTGCCGCCAACCGCAGATATCCCGCGTACGCGACCATCGCGCCGTTGTCCGTACAGAACTGCGGCGCCGGATAACACACGCGCGCGCCGCACTCGCGGCCGAGCGCATCGAGCGCCGAGCGCAGCATGCGATTCGCGCTGACGCCGCCGGCGACGATCAGGGTCCGCCGCCCGCTCTGCTTCAGCGCGCGCCGGCACTTGATGACGAAGGTGTCGACGACCGCTTCGGAGAAGGCGAGCGCGATGTCGGGCGCGGCCGCCGGCTCGCCGGCATGCGCGCGCACGGTCGTCGCGGTATAGGTCTTCAGGCCGCTGAAGCTGAAATCGAGCCCGGGCCGGTCGGTCATCGGGCGCGGAAAACGGAACCGGCCGGGCGTGCCGCCGGCGGCGAGGCGCTCGATGGCGGGGCCACCGGGATAGCCGAGACCCAGCAGCTTCGCGGCCTTGTCGAAGGCTTCGCCGGCCGCGTCGTCGAGCGACTCGCCGAGCACCGTGTAGCGCCCGAGCCCCGCGACGTCGACCAGCAGGCTGTGCCCGCCGGACACCAGCAGCGCCAGGAACGGAAATGACGGCGGGTCGGGCTCGAGCATCGGCGCCAGCAGATGCGCCTCCATGTGATGCACGCCGACGGCCGGGATCCCGAGGCCGAACGCGAGGCCCTGGGCCACGCCCGCCCCGACCAGCAGCGCCCCGATGAGCCCCGGACCGGCCGTGTAGGCAATCCCGTCAAGGTCGGTGTGAGTCATCCCGGCTTCCGCCAGGACGTTGTTTATCAGCGGTAAAGTGCGCCGGACGTGATCCCGCGAGGCGAGCTCGGGCACTACTCCGCCATAGGCCTGATGCATCTCGATCTGGCTGAACAGCGCGTGGGCGAGCAGGCCCCGGTCACCGTCATAGAGGGCGACGCCGGTTTCGTCGCAGGAGGTTTCGATGCCCAATACGCGCATGGCGGCTTTTCCCAGGGTGGACAAGGTGGAGACTGGTCGTTAGGATTCGCAAGTTAACGTTGAACGAATACTGCCCAACCAACCGAGAAGCCCAGTCTATGCCTTCTGTGCGAGTCCGCGAAAACGAGCCCTTTGATGTCGCCATGCGCCGCTTCAAGCGCGCCTGCGAAAAAGCCGGTGTGCTGGCCGAAGTCCACAAGCGCGAATATTACGAAAAGCCGACGCAGGAACGTAAGCGCAAGGCTGCTGCCGCGGTCAAGCGCTGGCAGAAGAAGGCCGCGCGCCAGCTGGCCCGCCGCACTCGCCCGTACTGACAGCCGCCCGCGCCGGCCCGTGCCGGCGCCTGATCTCATGCCGTCCGAGCTGAAAACCCGCCTCACGGAAGACGTGAAGACCGCGATGAAGGCGGGCGACAAGTCACGCCTGGGCACCCTGCGGTTCATGCTCGCCGCGGTCAAACAGCAGGAAATCGATACCCGGCTGGAACTCGATGACGCCGCCGTCACCGCGATTCTGACCAAGCTCGCGAACCAGCGCCGCGAATCGATCAGCCAGTTCGAAAATGCCCAGCGCGAAGACCTCGCGTCGAAAGAGCGCGAAGAACTCGCCATCGTCGAGACCTACCTGCCCTCCCCGCTGAGCGCCGGTGAAATCGAGGCCCTCGTCAACGCGGCGATCGCCCGGTTCGAGGCCCCGACCATCAAGGACATGGGCAAGGTGATGGCCGAACTGAAACCGCACCTGGTCGGCCGCGCCGACATCGGTGCCGTCAGCGCACAGGTCAAAGCCCGCCTCGGCGGCTGAGCCCGTCCCCGGGCCTGTGCGGCCTGTCCTGCGTCCGCGGCCTGAAGCGCCGGTACTGGCCCATCCCGCCAGCCTTTATCATCGTCGGACATCGCCGCGCGACGGCGCCATGGGGCTGTGACCCGGGGACACTGGCTTGGCCGGAAAAATCGCCAAACATTTCATCGACGACCTGCTGGCCCGCGCGAACATCGTCGAGGTCGTCGAACGCGCCGTGCAGTTGAAGAAGGCCGGGCGCGATTTCCAGGGCCTGTGCCCGTTCCACAACGAAAAAACGCCGTCTTTCACCGTCAGTCCGGAGAAGCAGTTCTATCACTGTTTCGGCTGCGGCGCGCACGGCTCGGCGATTGGCTTCCTGATGAATCACGACGGGCTCGGCTTCGTCGAGGCGGTCGAAGATCTGGCCGGCCTGCTCGGGCTCGAAGTGCAGTACGAAGAGTCGTCCGGCCCCGCGACGCCCGCCGCCGATTACAGCGCGCTCTACCAGGTGATGGACGAGGCCCAGCAGCTTTACGCCCGCCTGCTGCGCGAACACCCGGCACGTCAACGCGCCGTCGATTACCTGAAGGGCCGGGGCCTGACCGGTGAAGTCGCGAAGCGCTTCGGCATTGGCTATGCGCCCCCCGGCTGGGATGCGCTGGTCAGCACCCTGGGCGCTGAGCCCGGCCGCCGCAAACTCCTGATCGAAGCGGGTCTGGCGGTCGAGAAGGACAACGACCGGTTCTACGACCGCTTCCGCGATCGCATCATGTTTCCAATCCGCGACCGCCGCGGCCGCTGCATCGCGTTCGGCGGCCGCATCATCGACGAGGGCGAGCCGAAGTACCTGAATTCGCCGGAAACGCCGATCTTCCACAAGCGCCAGGAGCTGTACGGGCTCGACCAGGTGCTCAAACGCGGCAAGCGCCCCGAGCGGGTGTTGATCGTCGAGGGTTACATGGATGTCGTCGCGCTCGGGCAGTTCGGCGTCGACAACGCCGTCGCGACGCTCGGTACCGCGACCACCGGTGAACAGCTCGAGCAGCTCTATCGCCACGTCAGCGAGATCGTGTTCTGCTTCGACGGCGACGCGGCCGGGCGGCGTGCCGCGTGGCGCGCGCTCGAGACGGTGCTGCCGCTGCTGAAGGAAGGCCGGCGCGCGGGCTTTCTGTTCCTGCCCCAGGGCCACGACCCGGACAGCCTGGTGCGCGCCGAGGGCGCGGCGGTGTTCAATGCGAAGGAGCGGATCACGGCGCTGTCGACGTTCCTGTTCGACGACCTGAGCGCGAAAGCCGATCTCAGCAGCATCGACGGCCGTGCCCAGCTCGTCGCCCTCGCCCGCCCCCTGATCACGAAAGTACCGCCCGGACCGCTGCGGCAACTGCTGGGCCAGCACCTCGAGAAGCTCGCCGGCACCACGATCCGCGGCACCGACGAGCCGGCACCGCCGGTGCGCAAGCCGCCGCCGCAGCCGGTCCGTCCGCACGCGCCCGGCCGCTACGTGCCGTCGCTGCTGACCCGCGCGATCGCGATGCTGGTCCGCCAGCCGAGCCTCGCCCCGCTGGCGCGGGACCTGCCGGCACTCGATGTCGCGACGAACCCCGAGTCCGCGCTGCTGGTCACGCTGCTTGAAAGACTGGAGGGCAACCCCGATCTGTCGAGTGGCGCGCTGCTCGAGAGCTTCCGCGACGGGCCCCAGGCCAGCCTGCTGACCGACATCCTCGCCCAGCCGCTGCTGCTCGATGAAAGCCACTGGGAGGCCGAATTCACCGGCGCGATCGAGCAGATGCTCAAACGCAGCCGCCGCGGCGAGATCACGCGGCGGGTGATGAACCGGCTGCCGCCGGGACCGGGGCCGGATCGCCAGCCCGATGACGACGACGGCTGAACCACAGTCCAAGGGCTGCCGTAAGGC
>LNFM01005432.1_pt1 | contig 22086 bp, 23 predicted proteins | sample 596031 | NCBI WGS metagenome assembly LNFM01 (sample SAMN04254537, study PRJNA301005) | activated carbon metagenome | isolation source: dual media filters at the Ann Arbor, Michigan drinking water treatment plant | place: USA: Ann Arbor
GCACGCACCTCAGGCGAGAACTTGTTCGTCGTCTTGCTCGTCATAGCCCCATCCTCTCAGGAGTTGGGGCCTCCGGCAAAGCCGGGGCGGTTCAGTGCCGAACTTCTCTTCGAGACGTTCTCGCAGCGCTATGAGCGCGGCTCGACCATCGTTACCTCGAACCTGCCGTTCGAGGACTGGACCTCGATCCTGGGATCGGAGCGTCTCACCGGCGCGCTGCTCGACCGGCTCACTCACCACGTCAGCATCCTGGCCATGAACGGCGACAGCTATCGGCTGAAGCAATCCGCCGGCCGCCGGCGCAGCCTCGCCGCGGCGGAGCAAAACCAGGCCACTGCCGAACACGTCGATCCCGAGACCGGCGAGATCACAACAAGATGATCAGAAACGAATGCGACGATACGCAAAGGGCCCCGATCGGGGCCCTTTGCGTATCGTCCGCCCACGCCGCCACTGGCCTGCTTTTACTCCGCCGCGATGGCCTAGAATCCGACCGCCGTTGACATGATGATTGTCCTTTCGAGCAGTTCCGGTTCATGTCGACGGAAGTGCGGCGCTCCAGCAAAGGAGCGCCGCTGATCCCTTGCGCTTCAGTTGTATGCATTGCGACCAGCCATCACGCCGCCATCGACATCCCAAACGGCACCGGTGACCCAGGCCGCCTTGGGCGAGAGCAAGAAGGCGATCACCTCGCCAACATCTGCCGCGGTGCCGATGCGCCCGATCGGGTGAAAGCCATTGAAACCCTGAAGGGCGGAGTGAACCTGATCCCTCGGGATGAAGCCCTCGTAGATCGGCGTCTCGACCACCGCCGGCGACACGCCGTTGACGCGGATGCCGTGGCTCGAAAGCTCCATGGCAAGATGCTGCGTCAGCGCGTGAAGCCCGGCCTTCGCCATCGAATAGGCTGAAGACGGCGTCGCCTGAACCGCCTGCTTCGCCCACATCGAACCGATATTCACGATGGCGCCGCCCTGGCCGCGCGCCACCATGGCCTTCGCTACCGCCTGCGTGACGAAGAACGTACCGCGATTGAGATCGTGGTAGAGATTGTAATCAGCCTCGCTGTGCTCGAGGAAGGCTTTGGGCAGGAACACGCCGGCACCGTTCACGAGGCCAGTGAGATCGGCATATTCGGTTGGAATTCGCGAAGCGAAGCCGCGCACCGCCGCCTCGTCCGTGATGTCCAGAACTTCGATATCGACGCGGCCGAGCGGCATCAACTCCTTGCGGGCTTCCTCCAGTTTGGCACGCTGCCGGCCGAGCAACACGACGGCACCACCGGCCTCCAGCACGAGACGGGCGGCAGCCTTGCTCATGCCGCTGGCGCCGCCGATGAACAGGGTGCGGGTATCATCCTGATTGGTCTTCACAGTGGTTCATCCTTCTAGTTGGTAGTTTAGGGTTGTAAAAAATTTCAGATCTTGAGCGTCGCGATCAGATCCGCCGTGGCGCGCGCCACGACAGCCGGATCGCCCATCCCCCAAGCCACCAGGGTTGCCCCTTCGAGCGCGGACAAGATGCGTTCGGCCGCCGTCTCCGGCTTACCGGCAAGCCGCAGCTCGCCACGCGCCACGCCCTCGGCAAGCACGCGGGTGAGCCAGGCAAGTTGCTGCGCGAAGAAGCGGCGGACGCCGGCCCGCACCTCCTCGGGAAGAACATGAATCTCAGTAACCAGCATGCCACAGAGACAGAGCATGCCGTCGCGGACACTCGCTCCATAGATCGACGCATAGCGCTGGATCCGCGCCACCGCCTCCTGCTCGTCCCGATCTATCGCGTCGAGCAGGACTGCGAAGCGCGCGCCATAATCCGCAGCTAATGCCGCGCCCAGATCAGCCTTACCAGGAAAATGATGATGGATACTCGCCTTGCGAATGCCGACGGCTTCCGCGATATCGGCATAGCTGATCGCGCTGTAGCCACGCGTCCGCACCAGCCGCTCGGCCGCCGCCATCAACTGTTCGCGGGTGTTTGCATGTGACACAACCCCAGTCTGCCTATCAATTGGTAGGCCGTCAAGGTATGAATCGGCGAAAGCGGTACCATTAGAGATCGAGCGTCTCCGGACTCTCGGGCAAGTGGGAGCTTTATGGCGAGCGCTACCAGCGCACGGCGCAGCAGATCGACCGGATAGGCCTCCAGCTCGAGGAGCTGGAGGCTAAAGCAACAGAGCGTACCCGATGGCGTGATCATGCGGATGAAATCTTCAGCCCAGCGACACCGCCGACTATCGCGATAGCGGATGCAACTTTCAACGGTGAGAGCGCTTCGCCCAGGAACGCAAACCCAAGAGCAACAGTTCCCAGCGTGCCAACCGCGGTCCAGATGGGGTAAGCGACGCTGACTGGTAGTGTCTTCATCGCAAGCGTCAAGAATGTGATCCCACCGATCACAGCGAAGACAGTAACGGCGGTCGGTAACGGCTTTGTAAAGCCATCAGAATATTTCATACTCATGGCGAAAGTCACTTCAAAGACGGCCGCCAAGCCCAGGTAGATCCATGCCACATTCATCTTGAATCCCTCCAACAGTAAGAGTGTTTAGAATATATAAATGCCCGGTCATAAATTGGATGCGCGGCACTGTCTCGGTGTTCTGCTGCTAAACCGCGATCTGGCGCAGAAATCCCGCAAATGCGGTGTCTGCGAGCTGCGAAACCGACCCGTAACGGCTATGCACCATGAAACCATCACCCATTGCGATGGCCTGGCTGGCGAGAACCTGAGGATCAAGATCGGTCCGGATTGTGCCCTGTGCCTGCGCGACCTTGAACGCATGCGTGAACGCGTCGATCAGTGTGCGGTTGGCCCGGTCGACAGCCGATGCTGCCATCAATTGATCGCTGCCCAGCTCGGCAAGGGCGTTGACCATCAAGCATCCTTTGCGAGAGGTATGGTTCGCGTCTTTGCTCCAAAGATCGAAGACACTCTGAAGGTTGTCGACGGCCGCGCCTGATCGATTCAGTATCTCGGCGACGGCGCCCACCTTTCGATCGGCGTAGTGATCGATCACGCGTTCGAAAAGAGCTGCCTTGTCTCCAAACGCATATCTGAGACTTTGACGATGCAGCCCCGTTGCCGCTTCTAAGGCAGGGTAGCTTGTTCCGGCATAGCCATGGTCCCAAAAGACCGTCATGGCCTTGTCGAGGGCGTCGGCCAACTCGAAAGATCGTGGACGCCCAACCGATGATTCGCAGCTTTTCATGCGGACTATTTTATGTACGATCGTTCACGATTGCAAGTGTTGAGTGGTAAAATAAGTTGCTGCCAAGTGTTCTCATGTGACACTTGCCTCCAGCAACTTGTCTTGCGTCCTCGTGTCGAAATCGCTGGCGTCGTGACGCTCGTGGAGTTGGTCGGATGGCTCGCCGGAAGTGCGGTTGACTTTCCTGCCGCGCGCCACCGCAGGGCGGACGAGGATCTGCTCGGCCCAGCGGCTGACGTTCGCGTAGTCCTGGACCGACAGGAACTCCGCCGCGCCATACTGCCAGCCCTTCACGAGCCCGCCATACCAAGGCCAGATTGCCATGTCCGCGATGGTGTAGTTTGCGCCAGCGATGAATTCATTGTCGGCCAGGCGCCGGTCGAGCACATCGAGCTGACGCTTCACTTCCATCGCATAGCGGTTGATCGGATACTCGAACTTCGCCGGCGCATAGGCATAGAAGTGACCGAAGCCGCCGCCGAGGAACGGCGCGGAACCCATCTGCCAGAACAACCAGGAAAGCGTTTCGGCCCGCGCTGTCGACTCTGCAGGCAGGAACTCGCCGAACTTCTCGGCCAGATGCATCATGATTGCGCCGGATTCGAAGATTCGGATTGGCGTCGGCCCGCTGCGATCCATCAGGGCGGGAATCTTGGAGTTGGGATTGACCTCGACGAAGCCTGAGCCGAACTGGTCGCCATCGCCGATCTTGATCAGCCAGGCGTCGTATTCGGCACCGGCATGGCCGAGCGCCAGCAACTCCTCCAGCATGATCGTGACCTTCTGGCCGTTCGGGGTACCCAGCGAATAGAGCTGCATCGGATGCTTTCCGACGGGTAGCTCCTTCTCATGCGTCGCGCCAGCGATTGGCCGGTTGATGTTGGCAAAGGTGCCGCCGCTCGCCTTGTCCCAGGTCCAGACCTTGGGCGGAACATAGTTTGTGCTGTCGGTCATCATTGGTCTCCTTGGTGCAATTAGGCCGCAGGCGGAAAATTGGACGGGAAGAGTGCGCGTTGGGCCTCCTCATCGCGGGCCTGCTTGAAGGGGTGATCCTTGCCGACCGCGCGTGCACGGGCCACGGCCGGCCTAGCTTCGACCGTCTCGAACAGGCGCTTGAGGTTCGGGTACTGCGCGAGGGGATCGTTGACGCCCTTTAACACGCGCGACGCACGGTCGAGCCAGCGCCAGGCCGAGATATCAGCGATCATGTAGGTTTCGCCTACGATGTAGGTGCGGCCCTCAAGGTGGTCGTCGAGCACCTGATAGTAGCGCTCGGCCTCGCGGCGATAACGGTTCTCATCGAGCCTGTCGAGTGCGAGGAGGCGATGATGCAGGCCGGCTGGGGCTGCCTGCGAAGGCTCGATGCGGATGTCCTGAACCTACGAAAGGTACGCGCCGACTCGGCGCTCTTGCGCTCGGGCCTCGTCGTCGGCGCGGTCCTGCGCGAGCGGCTCGAGGCCCCCTTTGCCGATCTCGCCTTTCGGGTGGGGGCGGACGGGCCAAGCCAGGCCTATGCAGCCCGGGAGCGGTCCAACCATCGGCGTCGGTTGCGGCGGCTGTCGGAACGTGGCGCGATCGCCTTTGGGACGGTGGAGCCCCGGGGCGGAGGCGGCCCAGTTGGCCGTCAGGGTGGTGGCGATGAAGCGGGCTTCGCTTCTGCGCCATGGGGTCGTGGCGCCGACGATCGCAGATCCGCGCTTCTCGGCATTCTTCCAGGGTCTCGCCGGCGACGCCGCTGGCGGTTCGCCGCTGCACATAACGATCATCACCTGCGACGGCGCGCCGATCGCGCTCGACCTGGCGCTGGATTGCAAGGGCACCAGCTTCGGCCATGTCATCGCCACCCATCCCGAACATGAGCGTGGCGGCGTTGGCGGGATCCTTGTGCATCACAGCTTCGCCTCCGCCAAACGCCGCGGTAACGACATCTTTGACTTGCTGGCGCCAGCTGACGCCTACAAACACGAGCATGCCAACGGCCTGACGGCAGTGAGCGACCTGGTACTGCCCTTGTCCTGGAAGGGCCGGCTGGCAGAGAATTATGGGCTACTGAACTTGAGACCCTTCCTCAAACAGGCCCTTCGACGTCTACCATCGCCGTTGACACAAAGGCTGGGCGCCTGGCCGCATAGCGGCAAGAGCTAGTGGATCGATTGAGACAAAAGGTTCCGGCGTGTTTCGCGCCGAGTGCCCGCTCCTTGGACAGCGGTCAACGGGAAAATTCGACCCATTGCTGACCTCACGTTGTCGCGGGCGGTCGAACTGATGGAGACTTTTGCTTGCTGCCGAGCGCGTCGAAGGACATGCTGCTTCTGCGGGGTCATTGACCTAGCGCCGGCCAGTTATCGCGGGGTCCAACATGGCAAAGGCATACTGGGTTGCAGCCTACCGCTCCGTAAGCGATCCGGACGCATTAGCGGCTTATGCGAAACTGAGCGGACCAGCTATCATTGCTGGCGGTGGCCGTATCTTGGTGCGCGGCGTGCCAGCCGTGACTTACGAGGCCGGCCTAGAGCAAAGGACCGTGGTCATAGAGTTCGACAGCGTCGAGCATGCTCAACAGGTGCACGACAGCCCAGCATATCAAGAAGCGATGGCCTTGCTTGGGACCGGGGCTGAACGGGACATCCGAATCGTCGAGGGCGTTTGAAGGCAGGTGAAGTCGTCCAACGGCTTACTTCGCGTCTGCTATTGTGACCCTCCTGCGACCTTCCGAACCTCTGCAAACAGGCAGGGCCGCGCCGCCGTTCCCGAACTGTGACGACGGTCACTGGGGGGTACCAAGCGTCCGTTCCAATCCTCTAGCGATGCACGATTGAAGTCCAGAAACTAGGCTTTGGAGTGCAATTTGTATTCGCCTGAAACATCAGCTCGCTTGCACGATTACGAGCCTATCGGCGTTGACAGGGGTGCCGTAAGTCAAAGAACGCGGCCCGTCGCCAACAATCTGTACCCACAAGGGGCTCATTGGTAGGGATCGGCGCCGCGGGCGACCTTCAGGTGGTGGTGTTGGTAGTGCATGCCGGGCGTCAAGACGCAAAGAACCCCAACCCTATCAGCTTGATGAGGTCGTTGGTTGAAATTGGAAACTTACTGCCATAGTCGCTCCACCCTTGCTTTCTACGATTTCGCTGCCGATCTTCCGCGCCCAATCGATCGGGTCCACAACGCAAGCTGACTGCATTTCGCGCTCGGCCATCTCGACCCGTAGGGGTTTGAGGATCAACACGGCTTCACGGTCAAAACCGCAGGCTGATCCTGCCTAGCCGCAGGGGCGCACTCCACACTGCAACTAGGAGGGGATTTCGATTTCCAGCCAAATGGGCCTACGTTAACCATAACATTGCATTTATAGTGCGTTATTGGGCGGTGTGTGAGAATCCATCGGGACACTCACCAGGAGCTGAGCCCCAGATGACTGACAGCCTTTTGCCCGATACCCACGCCACCAAGCTTGCGCGCGCTTTCGTGAAAATCCTCCGTCGCGAGAACGAGGCTTCCAGCTCGCAGACTCAGTATGCGCTGCGCGATGATCCGGTCGATGACGTACTGTCCCTTGAAAAGGAACAGGAAGAAGAACTCGAGCCGCGTCTCGCCCCTGACCTGATCGGCGCGACAGTAATGCTCGCCTGTGGCTTAGCCTCCGACGATGCCGTTCTTAGGGCGCTCCGCCGCGGAGCGCCGGTGGTATCGATCACGGTCCAGGCGCCCGACCAGGTCAACCTTGTCGAGCACGCCCTGGCGAGTTGCGCCCTCGGACGTGCCGTCGAGCGCTTCGATGGCGAGCGGGTGACATCCGAGAAGAACCTGCGGAGGCTCGGCAAGCGGTCGGCCGTAGTCTTCGCGCGTGACGGAACCGAAAGCTCGCACGTGGCCGCGAGAGGCAACTCGGCCGTGGCGCATGCGCTCCAGTCCAGAGTAGCTCTGATCGGCATCGCAGCCGAGCCCAAGCGTCAGCTGCCCCGCGACCTGATGCGCGCATGCGAGCACCGCGTCGAGCTCCACAACCTCGACCCGGTCGGGATCGCGCTCGTGATCGAGGCCCTGACCGGCACGTGCCCGACGACTGCCGTAGATCCTGATCTGGTTCGCCTCTGCGACCTCTCGGATCTCGCCCTGGCGATCCACGCCGACCTCGGGGCGGACGGGTCGCTCGCCAAGCTCCATGACCTGCTCCGGCTCAAGATGCAGCCCGGAGAGGACACGCCCACGCTGGAGCGCCTCGCGGGATACGGGGAGGCCAAGAGGTGGGGCCTCGACCTGGCCGCGGACCTGCGCGGGTACCGGAGCGGCGAGCTCGACTGGGCGAGCATCGACAAGGGCGTGCTGCTCGCAGGCCCGCCTGGCGTAGGCAAGACGATCTTCGCGAAGTCGCTCGCGATCAGCGCCAACGTTCCGTTCGTGGCGGGTTCGCTGGCACAGTTCCAAGCCACGAAGGACGGCCATCTCGGCCATACGCTGGCGGCGATGCGGTCCTTTTTCGACGAGTGCAGGAAGAAGGCCCCGTGCATCGGCCTATTGGACGAGCTCGACAGCTTCGGGGATCGGAACGGATTTTCAAGCCATCACAAGGATTATTCTACCCAGGTGGTGAACGCGCTGCTCGAATGCCTCGACGGGTCGGTCGGGCGCGAAGGCGTCGTCATCATCGGCGCGACGAACGACGTCGGCCGGATCGATCCCGCCATCCTGAGGGCCGGGCGGCTCGACCGCATCATCCACGTCGCGCCCCCGGGCTTCGAGGATGCAAAGGCGATCCTGCGCTTCCACATGGGACCTGATCTTCTGCCCGATGTCGACCTGGGGCCGGTCGCCTTCGCCACGAGGGGCGCGACCGGGGCCGACATCGCCGCTTGGGTGAGGAGGGCGAAGGCGAGGGCGCGGCGGGAAAAGCGCGAACTGACGATGGAAGATCTTCTCACCGAGATCGGGGACCCGCTGACGGATATGTCGCACGACTTGAGGCGCACGATCTGCGTGCACGAGGCAGGACATGCCGTCGTTGCGATGGTTCTAGGACTGGACGGCGACCTGACGCTCGGCTTCAAGCCGAACGGTAGCGGCGTGACGACGCTGGACCTCAACCCGCGGGCGGCCGAGACGTCGGAGCGCGACGTAGAGCGCCATCTGACCTTCTTCCTCGCGGGGCGCGCGGCCGAGTCTTGCGTGTTCGGCGAGGCTTCCGTGAGCGCAGGTTCAGGCGGCGGCGAGAATTCGGACCTGGCGATCGCCACTCGGCTCGCCCTCCGCATCGAGACGCAGCTCGGTTTCGGGAAGAAGGCGCCGCTGCTGTACGTGTCGGAAGGAGATGGTGAGCTCCCGAGCCTAGCGCGGTACCCATGGTTCATGGAGGCGATCTCGGCGCGTCTGGAAGATGCTTACGAAAAGGCCAAGGCCCTCGTCATCGACCATCTGGCCGCGCTCAAGCTGATCGCCGCTAGCCTCGAAACCCGCCGTTTCATTAACAACGAGGAGGTCCGGGAGCTTTTCGCTCGCGCTGGCGGCGGCGGCGGGCCGGAACAGTTCCACGCGTCGGGCGAGGCGGGACGGCCGGAGTGGACTGATCCAGCCGAACCCCGTGGTGTCGTCGGTGCCGCGGGCCGCCACGGCTCCGCCGGGACCGTGGTGGCGACATGATCGCCGGCTTGAACCCCGGCCGACGTCGAGCTTGCATCGCGCATGGCGGACGTAAACCGGGAGTCGTGGGACTGCCGGGAGGAGGGTGTTTGGCGGTCGCCCGAGGCGACGGCCCTCAGCCGACGTCCTGCTCTGGAGACGCGATCAGGGCTTCCGGTCACGACTTCCGTGTCGAACCGCTGCGTGCCGAAGGGCGAACCAAGATACCGACCGGGCTCCCATCTTCGTAGGCGAACTCCACCCCGAGAGCTTCCAGACCGACCCGGAGCTTGTCCGTAGTGGATTCGTAGGCAAGGCCGCTCCCGAGCTCGAAGCTCGCGATGGTTCTTCGCGACAGGCCCACCGCCTCGGCGAGCTGCCCCTGATCGATGCCGAGCCACGCTCGCGCCGTTCGGACCTGCTGAGCGGTAAGAGGTTTTCGCGCTCCGCGCGGCTTGTCATCGACCATCTAACGCCCTTCCGCGGCGGCCCCGGCGACAAACCGACGCCCGTAAACGCCCGACGATAACGCCTGGTCCCGTCGATTGCACGATCATGTCGTGGCGGGACTGCCCGAACGATCGCCGGAAACACCAAAGCCGCGATCGTACCCTCCGAACACTGACGAGCAAGGAAGTGCAGATGGCCGTTTTCTTCATCGCAGACACCCATTTCAATCACCCCAACGTCATCGGCTTTTGCGCAAGGCCTTTCGCTGACGGCGAGGAGATGAACGAGACGATGGTCGCGAACTGGAACGCCGTCGTGAGGCCCGGCGACGAAGTCTGGCACCTGGGCGATTTTGCCCTTGGCTCGGGTGCCGACGCCGCCAAGATCTTCCGAAGGCTGTCGGGCATCAAGCATCTCGTGATCGGCAATCACGATCGTCGATCGCTCGATGTCGGATGGGCCAGCCCACCCGCTTTCCTTCGAGAAATTTCCGTGGACGGCCGCCGCCTTTGCCTTTGTCACTATGGAATGCGGGTTTGGCCCGGCCAGCGAAGGGGTGCGTTGCACCTGTATGGGCACTCGCACGGTCGCCTGCCCGGAACGTCGACCTCGCTCGACGTGGGCGTGGACTGCTGGGAATTCAGGCCGGTTACGCTCTCGGACATTATCGCCCGGCTGGGCTCTTTGCCCGACGTCGATCCCGAGGCCTGAAGACAACAGGCCGGACCTCTCGCGTCGAATACCGACGCAACGGCTTCCTTTTGGTCTTTTACCGCTACAATACACAGATGTTCGTGTATCGGGGCCCGCGTTAACATCGGTCGCGACTGAAGAGCATCAGGCACGTTTTGGGGCAGGCGACGTCATCGAGGTGACGAGAGCAGCCAATCAGATCCACTGCGGATCAACGGTTCTCGTCGAGATGACGACGCAACCTCTGCAAATCAGGAATGAGGTCCATGAGCGCCTTCCGCCCCATCACGCCGTCGATCTCCGAGAGCACGGGTCCCAGCGCCGCAATCGAGGCTGCATGGGCCTCCCGCCCCTTCTCAGAGATCGAGACGAGCTTGCTGCGCTTGTCGTCGGGGTCCGGCCGCAGCGTGATGAGGTCCTTGCGACGTAGGCTTTCCACAACGCCACCCATGGTCGGTTTTGCCACCTGGAACGCCTGCGCCAGCTTGTTGACGTTCCGTTCCCCGCCGAGTCGTACGAAGTGGTTGAGGATACGGAACTGCGGCATCGTCATACGGTATGGAAGGACAGACTCCAGTTTCGTCCCGGCCAACTGGCTGATGATGCCGATCTCGTTGAGCAGGACGAAGCTGGGTTGCGGGGCGGCGTGATCGGTCAAGCGGGCTTCATCCGTGTTTCGAGCGGCCAGCGTGGCGTCGGGCCCACGGCCGGACCGTATCCCAGGCGAGCCAGCATTTGAACCCGCGCGGGCGTCTTGATCCCGACATGCGCGTGGAAAGCTGCGAATTCGCCTGCCATTTCGGGATACTCCTGTAGCACCTGGCTCATAGGATGTAGCGACAATCCGTGGGCGACGGCCGTGAGCGCGATCCGCATCCAGGCGCGCCCCGCCGCGATCTGGTCGGCCCGGCTGTTGTTGGGCGTCGAGAACCACAAAGCGGCGGGGGTCGCGACGGTCGAAGCCGTCCAGCGCTCCGCGCCGGCCCTGAAGGCGGGATGGCTCGTGTCCGCCATGATCTCGCGGTTGATCTTACCCTCGGCGACGAGCTTCTCAATGAAGGGACCGTCCATCGAGATGCCGTCGGGGTTCGCCAGGTTCTCTGCCCGACCCATACGCATGAGATCAACGCTCTCTTTCCAGGTACGCGGCGTCCCCACCTCGATCTCGCCGGCCCGGCTCATGAAGCCACGCATGACGGCGACCTCCGGAGCGTCCGTCACGATCTTCAACGCGTCGACCCCAGTAGTCTTGGCTGCCGCCAGCGCGGCGATGGCGTCGGCGGGGATCACGCGGGTCATGTCGTAGGGCGTCTTGACGCTGCGACGCTTCAAGATGAAGGGGAACAGCAGATCGGGCTCTGCGGGGCCTGTCAGGCGCAGAATAGCGATCGGGCGTGCGTCGACGCGCTCGTCCGGGAAGCCGTCGGGAAACAGCGTGACCTGCGTGCCACGACCCGCCGTGGCGGCGGCGATGGCAAAAGTCTCCACGAAAGCTCCGAGGCCGATCAGGATCTGGCGCCCGAAAGGATCGGTCACCGGCAAAAGCCTGGTCGGGTCGCAAAACAGCGTCACCTGATCGTCGGTGCCAAGATCGACCATCCACGGCTGACGATTGTGTGGGTTGGGGGCAAGAATTGCATAGGCCAGAGTGCGCCGCCGCATGTCACCCGTCTCCGCGCCGGCCGTCACCCATGGCCCGACCGGGTCCGCAACAGGCGTGCCACTCGCAGGCGCATGACCACTGGTCGCAGCGACGATGGCGCCGCCGCCCAGAATCCTTAGGAAGTCTCGACGATCCATCTGCCATCTCCGTAATTAGAAAGGAACCTTCCTATCTATATCACGAAGATTGACGCTTGCAAGCTTGTTAGCCGGGCAGGCGTGGAATTTCGAAAGCCGACAGGTCAACTCGGCGATTGGCGCATCGCCATTCGGTCGAAATGCGCGACGGCGGCGGCGACCCCGTTCTCGGCGCGGATTCGCTCCCCCAGGTCCGCAGCCGCCCTGCGTATGATCGCTGAACCAGTGGCTTTCGAAAGTGCCGCGGCGAGTCGATCCTGCGTCAGTCGGGTACGAGGTATAGGTTCCAGGCCAGCGCCGAGTGCCGCGACTCGGCTCGCCCAAAAGGGCTGGTCCATCGTGAAGGGTACGACGACCGCTGGAATGCCGGCACGAAGCGCTGACCCGGTCGTTCCCGCGCCCCCATGATTGTGACTCAGCACCGAAGTGTGACACGACATCAAATGTCATCTAACCCATTCAAGTTCTGAGGTTATCTTCTGGCGGAGAGGGGTCACGACCGGCGCTGATCGCGAACCCTCTGTAAACGGCAACATGCCGCTGAAATCAATGAGGTTTAGGCAGAATTCATAGGGTCAATCTTCGGTGCCTACTCACACCTCCAAGCCTCAAATGGCTTGAAGCGCGATCAAGGAAGCCATGACCACCGCTACGCCGGCCCATTGCCAAGGCAGGAGGCGCTCGCCGAGAACTGCGACCGCGAAAAGAATGCTAATGACAGGTTCGATAGTGCTCAGTAGCGTCGCGCGGGTTGCCGAGATGTATCGGAACGAGGCGAAGAACGACAGAAGTCCGATCGCCATTCCAGCACCCGCCGCGATAAGGCCGGCCCAACCCTTGACGGTTTCGGGAAACAACCAAGCGTCCAATCCGCTTGTGACGCTCGCAAAGATGACGACGGTCACTGCGGTCATTACAAAATTGACTTGGGAACTCGTTCCAGAGACTTGCGCCCTCGCACTGCAGAGGATCATCCCGGATACACTCGCCGAAGCGATCGCAGCGAACGCAATCCCTCGCAGATCGAAATCGGCAGTCGCGTGCCCGAGCACCAGGGTGATCCCCAAGAAGTTCACGCCGATGAGTACGACTTTTAAAAAGGATAGAGATTCGGAACCACGAAGATGCGCGATCGAGGCCACCAATATGGGATGCGTGAAGTAGACGACCACGACGAGATTGACGGTGACGAGCCCGATGGACGCTATCAGGCTGTAAGCCATCACCGTGTAGAATCCACCAGCGGCGAGACTCCATCGTAAGGCGGATTCGGACATCCGAACGGCTTGACCGGACGCGGCCAGGCAGGCGGCTATCAAGCCGGCACCGATCAACCCCCGCATGGTGACGACCGTTAGGGTGTTGCTGCCTGCCTCGAAGGCCAGCTTTGCTGCCGTCGGCACGATCCCTACGGCGATCGTTGAAACGAGAACAAGGAGCACGCCGACATAGGCGCGGACGTGTCCGCTCGCATCCGACACCTGAGAATTCTTCAAGAGATGCTCGCTGAATAATGGACGTGATATAGCAGGTGGCGTCGGACAACCAAGTCGTCTTCGATGTCAAGGAGCCGCAAGCGAAAGGACGCCTTGTCCACAAACGAGGGGTCAACCAGGTCCTCCGATGGCAACGCACCGGCGACGATGTCGCCGGCGTTCGGAAAATCCCCTGTGATCAACAGATCGATCCAGTTGATCCTCAACCTCGGCGACGCGGTCATGACGGTTACGTCTGTCGGGCGGTACGAGGCGCGCGCCGTAGGCATGGATCGTTGAACGCCACCTGAAGCATGCCTGCTCATTCGCAGGCGGCGTTCCAGATGGGTTTCGCCATCCTTACCTGCGTGCATGGACGGGTCCCATACCCGACAGGCGCGCCGAGACCGCACTCCGCTTGCAGGCTAGGATGCGCCCCGTCCAGGCGCGGGTGCGACTGAAGACGATCCAAGCGTCGTCGGGCGATCCGACGTCGCGAACCACCCGCACGAAGTCCGGTGCCGCCTCGGCGTCCTCACGATAGACGAGGCCCGACTCGAACTCGCCGTCGCGGAGCCCCCGCCAGATGTCGACGATCGAGCCTCTATGGCGTTCAACGACGTGCGGCCATGCCGACAGGTCCGCATAGTCGCGGGTCGGCGCAAACACCCCTATCCGCTTTGGCGCGGGAGCATCGCACCGGGTGGCTATGGCGAGCGGCTTGCTCGGCGAGATGAATGCGTCGATCGCGAAGAGGTCCCGCATGTGCCGGCCGGTGAGCCCGACCACGTCGGGATGGACACTGCACAGGATCATGAACTCTGCCTCGCCCGAGAGAAGCTGCCCGGCTCCCTCCTCAGCGGATGCGACGAAGCCGAGAGCGTCAGGCCCCAGTCCATGGAAAGCCAGGTACTCGCCGGCAACCTTTTCGTGGTTGGTCCCGGGCCCGAGGGTGACGAAGAGGGACACGATCAACGTCGCATCGTGATGACGATCGACAGGTAGCTGATCGGACCCTCGGTCAGCCGCTCCGGTCCATGCAGGGCGTTCGCATCGAAAAGAAGCGTGTCGCCCGGCCCCAATTCGTAGAAGGCGTCCTGGTATCGGTAGGTCATCCTGCCCGACACGACATGCATGAACTCGATTCCCTCGTGGTGGAAGGTGGGATGCGGCTCGGCCGCCTCGCTCAGGGTCACGAGATAGGGCTCGACGAAAAGCGGGCCCGAGAGCGAGTGCCCGAGCAACTCGTAGCGGTAGCCTTTGCGGGCGCCGCTTCGAGCGACCGACACCCCTTGGCCCGCCGGCACGTAGGAGCAATCGAGCTGGCCATCGTGGCGTGCGAACAGACGCGCGACAGGAATTTGTAGGGCCTTTGCCAGATCGGCGATGGTCTGCAGTGAGGGAGCGGCTCGCCCCGCCTCGATCCGCGACAACATCGCGGGCGAGATGCCGGCTCGCTGCGCGAGGCTCGCGGCCGTCAGACCCGCCCCCTTCCTCAGCAGCGCAACCTCGGCCCCAAGTGCGTTCGCAACGTCGGCCGTCTCCGGTTCATTCGGCAGCGAAACGAGAGTTGAGGGCGATTTTTCACGGACATCGGCGGACTTGCCTGGCTGGGTGCGGGAGTTGCGGATCATGCGGTGACTTTCGGTCCGGAGCGGCCTTCAGGGCCCGCCCCGAGGCCGGCAAGGAGAGCGGCGAGGCATTCGCCGATCGCCCCGATCTCGTAACCGCCTTCCTGCACGATGACCATCGGCAGGGCGAGCGCGGCCAACCTGGCGCCGACGCGGCCGAAATCTTGGACCTCGAGCTCCATTAGGCCGACCGGATCACGACGGTAGGCGTCGAATCCTGCGCTTAGCACCACTGCGTCCGCCCCGAAAGCGACGATCCGAGCGAGGGCTCGGTCCAGTGCCGGCCCGTAGTCGGGCCAGCCCGAACCGACCGAAAGCGGCAGGTTGAAGTTGAAACCTTTACCTTCTCCGAAGCCGACATCGTCCGGTCCTCCGGTGAAATACGGATAGGCCTCTCGCGGATCGGCGTGGATCGAGACCGTCAGGACGTCCGGCCGAGCGTAGAAGACCTGCTCGGTCCCGTCGCCGTGATGGACGTCGATGTCGAGGATCGCGACGCGGGCGAACCGGCTCCGTAGGCATTCGGCGGCGACGGCGGCGTTATTGACGAAGCAGGCGCCCGCCGCCCGGTCCGTTCGGGCATGGTGCCCAGGTGGGCGGCAAAGCGCGTAGGAAACGACCTCGCCGTCGATGACTGCGCGCGCCGCGGCAACCGCCGAAGCGCAGGAGCGCCGAACCGCGACCGCAGTTCCCGACGTCAGCGGTGCCGAAAGATCGCCGAGGAACCAGCCGGCCCTGCCCAGGATCGAGCGCGCGAGACATGACGGTCGAGCATTGTGGGAGCGCTCCCCGCTCCAATAAGGGAAATAACCCGGCCAGACTTCCGGTCCCGCATCCCCGAGCGCCTGCCAATCCGGCCAAGCCTCGTCGAGAAAGCGGAGATATTCGGCCGTGTGGACCTGAACTGCCGGTTCCCAGCCGGCCTCGGGTGGTTCCTCGACTTCAATCCCGCGATCGGCCAAGCCTTTAATCAGTGCCTCGGTCCGAGCCGGGACGTCGTGGGCGGGAACCACACGGCCCCGACGCATTGCCTGGAGCGGACGGTGCAGGGCCTGGTCGGGATGGTAGAAGGCCCGCATCTCAGGCGTCCAAGTCCCAGAACGCCGTGATGTCGCGATTGCCGCGCCGGATCGAGGTTCGATAGGCTGTCTGCGGAAAAAACTGGCCAAGCGGAAGGAGCGCGACCGTCTCCCAGTTCGCTGCCTGCATCCGCCGGCAGATGTGTTGCTGCTCGGCCAAGCTCGAAGCGTCGAACCAGGCCTGGCGCAGCTCCTCGATCCGCGGGTCGTCCGGCCATCCCGGCGGGCCGTCTCGACCGTTTGCCCGAAGCTGGGTATGCGCCGCCGGCGAAAACATGTCCGGCCCGCTATTGGCCAGCGCGAACGCGTTCCAGCCGCCTTGGGCGGGGCTGCCGCGATTGTTGCGGCGCGCGAGAAGCGTCCCGAAGTCCATGGCTTGCATGTCGACCCTCATGCCGATCGCGCGCAGCATCGCGCCAGACACTTGGGCCATCGCTTCGATCGCCGGGAAGTCGGTGGGGTAGATCAGAGTCACCGGAGCGCCCGGATATCCGGCCTCCCTCAAGCGAGCGGCAGCTAGCTTGAGGTCGCGCGGGTCGGTCAGGACGGCGAGACCCTCGTCGTTGGCCATCGGCGAGTCGGCTGAAAACACACCGACGCCGGTCCGGGCGAGGCCACCGTCCGTCGCGCCCATCACGGCCGTCATCTGATCGATCTGGTCTATGGCAGGCAAGAGCGCCCTACGTATCCGCGGATCGTCGAAAGGCGGCTGCAGGTGGTTCAGTCGCAGGTACCCATTTAGTCCCATCCGGTCTGACGCCTCGATCCTGATCCCATTGCGGCGCCTCAGAAGCGGGACGAGGTCAGGCAGCACTTGGTCCCACCAATCGACCTCGCCGGCCTGCAAAGCGGACGCGGCAGTGCCGGCATCTGGTATGACTCGCCACTCGACCCGCTCGACGGTGACGCGCTTCGGGCCCGCCGTGAAGCCGCTTCCACCGCCTTGGCGCGGCACGTAATCGGGGTTGCGCTCGTAAACGTATCGGGCGCCGGGCACCGTTTCCGAGGCCAAGAAGCGGAACGGGCCCGACCCTACGATCTGCTTCATGGGCACGCTCCGTTCCTCGCCGATAAGATCGGCCGGCGCGATGAACGGGCAAGGCGAGGAAACTTTCGCCAGGGCGGCGGGGAGCTGCGGGAAAGGTTTCTTCAGCCGAAACACGAAGGTCCGATCGTCGATAACCTCTAGCGCGTCCAGGGCGCCAAGCAACGCGTTTCCAAACACGTCGCCTCTCGCCCAGCGAAGCAGCGAGGCTCTGACGTCCCGAGCGAGCACCGGCTCGCCGGTGTGGAACAGGAGCGATGGCCTGAGCCGCATCCGCCATACACGGCCATCGTTCTCGACGCTCGCGCCCTCAACCATCTGGGGTTGCGGCTCGAGGTTCGCGTCGAGCCCGTAGAGGGTGTCGAACACCATCAGTCCGTGTGTCCGTCCAATGTTGGCCGGCGCCGTTACAGGATCGAGGATCGCGAGGTCGGCGTGCGGCACAAACACGAATGGGCGGCCAGCGGCCGCATTCCCAATTCGGGGCATGGCTAGACTCGCCGCGGCCCCGGCTACGAAATGACGGCGCGTCGACATCTACGAGGTTCCGATGCAGGTTGACTGGATTGCAGATAGAGCAATAAGTTGCACTATCTGCAAGCGCATGCAAGGCGATCGAAGGAACTCTGCGGATGATGCAAAAGTCAGCGCCGATCGCTCAAAAACTTGCTGACCGCCAATCATAGGCGGCTGCATCCGTCACGAGCCAGCGCCGGAACAAGCCATGCTCGCGGTCGATTGCGATATGGCTTTGATAGCCGAAGGCGGGAATGGCGATGTCGACCGGCGGCATTGTGCCGTCCGCCTGCGGCCTGGCCTTGGTGAACTTGCCTGTCCAGCGCGCGTCACGGTCCTTCTGCCTGAGCCTGACTGGGCGTTCCTTCCAGCCTAGGGATGCACCCGGCCTTGACCTGGTCCTTCTCCTCTTTGGTGTGGCGCTGCCTCGGTGCCGCAACCAGGCTGGAATCGACGATCTGTCCGGCCATGGCGATGTCGCCGGCCTCGAGCATCGTCTCGAAGCGGGCAAAAAGCGGCTCGATCGCACGCGCCTTCGTCAGACGCTCCCGGAATAGCCAGATCATGCGCGCGTCCGGGACACGATCAGACAGGCCGCGGCGACGTCCTCCGAAGACGGCTGACGCATCTTGATGTCTCGATCGGCCCTTACCTGGCCGCAGCCGACCGGGCCCGGGCGGCGATCGAGCGGATCGAGGAGGTCGCCAGCGGTCGGCGAACGCGGGAATGGGCGCTGTGGGGGGCGAAGAATATATGGGGCATCCCGGTGCGATAATGGCGGCGTCCCACGGTTGGAGGGGCAGGTTTTCAAGTCGCGAACATGCCCCTCGTTGCGGCGGTCTATGCCGGTGCGACGACGAACACCGTGGATGACACGGCACCCATTCGTGTTGTGGGATGCGGCTGAGGCCGCGATAGTATCAGATGAAAATCCGCTATCGGATAGGCTCCGTCTGGCGTCTGATATCGGCAAGGTAATAATTGGTGTCAAACGGCGCGCAATATTGCCCCCCGATCGGCGTCCAATCTTGGGTCTGACGCAATCTCGCTGCAGCTTCGGTCACATTGCACCGATGAGGCGAGCCTGAAGCAGGTCGATCTTTCCACGGCCGTACATCTGACGTTTGACGAGCTTGAGCTTCGTGATTTGGCCTTCGGTCTGCCCGTTCGACCAAGGCGATGTGACGGCGGCGCGAACGGCCGCTTCGTCCTTTCTGACGCCGCTGCAGAACGACGCCACGAGGCTGTCGGCGGCGCGCTCCATCCATAACGGCATGCCAGCGACAGTCCTGGTACGGATCATCTGATGGAAGTCCAAGATGATTTCGCGGGCCTTCACGAGCTGCGGCAGGCCGGTTTCTATGGCTGCGATGAGAACAGTCTCTGCCTTTGAGAGCTTGTCGCGCCCATTCGTCATGAAGCGAGCGATGGTCCGGGCGGAGGGGATGCGGGCAAGGGTGCCGGCATCGGCCTTTTCGGCACGCCGCCGCCGCGTCGCCCACTCGGACACAACTCTCGCACTGCCGCGGAAGCCGCGCACCCGCATCGAGCGCCAAAGCGCTGAGGAATTGCGCTTTCCGGCATCCCACTGTGCGTCGAGCCAAGGCAGCTGTTCCTCCAGGGAACTCTGCCGTGTCCGGAAGACTTCGGAACGCTGACCGCGGACGATGCGGCGCACCGTATCCCGCGCCAGGCAGGTGCGCTTGACGATCTGCTTGATCGGCACGCCATCGCTAAACATAGCCATGACAGCAGCATTGGTCTCTTCCCGGCGCTGGTACCCTTCATATTGCAGGCGCTCCGCGGACGTCAGGAGAGCGGGATTGATGACCGTGGCGCCGATAACGGAGCGGATCTGACGCATGGATTTGCGAACCGCTTCCAGAAAGGCACGGCTGGCATTCTCCATCAGATGCCAGCGATCGGCGACCTGCTCTGCGGAGGGCAACGCTTTTGCCGCTGCTTCGCCATATCCGCCGCCGCGGTCGCGAGCGACGACGGTTATCGACGAATGGCGGCGCAGCCACGCCTCGGATGTCGCAGGCTCCCTGTCGGGCAGGAGCGTCACGGTCCGTCGTCGTTCGAGGTCGCAGACGATCGTGCCGTACCGGTGATTGCGCCGCCATGCGAAGTCGTCGATGCCGATCACGGTCAACGTCTCCGATGGCACCTGCGCTTTGCGCCTGACCACGCGCAGCAGCGTGTCATTGCTGACCGGGACCATCAGCCGCCTGGCGAAGCCCGCCGCCGGACGACCGCCAAGCGCCAGGCCAAGATGATGAACGATCAGTTCCAGTCGCCCTGTCCGGCGCGACATCGGAGCCAGCACATCATCACCAAATCGCTCGGCGAAGATGCGACGGCCGCACAGCACGGCATCGCACCAGAAGCGCCGAGCCAGAACTTCGAGCTCGACGCGCCGGCCTGAAATCGGGAGGTCAGAGGCCCGACGCGCGTATTGGCTCTGGACGCGTTGTGAGCGGACCCCGCAAGACGGACACGCGCCCGAAGACGCTGTTGCACGAACCGTGACGACGGCACGATCCCCGTCGATCTCCGACCGGACGACGGCAAAGCAAGGCGGTACGAGGCTGGACGGGCGAACTCCGTGCTGCATTGCGCTGATTCCTTCTGGAAAACAGCGCCAGATCACCGCTTATCTGCAGCGAGATTGAGTCAGACCCAATATTGCGCGCCGTTTGACAATTATCTCGCGGCGCATGGCTGGCTCTATGCGGAGGGGGATGCGAGCGCTTATGACCGGGCTCGCGGCCTGTTTCCAGGCGACATCCTCGCCTTTGTCCAAGCGACCCAGCCCGCCGCCTGGGGGACCCTTGTGAGGAACCACGGCGCAGCCGCCGAAAACTTGCTGCTCGACCGTATCCGAAAACAGCTCGACGACCTCGGCACCCTTGAGGTGCTCCGGCGCGGCGTCGAGATGATCGGCCTGAGGGCTCCCCTGTCGCTGGCGCAGTTCAAGCCGGCCCTGGCGATGAACCAGGACATTGTCGCCCGCTACGAAGCCAATCGGCTGCGGGTCGTGCGACAGGTCCGCTATTCGCTCGGCAACGAGAACGCCATCGACCTCGTCCTCTTCCTGAACGGCCTGCCGGTGGCGACGATCGAGCTGAAGACGGACTTCACGCAGTCCGTTGCCGACGCCGTCGACCAGTACCGCTTCGACCGACTTCCCGACTCCAAGGGCAAGGGGTCGGAGCCGCTGCTCAGTTTCCCAAGCGGGGCGCTGGTCCACTTCGCTGTCAGCAACGCCGCAGTGATGATGGCGACGCGTCTCGAAGGCGCCGCCACGCGCTTCCTACCCTTCAACAAGGGCGATGACGGCGGCAAGGGCAACCCGCCGAACCCCAAGGGGCACCCGACGGCCTATCTCTGGAAAGAGATATTGCAGCGCGACTCCTGGCTCGAAATCCTCGGCCGCTACATGGTCGCCGAGCGGGACAGCAAGAAGAAGATCAAGGGCCTGATCTTTCCCCGCTTCCACCAGCTCGACGCCACCCGCAAGCTCCGCGCCGCCGTTCTCGCGGAGGGACCGGGCGGCAAGTTCCTGATCCAGCATTCGGCCGGCTCCGGGAAGACCAACTCCATCGCCTGGTCGGCCCATTTCCTGGCCGATCTCCACAACGCCGGGCACCGCAAGGTCTTCGACACCGTGCTGGTCGTCTCCGACCGCAACGTGATCGACACGCAGCTCCAGGAAGCCATTTTCAGCTTCGAGCGGACCACGGGCGTCGTCGCCACGATCAAGAGCGACAGCGGCGCCAAGAGCGGCCAGCTTGCGGACGCCCTGGCAACGGGCAAGAAGATCGTCGTCTGCACGATTCAGACCTTCCCCTACGCCATCCAGGAGGTACGGGAGCTGGCGGCATCCCAGGGCAAGCGCTTCGCCGTCATCGCCGATGAGGCCCATAGCAGCCAGACCGGCGAAGCTGCTGCCAAGCTGAAGCAGGTGCTCTCGGCCGATGAGCTGGCCGAACTGAGCGACGGCGGCGAAGTCAGCAGCGAGGACATCCTGGCCGCACAGATGGCCGCACGGGCGAGCGATGCCGGCATCACCTATGTCGCCTTCACCGCGACCCCCAAGGGGAAGACGCTGGAGCTATTTGGCCGCCGTCCGGACCCGACTCAGCCGGCCAGCGCCACGAACAAGCCCGAGCCGTTCCACGTCTATTCGATGCGGCAGGCCATCGAGGAGGGCTTCATCCTCGACGTTTTGCAGAACTACACGCCCTACGGCCTGGCCTTCAAACTCGCCAATGAAGGCGAGGAGATGGACGACAAGGAGGTGGAGCGCAGCGAGGCGGTGAAGACGCTGATGCGCTGGGTCCGCCTCCACCCCTACAACATCAGCCAGAAGGTTCAGGTGGTGGTCGAGCACTACCGGGCGATGGTGCAACCGCTGCTCGACGGCAAGGCCAAGGCGATGGTGGTGGTCGGCAGCCGCATCGAGGCGGTGCGCTGGCAACTCGCCATCAACAAGTACATCAGGGACAAGGGCTATCCGCTCGGAACGTTGGTGGCGTTCTCGGGGGAGGTCAACGATTCAGACAGCGGCC
>LNFM01012889.1_pt1 | contig 22083 bp, 22 predicted proteins | sample 596031 | NCBI WGS metagenome assembly LNFM01 (sample SAMN04254537, study PRJNA301005) | activated carbon metagenome | isolation source: dual media filters at the Ann Arbor, Michigan drinking water treatment plant | place: USA: Ann Arbor
GCCAGGTGGTGCTGAAGCCCGCGGTGGTTTCCTGGTCACCCGCAGCCAGGTAGACCGAGACGTTCAGCGTCCGCTCCACCGCCGCGAACTCGCGCGCACGCTCGAACAGGTAGGGCCGCTTCCACCAGAACGAAGAGCCCACCGCCAGGTACCGCCGGCATCGGCCCGGCCGCGTCAGCAGGCAGTAGGTGGCGAACAGGCCGCCCAGCGAATGGCCGGCCAGCGTCCACTCGGCAGGATTCACGCCCACCTCGGCCTGCACGAAGGGCATCAGCTCGTCGTGCACGAAGGCGGCAAAGGCCTCGGCGCTGCCCGAGGGCGGCGCGGACGCGCCGAGCATCTGGCCGTAGGGCGCGTCCCACTCGGGCCAGGGCACGGGCGTCAGGTCGCGATTGCGCGCCACCACGGCCGGGATGGCGTTGTCCAGTGGGTAACCGATGGCCACCACCACGGCCGGCGGCACCTCGCCCATGCCCAGGTAGCCGGCCACCGACGACATCGCGCCCGTACCCAGGCTGCCGTCGGTGACGACGATGCCGTGCCAGCCCTTCTCTGGCTTGGGCGCCATCGGCATCGGCGTGGTCACGTAGACCAGGAACGGGTGCTCGATGGCATCGCCCTGCACCGTCCAGAGCTCGGTATGGGCGATGCTGTTGCTGGGTTCGCGCTTCAGGATCTTCATGGCTGGGGTCCTTGCGTAGGGGGTGGGGCGTCGGTGGACTCGATGAACTCGCTGATCGCGCCGGCCGCGTGCTCGGCGGCAACGGTGATGAGGCCGGCTTGCTCGACGAAGGGCACGCCGCCGTCGCGCAGCGCCTGCCGGCAGGCGTCCAGGCTCGACACGCGGTAGCGCAGCGCCACCGGCCACACGGCAAAGGGCGTGGCCGGCACCGGCACGGCAAAGCGCGCGGCCAGAACGGCCGGGCTCAGCAGCTCCAGCCATTCGCCCTGCGGCGTGGGCCACAGGCAGCGCTGCGCGCCGTGTTCGGCCGGCGCGGCGCACAGCATGTCGTTGATGTAGGGCACGTCCACCGCGAAGTGATTGCTGCAAAAGGTGATGCCCAGCAGCGTGTGCACCGTGTTCGGGTGCGTCTGCCAAGGTTCGTACCAGATGGTGTGCGGCTTGCCGTGGAAGCTGTAGAACAGCGTGCTCCAGCGGCGTGGCGCGGCGCGCCAGTTCAGCATCGAACTGCTGGCGGTGGCGTCGGGGTTGCCGTCGGCCAGCACCACCTCGCGCGCCGAGTTCATGACGGCCGACGGCGTGTGGCCCCGCGCGATCAGTCGCTCGCGGTCGGCGGCCAGGTCGGTGCAGCTCAGCGAGAGCATCGACAGACCGTCGCCACCAGGGTCGCCCTCGAAGCGCGCCTGCATGAACTCGCGCATCGCCGGGTCGGCGTATTTGTGGAAGTCGCCCAGCAGCTCGAAGTAGTTGCCGTGGAACTGGATGATGTGGTTGGCCGTGCCCAGGTTGTGGTGCACGGCGCGTGGCATCACCGCAAAGCCCAGGCGGCGGTAGGCCGCGGCGGCGGCGTCGAGGTCGCGCACCGAGACGATGACGTGGTCGAGGTGGCGCTTCATGACGCGGTCTCCGAGGGTGTGGCCGCTGAATGCTGGGCCATCACCACCGGCGGCATCGCCGCATAGGCCTGCGCGATGCGCGCCTTGCCGGCGGCCAGCGCGTCGGGCCCGATGTAGTGCGCGCCGGCCAGCACGGCGTGCACGCGGCGCGTGTGGTGGATGTCGTCCAGCGGGTTGCCGTCCAGCAGCACCAGGTCGCCGATGCCGCCCACGGCCACCAGACCGTCTTCGGCGGCGCCGCCGTGGTACTCGGCCGCGCGGCGCGTGCTGGCGTGCAGGGCCTCGTGCGGCATCAGGCCGCACTGCTGGGTGAGGTGCACCAGTTCCTCGTGCAGCGAGTAGCCGGCCACCACGTAGGGGTTGGGGTAGTCGGTGCCGGTCAGCACACGCACGCCGGCGCGGTGGGCGGCGGCCACGGCCAGGCAGCTCAGCCGGTAGGTCTCGTCGAAGAGGTATTGCTTCTCGGGGTTGGCCGCCATCATCTTCATCATCGGGCTGTCGCGGTGGAACACCGTCTGGTGGAAGGTCGGCATGTGCTGCTGGTCCACCGACACCAGCGGCCGCCGGCCGCCCAGCGCCTCGACCCGCTCGCTCACCACCACGGTGCCCTGCAGCCAGGTGCCGTGCTCGGCCATCACGCGCGCCAGGCGTTCCAGGCGGGCCGGGTCGTGCCGCTCGGGGCCGCGCTCGTTGTAGAAGAGTTCGGCGCTGTGCGCGATGCCCTGCTGGCCGCGCCGCACGGCGGCTTCCACGCCCACCGTCACCGGCACGTGGCCCATCACGCGCACACCGCGGCGCTGCAGCACCTGCATCAGGCCTTCGTAGCCCTCGGCCGGCAGGTGGCTGTAGGGCTTGGCGAAGTCGTAGCCCAGGTCGGCGATCAGCTCGCCGGCCTGGCGGCCGCCTTCCAGGTCGGCCACGGCGTAGCTCATCAGCGGGGTGTGGATCAGCGGCGCGCCATCGATCAACGGGCTCCCGACCGACAGGCGCGGGCCGGCCAGCTGACCGCTGCGCACGCTGTCGCGCATCCACAGCGTGTCGGGGCAGCCGGCCATCACCTCGATGCGCGTGATGCCGCAGGCCAGCAGCTCCCACAGCTGCAGGGCATAGGGCAGCACGTACCACTGGCCGTCGCCGCCACCCTGCACCATGCCGGCGAAGGCCTGCGCCCAGGGGGCGGTGAAGGGGTGGGCGTGGATGTCCGAGAGTCCGGGCATCAGCGTCTTGCCCGTGGCGTCGACCACCAGCGCGTGCTCGGGCAGCGCGCCACCGGTGGGCTGCACTGCCGCGATGCGGCCGCTCTGCACCCACACGTCAGCCGCTGGCAGGGCTTGCCAGCCGCGCATCGTCAGCACGCGGGCGTTGCGGAACACCAGCACGCGGTCGGCCTCCAGCCGCTGCACCAGGCCGGCGGTGAGTGCCGCGTCGGCAGTGCACATCGCGCTGCGGGTCTTGGGCGTCTGGTCGGAGAAGGAGGGCAATATGGCCGTGTCCGCCGCACCCGGGGCGCTGGCGAGCCAGCCCCGCCGGGCGTCCCGGTCGGGCGAGAACCCGCCCATCAAGTGCAGCGGGCAGCACCACGTGCGCCAGGGCGCGGCGGCGTGCGTGCGTGCGGCGGGGTGCTGAGGCGGTGGCGACAGGGGGGTCATGGCGGTGGGCTCCCGGGGTGGATGAAGTTCAGTCCGCGAACAGCTCGCCGTAGAAGCGCAGCATGCGGTTCAGCGAGGTGCGGCCCGCTTCGGCCGTGGCGCGCGGCTGGCCGCCGCAGGCCAGCGTGATCTTCGCCAGTGGGTGGTACAGCGACGCGCACATCGTCGTGGGCTGGCCCGGCGTCACCAGGTAGTGGCCCACGTTCTCGAAGGCCAGGTGCTCGGCGCGGTGTGCAAGACCGTGGCGGCGCAGGCGGTCGATGACGCGGTCGCCGCCGTAGGCGCTGGGCCACATCGCGTCGTCGCGGCCCGACAGCAGCAGCAGGGGCCCGCTGCAGCGCTCCACAGGGATGCCGCAGCGCGCGTCGGCATCGGCGCTGGCGGCGTCTCGCAGGTAGTCGGGCGCCACGGCGATGCCGTCGGGCGTGTGCACGGCCTTGGGGCCGCTCAGCGTCACGCGAACGTCGGCATAGGCCAGCGGCTGGCCGTTCAGCACCCAGCTGGGCTGCTCGTGCACGTTGCGCAGGTGGTCGAAGCCGGCCACCACGTTGTGGAGCCGCAGAACAGGTCGGGCCGCCAGGCCGCCAGCACCAGCGTCAGCTCGCCGCCGCGCGAGCCGCCCTGCACGGCAATGCGCTGCACGCCGAAGTGCTGCCGCATCCACAGCGCGGCCTGCTCGAAGTACGCCAGGTCGATGTGCTGCATCAGCTCGGGCCGGCCCGGCCACGCGAAGGTGGCCGCACTCAGCACCGGGATGCCGTGCGAGGCCAGAAGCGGCGCCCAGCTGTTCTCGACGCCGCCGCCCGAGCCGGTGAGCGACAGCACCGCACCGCGGGCGGGCACCGCCCCGGGCGCGGGGTGGAAGGCCAGGCCGCGCACGGGGCCCTCGGACAGCTCCTGCACGCGCACGCCGGGGCCCAGGCGCGTCTGGCTGAAGCTGCCTTCGGCCAGCACGCGGCTGCCGTCGCGCACGCGCAGCGTGTGCAGGCGTGGCTGCAGCTTGTCGCCGCCGGGCTGGCCGACCATGTGCATGTAGCTGCGGCCCTGCGCCATGAAGGCCGTGCGGTCGCGGAAGTCGGCAACGCCATCAGGCGCCATGGACCACAGCAGCCCGTCGCGACTGGTGCCCAGGTAGCTGCCGCGGCGGCTCGGGGCGTCGGCGGTGTCGACTGCGCCCGTGGCGTCGGCGCTCAGCTCGGCCGTGGCCCGCCAGCGCTGGCCGACGTCGTCGATGTGCTCGAGCTCGAACGTGACGATCTGCCCTGGCGCCAGGCCGCTGGCGCGCAAGGGCACCCACTCGCTGTACAGGTAGGGCTCGGGGCGCAGGTGGAGTGCAACGGTCATGGCGCTCAGTTCTTGAAGTTGGCAGTGGCGCCGCGCGCATGCGCCGCCAGGCGCGCATAGCGGCCTTGCAGCCGCCACAGCGCCAGCACCCCGAGGGCCAGCGTCACCGCAGCGACGATGACCATGGCATGCAACAGGCCGCGCGGGTCGGCCGCGCCGAAGCGGTCCGACAGCCAGCCCACGGCTGGCGCCTGCACCCCGCGCAGCGGCAGCGCCACCAGCGGGAACAGCGCGATCGACCGGCTCAGCAGCGTCGGCGGCGACATCTGCTGAAGCAACGCGGGCGCCTGCGACACGCCGATCACCAGGCAGGTCATGGCCAGGCCGCCCAGCAGCAACAGCATGCCCGCCGACGATGCCCAGGCCATCGCCACCACCAGGGGCAACGCGCCCAGACCGCCCAGCCAGACGAGACGGAAGTTGCCCACCGGGTTGTCGCGGTTGGCCGGGCGCGTCACCCACACCAGGCCGGCTGCGGTGCCCACGGCACTGGCCAGCGTGACGACGAGCCCGAAGTCCAGCCCCGCCCCGCCCACCGTGCTGCCGAAGCTGCGGCCCAGGATGGCCGGGGTCCACAGCATCAGCTGGAACCAGCCCAGCGTGATGAGCGACAGCGAGGCCTGCACCATCACCAGCGACAGCCCATGCTCGCGCAGGTAACGCCCGAACTGGTGATGCGATGGTGACGGCGGCGCCACCGTACCGAGGCTCGCCCCCTGCGCAGCGTTCGACGCCGGGCTGGCCGGCTGCAGGCGCACGCCCAGGAGCATCAGCACCACGGGCAGGCCCAGCAGCGCGGTGACAAAGAACATCAGTCGCCAGGCCGGCGTGCCTTCGGGCCAGGGCAGGCGCGGCCCGTGGGCCACCAGCGCCTCGTACACCGCCCCGCCGGCCACCAGCGCCAGCCCGCTGCCCAGCACCAGCGTGGCGTACACGGCGGCGTTGGCCACCGGCAGTTGCCGCGCCGGCACCACCTGCGGCGTGAGCGCGTAGACGATGGGCAGCAGCGCCGCCTCGCCGATGGCCAGCCCCACCAGGGCCCACATCAGGCCGTCGAAGCCCCGGCTGAGGCCGCCGCCGTACGTGGCCGCCGACCACACCACCACGCACAAGGCCAGCACCCAGCGCCTGTCCCAGCGGTCGGCCAGCCAGCCGATCGGCCAGGCCGCCAGGGCCCCGAGGGTCAGCACGGTCAGGCCGTGCAGTTGACCGAGTTGCAGGTCGCTCAGGCGCAGCTCGGCACGGATGGGCTCCACCAGCAGCGTCTGGACCTGCAGGTTGGTGGACAGCAGCAGCACTGCCAGCAGCGCGCCCAGCCCGAACAGCGAGCGCGCCGTCCAGGCGCCTGCAGGGCGCGCCGAAGGCTTGCGTCGCCATCGGGGATGACGAATCCGGCGCCGGCGGCACAGAACTCGTTGGGTATGTGTGTTGCTGCCAACGCTACCGACTTTCTGAAGAGTTGACAATGGGTTAACTCGATGCAACAGTCGAGCCACGCTCCGCAGCCGCCCGATCGAGTGGGGACAGGCTGCGGATTTGCCCCGATCCGTCGCTGTCATCCCGGTCTCCACAACTCAACCCCGAGGAGTCTCCATGTCCCGCATCCGCTCCCACCGTCGGTCTCCTTACGTCCGTTCGGCGCCGCGCCTGTCCCCATTGAGCGCTTGCCTGGCGGCCGCGTTGGGGGTGCCGCTGGGGGCGGCAGCGCAGCAGGCGCCGGCGGCCAACACCGGTGTCGAGACGGTCACCGTCACGGCCACCAAGCGCACCGAGACGCTGCAGGCCGTGCCGCTGTCGGTGAAGGCCATCACGGGTGACGAACTCGAGCGTCGCGGGGTGTCCAGCCTCGAAGAGGCCTTGCCTGGCGAGCCGAGCGTCGTGTTCAGCAAGGCGGGCACGCCGCTGTCGCGCAGCATCGCCATCCGCGGGGTTTCGGACGGTGCGGCCGTCGGCCTGACGCAGTCCACCGTGGCCATGTACATTGACGACATCCCCACCAGCGTGGTGCAGGGCAACGGCAACATCGACCTGGGCCTGTTCGACATCGAGAACGTGCTCGTCATCCGTGGCCCGCGCTCCACGCTGTACGGCTCGGCCTCGCTGGGCGGCACCATCAAGATCACCACCCGCAACCCCAGCCTGAAGGCCATGGAGTCCTACGCGCGTCTGGGCGTGTCGAAGACCAACGGCGCGGGCGACTGGAACAACGAAGCCGTGGCAGGCGTCTCGGTGCCGCTGGTGAAGGACGTCGTGGCCCTGGGGCTGACGGCCTACCGCACCGAGCAGGCGGGCGTGATCGATGCCGGTGCCCTGGGCAAGGACGTCGACAAGGTGGTCACCAGCGGTGCGCGCATCGCCCTGTTCGCGCAGCCGACGTCGCGCCTCAGCGTGAGCGGCCGCCTCTACCTGCAGGACCTGAAGCAGGACTCATCGTCGGTCTACGACGTCGGCACCGATCTGCAGATCGGCAGCAAGGCCGTGCTCGAGCCGCAAAGCGACAAGCTGCAGGCCGCCAACCTGTCGGTCACCTACAAGATGCCGGGCTTCGACATCGTGTCGGCCAGTTCGTACTTCGACAAGAAGGCGCGCTATGTCAGTGATCTGACGGGTTCCTTCGGGCCGTTCAATGCCGCCTTTGGGTTGCCCGCCGATACGAAGTGGGTGCTTTTCGGAGGGTTCGACTCCAAGGTGGTGGCCCAAGAACTGCGCCTTGTGTCGTCCGAAGTGAAGAACGGGATCACCTGGTCGGCCGGAGCCTTCTGGTCGAACGAGAAGACTTCGAACTTCGGTGACACGCCCGTGGCCTTCCTGGGCAACGCGTTCGGCAGCAACACTGCCGTCGACCGCACCCAGACAGCTTTGTTCGGCGAGCTTGGGTACAAGTTCGCCAACGGCATGGCCGTGAATGCGGGCGTGCGACGCACCAGCTACGAGAGCGACGACCAGGTCAACCTGACGCAGTTCGGCGCCACCACGGTGAACAACGCCGTCATCAAGGAAACGCCGATCACGCCCCACGCGTCGCTGAGCTGGAGCGACACGCGCAGCACCTACTACGTGCAGGCCTCCAAGGGCTTCCGGCTGGGCAAGACCAACTTCCCGCTGGCCATTCCGCCCGGTGTCACCTTCGTCGTGCCACCTTTCGCCACCTCGGACAGCCTGTGGACCTATGAAGCCGGCGCCAAGCTTTCGCTGGCCGACAACCGCATCAACCTGAACGCCGCGGTCTACAGCACGAAGTGGAAGAACCCGCAGCTGACCCTGGCCTCCCCGCCCGCGGTGGGAGGCTTCACCTATGTCGATTCACTGGGCCGCCTGAATCCTGGGGCTTCGGTGGACGTGCAGGGCTTCGAGGTTGAACTGGTGGCGCGGCCCACGGCCGCGCTGCGGCTGGCAGCCGGTGTCGGCTACACCGACAGCACCTTCAGCCGCGATGTGGTGGGGCTGGACGCCTTTGGCGGCGTCACCCCCGGCGGCACGCGCAGCGCGGGCATTCCGCGCGTCACGGCCAATGCCTCCGTGCGCTATGACTTCTCCATCGCGGGCAGGCCTTCCAACGTCGGATTCAATCTGCAGCACGTGGGCGGCTACCAGAGCAGCTACACGCCGGCCACCCGGCGAACGCTGGGCGACTACACCGCCATGGACCTGCGCTTGGGCATGGACATCGGCGAGCTGACGCTGACGGCCTTCGTCAACAACCTGACCGACGAGCGGCCGCTGCTGTCGTCCACCGTGTTCGGGCCTGAGACCGTGTCGACGATGCGGCCGCGCACCATCGGCGTGGTGGGTACGTACAGGTTCTGAAGCCGCAGGCGGTCGGGGAAGGCATGCGGGCGGCACGGCTTAGCATGCGGGTGATGAGCGACCACGACCGCCCCGAACCCGCCGACGACGAAGTCGACGACGGCCACCCCCGCGTGAGCCACCTGCGCCACACCCTGGCGCGGCGGCTGCGCACCCACCGCATGCACCAGCACATGACGGCCTCGGCGCTGGCGCAGACGGTAGGCATCAGCAAGGCCATGCTGTCGAAGATCGAGAGCGCCGAGCGCATGCCCTCGGTGCCGGTGCTGCTGGCGCTGGCCGAGGGGCTGGGCATCGGCCTTGCCGACCTGTTCGGCGGGCCCGCGGCGTCGATGGAGCCGGAATTCGTGGCGCGCGGGCAGGAGCCGGTGCTGCCCGGTGGCGATCCGCACGACGGCATCCAGATCACGCTGCTGGGAACGATGGAGCTGCCCGGCATCCAGATCAGGCTGGTGCGGATGCGGGCGGAGCCCGGGTGCACGTTTCCCAAGCCCGTGCAGTTCGACGGCTTCTGGATCGACCACGTCATCCGCGGCGAACTGGTGATGCAGATCGGCGAGCGCCGCTACCACCTGCGGCCGGGCGATTCGCTCACCTACCGCGGGGAGGTGCCGCACGAGATGGTCGACATGCCCAGCGGGCCGCTGGAGGTGCTGGCGGTGGAAGGCTGGCTCACCTCGGCGGGCATGAACCCTGGGCAGGTGGGCAAGGGCACGCGCGGCATTCCTTGAGGTTCTGCTGCCTGGGTGCTGTCGCCTGTTGGCCCTGGCTTGCGCAAGCCCAGGCCGTTGCCCTTCAGCCCGCCGCGGCAAACGCCGCCACGGCCTCGTCGAGGTCGGCGTCGGTGTGCGCCGCACTCAGCTGGGTGCGGATGCGCGCCCGGCCCCGCGGCACCACCGGGTAGGAAAACGCCACCGCGTGCACGCCGGCGTGGTGCAGCTGCTGCGCCAGCGCCTTGGCCGCATGCTCGTCGCCCAGCAGCACCGGCACGATGGGGTGGCCGCTGCCGATGAGGGTGTGGCCCTGCGCCTGCAGCGCGGCACGGAAGCGGGCCGCGTGCGCCTGCACGCGACGCACGGCGGCGTCCGAGCGCTCCAGCAGATCGAGCGCGGCCAGTGCCGCGCCCACCAGCGGCGGCGCCAGCGTGTTCGAGAACAGGTAGGGCCGCGAGCGCTGGCGCAGCAGCTCGGCCACGGGCCGGCTGCAGGCGGTGAAGCCGCCCGAGGCCCCGCCCAGCGCCTTGCCGAAGGTGCTGGTGACGAGGTCGACACGGCCGAAGACGCCGCAGTGCGCCGCCGTGCCGCGGCCGTGCGGGCCGATCACGCCGGTGGCGTGGCAGTCGTCCACGCCCAGCAGCGCGCCGTGCTCGTCGCACAGGCGGCGCATCTCGGCCAGCTGCGCGATGCGCCCGTCCATCGAGAACACGCCGTCGGTGAACACCAGCACCGTGCGCGCGCCGCCGGCGCGGGCTTCCTGCAGGCAGCGCCGCAGGTCGTCCATGTCGTCGTGGCGGTAGCGCCAGCGGCGCGCCTTGCACAGGCGGATGCCGTCGATGATGGACGCGTGGTTCAGCTCGTCGCTGATCACCGCGTCGGCCTCGTCCAGCAGCGGCTCGAACAGGCCGCCGTTGGCGTCGAAGGCGGCCGCGTAGAGCAAGGCGTCTTCGGTGCCCACGAAGGCGGCGATGCGCGCCTCGAGCTGCTTGTGCAGGTCCTGCGTGCCGCAGATGAAGCGCACCGAGGCCAGGCCCAGACCGTGGCTGCGCAGCGCGGCCGCGGCCGCGTCTAGCAGGCGCGCGTCGCTGGCCAGACCCAGGTAGTTGTTGGAGCACAGGTTGATGAGCTCGCGCCCATCGGCCAGGCGGATGCGCGCGCCCTGCATGCCGGTGATGACCTGCTCGCCCTTGTAGGCGCCGGCATCGCGCAGGCCCTGCAGTTCGGCCGCGATGCGGGCGGCGAAGGCGGGGTCGGTCATCGCGGGTTCCTGCCGGGTGGCGCCGTGCCCAGGTTCATGCGGCCTCGAACACCGTGACCACGCCGCTGGCCTGGGCGGCCGGCACCACGAGCGCACCGCCCACGGCGGCCACGGCCAGCCCCGCGCCGCGCAGGTACTGCTCGCTCTGCGCCATCGAGCCCACGCGGTAGTGCAGCGCCAGCGGCAGCGCACCCAGGCCGGCCAGGCCTTGAACCGGCATGGCTGCGCCATAGCGGGCCCGTGCGGCGGCCGGGGTGATGACCTCGCTGACCTCGCCACGCGGGCCGAGGAATCGGAAACCGTCTACCGTGCGGTCGGTCTCGGCGCGGCCGTACAGGCTGCGGAAGTAGGGCAGGTCCAGCGCCGGGTCTTCCGACTGGAACACGCAGCGGATCACCTGCTGCGCGCCGTTGGCGTGGCGGACGTGGCCGTCGACGAAGATCGTCTCGGGCCGGGCGTGGTGCGAGACGAAGAGCGAGAGGTAGCGGTGCTGCTCGCGCCAGCAGTACATGCACGAACTCTGCGTCTCGTCCTCGCGCCCGTCGGGGTGCACCATGCGACGCCGCGCGTTGGTGATGCCGCCAGGGTTCAGGCCGGCGGCCCGCAGGCGCGCCTGGTCGTCCAGCAGGCTGGCACTGTCCAGGCTGACATGGCAGAGCCCGGGCCCGGCCTGCAGGCGCGGGCGGTAGGCGTCCTGGAACTCGGCCGGCGCCTGGTCGAGCGTGAACAGCTCCAAGTAGGTGTGGTGCAGGTGGATCACCGCGTTCTTCGAACCGACGCTCAGGTGCCGCGCGATGGGCCGGACGTGGAAGCCCAGGCGCTCGTAGTCGGCCACTGCGGGCTCCAGCGGCTCGACGAGGATGACGAAGTGGTCGAGGGTCTTGGGTGACATGTCAGTGTTCCTTGTCCTTGTCCTTGTCCTTGTCCTGGGCCAGGTACTGGTGTTGCGTGGGCAGTTGCACCACCGCCGGCGGCATGGCGTCGTAGGCGGCGCGGATCCGCTCGGCCGTGGCGCGCAGGTGCTCGGGGCGCATCAGGTGCCGGCCGGACAGCACGGCGTGGATGCGGCGCGTGGCCGTGATGTCGGCCAGCGGGTCGGCGTCCAGCACCACCAGCTCGGCGTGGCCGCCGGCGGCCACGCAGCCGTCGGCCGGGCCCTCGCCGTGGTACTCGGCGGCGCGGCGCGTGCTGGCGTGCAGGGCCTCGGCCGGGGTGTGGCCGCAGTGGCCCACCAGCAGCTCCAGCTCTTCGTGCAGCGAGTAGCCGTCGACCACGTGCGGGTTCGGGAAGTCGGTGCCGGTGAGCACCTTCACACCCAGCGCGTGCGCGGCCTGCGTGGCCTCGGCGCTGAGGCGGAAGGTCTCGTCGAAATAGTGCGCCTTTTCGGTGTTCGCGCGCATGCCGGCGAGCATGGGGCTGTCCTCGGCCCACAGCGCGCGCTGCATCGGGTTCATGTGCTCGCGGTCGGGCGAGTGCAGCGGCGCCTGGCCGCCCATCCACTCCATGCGTCGCGACACCACCACCGTGGCTTGCAGCCAGGTGCCGTGCTCAGCCATCAGGCGCAGCAGGCGGTCGCGGCGGGCCGTGTCCTTTCGCTCGGGACCCTTCTCGTTGTAGAAGAGCTCGGCCACGTGGGCGATGCCCTGCTGGCCGCGCTTCACGGCCGCCTCCACCCCCACGGTGATGGGCACGTGCCCCATCACGCGCTTGCCGCGGCGCTGCAGCACCTGCATCAGGCCTTCGTAGCCGTCGGCCGGCAGGTTGCTGTAGGGCTTGGCGAAGTCGAAACCCATGTCGCAGAGCAGCTCGCCCGCGCGCTGGCCGCCCTCGAAGCTGCCCACCGAATAGCTCATCAGCGCCGAGTGGAACAGCGGCTGCCCGTCGATCAGCGGGCTGCCCACCGACAGCCGAGGGCCGGCCAGCCGGCCCTCGCGCACGCCGTCGCGCATCCACAGCGCGTCGGGGCAGCCGGCCATCACCTCCACGCGGGTGATGCCGCAGGACAGCAGGCGCAGCAGTTGCAGTTCGTAGGGCAGCACCCAGGCGCTGCCGTCACCGCCGTCGCGCAGGATGGCCGAAAAGGTCTGCCCCCAGTGCTTGACGAAGAGGTGGGCGTGGATGTCCGACAGGCCCGGGATGACGGTCTTGCCGCGGGCGTCGAGCAGCTCGGCGTCGGGCGGCGGGGGCACGCTGCTGGGGCGCACCGATTCGATGAGACCGTCGCGCACCACCACGTCATGCTCGGGCAGCACCTTGCCGCCTTGCATGGTGTGCACGCGGGCCTGGCGCAGCACCAGCGCGCGGCCTGGCGCCAGCGTTTCGAACAGGCCGGCGGTGAGGGCGGCGTCGGTGCGGCAGAACTCGGTGCGCTCCTTGGGCGTGGCGTCGCCCAGCGCGGGTGGTGCCTCCGCAGCAGCGGCGGGCGCATCGGCCGATGCCAGGCAGGGCTCGCGGTAGGCGGCAAAGCCGGCGGCCAGGTGCAGCGGGCAGCACCAGCGGCGCCAGCGGCTGTGCGGCGTGGCGGAGCGGACGGGAGGCAGGGCGGCATTCATCATGTGGTGGTCTCCGGGTGCTTCGGCACCGGCATCGCGTCGTACAGCGCGCGCACGCGCTGCAGGCCCCGCTCGATGCCGTCGCGCGTGAGCAGTGCATCGCCCATCAGCACGGCTTCGACCTGGCGCGTGGCGGCAATGTCGTCCAGCGGGTTGCCGCGCAGCAGCAGCAGCTCGGCGCGCTGGCCAGGCTCGACGGTGCCCGACTCGGCATCGTTCATGTGCGCGGCCGCGTTGACGGTGGCGGCGCGCAGCGCATCCAGCGGGCTCAGGCCCACGTCCTGCACCAGCACCTGCAGTTCGTCGTGCGCGCTGTGGTTGCCGGCGGCGTTGCTGCTGGGGATGTCGGTGCCGGTGACCAGCCGCACGCCCTCGGCCTGCAGCGCGCGCAGCATGTTCAGCGTGTGGGCGATGCAGTCGCGGCCCTGGTACTGCATCTGCGGGTCCTGTCCGAAGGCCTTGAGGAAGGGCGAAGCCGGGTGCATCAGCCAGCGCAGCACGGGGTCGAGCAGGTCGTGCAGCGGGTAGGCCTCGGGGCCGACCTGGCCGATGTCGTACTCGAAGGCGCGCGAGACGCAGAAGGTGGTCTGCACCGTCACGCCGAGCTCGGCGCACAGCTTGGCGCGCCGCTGCAGCAGGCCCAGGTTGGCGCGGCTCTCGGGCGGGTCGTTGTAGAACAGCTCGAAGGTGTGGGCCACGCCGCGCTGGCCGCGCAGCAGTGCTTCTTCCACCCGCACCTCGGCGGGGATGTGGCCGGTGCGTTCCACGCCCAAGGCGTTGCACTCGGCACTGAAGGCCACGTAGGCCTCGTAGGGCATGCGGGTGTAGGGCTTGGCGAAGTCGTAGCCGGCCTCCTGCACCATGCGCGCAGCGGTGCGGCCGCCTGAGGCGTCGCTGACCTGCCAGGTGATGGTGGGTGACCAGACCGCCGGATAGCCGTCGATCACCGGCGAGGCCACGCGCATGCGCGGCCCGCGCAGGCGTCCGCTGCGCAGCGATTCGCGCAGCGCCAGGTACTCGGGCGTGCCGGCCATCACCTGGATGCGCGTGATGCCGCCGGCCAGGTACAGGAACATCTGCAGGTCGTAGGGCAGCGTCATGACGTCGGCGCTGACGCCCAGCATGGCGCCCCACATCTGCGCCGAAGTGGCCGTGCCCGGGTGCGTGTGCATGTCGGCCAGGCCGGGCAGCAGCGCCAGGCCGCTGGCGTCGAGGCGCTGCGCACCCTCGGGCACGGCGGCGCCCGTGGCCTGCACGGCCAGGATGCGGCCGTCGCGCACCAGCACATCGTGCGCCGGCAGGGCCCGCGCGCCCCGCATCGGGATGACGGTGGCGCCCTGGATCACCAGCAGCCGGCCCGGCGCCACGGTGTCGTAGAGGTCGCGCGTGGCCTCGTCGCCGCGCGTGGCGAAGGGCGAGAGCGTGTGCACGGTGCCGTCGACGAAGCTGGGCACGGGGCCGGCGGGCGCGGCGGCCTCGGGGGTCTCCGTGGTGGCCCCCATGCCCATGGGCAGCGCCCAGGCCATGTGCATGGGGCAGCAGAAACCGCGCCAGCGGCCGGGGCGCCGCAGCAGAGCGGGCGGGTTGGGCGGGGTGGGCAGGCGGGTGGGGTGCATGGAGGTCTGCCTGGAAGAAGCAGCGAAGGGTTCGAAGCGGAGCAGGCGGCGGCTCGGCTGGGGCGGCGCGTCAGGCTGCGCTGGCGGCCATGGCCCGGGCCAGTTCGTCGGCCGGGTGCCACACGCCGGCGGCCACCACGCCCACCGGCTGGCGCAGCGCCTTCAGACTGGCGGTGGGGTCGGCGCGCAGCACCAGCACGTCGGCCTGCAAGCCCGTGGCCAGCGTGCCGAGTTCGCCCTGCAGTCCCAGGAAGCGCGCCGCGTCCACCGTGGCCGCGCGCAGCGCCCGGCGGGGCGTGAGGCCGGCCTCGACGTACAGGTCGAGCTCCTGCAGCAGCGACTCGCCGGGCAACAGCCCGCAGCCGGGGCAGTCACTGCCGGCCATCAGCGGCGCGCCGGCGCGGTCCAGCGCCGAGAGCAGCTCGTAGCGGCGGTAGCGGCCGGACTCGATGGCCTGCAGGAACTCGGGCTTGAACACCGAGCGTGTGGTGTCGGCGTGCAGTTCCTCGTATAGCCACGTCGGCAGCCAGTGCGGGCGGGGCGGTGGCTCTGCGGGCGGCGGCGTGGTGAGGGCCTGCTCGATCACCAGCGTGGGCACGTTCCAGGTGCCGGCCTCGGCCGTGCGCTCGGCCACCTCACGGATGCGGGCCGGCGTGGTGTGCAACCAGCCGACGAAGCGCGCGCCGTCGGGTGCCGGCCGCGTGTCGAGCGCAAAGTCGTACGAGCGGAAGTGCTCGATGGAATCCTGCCGCGCCGCCAGCGCGCCGGCCAGGCCCTTGGCATAGGCCACGTGGCCCACCATCGGCAGGCCCAGCTCGCGGCAGGTGGCGGCGATGGCGTCGTAGACCTCGGCGTCGATGTCGTTGTAGACCTTGATGGCGTCATAGCCGGCGCGGTGCTGCGCCACGACGGCGGCGCGCGCCTCTTCCGGCGTGCGCACCAGCTGCCCGAAGCTGGCCAGCGCCGCGAAGGTGAAGCGCGTTTCCAGGACGGGCCCGGTGGTGTGGATGTGCGGCCCGGCCACCCGGCCTTCGCGCACGGCCTGGCGCAGTTGCAGGTGCCAGGGCGTGCCGGCCATGTTGCGCACGGTGGTCACGCCGTGCAGCAGGTAGACCTGCAGCACCTGCGCGCTGCGGGCCAGCGCGGTGGCTTCGTCGGGGGCAAAGCCTTCGTCCGTGCCCACGCCCATGGGCGTGAGGTGCACGTGCATGTCTGCCAAGCCGGGCATGAGGTGCCAGCCGGTGGCATCGATGCGCTGCGCGTCGGCCGGCGCCGGCAGTGCTGCGGTGGGGCCCAGGGCCTGGATGCGGCCGTCGCGCACGAGCAGGGTGTGGTCGGGCAGCCGTTCGTCGCCGGCCATGGTGTGGACGGTCGCGTGTTCGAAGGCGAGGGCGGTGGACATGCGGCACCCGGGTCACGGAATCGAGATGCGAAGGGTAGCAATAATTGACTTTTAGTCAAGTTTTGGTGCGGCTGATCGCCTTTCGATGCGTCACGGAGATCGCGTCGATCGCCAGTTCTTCTGGGTAAATCTCTGAACCGATGTCGGAGGCGCCAGCCAACGGCGACGCTACGACCGCAGGGTGCTGCGGGGGTGCATTGACTTGGAGTGAATATCTGTGTCAGTCTTGCCTGACCTCGATGCACCTCAGCCTGCTCAGCCTCCCCAGCCCCAGCGAGCCCGACCGCCATGCCTGTCACTCCCTTCGATCACCTGGTCTACGCCGTTCCGAACCTGCAGGCCGCCAACGACGCGCTGACCGCGGCGCTGGGCTTGAGGCCGGTCTACGGCGGCGAGCACGCAGCGGACTACGGCACCTGCAATGCACTGTTGTCCCTGGGTCCGCAGTGCTACCTCGAGGTGCTGGCCCCGGTGGCAGCCGCAGGCGCCGCGCTGCCGCCCTTCGCCAAGGGTGTGGCGGCACTGCCCGAGGGCGACGTGATCAGCTTCGGCGTGGCCACCTCCGACCTGCCAGCGGTGCAGGCGCGGGCGCTTGCCGCCGGGCTGGCCGTGCGCCCGAGCAAGGCCAACTCGCGCGTGGCGCCGCAAGGCCACACGCTGCGCTGGCAGGGCCTGTACCTCGACCACGACCTGTACCGCGGCCTGGTGCCGTTCTACATCGACTGGATGGACTACGGCGCCGGCGGGCGCGGTGGTGCAGGACATCGTCGTCGTGCATCCGCAGCCCGAGGGCCTGCGCACGATCTACGCCGCGCTGGGCATCGACATCGCCGTGCATGCCGGCAACCGGCCGGCCCTCGTCGTCACGCTGGTGAACGGCACGCAGCGCTGCACGCTGGTGGGGTCGGGGCGGGGTCTCGGGCTCTGAACGGCGCACGCCGTCGCGGCGCGCGCCCGGGCAGGTCAGTGTCCGATGCTCAGCCGCTCAGGCTTCGCCGACCCAGTTCTCCGTGAGCAACCCGGGCACCCGCTCGAACTCAGCGAGGTTGTTGGTGACCAGGGTCAACCCCTCGCTCCGGGCGTGGGCAGCGATGTGCAGGTCGTTGACACCGATCGGCCGGCCGGCCTTCTCGAGTGCGCTGCGGATGGCGCCGTAGTGCTGCGAAGCCTTGGCCGAGTAAGGCAGCACCTCGAGCAGGCTGGCGAACTCTTCGACCACCGCCAGGTTCTGGGCAACCTCGGCACTTTTTTCGGCACCGTGAAAGAGCTCGCTCAAGGTGATGGCGGACATCGCCATGCGGCCGGCGTTCTCGTTGAAGACGCCCATCATCTCGAGCGGCCGCCGCTTGATGACGTAGATGACGATGTTGGTGTCGAGCAGGTACTTCAGCATCGTGTGGACGGAGTCAAAGCGCTTCGCGTTCAGCCTGCTGCTGCGAGGCACGCTCGGCGATGAAGTCCTCTGACACCTGCGGCCCGTTCAAGAAGAACTCGTCCCAGGTGTGGCCGACCGGCGAGATGATGCGGTCGACGCCACGAGCGCGCACCTGGACCTTCTTGACGCCTTCGGGCAGGCGCAGATCGGCTGGCAGGCGCACAGCCTGGGATCGATTGTTGGTGAAGACGGACGTGATGCTCATGAGGGGCAATGGCATGGGATATGGCAATAGTATATGCCAGAACACAACTTTCGGGCGTACTCGACGCCATCCGCCATCCGCCATCGCCTGGCCGCGCACGGCAACCCGCCTGTCTACCTGAGCCTGGACATCGATTGCCTGGACACCGCCTACGATCGATTCGAACTTCCGTTCACTTTCAAACAAGCCCAGAAGCCACTCACTGCTCCAGGCCCATGCCATCAGCGGCAGCCAGGTGCCGTGTACGGCTGGCCCGTGGGCGTGCGCCAGGGTTTGCATCGACACCCTCCCGGCAGGCAGGGTCGCGGCTGCTTCACGGAGCCGCTGCACGATGGATTCCGTCATGTGGCCTCGACGTCGTCCCGCAAGGCAAGGCGGGGACTGAGCAGACCGTCCTGAATGCTCGTCAACACACTCACGGCACGATGGCTGCTGCCGGACGGCGGATCATCACCACCACCAGCGTCACCACCGTCAGAGGAACGACGAAGCTGAGCATGACACCCGAGAATGCCTGCAGCGCGTCGTGCTGCTGCGCGGCCAGGATCAGGTAAGCCACGTAGGCGACGTAGTAACCGAGGAAGATGCCGCCTTCCCAGCGCGCAATCTCACGGCCTGTGATGAAGACCGGCAGGCAAGCGAGCGCCACGGCCAGCATGACCCAGATGTCGAAGGCCAGCAGCGACGGCGCCATGGCCAGGCCGAGGCCACCTGACACCAGGCCCGACAGGCCCAGGCAGCCCAGGATGTTGAAGGTGTTGCTGCCGACGACGTTGCCTACTGCGATGTCGCGCTCGCCCTTGATGGCAGCGGTGATGCTGGTGGCCACCTCGGGCATGCCGGTGCCCGCGGCGACGATGGTCAGGCCAATGATCAAGTCGCTCACGCCCATCGCCTTGGCGAAGTTCACCGAGGCCTGCACGAGGTATTCGGATCCGAACACCAACGCCGCCAGGCCGGCACCGATCAGCAGCAGCTGTGCGGGCAGCCGGTCGTCCCAGGCACTCGCCTCGGCCGGCTTGATCTCGTGGGCGAACTCATCCTTGGCGGCCTGTGTTTCGCGCCGCGACTGCACTATGAGGAACCCCGTGTACGACACGAGCAGCAGGAAGAGAACGCCACCGTCAAGGAACGACAGTCGGCCGTCCAGCCCCAGCGCCAGCAGCAGCAGGCTCGCGCCGACCATGATCGGCACTTCCTGACGGATCAGCTGGATGTTGACCATCAGTGGCGCGATCAGCGCGCTGATGCCCAGGATGAACAGCACATTGAAGATGTTGCTGCCGACCACGTTGCCGATGGCAATGTCGGTCTTGCCGTCGAGCACGGCACCGACACTCACCGGGTGCCGAAGGCGACGATGGTGAGCCCTACGACGAGCGGGCTGATGCCGAACGACAGCGCCAGCTTGGACGCACCGCGCACGAGCGCGTTGGCACCGATGATCAGCAGGAACAGGCCACCGAGAAAAATGAGAATGTTCATGATCTGGCATTGAAGCTACAAGCGTTCGCCCACCGCAGGCTGCAGCGCCACCTGGGTCACTCAGCGGTCGACCTGGGAGCCCGCTCCGCGATCAGGCCCGGGAGCGGCTGCGGCTGCGCTCGGCTCAGCATCGCGGGCTGGGGCTGTGCCGCCCCACGGGCCCCCACAAGACCCGACCTTCGTGCCGCAGTGGTGCCAAGCCCGTAATGCCTGCCAATCAAGCCGACACAGGCTGGCGCGGCTGAGGACCGGAGCCGCCACCACGGCGGCTCCACAGCGCGCTGAGCAGGTGCAGACCCCAGACGGCAACGGCATGCAGCGCCCAGGCAGCCAGCGACCACCGCGCCAGCAGAGCGACGACGAAGAACCAACTGAGGGCGTAGAACATGATCGGACCTTCTCTGGTGTTCGAACGACACCAAGTGTGGGGACTGATCCGGTTCGAACAAACCAGAGCGAGGCGCACTTAAACTTCGGTTTTCCAGAACTGGAGGACGCATGCTGAACTACCGACATCTCCACTACTTCTGGGTCGTCACGAAGGAAGGTGGCTTCGCCCGTGCCGCCGAACGGCTGGACATGGCGGTGCAGACCGTTAGCGCACAGGTGCGCGAGTTGGAGAAGGCGTTGGGCCACCAGTTGCTCAAGCCGTCGGGCCGTGGCGTGGCCCTCACCGAGGCGGGCCAGGCCGCCTTCGCACGAGCCGAGGAGATCTTTCAGCTGGGCCAGGGCATCCCTGACGAGGTGCGCGAAGCGGCCAGTGGCAAGGTATCTCGACTCGCGGTCGGGCTCTCCGACGGCATCTCGAAGCTGGCCGCTCATGCGCTGCTGGAGCCCGTGTTGAGCACCCCCAACCTTCGGCTCGTTTGCCACGAGGGCGAGTTCGAACAGCTACTCAGCGAACTGGCGCTGCATCACCTGGACGTGGTGCTGGCCGGTCAGGCCGCACCGCGCAACCCGAACCTGCGCCTGACCAGCGAGCGGCTCGTCCATTCGCCGGTCGAGTGGTACGGACCGGCCCGCCTGGTCGGAAAGCCCGAGCGCGACCGGTTTCCGCAGAGCCTGAACGATTTGCCTGTGCTGCTGCCCACGGGGCACTCGGCCCTGCGCCCGACGCTGGACCACTGGTTCGAGACGCAGGGCCTGCGCCCTCGCATCGTCGGAGAGTTCGAGGACAGCGCCCTGCTGGCGGTGTTTGGCGTGTTCCCGGTCAGCCGACTCGGAGCAGACGACGTCGGCCTGATGCGCGGCCTTCGGCTGCTGGGAAGCAGCGATGGCGTGAAGGAAGAGATCCACGCCATCCGCTCGCGTCGCGGCCAGCACCACCCCCTGGTGACGCAGGTCGTCGCCGCGGCGAGGATCTAGAAGCGTCTCGCTCGACTCCGATCAGGCAGCGTGGCATCGGGCCACCTTCGTGGTGCCCGGCTCCTCTCCATCGAAGAGCTTCCAGTGATGACGAACCGCCTCCACCACCAAGGTTTCGCCGCCGGCGAGATGGCCATCGGCCCGCGCCGCCGCCAGGGACAGGCGCAGCACCTTCCTCTGCAGCGCCGGATCGGAGATCTCGGCCATCAATGACGCCAAGGCGCTGTCAACGGGATGGACTCGAGCACCGGCGCTTGCTGTGGCACCCACTGCCTGAGATCCTCCTTCAGCAAGCGCAGGCTCCGCTTGATCCTGGCGATGACGAGCGACGAAAAGTGCAAAGAGGGCTTCATGGCGGGTGAGCTCGGAAGTGCTGACGGCTCGGAACATGCATCGGGCCTCACTTCGGAAGAAGCGGCACTTCCGAGACTCCAGCTCAGGTCTTCACGAACTCGCCAAAGGCATGGTGTGCCCGTTGCGAAGCCGCACTTGCTTCCGGTCCGGGCGGACCTCACTGACCTTGGCGGGCCGGAAAGCCCGGTCGTCGGCCTTGTAGTCCCACTGCTCGATCCGACAGCATCCTGGCGCCGCATCCGCGCCCCAGCGCAGCAGATTGACCGAGTTGGGCATGCCGTCACGCACCCGGGACGAGACGGCGGTGCCCGCCTGTACGACCCACAGCGGACGAGCCAGGCCTTGCAGCGGCATCACGTAGGGGAGGTGGATGTGACCGCCCATGACGAGGTCGGCGCCGGCTGCAGCCCAAGGCTGCAGAGCGGCCGCATGCCCGCGCAGTCGGTTGGGCTGGTCCTCGGCACGCGTGACGGCTATGGGCTGGTGCACCACGACCACGCGCAGCTGTGCGGGGTCGGCATGCTCCACAAGTCGCGCGACACGGTCGATCTGCGGCGCGGATACCTCACCATCCTTGTGTCGCCAGGGTCGCGTCGTGTTGACGCACACCACCAGGAGTTCCGGAGAGCGGTGCACAGGCTCGAGATCCGTGCCGAACGCCGCGCTGTAGCGCCCATACGGGCTGCGCAGGCGCGCCCACAGATCGAAGAGCGGGATGTCGTGGTTGCCTGGGACGGCCAGCACGGGAGCTCCCAGACGGTCCACGAACGAGCGCGCAGCCCGGAACTGGGTCGGGCGGGCGCGCTGCGTGATGTCGCCCGACAGCACGACCACGTCAGGACGTTGCTCGTGAGCCAGCGTGCGCAGGGCTTCGACGACCGCGCCCTGCTCGGTGCCAAAGTGCGTGTCGGAAATCTGCAGCAGGACGCTCAAGGCGCTGCCCCTTTGGCGCTGGGTCGGGCGTCGATGACGACAGCGTCGCGCTGTGGCTTCAGCAGATAGAGCGGTCTGGCGAGCACGTGGAAGTCGAGCGGCGCGCGCATCATCGTCACTTCGCCATCGAAGGCCACTTTCACCCCGCTGCGGCCCTGCGGCAGCGTAGGCCGCACCACCAGGTGCTCGAACTCGAAGCGCTCCACGCCTGCGGCTTCCCCCAGCCTGCCCATGGCGCCATGCAGCATCAGGCCGATCATGGACAGCGTGCCGATAGGCCGCAGCACCAACGCGGCCATGCTGCCGTCGCCTGGCGTGCCGGCGAGGGTGTCATCGGGCTCCGCGCCGAACTGCTGCAGCTGCAGGCGGTTGTTGCCCACGAAG
>LNFM01005434.1_pt1 | contig 22078 bp, 18 predicted proteins | sample 596031 | NCBI WGS metagenome assembly LNFM01 (sample SAMN04254537, study PRJNA301005) | activated carbon metagenome | isolation source: dual media filters at the Ann Arbor, Michigan drinking water treatment plant | place: USA: Ann Arbor
GGCCCAGCCAGTCGCGCACGACGTTCCATACGCGCTGGTTGCCTTCGGCCAGCATGAAGTGGTCGGTATCGCCGAACAGGTGCAGGTCGACGGGAGGCTTCGCGCGCGCGAACATGCGCAGCGACTGTTCGGTCGGCGTCACCGTGTCGAACGAACTGTGCAGCAGGAGCAGCGGCCGGGGCGCGATGGCATCGACGACATCCTCGGCCCGGAAGTCGAACATGCTCTGCGCGGTCTCGGCGGTGAACGTCTGCAGCGAGCCTGGAAGGATCTCGCGCGTGAGGCCGTGGCGCACCGGCACGATATCCATCCGCGGCACCATCATCGATTCCCCGGTGCGCTCGCGGTGCCGGCGGCCTTCCTCGAGCATCGCGGTGAAGCGTGCCCAGGCGTCCTCGCCGGGGTGCTGGCCGCGGAACTTGATCTCGCCATGGCCCCAGCCGCCGGACGAGACGACTGCGGCGACCCGCGTGTCGACGCCGGCGGTGTACACCGCGACCGCCGCGCCGAAGCTCGAGCCGACCACCGCGATCCGGGCGGGGTCGACCGCAGGATGTCCGGCCAGGAAGGTGAGGGCAGCCCGCGTGTCCTCGACCTGCTCTAGGCAGATCAGGTTGCCGCGCACGCCCTCGCTGTCACCGCAGCCGCGCATGTCGAAACGCAGCGTCACGTAGCCGAGGGATTCCAGCACCGCGCACGGGCCGAGCACGTTGCCGGCGCCCTTGTGGCTGCCGAAACCGTGCAGCACCAGGAACGCCGGGCGACGCTCGCCCGGCGCCATCGTGGCCGGGGTGCGCACGATGCCGGCGAGGCGCAGGCCGCCGGCCGTGAAGTGGACGGGCTGGTCGTTCATGCTGCAGCCGCGGGCCGCTGGCCGCCCCTGGCGGCTGCCGCGGCCGCGTCGATCGCCTTCACCGACTCGAGGGAGGGGCGTGCATGCCCGTCGCCCTTGGGCGGGATGCCGGCCGGCAGGTGCCACTCGCTGAAGCGGTTGACCCGGAAGTTGCGCGGCTTCCAGCGCTCGGTCACGTAGTCCGGATCGCAGAAGTATTCGATCGCACCGCCCAGCGGATTGCGGAAGTACCAGAAGTAGGCCGAGGAGATCGGATGCCGGCCCGGCCCGATCTCGGTGGACCAGCCCTGTCGCGCGAAGGCCATGCCGCCGCCGAACACCTCGTGCACGTCGCCGACTTCGAAGGCCACATGGTGCAGGTCGGTCTTGCCGGTGCGGCTCTTCATGAAGAACAGGTTGTGGTGTTCGCTGCGCTTCGCCCAGCGCAGGAACACACCGGCGCCGCCGACATAGCGGTCGGACAGCCAGAAGCCGAGCCGGTCACGGTAGAAGGCCTCGGCGCGGCGGGTGTCGGTGACCGCGAACACGATGTGGCCGACCTTCGACGGCCGCGCGCCGTCGCGGCAGGCGCTCGCCTCGCGGTCCACCCGGGCGCGTGCATCCGGGCGGTTCCACACGGTCGCCGGCCGGGTCGCGGGCTTGCGCGGCTTCCAGACCCGCACGCCGATGTGGATGCCCAGGTCGTCGATGGAATGCACGGTGCCGTCGGCATCGCGGGTCACTTCCCGGTCGCGCGCGAGGTCGGCGGCGATCGCATCGCGCCGGGCCGCGGTCGCCACGCCGAACACCACCTCGCGGAACGAGGAGCCCCCTTCCAGGCGCGGCGGCAGCCCCGGGGTGTCGTCGGGCCGCACCTCGATGCGGTTGCCGGAGGAGGTCTCGAACACCAGGCGGGTGCGGGTCGCCGACACCTTGGCCAGTCCCCAGTCGGTGAACAATCGTTTCGCCTCGGCCATGTCGGTGGCCGTGTAGGTGATCGATGCGATGCCGGTGAAGTCCATCGGTTTTCCCCTTTCGTGGTGCTGACACGATGTGCGCGGCGCGATTATGTACCGGCGGAGACAACCGCGGCAGGGCTCTGGCACTATCGGGACTGGCCTGCGTCGATCGCGACGCGCGCCGGCAAGCGTCCGTCGGCCGCGCAGCGGCAAGCAGAGGCGCACAACACGCGAGGGCATGCGATGAAGATCACGAGCATCAAGCACTACGCCGTCCATCCGGGCTGGCGCAAGAACCTCATCTTCGTGAAGGTCGAGACCGACGAAGGCATCCACGGGTGGGGCGAGGCGTACTCGCAGTACGACCGCGACAAGGCGGTCTGCGCGCAGCTCGACTCGCTGTCGCCCTACCTGATCGGACGCAACCCGTTCGACATCAAGCACTTCACCAAGTTCGCGTTCGACGACTACGCGGCGCGCCGCGGTTCGGTCGAGGTGTTCTGCGCGATCAGCGGCATCGAGCAGGCGCTCTGGGACATCGTCGGCAAGGCCTGCAACCAGCCGGTGTACAACCTGCTGGGCGGCCGGGTGCGCGACAAGATCCGCGTCTACGCGAACGGCTGGAGCTACGGCATGGACCAGCCGTCCGACTATGCCCGCGCGGCCGAGAAGATCGTCGCCGCCGGCTGGACGGCCCTGAAGTTCGACCCGCTGCCCAAGCCGTGGCGCAACTGGATCCCGCGCGAGCACGAAGACCGTGCGGTGGCAGTGACCAAGGCGATCCGCGACGCCGTGGGCCCGAAGGTGGACCTGCTGATCGACCAGCACCGTCGCCTCGCGCCGATGCATGCGATCCGCCTCGACAAGCGGCTGGCCGAGTACGACATGTACTGGATGGAAGAGTCCTGCCAGGCCGAATACCCGGACGAGCTCGCCGAGATCCGGCGCAACATCGGCATCCCGGTGTGCATCGGCGAGGCGACCTACACCAAGGCGGGCTTCCGTCCGCTGCTCGAGAAGCGCGCGGCCGACATCCTCAACCCGGACGTGGCCTGCGTCGGCGGCATCCTCGAGCTGAAGGAGATCGCCGCGATGGCGGAGACGTTCCTGGTCGCGATGTCGCCGCACAACTACAACTCGACCACGGTAGCCACCGCCTCGACGCTGCATGCGTCGGCGACGATGCCCAACTTCATCATCACCGAGTACTTCCTGCCGTTCGTCGAGTTCGGCAACCGCATCTGCCTGAACCCGCCGCAGCCGAAGGATGGCTACATCGAGCTGTCGACCGCGCCCGGCCTGGGCATCGAGATGGACGAGAAGGCGTTGCAGGAAATCCCCGCGCAGGTCTACAAGATGCGCAAGCTGCCGCAGGTGTCGGACGAGGGCCCGTGAGCATGGCGCACGAGAAGATGCTCGAGGAACTGGCCGCGCGCAAGGCGAAGGCGCTGGGCATGGGCGGGCCGGACAAGCTGGCGAAGCGCGCGGCGCAGGGCATGCTCGATGCACGCTCGCGGCTCGACCTGCTGCTCGACGCCGGCAGCTTCGTCGAGTCGGGTCTCTACGCGACCTCGTTCCGCGCGGAAGACCGCGAGCGCACGCCGGCCGACGGCAAGGTGGCCGGCTTCGGCCGCATCGACGGCCGCGAGGTCGGCGTGGTGTCGAACGACTTCACCGTGCTCGGGGCTTCCAGCAGCCAGATCAACGGCAAGAAGATCAAGCATGTGAAGGACATCGCCAACGCCAAGGGATTGCCCATGGTGTTCCTCGGCGAGTCGGCGGGCGCACGCATCCCCGACCGCATGGGTTCGGCGGGGCGGGCGATCCTCGGCCAGGACCCGACCGAGTACCAGCGCATCCGCACCTCGCCCTGGGTGTCGGCCCAGCTCGGCGCCTGCTTCGGCTCGTCGACCTGGTATGGCTGCATGTCCGACTTCGTGGTGATGCGCAAGGGCGCGCTGATGGCGGTGGCGAGCCACCGGGTGACCTCGTCGGCGATCAGCCAGGAGGTCGATCCCGAGGAACTCGGCGGCTGGAAGCTGCTGACCGGCGTGTCCGGACTGGTCGATGTCGCGGTGGACACCGACGCCGAGGCGATCGAGACCGTGAAGCGCTTCCTGTCCTATCTGCCGTCGAACTGCAACGAGGCGCCGCCGGTGCTCGATGCCTCGAAGGTGGCCGCGCACGACCAGGGCAGGCTGCTCGAGATCCTGCCGGAGCTGCGCACCAAGGTCTACGATGCGCGCAAGCTGGCCGAGGTGATCGTCGATGTCGACAGCCTGTTCGAGATGAAGCCGAAGTTCGGCCGCTCGATCGTCACCGCGCTGGCGCGCATCGAGGGACGCACCGTCGGCCTCATCGCCAACAACCCGATGTTCAAGGGCGGCGCGATCGACGTCGATGCCTGCAACAAGGCAACCAGCTTCCTGGTGTTCTGCGATTCGTTCAACGTGCCGATCATCCTGATGGTCGACCAGCCGGGCTTCCTGATCGGCCTGGAGGGCGAGAAGCGCGGCGCGGCCGGCAGGATCATCAACTGGATGAACGCGCTGGCGCTGGTCACCGTGCCCAAGCTGTCGATCATCGTGCGCAAGAGTTACGGCCAGGCCTACCTGAACATGGGCGGCGGGCGGAACTCCGACGAAGTCGCGGCCTGGCCGACGGCCGACCTCGGCTTCATGGACCCGAAGGTCGGCGCCAGCGTGCTCGCACGCGAGGGCGAGACGACCGAGGCGACGAAGTCGATGAGCGACTCGCTGGTGCGCGACACCACCGCCTGGGGGCTTGCATCGCTGTACGAGGCGCACACGGTGCTCGACCCGCGCGAGACCCGTGGCTGGCTGGCCGCGATGCTCGACGTCCATCGCTCGAAGCTCACCCGAGGTGTCGGCCAGCATCGGCTTGCCAACTGGCCGACCAGCTACTGAGGACCGCTACGATGATCATCGATTGCGACACCCACATCCTGCCGCTGGACAGCTACGCGCGGATCGACGGGCCGCTGGCGGCGCTGGCGCCGCGGTTCACCGTCGACGCGGCCGGCTTCGTCAACGGCACCGAGTTCCCCGGCGCACCGGCAGCCGTGCACGGAGCGACGCCGCTGCCCTCGCCCGGTTCGGGCTGCCGTTATCCGGGCATGTATCCGGGGCCGGAGCGGGCGAAGTTCTTCGCCGAGCAGGGCATCGACCGCGAGCTGGTGCTGCCGCAGTTCTCGGCGATGCTGTTCTCCTATCTCGTCGATGCACCGCTCGCCACCGCGATGGCGCATTCGTACAACCTGTCGATCCTCGATGCGATGAAGGCCGAGCCGCAGCGGATCATCGGTGCCGCGCTGGTCGCGCTGCAGGACGTGGACGGCGCGATCGCCGAGATCGAATGGGCCCATGCCAACGGCTTCAAGGCGATCGCCATCGACAAGGTGTATCCGGTGCGCTCGCATCCGTACTCCGACACGCTGGGCAGCCATCGTGAGCTGTGGCCGTTCTTCGAACGCGCGGCACGACTGAAGATGCCGCTGATGATGCATTCGATCCAGCATGGGCATCGGCTGAGCAACCTGATGTTCTTCCAGTCCGACGGGCTGGAACTGTTCGCGCCGGCCGAGGGACACCTGAGCCTGGTTTCGCTGGTCACCAGCGGGCTGCTCGACGATTTTCCCGACCTGAAGTTCGTCTACACCGAGGCCGGTACCGCGTTCATCCAGCCGCTGGTGCAGAAGCTCGATGCCGCGCTCGAGAAGCCGCCGGTCAACTATGACGACGAGGATGCGTCGGCGCGGTTCCACCGGCGCATCGCGCCCGGCACCGAGCGGTCCTCCGCCGGCAAGCGGCTGACCGCCGCCGATGTGTACGAGGTGAAGAACCGGAAGCCGGCCAGCCACTACTTCCGCACCAACCTGTTCTTCACCATCGAGACCGAAGAGCCTGGGTTTGCCGAGGCGGTCGAGTTCCTCGGCGCCTCGCAGTTCCTGTTCGCCACCGACTATCCGCACGACGATCCGGGTGGCCGGATGAAGATGAAGGACGTGCAACTGCTGCGCGACCATCCGGACATCCCCGAGGCGTCGAAGGAGATGATCCGCAGCCGCAACGCGATCGCCCTGCTCGGGCTCGACGCGTGAGCGCCAGCCGATGACCCGCATCATCCAGCGCAACGGCCGCAGTTCGATGCCGGTGGCGGTGGGGGGCGAGGGCTGCTGGGTGGTCGACAGCGAGGGCCGGCGCTACCTCGACGCCTCCGGCGGGGCCGCGGTGTCCTGCCTGGGCCATGGCCATCCGGCCGTGGTCGAGGCGATCCGCGAGCAGGCCGGGCGCCTCGCCTATGCGCACACCAGCTTCTTCAGCAGCGAGCCGGCCGAGGCGCTGGCCGACCATCTGGTCGAGCATGCACCGGCCGGCATCGAGCATGTGTACTTCGTGTCCGGCGGCTCGGAAGCGGTCGAGACCGCGATGAAGATGGCCCGCCAGTATTTCGTCGAGATCGGCCAGCCGCAGCGCAGGCATTTCATCGCGCGCCGGCAGAGCTACCACGGCAACACGCTCGGCGCGATGTCGGTCGGGCAGCGCGAATCGGCGCGCCGGCTGTTCGAGCCGATCCTGCTGCCGGTGACGCATGTGTCGCCGTGCTTCCCGTACCGCTACCGGCCGGTCGGCGAGTCCGATGAAGCCTATGGGCAGCGGCTCGCGGACGAACTCGAACAGGCGATCCTCAGGCTCGGGGCCGACAGCGTGATCGGTTTCCTCGCCGAGACCGTCGGCGGGGCCACCGCGGGTACCGTGCCGCCGGTTCCGGGCTACTTCGAGAAGGTGCGCGCGGTCTGCGATCGATACGGCGTGCTGCTGATGCTCGACGAGGTGATGTGCGGGATGGGCCGTACCGGCACGCTGCACGCCTGCGAGCAGGAGGGCGTGGTGCCCGACCTCATGGTCGTGGCCAAGGGCCTGGGTGCCGGCTACCAGCCGATCGGCGCCACGCTTGCCAGCGGGAAGGTCTACCGGCCGATCCTCGAAGGCTCTGGCTCCTTCTCGCATGGGCATACCTACATCGGCCATCCGGTCGCCTGCGCGGCGGCGCTGGCGGTCCAGCAGATCGTGCAGCGAGACCAGCTGCTGCCCCGGGTGCGCGCGCAGGGCGAAAAGCTGCAGGCCGCGCTGCTCGACCAGTTCCGCGAGCATGCGCATGTCGGCGACGTGCGCGGCCGTGGCCTGTTCTGGTCGATCGAACTGGTGGCCGACCGTGCGGACGATGCGCCGTTCGACCCGTCGCGGCGCATGCACGCGAGAGTCAAGGCCGAGGCGATGCGGCAGGGGCTGTGCGTGTACTCGATGGGCGGTACCGTCGATGGCGAACGCGGCGACCATGTGCTGCTGGCGCCGCCGTTCATCGTCGACGATGGCGAGGTGCTCGAGATCGCGCGCCGGTTGCGGGCGGCGGTGGACGCGGCGGTGCGGGCACCGTGACGGGTGTCACGCCCGCAGGGTGACCTGCTGCTGCGCGCGCCACGGTGGTGCACGCTATCTTCTGCCCACCCTTGCAGTGTTCGCAGGGTCAGCGCGCCGCCGGAAGCAGCGAGTCCGGCGCCACAGCCGGCCCTGCCAGGCGGCCCGTCGAGAGATGGACCGCCATTTTTTTGCCCGATGGCAGGGGGCGGCTCCAGCCCTCGTCCCTTCAGCCGATCGCGGCCGCCACCGCATCGCCCATGTCCCGGGTGCTGCCGTTGCCGCCGAGATCGCCGGTCAGCGCCCGTGCATCGGCGATCACGGCGTCCATCGCCCGGTCGATCGCCGCCGCCGCCGCCACGGCTTCCGGCAGCGCGCGCTGGTGGCCAAGCCACTCGAACAGCATCTTTCCGGACATGATCATCGCGTAGGGGTTCGCGATGTTCTGGCCGGCGATGTCCGGCGCCGACCCGTGGGTGGCCTGGGCCATCGCCTGGTGCGCACCGATGCACAGTCCGGGGGCGAGGCCGAGGCCGCCGACCAGCCCGGCACCTTCGTCGGTCAGGATGTCGCCGAACTGGTTCGTGGTGACGACCACGTCGTACGGCTGCGGCTTCATCACCAGCTTCATCGCAAAACCGTCGACCAGCACTTCGTCGAACGACACGTCCGGATAGTCCTGCGCGACCTTCCGGCATTCCTCCGCGAACATGCCGCAGGCCAGCCTGAAGATCGGCTCCTTGTGCACGGCGGTGACGCGCTTGCGCGTGCGCGTGCGCGCGATCTCGAAGGCGGCACGTGCGACCCGGTTGGAACCCTTCCGCGTGATCACCCGGTGGCCGATGGTGATGTCGTCGTTCGGGCGGAACTCGCCGGTGCCGGCGAAGGTGACGCTGCCCGACTGCATGCCTTCGGTCACCTCGCGCAGGAACACGATGTCCACGTTCTTGTGGATGGAGGCGATGTTCGGGTACGACTTCACCGGCTTGACGTTCGCGAACAGCTCGAAGATCTTGCGCAACGGGGGGTTGATCCAGGTCGAGTCGCCGCGCGGGTAGGCGTTGTGGCCGATCGGCCCCTGCAGCCAGCCGTCCACCGTCTTCAGTGAATCGACCGTGAACTGCGGCATCGAATGTCCATGCGATGCGTGTCCGGCCCGGCCGATGGGCAGCGGCAGCCACTCCACCGCCAGGCCTGCCCTTGCGGCGGCGGCCTTCATGACCTTGACGGCTTCCGGCACTACCTCGAGGCCGATGTCGTCGCCTTCGAGGATCGCGATCCTGAGCTGCATGATTCCTCCGGTGTGGGTGCGCACGTGCGCTTTCTGGATGTGGTCCCGATGCTACTATCGAACGACAAAAGCAGCGTCCTCTGTCGGCGACGGGAGGGCGCAGAACATCCGGCATGGCCGGAGCAACCGCCTGGCCCGCTGGAGGAGCCGAACCATGAACACACCTTTCAAGTTGCGCTGTCCGATGTCCTTGCGGAATGCAGCCGCGCTGGCGCTCGCCTGCTCGGCCTTCGGCCTGATGCCGGGCGCAGCGCTCGCCCAGGCCTGGCCGGCGAAGCCGATCCGGATGGTCGTGCCGTTCGCGCCCGGGGGCAACACCGACATCATCGCGCGGGTGATCGCGCCGCGCATGGCCGAGTCCCTCGGCCAGCCGGTGCTGATCGAGAATCGCGGCGGCGCAGGCGGGGTGATCGGCAGCGAGGTCGTTGCCCGGGCCACGCCCGACGGCTACACGCTGCTTATGGTGTCGGCCTCGCATGTGATCAACCCGGCGATGGTGAAGAAGCTGCCGTTCGACGCGGTCAAGGACTTCCAGCCGATCTCGCTGGTGGCCGACGTGCCCACGGCGCTGATCGTCCATCCGTCGCTGCCGGTGCGCAACGTGAAGGAACTGATCGCGCTCGGGCGCAAGCGTCCCGACCAGGTGAACTACTCGACGGCCGGGCGGGGCACCGTAGGCCACCTGTCCGGCGAACTGCTGAATTCAGCGGCCAAGGTCCGGTTCGTCCATATCCCGTACAAGGGCGCGGGTCCGGCGCTGATGGACCTGATCGCGGGGCAGGTCGAGTTCCAGTTCGCCAGCCTGCCTGCCGTCATCCAGTTCGTGCGCTCCGGCAAGGTGCGCCTGATCGCGCAGACCGGCGTCAAGCGCTCGGCCGCGGCACCCGATGTCCCGACGATGGAGGAGTCGGGCCTGCCGGGCTTCGTGGTGTCGAGCGGCTTCGGTATCCTCGGGCCTGCCGGCACGCCGCGCCCGATCGTCGATCGGGTGCATGCGTCGATCCGCGCCGCGCTCGCTTCGGCCGACGTGAAGAAGGTCTTCGCCGACCAGGGTGCCGATCCGGTCGGCAGCACGCCCGAGGAATACGAGGCGTTCAACCGCAGCGAGATCGCGCGCTGGCAGAAGGCCGCACGCGAAGCGAACATCGCGCCCGAGTAATCCAGACCCCACGGAGTAGAGCATGAGCGCCGCAGTCAAGCCGATCGACCCCAAGCAGGCCCAGGATCCCGCACAGGTTGCCGACGCCACCCGCCTGGCCGCGCAGCATGCGCTCGCCCAGAGCTTCTCGACGCTGCAGGAGATCGTCGCGGCGGCGCGGCGCAACCTGTCGCAGGGCACCTGGGACATGCTGTCCGGCGGCTCCGACTCCGAGGCGACCCTGCGCCGCAACCGGATGGCGCTCGACAGCCTGGCACTGCGCCAGCGCGTGCTGGTCGACGTGCGCCAGCTCGACACCACCACTTCGCTGCTGGGCAAGCCCATGCCGGTGCCGATGTTCATCGCGCCGATCGGCAACTACCTGCAGTACGCCGACCCGCGCGGCGCGGCGGCGGTGGCGGTCGCCGCGGTCAAGAAGAACGTGCCCTGCTTCGTCAGCACCGCGGCGCGCCCCGGCCTGGACCTGATCGCGAAGGAAGCGGGCAAGCCGCTGATCTTCCAGCTCTACGTGCGCGGCGACCGGGCATGGGTCGGCGACATCCTCGACCGCGCGAAGTCGTTCGGCTATGACGCGCTCTGCGTGACCGTCGACCGCGCCTACTACAGCCGGCGCGAACGCGACCTGATCAACCACCAGCTGGTGCGCGAAGGCGGCGGCGACGCCTCGCACCAGGCGAGCCTCACCTGGGACTACGTGCTCTGGATGAAGGAGCGCATGGGCGTGCCGCTGATCCTGAAGGGCATCGCCACCGGCGAGGATGCGAAGCTCGCGGTCGAGCATGGCGTCGACGTGGTCTACGTGTCGAACCATGGCGGCCGCCAGCTCGACCATGCACAGGCGAGCATCGAGGTGCTGCCGGAAGTGGCCGAAGCGGTCGACGGCCGCGCCGAGGTGCTCATGGATGGCGGCATCCTGCGCGGCACCGACATCATCAAGGCAGTCGCGCTGGGCGCGAAGGCGGTCGGCATCGGCAAGCTGCATGGCTGGGCGCTGGCTGCCGCGGGCGAGCCGGGCGTGATCCGCATGCTGGAGCTGCTCGAGCTCGAGATACGCAGCGCGATGGGGCTGATGGGCGTCACTTCGCTGGCCCAGCTCACGCCGAAGTCCGTGCGTTCGGTGCCCCCGATCTCCACCGGCAGCGTGACCAGCGCCTACCCGATGTACGAAGCCGCGCTGCGGCATGGCGAGACGCGTCCTTGAGCGGAGGCGTGATCGTGCTGCGCGAAAATGGGGTCTGACCCTGTTTCATTGATCGTTCCGTTCCCGGTCGATGGCGTGACCGACTTCACCGCGCGCGTGCTGGCGCGGCATCTCGCGCGCCGGTGGTCGGTGCCGGTGACGGTGCGCAATGTGGCCGGCAGCGGCGGCACGACCGGCACGCTCGAGCTGCTGGCGGCCGCGCCCGATGGCCGCACGATGATGCTGAGCGCGACCGGACAGGCGACGCAGAATCCGGCCATCGACACCACGCTGCCCTACCGCTGGCACGACCCGGTGCCGGTCGTGCGGGTCAGTGCGAGCGCGCTGGCCTTCGTGGTGCGCGGCGGTTCGCCGTGCATGTCCCTCGGCGACCTGCTTGCGCAGGTGCGCGAGGCGCCTCCACGCCATCGCATCGGCACCTCGGGCACCGGGGGAGCCTCGATCCTCGCGCTTGCCCGCCTGCTCGAATCCGGCGGCATCGCGCTGGCCGACCTCGGTCGGGTCACGTTCCATGGCGGCGCTGCCATCCTGGAGGCGGTGATCGACGGGCGCACCGACTTCGCCGCCCAGTATGTCGGCGAGATGGGCGACCTGCTGCGGGCGGGGACGCTGCGCGCCCTTGCGGTCAGCGGCGACCGGCGCACGGCCGCATGGCCGGACGTGGCGACGGCGGCGGAATGCGGGTTCGCCGGGTTCGACCTGCTCGGATGGACCGGCATCGTCGGCCCGCCGGGCCTGGGTCGAGGCATCATCGACCGCTGGGTCGCCACCGTTCGCGACCTTGCGCAGGACCCGGCCTTCACCGGGGAGATCGAAGCGATGGGTTCCACCCTCGCCTGGCTCGACGACGACGCATTCCGCGCCGCGCTCGAGCAGGAACATCAGGTCGCGCTGGCCACCGCCACGCGGCTGGGCCTGCGCCGATGAGGAGAAAGGACATGATGAGATCGATTGCGGCTGCGGTTCCCGCGGCCCTGGGCACGCTGGGCTGCGTGCTCGCCTTCGCCGTTGCACCGCCTGCCGCGTTCGCCCAGGCCTTCCCGTCCAAGCCGGTACGCGTGGTGATTCCGTGGCCACCGGGCGGGGCGAACGACATCGCCGGCCGTACCGTGATGCTGCGCATGGCCGACAGCACCGGCCAGCCGGTGGTGATCGACAACCGGGGTGGCGCGGGCGGCACCATCGGCACCGACCACGTGGCGAAGTCCGCGCCCGACGGCTACACGCTGCTGGTGCAGTCGGTGACCCATGTCGCCAATGCCCACCTCTACCAGAAGCTTCCGTACGACACGCTGCGCGACTTCGCGCCGGTGGCGCTGCTCACCGCGCAGACCGCCGTGCTGGTGGTTCACCCGTCGCTGCCGGTGAAGTCGGTGAAGGAGTTCGTCGCGCTGGCGCGCGCCCGGCCGGACCAGCTGATGTATTCCACCGCCGGCAACGGCAGCATCCCGCACCTCTCCATGGCGCTGTTCGGTTCGATGACCGGCACGAAGCTGGTGCACGTTCCGTACAAGGGCGGCGGGCCGCAGGTGGTCGGACTGCTGGGGGGCGAGGCGCAGGCATCGCTGGCGACCATCGCCTCGGTCATCGCCCACATCAAGACCGGACGCCTTCGCGCGCTGGGCGTCGCCTCGGCGCGGCGCTCGCCGACGCTGCCCGACGTGCCGACCATCGCCGAGTCGGGCGTGCCCGGTTACGAGCTGAGCCCGTGGATCGGACTGATGGCGCCGGCGGCGACGCCGCGGCCGGTGATCGACCGCCTGAATGCGGAGGTGAACCGCGCGCTGAAGCTGCCGGAGGTTGCCTCGACCCTGTCGGCGCAGGCGCTCGACCCGTGGGGCGGCACGCCGGAGGAATTCGGGGCGCGGCTGAAGGCGGACTTCGCCAAGTACGGCAAGCTGATCGCGATGACCGGTGCGCGCGTGGAGTAGCGAAGCAGGCACGGGGGTCGGCACGCCCCCGTCTTTGTGGTAAGTGTTGGCGGGTCACCTCTCAGCGCGCGACCGCGTGTCGCCCCGGAACGCATGGCCGACCTCCTCGTCTGCATCACCTTCGACTTCGACGCGATGTCGGGTTTCATCTCGCGCGGCATGACCTCGCCGTCGCCGATCTCGCGCGGCGAGTTCGGGCCGGCCGCTTCGCCGCGCATCCTGGAAATGCTTCGCCAGCACAAGGTGCGCAGCACCTGGTGCATCCCCGGCCATACGCTCGAGACCTATCCGACGCAGTGCAGGGCGGTGTTCGACGCCGGCCACGAGATCGCCCACCACGGCTGGACCCACGTGCCGCCGGCGCAGCTCACCCGCGAGCAGGAAGAATCCGGGCTCGCACGCGCGAACGAGGCGATCAAGCGCCTGACCGGCCGCTATGCACAGGGCTACCGGTCGCCGTCCTGGGATCTGTCGCCGCATTCGGTCGAGCTTCTGCTGGCCCACGGTTTCCGCTACGACAGCTCGATGATGGGCGACGACTACACGCCGTACCGCGTGCGCCAGGGCGACGTGATCGAGCTCGAGCAGCCGGCCGTGTTCGGCAAGCCGACGCGCCTGGTCGAGCTGCCGATCTCGTGGTCGCTCGACGACTATCCGGTGTTCGAGTTCATCCGCACGCCACAGACCCTGCTGCCGGGCAATTCGAACGCGAACCTGGTGGTCGACAACTGGATCGCCGATTTCACCTGGATGCAGCGGTCGATCACCGACTGGGGCGTGCTCACCTACACCTTCCACCCGTTCGTGATCGGGCGCGGGCACCGGATGCTCGCGCTCGAGAAGCTGCTGGTGGCGCTGGCTGCCGGCGGGGCACGGTTCGTGACGATGGAAGAAGCCGCGTCGGAGTACGACCGCCGCGCGCCGTTCATGGCGGGCTGATCATCTCATCTACACGCAAGGAGTCGACAATGAACAAGGTACTCGAGATGCGGCGCAGGCCGCACGCAACGATCGCCGCCTGGGTGGTTGCCGCAACCGTGCTGGTCCCCGCGGCCACCGCCGCGCAGGCACAGAAGTTCCCCGATCGTCCGCTGCGCATCATCACCGGCTTCCTGCCGGGCGGCGTCTCCGACACCATCGCACGCATACTCGGCGAACAGCTGAGCACCGCGCTCGGCGAGCGTGTCGTCGTCGACGGGCGTCCGGGCGCCGGCGGCATGGTGAGCATGGAGATCGCCGCCAAGGCCACGCCCGACGGCCACACGATCTACCTCGCACAGCCGGTGGTGTCGATCGCGGCTGCGATCGACAAGTATCCGTGGGATCCGATCAAGGCGTTTTCCCCGGTCGGCATGATCGGCATCTCGATGACCCTGCTCGCGGCCAATCCGTCGTTCCCGGCGAGCAACCCGAAGGAATTCATCGCCTATGCACAGGCGAACCCGGGCAAGATCAACTACGGCTCGTCCGGCTTCGGCGGCCCGAACCACATCGCGGCCGAACTGCTCCAGGTGATGGCGAAGTTCCAGATGAACCATGTCCCGTACAAGGGCGCAGGGGCTACCGTGCCGGCGGTGATCAGCGGCGAGGTGCCGGTGGCCGTGATGCCGCTGCTGGCCGGCATCCCGCACCTGAAGGCGGGCCGCATCCGGGCGATCGGCGTGACCGGCGCCAAGCGCACCACGGCCGCACCCGACATCCCGGCTTTCAACGAGACGGTGCCCGGTTTCCATTACCAGTCATGGTTCGGACTGGTGCTGCCGGCGGGCGCCGCGCGCCCGGTGGTGATGCGGCTGAACACCGAGCTGAACAAGATCCTCACCAATCCGGACACGCGCGAAAAGCTGTCGAGTCAGGGCGTGGACACCGAGACCAGCACGCCCGAGCACCTCGGCCGCGTGATGGCCGAGGACGTGGTTGCGCTGCGCAAGCTGATCAAGGCGACCGGCCTCAAGCTGAACTGAGGCAGCGGTTGCCTTCCCGCACCTGCGCACCCTTTCTGCCGGAGGGGTGTTTCAGCTAACATGTCAGCCTTGGCAGCGTGATGCCGATGGAGCCACCGATGAACGACCCGCATTTGAACCTCGAGAATTTCTGGATGCCCTTCACCGCGAATCGCCAGTTCAAGGCGAAGCCGCGGATGCTGGTGTCGGCGAAGGACATGCACTACACCAGCGACGATGGTCGCCAGGTGGTCGATGGCTGCGCCGGCCTCTGGTGCGTGAACGCCGGCCACAACCGCGAAGAGATCATCTCCGCGATCAAGGCGCAGCTCGACACCCTCGACTTCGCGCCGACGTTCCAGATGGGCCACCCGATGGCGTTCAAGGCCGCCGAGAAGGTGGCGGCCCTGGCACCGGAGGGCATGAACAAGGTGTTCTTCGCCAACTCGGGTTCGGAGTCGGTCGACAGCGCACTCAAGATCGCGCTCGCCTACCATCGTGCGCGCGGCGAGGGCACGCGCACCAAGTTCATCGGACGCGAGCGCGGCTACCACGGCGTCGGCTTCGGCGGCATCTCGGTCGGCGGCATCCCGCTGAACCGCAAGGTGTTCGGTGGCCAGCTGCTGCCCGGTGTCGACCACCTGCCGCACACGCACAACCTGCGCGAGGCGGCGTTCTCGCGCGGCCAGCCCAAGTGGGGCTCGCACCTGGCCGAAGACCTCGAGCGCCTGGTCGCGCTGCATGACCCCTCGAACATCGCGGCGGTGATCGTCGAGCCGGTGGCCGGGTCCACCGGCGTGCTGCCGCCGCCGGTCGGCTACCTCGAGACCCTGCGCGCGATCTGCGACAAGCACGGCATCCTGCTGATCTTCGACGAGGTCATCTCCGGCTTCGGGCGCCTCGGCACGCCGTTCGCGGCGCAGTACTTCAACGTCACGCCCGACCTGATCTGCTGTGCGAAGGGCATCACCAACGCGACCATCCCGATGGGCGCGGTGATCGCGAAGGACCACATCTTCGACGCGATGATGAACGCCCCGGAAGGCATGATCGAGCTGTTCCACGGCTACACCTACTCGGGGCACCCGGTGGCCGCGGCCGCAGCCGTCGCGACGCTCGACCTGTACGAGCAGACCGGGCTGTTCGAGGCCTCGCGGCCGATGCACTCGGCGATCGCCGATGCCGCGCACGGCATGCGTGAACTGCCGAACGTGATCGACGTGCGCAACATCGGCCTGATCGCGGCCATCGAACTGAAGCCGCGCGACGGCAAGCCCGGTGCGCGTGCCTACGAGACGATGGTCAAGTGCTTCGAGCGTGGCGTGCTGGTGCGCATCACCGGCGACACCATCGCGCTGTCGCCGCCGCTGATCGTCGGCCAGTCGCACCTCGACGAGATCTTCGACACCCTGGGCGACGTGCTGCGCACGATCGACTGAGCATCCCCCGGCGTACAGCCCTTCGCGACAGGAGCGCCCATGGCCCAGAAGCGTGAACGTAAGCTGGCCGTGGGCGCGATCAGCGCCCGGCCGACCCTCACCGGAAACCACCATGCGGTGGCCACCGGGCACTACCTCGCCTCGCTCGCCGCGATGCGGGTGCTCGACCGCGGTGGCAATGCGATCGATGCCGGCGTCACCGCATCGATGGCGCTGGCCATCCTCCAGTGCGACATGGTGTCCTTCGCCGGCGTGGCGCCGACGCTGATCTACCTGAAGGAGGAAGGTCGCGTGGTGAGCCTGGCCGGGCTGGGCTACTGGCCGGCGGCCACCGACGTCGCGAAGATCATCGCTGCGGGCAACGGCAAGCATGTGCCCGAGGGCCTGCTGCGGACCGTCATCCCGGCCGCGCCCGGGACGCACATCGAGGCGCTGCGGCGCTGGGGCACGATCTCCTTCGAGGAGGCGGCCACGCCGGCGATGGAACTCGCGCGCGACGGCTTCGCGGTGTTCCCGCTGCTCGCGAGCAACCTCGAGTACGTATACGAACAGAACGCGCGCTGGCCGGACAACCACAAGGTGTTCAACGCACCGGGCGACCGCGCGCTGCGCCACAACGAGGTGATCCGCCAGGCCGACCTGGCGAAGTCGATCGGCGGCATGATCGAGGCCGAGCGCCACGCCCGCGGCGACCGCGACCGCAAGCTGCGCGCCGCCCGCGACTTCTTCTACGACGGCCCGATCGCCGACGCGATCGAGAAGTACCATGTCGAGAACGGCGGCTTCATGCGCCGCTCCGACCTCGCCGCCTGGGAAGTGCCGGTCGAGGACAGCCTGAAGGTGGACTACCGCGGCTACGAGGTGCACAGCTGCGACGCCTGGTGCCAGGGCATCGTGCTGCTGGAATCGCTGAAGATCCTCGACGGCTACGACCTGCGCGCGCTCGGCCACAACTCGCCCGACTACGTGCACACCGTGGCCGGTGCACTGAACCTCGCGTTCGCCGACCGCGAGGCCTATGTCAGCGACCCGAAGTTCGTGCAGGTGCCGTCGGCGACGATGCTGTCGGACGCCTACGCGGTGCTGCAGCGCGCGCGCATCGACCCGGCGCGGGCGTTCCCGAAGATGCCGGATCCGGGCCCGGTGGGCGAGGTGAAGCGCACCGGTTCCTCCGAACCGAAGTATTCGATCACGCGCAGCCGTACGCAGATGTCGATGGACACCATCTACGGCTGCACGGTCGATCGCCATGGCAACGCGTATTCGGCCACGCTGTCCGATCCGCAGTACGACACGCCGATCATCCCCGGCACCGGGCTGGCGATCTCCGGGCGCGGCTGCCAGTCGCGGCTCGAGCCCGGCCATGCCGCCGAGGTGAAGCCGGGCAAGCGGCCGCGCCTGACGCCCAATCCGTCGCTCGCCTTCCGCGACGGCGAACTGTTCATGGCCTTCGGCACCCCGGGCGGCGACGTGCAGTCGCAGGGCATGCTGCAGGTGTTCCTGAACGTGGTCGAGTTCGGCATGACCATGCAGCAGGCGGTGGAAGTGCCGCGCTTCGCGAGCTACAACTTCCCGAATTCGTTCGCGCCGCACGAGTACCGGCCCGGCCGCCTCGGCCTGGAGACCGACCTGTCGCCGGAGGTGTTCGAGGCGATGCGCAGCCGGGGCCATGACGTCGAGACCTGGCCGAAATGGTCGGCGGTGACGGCGGCCGTCTGCGCGATCATGCGCCACGAGAGCGGGCAGCTGCATGCAGGTGCCGATCCGCGGCGGGAAGGGTATGCGCTCGCCTGGTAGGGCGACGCTGCGCCGGAACATTCGACCCCACACATCAGGCAGGAGAAGAAACGGTGGCAATCACTGGTCGGTCAAGCAGGTTCGGGGCGGCGATGGCCGCGGGCGGATTGTTCGCCGTGCTGCTGTTGCCTGCCGCGCCAGCGGTTGCGCAGGGCGGTGCTGCATCGGCCACCTTCCCGGTGAGGCCGGTGCGCATGATCAATCCGTTCTCCGGCGGCGGCGGCATCGAGCTCACCGCGCGGCAGATGGGCCAGCACCTGTCGGAACGCTGGGGCCAGCCGGTGATCGTCGACAACCGGCCCGGGGCGGCGACCATCGTCGCCACCGAGATCGCGTCCAAGGCCGCGCCTGACGGCCACACGCTGCTGCTGATCACCACCACGTTCGCGATCAACCCCAGCCTCTACGGGAAGCTGCCGTACGATCCGGTGCGCGACTTCACGCCGCTGATCCAGCTGACCGCGCAGCCCAACATCGTGGTGGTCAGTGCCACGTCGCCGATCGTCACCGTCAAGGATCTTCTCGCCGCGGCACGGGCGAAGCCGGGAGAGCTCACCTACGCGTCGCCGGGCGCCGGGTCGGCGCCGCACCTGTCGGCCGAGCAGCTGCGTTCGATGGCGAAGATCGACATGATCCATGTGCCGTACAAGGGCATCCCGCCGGCGATCACCGACCTGCTCGGCGGCCGGATCACCATGCTGTTCACCACCGCGCTGTCGGCGGCACCGCAGATGAAGGCGGGCAGGATCCGCGCCGTCGCCGTCACCAGCGCGAAACGCAACCGCATGCTGCCCGACGTGCCGGCGATGGCCGAGACCCTGCCGGGCTACGACCTCTCCGCCCTGCAGGGCATCGTGGTGCGCGCCGGCACGCCGCGGGCGATCGTCGACCGGCTCGGCCGCGACCTGCGCGAAGTGGTGGGCCTGCCGGACGTGCGTGCACGCCTGGAGGCCGAAGGTGCAGACGTGATCGCCAGCACCCCGGAGGAATTCGCGGCCGCACTCAAGCGCGAAATGGTGACCTGGTCCCGGATCGTGAAAGATTCCGGCGCGAAGCCGGAGTAGGCGCCCGACCGCCGGTGCCGGGCGCCCGGCGGGCCCTCAGGCAGTGGCGGTCCTGCGCTGGCGCCATCCGGCTGCGCCCAGCAGCCCGAGGCCGCCCAGCATCAGGGCGATGGCCGGGGGCACGGGGATCACCGTCGCAGCGAGTGGCGCGAGCGCCACGCCCTTGAAGTGCTCGTTGGCACCGGCGATGTCGAGGATGTTCAGTTCGGCGTTGGCGCCGGTGTCCTCGATCGAGAACAGGTAGTTGCCGCCGAATGTATCGAGCGTGCCATCGACCGGGGTGCCGCTGAAGCCGCCGGTGCCGAACAGCATCACGCCGCCGTTGGCCAGCACCATCCCGGCCAGGCCGGTGGCGCCGCCGGCCTGCTTCGCCTGGCCGTTGCTGCCGTCGTTCTGCACGCCACCGGTGCGGGCGAAGGTGTAGCTGTAGCCCCAGAGGCTGCCGGTGCGGGTGAACTTGCTGATGCCCAGGATCGAGTCGGCGACATAGACGGTGTTGTCGTCCGAGAAGAAGAAGTCGTACGGGCCCTGGAACAGGGTCGCCGAGTTCTGGTTGTTCCCGGAGGCAACGGTCCGCCCGGTCGCCGCGCTCACCAGGGTGTTGTAGTTGAACAGCCGGGTGGCGTCGACGGCACCGGTCGGCGTCCCGGTACCCAGTGCCCAGATGCCGTTGTTGGCGTTCTGCCGGGTCGATGCATACAGCTGCCCGTTCTGGATGTCGACCCGGTTGATGTTGGAGGTGAGCAGGCCTGCCCCGCCGGCGCCGTCGATCTGTATCGACGTCGACCCGCCCAGTTCTGCGTAACGCACGCCACCGGTGGCGTTCTGCGCGTTGCCCGCGATGTTGCCGGAGGTCCAGAACTGCTGGCCGTTCGAACTGACCGCAGAGCGGATGTTGTCGCCGCTGTACGCGTTGTTCATCACGGTGGTGGTGTTCACGTTGCCCAGCGCGTCGACGCGGCCGAGGGTGCGGTTGACCACCGCCGGATCGAACTTGGCGCCCTGGGCTGCCGAGGGCGCGATGGCGTTGCCGAGCGGCGGCGAGTTGCCGGCGGGCGAGGACGCCGCGATCAGCGTCGTCGGCTGCGACTGGTTGTAGCCGGCCAGGGTCAGGAACTGCCCGTCCGCGGAGCGGCGCAACGCGCCTTCCGACCCGGAGTTGCTGGCCAGCGTGAGCGCGCGGTTTCCGCTGCTCGTCGCGACATGCGGCAGGATGATCGGATCGAGGCGCCGGGTGAAGCTGGTGCCGGCCCTGGCGTATTCCTGCAGGAACACCACCGAGGCGGTGTCGGTCAGGCCGTTGCCGCGGTTTACGTTCTCGACGATGCCGAGATTCGGGGTCAACGGGTTCCAGCCCCCGACCTTCAGCGCGACGATGCTGGTGTCGAGGAACGGCGTGCCGGCTGCACGGCCGGCCGGGATCTGCGGTTGCGCGAGCAGCGGAGCGCTGAACAGCGCGGCAACCGCGAGGGCGGTGATGGAGGCCATTGCGTGGCGTCGGGCGGCATTCATGGAGGGTCTCCGGTCGTGTTCATTCGGGCACGTCGCGCAGGCCGGGAGGCCTGTTGCAGCGGCTTCGGCAACATCGTTACCGAGGGTAGGGGCCATTCGTGACAGTGCCCTTGCAGTCATGTGACAGCGGGATGGCCGTTCAATGACGCGCAACACGGCGGTGCGGCGCAGCGCCGGCGCGGATGCAAAATCGTGACGGATGCACGACGCAGGATGCGGCAGTGCGGGATAATCGAGCTGGTCCAACAACCCAGCGGAGTCACTCCAATGCCCCTCGCACAGATCTACATGGCCCCCGGCCGCACCGACGAACAGAAGGCGAAGCTGATCGAACGCGTCACCCAGGCGTTCACCGAGACCGTCGGCGTACCGCCCGATTCGGTCTGGATCACCATCCAGGAAGTGCCGCGCACCCAGTGGGGCGTCGCCGGCGAAACCCTGGCCGCGAAGAAGTGAAGCGATGAACCTGGACAGAGTCGGTTACGGGAAACTGCTGCCCGAAGAGTTCAACGTGATCATCGAGATTCCGATGAACGCGGATCCGGTGAAATACGAAGTCGACAAGGAGACCGGCGCCATGTTCGTCGACCGTTTCATGTCGACGTCCATGCGCTATCCGTGCAACTACGGTTACATCCCGCATACCCTGTGCGGCGACGGCGATCCGGTGGACGTGCTGGTGCTCAGTCCGTACCCGCTGATCAGCGGCGTGGTGGTGCGTTGCCGTCCGGTCGGCATGCTCAAGATGACCGACGAAGCGGGCGAGGACACGAAGCTGCTCGCGGTGCCGATCGAAAAGGTCTGCACGCTGTACTCGACGGTGAAGGCCCCGGGCGATGTCGCACCCCTGATGCTGGCGCAGGTCGGGCACTTCTTCGAGCACTACAAGGACCTCGAGCCCGGCAAGTGGGTTCGTATCGACGGCTGGGAAGGCCCCGAGGCGGCCAAGGCCGAGATCATCGCGGGCGTGCGGCGATTCGAGGAAGCCAAGAGCAAGCCGGCGTTCTGACCGTTTGGTTGATGCGGCGCAGCACGAAGCCGTGCCTGCCCCAGTGGCAGGCACGGCTTTTTTTGTGCCTCCGAGGCCCGTGCGTGGACGAGTGCCCAGCGGAAACGCATCGCGCATGTGTCCTTGGGCAGACGATCCACATCGGTTCGTCGACGCCCGATGGAACTGGTGCGGTACAGCAAAGCCGGGTCTGCACTTGAACGGTGCGTGACCGCGTTTGGAAACAGATTGTTTTCGCCAGAACGCAGGTGTAGCATTCCATCGGCTTCGGGGTCACTGCTGATGAAGTGCAAGGTGCCGGTCTGCAACGCACCCGCACGACGGAACGGCAGGGCACTCGGACCACGATCAGCAGGAGGAGGTCGTTGGAGAGAAGAAGGTGCACGCAGTTGCGCCGAACATGTGACCCGCCGCGCACCCAGCCGTCCTGGCATCCACAAAAAATATCGGACGGCGAGCGTCGCAGCGAATGAAGTGATGCAGGAACCCGGGGGGGCCGAGAG